>Ga0247814_10000253_pt1 | contig 47605 bp, 49 predicted proteins | sample UWRJL179409R1_FD_179947 | JGI IMG/M metagenome (GOLD analysis project Ga0247814, IMG submission 179947) | Plant litter microbial communities from Arlington Agricultural Research Station in Wisconsin, United States - UWRJ-L179-409R-1 | ecosystem: Environmental > Terrestrial > Plant litter >... | reverse complement strand
TATCACACGTTCGGAAGAGCATGCTGAGAATTTGTTCGTATGCCAAAGCTGCGACCACCACGACCGCATCGGCTCCGAAGAGTATTTTGCCATTTTCTTCGACAGCGGTAAATACAAATTGATCAACCCAAACGTAATTTCCGGCGATCCGTTAGGTTTTACCGATACCAAAAAATATACCGACCGTGTAAAGCAGGTAATTGCCAATACCGGTTTAAAAGATGCCATTGAAACGGCCGTGGGTAAAATTGACGGCAAAGAGACCGTGATTGCCTGTATGGATTTTGATTTCATCGGCGGATCCATGGGTTCCGTGGTAGGCGAAAAAATTGCACGTGCCATAGACCATGCCATCAAAAAGAAAGCCCCGTTCATGATTATCTCCAAATCCGGCGGTGCACGCATGATGGAAGGTGCCTTCTCGTTGATGCAGATGGCCAAAACATCGGCCAAGCTTACGCAGTTGGCCAAAGCCAAACTCCCATACATTTCATTGCTCACCAACCCAACCACGGGTGGCGTTACGGCTTCATATGCCATGCTGGGAGATTTAAATATCTCAGAGCCGGGTGCCTTGATCGGTTTTGCAGGACCGCGTGTGGTAAAGGAAACCATCAAACGCGATCTTCCCGAAGGATTCCAGACGGCAGAATTTGTGTTGGAAACCGGTTTCTTGGATAAAATCATCCACCGCAAGGATTTGAAAAAACAGTTATCCTTCCATTTGGAAATGATGACGGCTAATGTGCAATAGCAGGCAGCGGGCAAATTAATCTTGGTTGCAGGATTGATTGCTGCCATACACCAAAACTTATTATATCAATGTGTACCGGCGCCAGATGCTACATCTTGATATCTAATACTTAATGCCTGACGCCTTGCCTGTCTTGCCGCCTCGCTCTATTTAGCTACTTTTACGCCAAATGAACCCAATCAGGCACATCACAAAAGGAACTTTCGGTTATCATGTGCTTACACTGGCCAGCGGTACTTTGGCTGGTCAATTGATCCTATTTATTTCGCTCTTCTTCTTGCAACGTGCGTTTTATGGCCCGGCCGCATTCGGCGTTTTTACGTTGTATGTTTCCCTTAGTGAGTTACTGATTGATATGTCGGGGTTTAAATACGAACTGGCCATCGTCAACGGTAAACGCGTAAAGGACACATTGAATACCTTTCTGCTCTCGGTAAGCACCGTCATGTTTTTCTCGTTGGCCGTATTGGGAATTTTGATTGCCATCTACATCCTTTTCCCGGAAATGAAGATGGTGAAGGAATTGGGGATTACCTTGTTCCTGATTCCCGTCTCCATTTTTTGCTTCGGAAGCTTTAATGCGATGAATTACTGGCTCAACAACAAAGAAAAATACGGCAGCATGTCCGCCGGAAAAATCATCAATTCCTTATCTTCCGAGCCCATAAAATTTGCATTGGCCGCACCATTGAAATATGGAGGTGCCGGCCTAATTGTAGGACGTGTTTTCGGCCAGTTCTTATTGTTTGTATACAGTCTATATTTATTCTATAAGAACGATCGAAAGGTATTACGGATCGCATCCCGGCGCAGGATGCAACACCTGAGCAAATTGCACCGCAACTATCCCCTATTCGTGATGCCGGGAACCTTAATCACTACGGGAATTACGTATCTGTTTTTCCAGTTTATATTTGAGGTTTTCGGAAACGAAAAGGTGGGATTATTGGGACCATCCATCAGCTATGTAGGCGTGGCTTTCAGCATATTGTCAACGGCATTCGCCCAAGTTTTTTATAAAAAAATCAGTACCATTTCGGACTATGGCGAACTCAAAAAAATATACCTGAAATTTGCCGGTTTGTTATTCATTCCGGGCACGGCCCTGTTCTTATTCGTCTACATACTGCCCAATGCTTGGGTCGTACTTTTGTTGGGTGAAAGATGGGGCGAAATTTTGCCCATCACCAGAATCATGGTTTTATGGATGACCTTCTCCAGTGTGGCGCTATCCCTTTCCCATATCCACCTTCGGATGAATACACAAGCTGTCATGTTCCGTTTGGAGTTGGTGCACCTAATATTGGTAATAGTAGCCCTTCTTGTCAGTTATTATAAAATCGGCACATTTTACGGAACACTGTATCTTTTTACCGGTGTCCAAATTTTCTATTACGCCATGGCCATATTGACCGCTATTTATTTATTGGATAGAAAACAAAAAAGCGGTGCGGTTTAATCATATATTATGAATAGTATCTTTACCGACAAATAGTGAGATCATAACACATGAAAGCAGATCCGAAGAGAATATTGATATTGGCTCCACATACCGACGATGGAGAGTTTGGTTGTGGTGGTACCATCAACAAGATGATATCCGAAGGCAACGAAGTATATTATGCGGCCTTTTCTGCCTGCCAACAATCCGTACTTCCCCAATTCCCGTCGGACATTTTGATTACCGAAGTGAAAGCGGCCACAAAAAAATTGGGGATCAAACCAGAAAACCTGATTTTGTTTGACTACGATGTGCGTACCTTCAACTATCGACGCCAAGACATCTTGGACGATTTGATCCGCATGCGTACCAATCTCAAGCCTGACATGATTTTCCTGCCTTCACTGAACGATATCCACCAGGATCACAAAACCATTGCCGAAGAAGGAATCCGTGCCTTTAAGTTTAATACGATTTTTGCATACGAAATGCCTTGGAACAACATAACGTTTACCACTTCCAGCTTTGTATTGCTGAACGAAGAAAACGTAAAAACAAAAGTAGAAGCTTTGCAGGAATATAAATCACAAGCGCACCGGCCTTACGCCAACGAAGAATTTATTCGGTCGATGGCCAATATACGCGGTGTACAGATCGGGCAACGTTATGCCGAGGCTTTTGATATCGTACGTCTAATCATCAGTTAATTATGCCGAGTTGTGCCCAAATAATCCAGTTGCTGAGGCCTATTGAATTCATAGGTAACGAGCATGATGACGTAATCGAAATACTACAATTGGGACAGGAAGAAACGCATGCCAAATCACTGGTTTGGTGTGCGGATAAAAACCGGGAAAAATTATTGACTGTACAAGCCGGAACCGTCCTATTATCAAAAGAAAGTTATGATTGGGCAAGCGCCCAAAATATAACAGGTAAAGCCAACTGGATCATCACGGAAAATCCACGGAGGGCATTCCTCAAAACGGTGAAAACATTTTTTTACCAACCTGACCAAGAAATCGGGATCCAACATTCCGCCAAAATACATACCTCCGCTCAGCTAGATCGAGAAACGGCTTCCATCGGAAACCATGTAGTGATAGAAAAAGGTTGTTCCATCGGAAAAAATGTACGCATCGGACATAATACCGTCATCTTATCCAACACGGTGATCGGAGATAACGTGACGATCGGGAACAACAATACCATCGGCGGCATCGGGTTCGGATATGAAAAAAGCGAGGACGGAGCATATGAATTGATTCCACACATCGGCAACGTAGTACTGGATGATGATGTAGAAATCGGAAATAACGTAACCATTGACCGTGCCGTATTGGGTTCAACCCATATCGGTAAAAACGTGAAAATTGATAACTTGGTCCATATAGCCCATGGTGTTCAGATAGGCGAAAACAGCTTAATCATTGCCAATAGCATGGTGGCCGGAAGCGTAAAAATCGGTAGGGATGTTTGGGTGGGTCCATCCACCAGCATCATCCAAAACATCAAAATTGGTGATGGCGCCCTAATCGGTGTTTCCAGCAATGTATTGAAAGAAGTGGAACCGAGTTCCGTCATGGCCGGCAACCCGGCAAAAAAACTCCGATAGCTGCGTGAAAGTTTCCGTCATCATCCCTTGCCGCAATGAGAAAAAACACATCAAAATGTGTGTGGATGCCATTTATGCCAACACTTTGGCCAAACAAAACCAAGTGGAGGTATTGATTATTGATGGCATGAGCGATGACGGCACTATCGAGGTTATACAATCGTTGATGGCCGATTATCCTACATTACGGTTGTTAACCAACCCAAAACAGGTAACGCCGGTGGCCTTCAACTTAGGCATCAACCACTCGGCGGGAGAATTTGTGCAGATTATTGGGGCCAGGCAATTAATCTCTGAGGATTATCTGGAAAAAGCGGTGGCTTGTATAGAAAATAATCCGGACATCTGGTGTGTGGGCGGACGTGTGGAAAACGTATTCGAAAACCACGAAAGCCAAATTATTGCCAATGCCATGAACACTTCCTTCGGCGTAGGCGGCGGCAACTTTAGGACAGTCACTAAATCTGCGTTTGTGGATACTGCCGGAACGCCTATGTATCCAAGGAATGTATTTGGGAAGGTTGGTCTTTTCGATGAGGAATTGGTACGAAACCAAGACGACGAATTCAATTTTAGGATCATCAGGGCCGGCGGTAAAATATTTTTGAATGCCGATATCCTGATTCAATATTTTGTGCGCGCAAATTATACAAAATTGTTCAAACAATACCTCCAATACGGTTATTGGAAAGTATACGTAAACCGTAAGCACAAAACCGTCACCACCATTCGCCAGCTATTTCCGGCGGCATTGATTACCTTTCTTATGGTGGGCGCCGTTTTATCCTTGTTTTCGGTGTATATTTTTATTGCCTATGCCGGTGTTTTTTTGTTATATATATCGATGGCATTCTTTTTTGCGTTAAAAGCGATGAACGGAATTTCCCAACTTTTCCCCATCATAAAAACATTCTTCATCCTGCATATTTCTTACGGATGGGGATATATAAAAGGTTTATGGGATTTTTTCCTATTGGGTAAAAGTGCCTCCGAAAAACAAACCACGCTTTCCAGATAACCAAAATGGCCACCGAATAGGCAGCCATTTCATTATCATTCAAATTATTTATTTCTTCAACGAGGCCACCAAGGCATTCAAACGCGCGCGGGCAGCCGGTTCCCACCAATGCCTTACGGTTTCGCCGAAGGACGCATCGAAATCACCTTTCAATACATCGATCAATTCCTTACGCAAGCTGTTTTTGGTTTTTGTGAACGTGCCCAAATCCAATTTCATCATTTGGCGGATGATGGATTCCGTAGTGGCGAAAACCTGTTCTTGTGGAACGAGTGCATCCACCAAACCTACTTTTTCGGCCTCGTTTGGCGTCAAAAGTTTACCCTGCAACAAGAATTGGTAAGCATTACGTTCCCCTATCCACATGGAGTATAGTTTGTATACCGGCATCGGCACCATGATTCCAACGGGAACTTCATTTAAACCGATCTTAAAATTGCCTTCGGCCATCACACGAAAATCTGCCGCGATGGCAATAATACATCCACCCGCCGGGCTATGTCCGTTAATGGCTGCGGCCAACGGTTTGGGCCAAGCCGCCAACGTGGTAATCATGTGTGCAAAAGCTTGCCAGAAAACCTTGGATTCTTTTTCGTCGTAACCGGCCACTTCGGGTACGTCCAAACCCGCAGAGAAAAAATTCCCCCTACCCGTAATGATGGCGGCTTTTACGGTATCATCGCCCTGAAGCTTGGTAAACAAATCGGAAATCTCCTTGATCATTTCCGTATTCTGGGCATTGGCAGTTCCCCTATTCAGCGTTACGACTGCTATCCCCTCGCGGTTTTCATAAAGTAATGTATTCATGGATATGTATCTATTTTTTAAATTTTGGGTTAAATATACATTGTAGGACATTACCTTTGCAACTGATTTTTAAACATGCGCATCGATATCATCACACTATTACCGGAACTATTGTCTCCTTTACAGCACAGCATCGTAAAACGTGCCGAGCAAAAGGGTGTGGTAGAAATCCATGTGCATGACCTGCGTAATTTTGGCATCGGCAACTATCGCCAGGTGGATGATTATCCTTATGGCGGCGGCGGCGGTATGGTGATGAAACCCGAACCTCTTTCTGATTGTATAGAACAATTAAAATCCGAAAGGGCATATGACGAAATTATCTACCTCACGCCGGATGGCATAACGCTAAAGCAAAAAATATCCAATAGCCTTTCGCTGAAAAATAACCTGTGCATGATTTGCGGCCACTACAAAGGCATTGACCAGCGCATCCGTGACGAATATGTAACGATGGAAATCAGCATAGGTGACTATGTTCTTTCCGGTGGCGAGCAGGCCGCCGTTATTCTGGCCGATAGCATCATCCGGATTATTCCGGGGGCCATCGGCGATGAAATGTCCGCACTGAGCGACAGTTTCCAAGACAACCTACTTGCCCCACCCGTGTATACAAAACCCGAAGTATGGAAAGGCAGAACAGTGCCGGAAGTGCTATTATCCGGAAACCACCGGGCGATTGACACATGGCGACTGGAGCAAGCATTTGAAATAACCAAAAGAAAAAGACCCGATTTACTGACTTAAAAATGAATTTTGATTATAACCACCAAGAGAATTTGCCAAAGATTGAAAAATACAGGAAAGTATTTATAGCCGCCATCACAGCTGCCGCACTCATGGGGCCTGGAATGGGGTTTGGAAAATTATATTTATTTCATGTCGTATTATTTTTCACACTCGGGTTTTCCGCCTATTACGTACAATCGCAAGGGAAGTGGACAAAAATGAGAGTGATGATCATACCGGCATTACTATTTCTGTTCATGGCCAGTTCGCTCGCGTGGGCAGATTCATTCAGCATGGGTGTGAAGCAGATTGCCATCGCCGGATTTGGGGTCGCATTGATTGGATGCTTGGTTGCGCTCTGCGAAACAAAACACGACCTGTTTTTGATATTAAAAGTAACGGCTATTGTTTTTTTGGTATCGTGCATCATAGGGCTAGTGGAAATGGCTTTTGGCTTCAGCTGGCCCTGGAGCCGTAATTCGCCTTGGTTGTATTTATTGGGACGGGATATTTTCCTCTCACGTACAAAATTCACCGGTTCCGATATTGATTTAATCAGACACACCCCTACGGCATTCTTTTGGAACCCCAATAACTTTGCGGTGTTCGTTACCTGTTTCCTTCCATTCATCCTATTCTCAAAACGTAACAAATGGTTAGTTTTTGGGGCCACGGCACTTGTACTCATCATCATCATAGGGGCCGGTGCACGAATGTGTTTTTGGGTATTGATGTTAGCCCTACCCTTCTGGCTTATCTTTTTTAGAAAAAAAATACAGCTACCCACAGCTGCTCTGTTATGTGTAACATTATTCTTTATTTCATTGAATATGTTTGTGTGGAAACTCCCCGTCAATGCTTTCAACCAATTTAAATTACCATACGGGGAAATCATTTTTGGGGAACCTATCATACACAAAGGTGGCGGCCATTCCTTACCGGCAATTGTGGAAGAGGAAGAGAACAGTATTTCATTTAGAAAAGAAATGATCGAAAGGTCGTTTGTACTGATTAAGGAACAACCTATCTTAGGAGCCGGGGCTGCCGGCATAGAGCATGAATTCGTCAAAAACAAAACAAAATCAGGCTTGATCGATCTCCATTTTTACTGGCTCGAATTATTAGTCAATTATGGAATTCTTTGGACTATCGTATTGATAGCCGCTTTGGGTTATTTGATTGTTCGATTGATCAGAAAAAAGACAACCTTTGCCTTGTCCACCATTTTTTCGACTGCCTTATTTATACCCTGTGTCATATCCTTAAGCACGGGATTTTATTATTTACCCGGATATTTACTTTTCGCTTGCCTCATTCTCTGTTCAACCATACCTTCATCCGATGAAATTACTCCTCTGCGCTGATTCCGGTTCACTCCATACCTTTCGATGGGCAACCATGGCGCATGAGGCGGGCATAGAAGTAAGCATCTTTTCGCTAAACGTCCGTTCGTTAAAAGAGTGGGAACAATATCCATCTATCCGATTATATTATCCGGAAGTACGATTAAACCAAGAAATGATGCGTGCGGATACCTCTTTTTCAAAACTGAAATATGTATTGGCCGTCAAAAAATTGCGCCAAACCATCCATGCGCTTAAGCCCGATGTCGTTCACGCACATTATGCCACATCATATGGGTTGATCACGGCATTAAGCGGTTTCAAAAAATTGGCCATCAGTGTTTGGGGATCCGATATTTTTGATTTCCCACATAAATCCTTTGCCCATGCCTGGCTCATGCGTTGGATTTTATCCAAAGCCAAGGTCATCCAAAGCACCGGCCATATCATGGCACAGGAAACGCAAAAATATACGTCCACGCCGATACGTGTAATTCCGTTTGGTATCAACACCGAGGTCTATTATCCATCCACCACGACGATAGATTTTGAAAAAATGGCAATGGAACCCATCATAGGTACCGTAAAATCTATGGAAAAAATCTATGGTATCGATGTGTTGATCCGGGCCTTCCAAATCGTCCAACAAAAAATCCCCAAAGCCAAACTGGTCATTACCGGCGATGGTTCCCAAATGGAAGAATACAAAAAACTGGCAGATCATCTGAATATACGCGAACAGGTAATTTTCAACGGTAGAGTCCACCCAACCGAAGTGCCTGATATACTCCGTTCATTGGATGTATTTTGTAACCTATCGAGACGGGAAAGTTTTGGTATGTCTATCCTGGAAGCATCCGCATGCGGAATCCCGGTGGTGGCTACACATATCGACGGCGTAGTGGAAACAGCACAAAACGATGTTAATGCCATTACCGTTGATAGTGAGGATGCCGTGTCTTCGGCCAAAGCCATACTGCAAATCATCAATGACCGGTCATTATACCAACGATTGATCCATGGAGGGATTGATTTAGTAAACCAACAATTTGAGAAGAATAAAATAACAGTTACCCTACCCGGGTTTTATGGGCAAATCATGATGTCTTAACGGATTCCATCATGCGCACATCGTTTATTGTTATATTTGTCTTCAACGTGCATTCATCATCCATATGATCAAAAAAGCAATATACATATCTGAGAAAATATTCCAGTTTGGCATATTGGCGATTTGCGCACTCTTGCCCTTCCAACCCAATTTTTTGGCCACCATCGAAATTATTACTGTTATATTTTTTTTTCTTTCCTATTCACCCAAAACGATATTCCTACATTTAAAAGACAAAAAAATATTCATTCCCTTCTTATTTTTGTTTTTATTCACCGCCTGTTCATACTTTTTTTCCGAAGATAAACAGGAAGCCGGCCGGCAGATTGAAGTAAAACTAGCCTTTTTGGTAATCCCATTATTGTTATTGGGTTCAGGCATGGACAAAAGTTTGGCTAAAATAGGGTTGACGGCCTTTCTTTCCGGTTGTGCATTGGCTTGCATGGTACTGTTAAGCTGGTCCTGTATCGAATATTTTCAGACCGGAAGTGCGGATGTATTCATCTACTCCAGTTTTTCAAAATTTATGCATGTTTCCTATTTCAGTATGTATCTCATTTTTTGTTTTGGATGGTTTTTTATGCTGGCCATGGAAGACAAACTCTTGTTTCCGAAAACCCATTATTTTCTCATGGTGCTTTTTGCCTTATGCATCTTCCTTATTTCATCAAAAATTACACTCGCCACGTTTATGCTTTCGTCCCTGCTTTTTGCAGGCTATTACGTGTATAAGAGAAATAGAATATTGCCGGGCATTCTAATCGTCTTGACCATTATCCTATTCCCTGTCGCTTTTTACTATACATCGCCCAACATAAAATTAAGGGTGGACGACTTCGTATCCGAAATCGCGGGGCGGAACAAACCGATCCTGGAACAAAACATGGGCTCCACTGCCACCAGAATGTTCATCTGGAAAGACGCATTACCGCAAATCAAAGAGCATATCCTCTTTGGCGTTGCACCCGGCGATGTACAGCAAATGCTGTTGGATAATTATGAAAAACGTCAAATGTGGGTTGCATGGGAAAGAAAATACAACTTACATAACGAGTACCTGCAACAACTCGCCGGCTTGGGTATAGCCGGCTTTCTACTCTTTTTAGCCATCATTTTATTACCTGCGTTTGTTTGCCAACCGCCTTACCGGTTTATCGGTTGGTTGTTCTCCTTCACCATCGCCATTGTTTCCCTTACTGAAAGTATCCTTGAAAGGCAGGCCGGTACCATCTTTATATGTTTGGTGGGTATATTGTTGATGATTACTTACGGAAAAGAAAAAAAATCCTTCACCAACTCCTGACATTTCGCTTATTTTTGACGCGTTTTAGCGCAATACGAATTACATGAAAGTAGCATTTTCCCCTCCCAGAATAGACGATTTGATTGTTGATGCCGTATCATTGGCCCTACGTTCGGGCTGGATTACTACTGGCCCACGGACTAAACTATTGGAAGAAAAAGTGACGGCTTATTGCGGAAACAAAAAAACGATCTGCCTCAATTCCGCCACCGCGGGAATGGAATTGATTCTCCGTTGGTTCGGTATAGGTCCCGGAGATGAAGTCATCGTGCCGGCTTATACCTATTGTGCCACCGCAAACATTGTGGTGCATTGTGGGGCCACGGTTGTTTTTGTAGACGTCAACCAAAAAGATTTCAATATTTCGGTCGAAAAAATCAAGGCAGCCATCACCAATAAGACGAAAGCCATCATTCCCGTCGACTTTGCCGGTTTCCCTTGTGATTATGATGAAATCAATGCTTTGGTAAACAGTGCTGAAATCAAAGCCTTATTTAAACCCACCCATGATAATCAAACCAAATTGGGCCGAATTTTGGTGATGGCGGATGCAGCGCATTCATTCGGTGCTTTATACAAACAGAAACATACCGGTGTATTATGCGACGTGAGCGTATTTTCATTCCACGCAGTGAAAAATTTGACGACCGCCGAAGGTGGAGCCGTAGCCTTGAATTTTGAAGAACCGTTCGATAACAATGCCATCTATACCGACTTAAACAGGATGTCGCTCCACGGCCAAAGCAAGGATGCGATGGCTAAATTTTCAGGGAAAGCATCCTGGGAATATGATGTGCTGGAAGCCGGCTACAAATGCAACATGACGGATATCCATGCCGCCATCGGCTTGATTGAAATCGAACGTTACGACGATGAAAACCTTTCCGAACGCAAAAATATTTTCGATATATATAGCGCCGCATTTTCCGAATTCGAATGTTTTGAATTACCGGTTTACGAAACGAAAGACAAAACATCTTCCTACCACGTATATCCATTACGCATCAAAGGCATCACCGAACAACAACGCAACCAGATCATAGAAAAAATATTTGACAAGGAAATATCGGTAAACGTGCATTTCAAACCCGTTCCAATGATGACGGCATATAAAAACCTGGGGTTTGACGTAGAGGATTATCCCGTAGCCTTGGCTAATTTCCGGGCAGAAATTTCATTGCCGGTATATTTCGGTTTAGATCATGAAAAAATCAATTGGGTAATAGATGCCGTTTTGGACAGTGCCACCGAAGTACTTGGTGAATTGAAATAATGAAACGCACTTTCGACATATTTTTTTCCATCGCGGCATTGCTTTTTTTATGGCCGTTTATTCTGGTGCTATCGCTTGTTATATTTTTCGGTTCCAAAGGCGGCGTATTTTATAGACAGGTTCGTGTAGGTAAAAATTTCAAGGAATTCTACTTATTAAAATTCCGTACCATGCGACCCGGAAGCGATAAGCAAGGTTTGATTACCGTAGGCGGAAAAGACAACCGCATCACAAAAGAAGGATACTTTTTACGCAAATACAAACTGGACGAATTACCCCAGTTCATCAATATACTCAAAGGTGATATGAGTTTTGTGGGACCACGTCCGGAGGTAAAAAAATATGTAGATTTATATCATGAACGTTATAAAAATGTCTTGAGCGTTCGCCCCGGATTAACGGATTATGCCAGCTTGGAATACATAGACGAAAATGAAATCTTGGGTAAAAGCGACAATCCCGAGAAAACATATACGGACGAAATCTTACCGCATAAAATCGATTTGGCGGATAAATACGTCAGTAAGGCTTCCGTTATGGAAGATATAAAAATCATCATGCTCACCTTGAAAAAAATTATTACCGGATGATACAATGTACAACGGATACGGCAGTCGTCATCCTCAGCTATAACGGTAAACCTTACCACGAACAGTTCCTCCCACTCATCGCGAAAGAGGGTGAAGGAAAATACGATACCATCGTAATTGACAATGCTTCCCAAGATGATACGGCAGAATATGTAAAAAATAATTATCCAACCGTTAAGCTGCTCCAGCTACCCGTCAATCTAGGATTTACCGGCGGATACATGGAAGGATTGAAACACATCCGATCCAAATACATCGTATTGCTGAGTGCGGATTTCGAAGTCACCGAAGGTTGGTTCCAGCCTCTGCACAAACTGATGGAATCGGACGATAAAATTGCGGCTTGCCAACCCAAAATCCGGTATCAAAAACAACGCGAATTATTTGAATATGCCGGTGCCGCCGGTGGATTTATCGATACCATGGGCTATCCGTTTTGCCGCGGAAGGATTTTCTTTACGCTGGAAGAAGATTTGGGCCAATACGATGATACCGTAGAATGCTTTTGGGCTTCCGGCGGGTGCTTTTTCACGCGCAGCGAACTCTTCCACCGATTTGGCGGGTTCGACCCAGATTTCTTTGCACACATGGAAGAAATCGATTTATGTTGGCGTTATAAAAATGCCGGCTATAAAATTATGGCCTGTGGTGAATCAACCGTTTTCCACGTGGGCGGAAGCGTGATTACCTACGGTAGCCCCGAAAAAGCATATCGTAACTATCGCAACAACCTCATCATGATGACCAAAAATCTTCCATTTTGGACGATGTTATGGAAGGTAAGTGCACGCATGTGGTTGGATGCTATTGCGGCCTGGAGAGCCATCCTGTCCTTCAAATTCAACGAATATTTCCCGATTGCCAAGGCTCATATCCATTTCTTCAACGGTTGCTTTAGCGGTAAATGGTTTAGAAAACGCACACAAGCCAACCAACATACCTGCAAGGATGTAAATACAGTTGGTATTTATCAAAGAAGCATGGTTTGGGATTATTTCATCAAAGGGAAAAAGAAGTTTTCTGAGTTGGATAAGTTTTAAATCTATCCTTTGTTTAATTTTAATAAATACAGTTCTGATATTTGGTTCAATAACTTTAATTGCATATCTATATTAATTGATATGTAACTTTGCTTATCAGTTGCTATTTTAAAATATCCTTTATTATAATTTTCGCAATCCGATAATGGATAAGTATGATTATTGATTCTTACCTCATACAATCTACCAATATACTCTATCCAATATTTTTTTGCTATATCATGGTGTCCAAGTAATTTATGGGATATAGCAGCGTAATAAAAAGTTTGATTTGACTTATTTCCAAGCGAATTTTTAATAAATTCTTTCTCATCAAATACAATGAGTATTCTTTGAAAATTTTATATTGCTTCTTCAAAATCTCCTTTTTCGAAACAAGAAATTGCTGTATCAATAAGTAAACTAATTTCTTCTGCAAGAATATTATTCATGGATAAAATTAAAATAAATTTACTCCTGCATATTGCTATTATCCGGCGTTTTATACTTATTCCTCATATAGAAATAAACTGGTAAACCAGATAATATCAAAAATGTACCAATTCCTGCTTCACGTGGTCTTTCCACGATGGAAACGATGACCAAGGCGGCACAAAATATAACAAACAAAGCCGGGATATACGGATAACCAAATACCTTGTACGGACGAGGCACATCTTTCAATTTCCTTCTCAGTACGAATACGCCATATGCACCTGCCCCGTAAAATATAAAGGCCGCGAAAATCAGCATGTCCGTCAATTGGTCAAAATTGCCGGAAAGCACCAATACCGATGCCCAAATTCCTTGGATCAGCAAGGCATTGGAGGGTGTCCTGAATTTCGGGTGGACCTTGGCCACACTTTTGAAAAACAGACCATCGCTGGCCATTCCATAATAAATCCGTGGGGCACCCATGATGGTGGTGTTTGTGCTGTTGAATGTGGACATCATGATCAACACCAAAATAAATACGGCACCGCCGGCACCCATAAACGAACGCACCACTTCCACCGCCGCAATCTGGTTTTTGGCGTTGTGGATGGCCACAAAATTTTCTGCCGGCAACACGAATACATAAGCCAAATTGATAATCATGTATAATGCAATCACGAATAAGGTGCCGTAAGTCAACGCACGGGGGATATTTTTGTACGGATTTTTGATTTCACCGCCCATGAATCCTACGGTATTCCAACCCTCATAAGCCCAAAAAGCCGCCATCATAGCCGCAAAAAAGGCGCCCATGAAACCCAAGCCCGAAGCTTTTTCTACCGGAACCGCAGCCACGGAATTCAAATTATCTACCGAACCGTTTCCTAATGAAAAACACAACAAAATAATGATGACTATACAAGATATAACAGATGAGGCCAAAACCTTCAACACCAGTCCTCCCCACTTTACTCCGATATAATTGATGGCCGTCAACGTCATCAACAAACCGATGGTGACGGTTTTTACACCCAAATTATCAAACGGTTTAAAAATGAAAGGATCTGCGCCATAGGTTTTACTTTCCCATTCGGCAGATAAATGTGGAAGGAGATGTAATTCATTCAACGATTGGGCAAATACATAGGCCACGGAAGCCGCAGTGGCCGTCTGTACCACACTCATCATACTCCAACCGTACAGGAAACTGAACGGTTTGCCATACATTTTTTTGAAGTAGGCATATTGCCCGCCCGGTTCGGCAATCAAGCCGGCTACCTCGGCATTCGTTAGGGCGCCCAATAAACTAATGATACCTGCGGCCAACAAGGCACCCAATACCAACCAAGGCGAACCCAGTTCTGACATCATCGGGGCTACTTTTTTAAATACGCCCGAACCGATCATGGAACCGGCGACCAATAAAAATGCGGTAAAGAAACCGAACGTTTTTACCAAACCTGATTGTTGTTGACTCATGTGAAGTGTTAAGTGTGCTTTTCTATTACAATGATATGAAATTAGAAGCAAGATTTTAGAACAAGGTCCCAAGTTTTTGGGACAGTGCATCATGGGAAGCAGATAAATGGATTATTAAAGTTTTCGTGTGTAAATACAAAACCGTTATTGAAGTCAGGACAGCCAGAAATAAAGCAACTTGCCACTACTTTAGTATGAACAGGAAGCACATTCCATTTATGGGTTGCGATCTAATGTCATCATTGTAACAAACAATAGTTTAAAAAGCGAATATTTCGCAGTATTGGCAAGGGATCTGAGCCGAGATAAAGTTATGAGAGAAAACACTGTATTTATTAACCAAGCCTCTTTTAAAAAGATGTCCTACACTAATTTTAACGGCAACAAATCTCCCCAAACACATTTGAATGAAGAAAAAATTTATCCTGCCTTTTGCTTTAGTGGCATTATTTTGCAGCATCGGACTTTTTTATAATCCCATCATGCCCGCTTCGGATGGGGTGGCATCTGCATCCGATATCGCCTGGATGCTCACCGCCTCTGGTTTGGTGATGCTAATGACGCCCGGACTTTCTTTCTTCTACGGCGGCATGGTGAGCAAAAAAAATATCATTTCCACCATGCTGCAAAGTTTTATAGCATTGGGCGTAATTACTTTATTATATGTCGTCGTAGGGTTCAGTCTTTGCTTTGGGGACAGCTTTTACGGAATCATCGGAAACCCCTTCACCTTCTTTATGTTTAAGGATGTAGGCTTGGCCACGCACGCCGGAATTTCGCCCACCATTCCCTTGTTACTATTCGCCTTATTTCAATTGAAATTCGCCATCATTACCCCCGCATTGATTACGGGAAGTTTTGCCGAGCGTGTAAAATTCAACGCCTATTTGGTGTTCATCTGCCTATTCTCATTATGTATATACACGCCGCTTGCCCATTGGACATGGCATCCCGAAGGTTTTCTGCGCAAATGGGGCGTACTCGATTTTGCGGGTGGAACCGTCGTACACATGAGTGCCGGTTATGCCGCATTGGCCGGGGCCATCATCTTGGGTAAACGTGCATCGCATAGCAAAGGCGCATCCCACGATCCAGCCAATATTCCTTTCGTGATGTTGGGAACGGGCATGCTTTGGTTTGGTTGGTTCGGCTTTAATGCCGGATCTTCTTTGGCTGCGAACGATACAGCCATTTTAGCTTTTGCTACAACCGTAGTGGCATCCGCCGCCGCCATGATGTCTTGGATCTTTTTTGATGCCCTAAGAGGCAAAAAAGTATCTGCCATGGGCGCTTGTATAGGAGCGGTGGTTGGCTTGGTAGCCATTACGCCCGGTGCCGGGTTCGTTACGCTTCCGCATGCCTTATTCATCGGTTTTGTTTCGGCTATGATCAGCAACCTGGCCGTGGGCGCAAAGAATAAATCAAATTTAGATGACACCTTGGATGTATTCCCCTGCCATGGTGTAGGTGGAATCGTTGGTATGATTTTAACCGGTGTATTCGCAAAAGACGTCGGTTTATATTATGGCCACACCGAAACGTTCTTATACCATTTATTGGCGCTGGTCATTGTGAGCGCCTACACTTTCGGCGGATCATATCTGTTATATAAAATCACTGAAAAAATTGTTCCGCTTCGCGTAAGCAAACAAGAAGAAATTGACGGGTTGGATTTTACGCAGCATGGTGAAGTATATAAGTTGAAAAGGCCAGAAATAACAAATTAAGAGCCAAGAAGCAAGACTTCGCTAGTCACTTGATTGACATAAAAAAGGAGATTCGAATGAATCTCCTTTTTTGTTATATTTTGTCTTGACTCTTGGTTCTTGCCCCTTGACTCTTGACTCTTGTATCTTGTATCTAAAAACTTATGCCTTATCCTTCATAAAAATACGCACCGACTCACACACATGATCCAGCTGCTCTTGGCTCAAGCCTTGGTGGCAACCCAATAACATACCGCCGCGCATTACTTTATCGGCCTCAGGATATTCATTCACACGTTTACAGGCAATATTTTTGAAACCTGGTTGGCGAAGTATGTTTCCCGTAAACACGGTACGCGTCTGTATATTTCTTTTTTCCAAGAAGATTTGTAAATCACGACGGATGAACGGAGCCGTTTCGCGAATCGTCACCGGGAAAGCCAACCAACCCGTGCGGGAATCAGGCAATTGTTTCGGCAAAATGAAATGCTCCTCATACTGTGCGAAGAAATTACGCATGAAATCATAATTTTTGATACGCGTATCAATATTCGCCGGTAATTTGCCAACCTGAACCAAACCAAACGCAGCGCCAATTTCAGATGGCTCCACGTTATAACCCGGCTCTTCAAATACAAACTTGGCATCGTAAGGAATGCCATCCACCTCTACGTTGAAACGATTTTCAATTAATTCCGATTCCACGAACAATGAAGAACTCCTTCCCCAGCTGCGTAGCAATTTACCCCTGCGCAAATGCTCGTCGTCGTTCACACAAAGCATACCGCCGTTTCCGGCAGCGTTCACCACGTGCGAACCATAAAAACTTGTCGTACTCATATCCGTGAAACGACCGCTTGATGAACCGCCAATTTCGGCACCCACCGTATCGGCCGAATCTTCCAATACAAACAAATGATGTTTATCCGCAATGCGGCGTAATTCCTGCCAATCAGGTAAATTTCCGATGAGGTTCGGAATAAACATTGCCTTCGTTTTGGGCGTAATCATTTCCTCCACCTTATTTACGTCAATGTTGAAAGTACCTTCTTCCACATCCACAAAAGCCGGAAGCCAACCCTTCTTTACCAACGGGGCTACCGTCGTGCTGAAAGTCAACACCGGCGTAATGATTTCCGCACCCCCTTCATAATCCAACAAATCAGCCGCCAGATACAACGCAGTAGAACCCGAGTTTACCATAATCCCATGCTTTTTGGCATAGAGTGCGGCTACCTTTTGCTCCATCTCGCGAACGTTTTTACCCATCTGGGTACTCGTGCGCAACACATTTACCACCGCCTCGATTTCCTCTTCGCCGTGGACGCTCTTGCCGTAAGGCACATGAATGTAATTTGTTGCCGTATCTGACATACTTCTAAAATTTGACACGAAATAGCTAACTTTCCATCAAACCGACAAATGTTTTTATTTAAAGTTGTGCTAAATACATTAACAAGTCCTTGCCGAGCTTTGAAAAGCCCGAAAATTTGATTTTCTTTATCCTAATACAAACTGATTAGTCCCATGAAAAAAGTAATCATCTACTCTTCCCTCCTCACGCTCATCCTCGCATCCTGCAACAGCGAAGAAAAAAAACTCGAAAGACAATACGGAGCGCTCCTCCAAAAAGAATATGCCGAACTCGAAAGTTCTGACCGTTATAAAGAATATACAGAGCGCTACGCCTTGCTTACCGATTTATCGAAACAGGTTTCCACGAACGAAAAAATAGAAATTTCCTCGCCCGAAAATATCGAAAGCATCTGTTTCATTCCCGAAAAAGAGGAAGACCTACAACTCGACCAATCGGTAGATGATAAAATGGCCAAAAGAACAGATGCCAGGCCATTTTCAGAACTCATCAACCTGAGCAAAGAAGTAAATGCCACCATCATAGCCGCAACATTCCACACCAAAGAGTCCGGCGCGGCCGCTTTCGAGTTCGAGAAAGACTACCATTTGTTGGCCGACATATTAAACAAAGACGAATATTTTGCCAACAGATTGAAAGATACGGTACAGTTATACCAAAATTTTTGCGACGACCGCATCCTGATGGATAGGGTGAACAACAGCCGCTACATACTCATCCAAAAAGACTTGGTGAGCACCGATTCAGAAGTAAACAAAAACGACGATAAAAAAGAGTTTAAGTCGGGCGTATACGAAGGCATAGTTTATGTGTACGACATCCAAACCAAAAAATTCATCAATTACATTACCATCGGCGGCAGCAATTCCGACATGGTTGAGGGACAACAATCAAGCATCGATTTTTCGGTCAATTCCGATCTGTATAACAACATATCCAAAGCCCTCGAGCAAGAATTGACAGCCAAATTTAACCTAAAAGGCAAAGTACCGGGTTTCTATAAGCCATAAAATTATTAGGCGCGAAAATCGCGGATTTCCACTCTGAGCGGCAGTTCGGGCTGTCCATTGCTGCTTCGGCATCCTGCCCCAAAACAGCTTTTCAACATTCATATAACATACATGCTGATCGAAGCCGAAGCATCCATTACCATCCCGCGCGACACGTGGCGGAGGTTTTTCAATTTAGGTCTCGGGACAATATTATATCACCCCTTCGGGGTTATTATCGCTTGTGCATATATGGTGCTACAATAATGTCATCCCTTTGGGATTTAATTGACCGGTCCATCACCTGAATGAGTTATAGATATGGAAAAGCAAGCCAAAAGCTATCAAAAAGAGATTGCATTATTGTAACACCATTAGACCTTAACATACAACAAAACCCCGAAGGGGTGACATTATTGTAACTACTGTAAACTTACACCTCAACAACCCCAAAGGGGTGACATTATTCTAGCCAATCAAATAGATACCGCTCTTCATATTCAACCTTAAAAGCATCTAAAAGACCAATATATTCTTCTTTAAAAGTTTTATTCTTATGGTGCTCCTTTTGATTTAAGATATAATTATACACCTTATCTATATGAGATTTGCTATATGAAAAAGCACCATACCCCTCTTGCCAAGAAAATTTGCCTTGTATCCAATTTTTCTCATTAATAAACTTTGAAGAATTATTCTTCACATCCCTTACAAGATCAGAAATACTTATCGATGGCTTAATACCTACAAATAGATGAATGTGATTGGGCATCATTGTTTTTTGCCCTTTCGCCTCGATAATACCTGCTATATATCTATACAATTCCTCTTCATGAGTCGCATGAATAAGATTTTGACGGCCTTTAACGGCAAAAACAACTTGAATATAAATTTGTGAAAATGTTCCGGCCATAGAGTTAAGTTGGTATGGCTAATATATAGATTTATGACACAATGATGCTGATCATCCGCATTTTAAGACTACGGCAACATCATTTCAGTGGTTCCATCAAACAAATCCAACCAGAGCCAACAATTAAAAAATAACAATACGACATTAAAAAGCACAAAAACCAACGTCCACGAATAATTGAGCGGTGTAAGATATTTGCGCAGCAAACGCTTAGTTTGTAAATATAAATAGTAAGAAATGTATACTATCAATCCTAATACAACAGGGCCTGCCACATAAAAAGCGGTCGTATATGACATAAAATCACCACCCAACACGCCTACCAAGAAGAACGCCAATATCAGGTTAGTGATAATGAATAAGTATGTATTGAATATCGTTCTGCCGGCTTTCACTATAAAACTATGATTATTTAAACTCCCTTTTTACCGCATCAAATTTGCCCTGCAAAAATAGGTTAAATAATTTTTCCGCTTCTGGCCAGTCTTTACATTGCTTTTTTAGTTCGGTGTCTGGCTCGTCTTCAAACATGGCTATCATCTCCAAATTCTTATGTACTTCCAGTATGCTTTCATCATCCAAGATGACGCCTACCCAAAATTTAGCATCGCCTTCCGCCACGTATTGTATTTCCATCACGGCTTCTTTGATGTCTTCTTCGTTCACCTCATCCACGGAATCATCCCAGGATTTTTGGAGGTAAGTATGTGTTATGTTTCTCATCAAAAATTCTCTAAAATCTAATGTCTAATATCTAAGTCAGCAAAAAAATCAACATCAACAAAATCACCAACACCGCCAAAAACCAATATCGGTTGCGGACCTTATCCAGGCGTTTTTTCCGCATGCCATGCGATACTTGTTGGAAACGGTTCTGTATCCGCGAAAAATCACGGTACTTTCCTACTTCATCGTCCGGCAGTTCCGGTGTTTGGTCGTCGATTACGATTTTAGCCACGGCGGATCAGTTGAGTTTTTAATACATCTAAAATACGATAAACTTTCAATTTCACGGCCGCTTCGGTCAAAGATTCCATCTCGGCTATTTCGTGAAACTTGAAACCATCAAAAAAACGCCATTCCACCAATTTTAAATCATCGGCCGGAAGATTCTCCAACGCTTCGGCCAACCGTTGTCTCGATTCCCCCGTTTCTATATAGGTATCCCACTCGCCCTTCATCTCCGGATGGATGGTCACATGCTTTTCTTTTCCCGTTTTCCGGAAATATAAGTTTACTTCGTTCGTGGCCAACCGAAACAGCCACGCCGAAAACGGAAACCCTTGGTGCGAATAGTTTTTGAGGTTCACCAACGCTTTCATGAATACATCGGAAGTAATATCGGCCGAGGTTTCCATGTTACGCACTTTGATCCATACGAAACGGAAAATACGGTGGTGGTACAAATTATACAAAGCCTCAAATGCCTGCGGGTTCTTTTTTGCCGCCTCAATCAAATGTATTTCATCCGTGGGTTCCGGCATCAGGCAATCTTTTCACCGTTGGTCACCAAACGCTCGGGTCGCAACAGGGTCACCCTTCCTTCACCATTTACTGAACCCAATACCAATACTTCAGAAATAAAGTTGGCGATTTGCCTCGGCGGAAAATTCACCACGGCAACCACTTGCTTTCCTACCAGTGTTTCGGGCGTATATAAATCCGTAATCTGGGCAGATGATTTCTTCAATCCCAATTCGCCAAAATCTATCTGTAATTGATAGGCCGGTTTGCGGGCTTTTTCAAAAACCACGGCAGACACGATGGTACCCACACGCATGTCGAGCGCGAGGAATTGGGTAATATCAACCGTTGAAATGGGTTCTTCCATTCCTACTGTACCGTTATATTTTTTTGGATTACCAATTTATCTTTCCCGGCTTTTTTGCCGTCTTTTTGGATTCCCAAGGTTACCACATAGGTTCCCGGTGAAGTAAATCTATGCGTGATTGTAGGCTCGGATGATGATTCGCCATCTTCACTGTTTCCAAAATACCAAATATATGTCGATGCATTTTCGGAACAGGAAGCGTCAAATACTATATCTGTATATGTATTGATTACTTGTGGAGAATAGGTAAAACAAGCCTCCGCCGGTTTTTTGCAGGCAAATGAAGTTATGATGGCTACGGAAACTATGATAATGGATATTTTTTTCATCACTTATGGTCTTTAACCCGACTAAATTAAAAAAATATCTCCGAACGTCATAAATTATTACTTTCCAATTACCAATATACTCTACCGTAGAACGAATTTGCTGCGGCTTTCGATATCCGTCCTTTCATCAAATACAAAATCGATATACTTACCTTCCCCGGCTTGGGTTTCCACCAATTTCGACATACGTCCGTATTCTTTTCCCTTTTCGTCGTAGACGCTTACCATAATATCTTGCCTAAAATCTTTATTGAAAGATATAAATGCCGATAGTGTATAACTCTTGCCCAGCGAATCCGGAATATAAAATTTGCCCAAATCCATCCCTTTATCCACCAAGGCTTGGCTTAGCTCCACTTTACATTCAAATGTACGGTCCACACCTTTCGAAACCCCATTTACAAATTCTGAGGTTCCTTCCCCCACCGTTTCGCCCGTTTTGCCTATTACATCTTTGGTTTTACTTTTTACGCTATCGCAAGACGAAGCAATGCCCATAATCAATATAAGTCCGATAGAAAACCGAGTGATGCACTTCATTATTGTGTGATGTTTATACCGTAAAATTACGTTTCTAAAATAACACTTTTGCTGTATTGCCATAAATTACCGGTCAGAATAACTTGCCGCATATTAATCATGGTTGTTATGCATCATACCTGTAAGCAAATTCTTTGGATATTTATTCCCATCCTCGCCACGTTGCTCTCGGCCAAAGCGCAAGATACCACTTCAAATTACATCTCCATCGGATTTTATTATGCCGTGCAAGGCCACGGTTTACCCACCGGCACATTTACCTATAATTTGGTAAAGCCGGACGATACACCAGTTTCCGTAAACCAGCAACTTTCACATAAAAGTAAATTGTTGCATGGCGGTTATGTGCAGGCACTTGGCAACTTCAAAAAATTTGGCAAGAAAAAACTCCCCCACGGATTAGAAATATATGCAGGCATCCACATGGGTTACCTGAGGGCGCAGGGCAGCACTTTCCGCTCCGGACGCATGGACCAAATTGAATTTGGGATAAGGCCCGGTACGAGGTATTACGTACACAAAAACGTATATATCGGTGCCGGATTGCTTTTGCCGGTGGGGGCAAACATGCTTTTTATCGGTGATATGGATATAGAACCGATAAGTTTTGGCGGAGAAGTAGTGAGCGGTCCGGTGAACGTAAGAATGACCACAACCATACTTGGAACCCATCCGTTGTTCCAGATAGGTTACGTAGCCAAAAACAAGGGAAAAACAAGGATTGGCTTGGAATTGGGCGGCGGCTATTTATTCTGGCACACGTTACGCAACAGAATTTATATGTCCAGACGGATGAATAATATCGTGAATGAAGACGAACAGTTCTGGCTACGCAATTATTCGTTTAATGGATCACAATTAAACAAAAGAGATTTTACCCGAAGCAGTTTTCAATTACATGCTGGCGTAAGGTTTATGTTCAAATAAAACAAAGCTATTGAACGGTAATACATCTTTGAAAACTATTTTATCAGCTCCCGCTTTTTTACCATTTTCCGCTGTACCGCCAATTAAACCGTATAAGAGCCGATGCCGAATATTGGTGGTTAACAGTTATTGTCCTAACCGTTGTACCGGGTGAGCCTCGCCAATTTCCATGTGTATTTTGATGCATTTTGTATTTCAGGAATCATAAAATATAGATTCTGTGTTCGTATTATCACTTCGGGTGATATGCTAAAACATACATCGGTTTCCTAAAAGCAAATGCTGATCTGATGAATACGAAATGATCAGGTAAGTGATGTTTTCCATAGTTAAAAGGTAAAAATATTCAATATCAGAATACACGCCCAGAAATGTAATTTTATACCTAGTCAAATTACTATGTGGTTCTCGAAAAATAAAAAAGCTGTAAGATTTCGTCTTTCCCTGCATCTAACAATGCAGAAATTATATAGCAACAAAATGAAAAAATTGTTTTTTTTTACAGTCATTACCTTACTAACCCAATTTTTATTCGCTCAAAATGCGGTGAGATTTACCCAATTAAGTAAAAAGGGTAACGTCCTCATCTTCCTTCCACACATTGGTTGCTCATCCGAAATGTGGAAAGACATTGGTACGCACTATCAAAATAAATATGCTGTATATCTCGTCGATTTTGCAGGGTTTAATGGCATTTCGCCTATTGACAGTAATTATACCAAAACCTACGTAAAAGATTTGCAACAATTCATCAGACATAAAAAATTCAAGAATGTTACTTTGGTTGGCCAAAATTATGGTGCATTCGTAGCCATAAAAACATCATTGGATAAGAGCCTGAATATAAAAGCTGTTATTGCTTCTGACTTTTACCCAAATTTAAGTATGGTGCTAGATCCGGATATAAGTTCCGAAAAACTGCAATTAATAAAGAACAGTATCCGACAAAGCATTATGCAAAACGATGAGGCAACCTTTGCCGCTAACCAAAAGCAAACTGCCGAAATGATGAACTTTATGAAAGCGGAAGACGTAAACAGGTTTGTGCAATGGCAATTGAGATCGGACAGAAAAACGTTGGCAGAAACACTTTGTGAACAATTTGACGCCGACTTACGGCCCGATTTGAAAAATAATGAAATTCCTATTTTGGTGTTTACTACATGGTACTTTGCCAAAACCTATAAAAATATACCAATGACGGAAGCAGAGGCAAAGGTGAAAGAAATGTATGGTAATGCGCCTAATATTACTCATGCTATTTGTGAAGATGCTAAAGATTTTATGGCAAATGACCAACCCCAATGGTTTATTACGCAGATGGACAAATTCCTAAAAACAAACATTGTTGAAGCAAAAGATATTTAATCGGCTTTTTACCGAGTACCGAAATTGGGTGTATCGACTTTGTTATAGTTACACACGGAATCAAGTAGAAGCCGAAGACTTGGTTCAGGAATGTTTTTCTAAAATATGGATACATCTGGATAGTTTTCGGCAACAGTCGGATTACAGCACTTGGATTTACCGGATTGCCGTTAACACTTGTTTAATGCAATTGAGAAAGGAAAAAAACAACCCAATGGAGTTTCACGAAGAATTGAAAGATCGAACATCCGAGGACCAGGACGATGAAAAGGGACAACAATCAGAAAATTTATACAAAGCCATAGCCCAACTTGCCGAAATGGACAGGCTGATAATTTCTATGGTGCTTGAAAATACCTCGCAAAGACAGATAGGAGAAGTGCTAGGTATTACAGAAAATAATGTAAACATAAAAGTGCACCGCATCAAAAAACAATTGAGAGCAATTTTGCTGAGCCTAAATAATTAATTATGGAAAAGGGATTTGAAGAATTAAAGGTGCTATTTCAGCAAAAGACAGTATCGGAGTCTTTATATGTCGAGGTAGTTGATAAAAATTCTAAGAGCAAATTAGCAGAGTTGAAAAAAAATCACATTAAAACCATTGCTACATTTCTTATAACCGCTATTGCTATAGTTTGCATTGAAGAAATAAATTCTATGCACATGGAAACATCTTTTTACGGCTTTTTGACATTATTGGGCTGCGCCTTATATTATGCATTGAGCCAAACTTATTTACTATATAAGTTGAATGCTATAAAACCCTATGGAAGTACTTTGCAGACGATCCAAGAGTTACAACGTTATAAAAAAATCAATATTTTTATGAGTACCTATTGTGAGATGTTATATGCCTTAGTGGTATTAGCGGGTGTTTACATTTACCTGCATCCTGTGTTAGAAAAAATTGAAAACTCTCTTTTTTATTTTTGGTGGATTTTGGGTGCTTGTGTTATGTGGATGCTTTTTTACACTCTCTCAATCAAACGTACCCGAATGAAGAAAGATATTACCATCATAGAAAAACACATACAATCACTAACAGAATTAGAATAAAGTGCTGATGCCATAAAGAAATCAATAGCAAAACTGAGAAAAAAGAACTATATCTTACGAAAAAAAAACCGCAGATTCGTAGATTACGCAGATAAATTTTCTGCGCTTTTCTGCGAATCTGCGGGAAGATATTTTTCAAAAACTTCTAACAACCAGTATTGAAATAAGAATAATCCAAAATAAGATCGTACCAATTCTTGTGTTCCAGTCTTGTTTAAGAATCTCCGTATATGGTTTATCTAATTGATAACTCCATCTAATGAGAGCCCCAAACCTTTTTAGCCTTACCAATAGAATATCATTCAATAAAAATTCCATGGAAGCCACAAAAGCTTACTTAGCAGAATCCAATTCCTGCAAAAGCGAGGCGTGGTTCACTTTATCGTACTTACCGTCAATCAATTTCTGGCGAACGTCAGAAAATGATTTGATGGTATAATCCACATCCTCAAACGTGTGTGAAGCCGTCGGAATCAAACGCAACAAGATCATTCCTTTCGGAATCACCGGATAAATCACCATGGAACAGAAAATACCGTAATTCTCACGTAAATCCACCACCAGGTTAGATGCTTCGGCTTCGCCACCGTTCAACATGACCGGGGTAACGCATGAATTGGTTTTACCCAAATCGAAACCGGCTTCTTTCAATCCGGCTTGCAAACGATTGACGACAGCCCATAATTTATCTTTGCGCTCCGTACTTCTACGCATGATCTCCAAACGTTTCAACGCGCCTATAACCAATGGCATAGGCAACGATTTGGCGTAAATCTGTGAACGCGTGTTGTATTTCAGGAACATCATCACTTCGGCATCACCGGCTACCCAAGCACCCGTTAACGCGAAAGATTTTGCGAATGTTCCAAAGATTACATCCACACCATCAATGGCGTTTTGTTCTTCGATGGCACCGCCGCCGTTTGCACCCAATGCGCCGATTCCGTGTGCATCATCGACCAACAATCGGAAATTATACTTTTTCTTGCGCTCAACGATTTCTGCAATTTTACCTTGCTCGCCGGTCATCCCGAAAACGCCTTCGGTGATCACGAGGATACCTCCGCCCGACTTTTCGGTCAGTTTGGTGGCACGGTCCAATTGTTTTTCCAAGCTCTCCATGTTGTTGTGCTGGAAAACAAAACGGTGGCCGGCATGCAAACGAACCCCATCCACGATACAGGCATGGGATTCGCCGTCGTAAACGATTACGTCGTGGCGCCCCACCAAGGCATCGATCACGGACATACAGCCTTGGTAACCGTAATTCAACAGCATACCATGCTTTTTGCCCACGAGCTCGGCCAATCCTTTTTCCAACTCTTCGTGGTAATTGGATTCGCCGGTCATCATACGGGCGCCCATCGGATAAGCCAACCCCCAATCTTTGGCCGCTTGGGCATCCGTCTCACGTACTTCAGGATGATTAGCCAGTCCAAGGTAATTGTTCAATGACCATACCAACACCTCTTTGCCGCGAAATTTCATGCGGTTGCTGATGTCGCCTTCCAGTTTAGGGAAGGTATAATAGCCGTGAGCTACTTTGAAATATTGACCCAACGGGCCCATGTTTTTATGAATCTTATCGAAAAGATCAGCCATTGCCTAAAGTTTGATAAATTTGACGCGAAATTAAAAATTAAAACGTGCATAATAAAGCATCGTTTTTACGTTATTAACACGTTTTTAGAAAATACATGAAGCAGACATCCACTATAAAGAAACTGGCCGGCATCATCCTGATCGCGCTGCCGCTCATTTTTTCGTGCGGCGACTATCAAAAAGTGCTCAAAGGGATAGACTATGAGGCCAAGTGGAACTTAGCCCTAAAAATGTACGAAAACAAGCAGTACAGTAGGGCGCTGCCACTATTCGAAGAATTGTTGACAGTTTATCGCGGAACCTCCAAAGCGGAGCAGTTATATTTCTACTATGCCTATGCCCACTTTGGGATTGAGGACTACCAATCGGCCTATTATTTTTTCGACAACTTCATCGGTACCTTCCCGAACAGTAAGTATACCGAGGAAGCCGCTTTTATGGTGGGATACTGCCTGTACAAAGATTCGCCGCGCTATAACCTGGATCCGACCAGCACCTACAAAGCCATCGGTGAGCTGCAGGGCTTTACCAACCGCTATACCCGGAGCGCACGCGTGGCTGATTGCAACAAACTGATCGAGGAGCTGAGGGGTAAACTGGAGACCAAAACCTATAAATTGGCCATGTTATATTACCACATCGAGAACTATCTATCTGCCGTGGTGGCTTTTAAAAACTTCACCCGTGATTTCCCGGATACGCAACTGGCGCCTGACGCCAACTACTATATCCTGCTCTCTTCTTATAAATATGCACATGGAAGCATCGAAGCCAAGAAAAGGGACCGTTATAACGACACAATAAAATATTATTATACCTTTGTGGAGCGTTTTCCGACCTCAGTGTACAAGAAAGACGCCGACGAACTGTTTGCAAGGTCCACCAAGGAAATTGCGGATATGGACAAGAAATTAGAAAAGAAAAATAAAGAAAAACTCTCTGAGCAATGAGCGTGAAAAAAGTAAATGCGGCGCCAACAACGGCTACGCGCGATATGAGAAAGTTTATCAACCATACGGGTAATGTTTATGAAACATTGGCCATCTTGGGTAAGCGCGCCAACCAAATTTCAGCTGAGCTGAAAGAGGAATTGAGCGGAAAATTGGAAGAGTTTAACACACATACCGAAAATCTGGAAGAGGTTTTTGAAAACCGCGAGCAGATCGAGATTTCACGTTATTACGAAAAACTTCCCAAAGCTTCTTTGTTGGCCATCCAGGAATGGTTGGACGACGAGATTTATTTCCGTCACACGGAAGTTGAAGAAAAAAAATAAACCATGTTTCATGGAAAGCACATCCTAGTCGGAGTTACTGGCGGGATAGCGGCATACAAATCTGCCCTGCTCGTCAGGGAATTCATTAAAGGCGGCGCCCAGGTCAAAGTAATTATGACTCCGGGCGCTTGCGATTTTATTACACCGCTTACATTATCCGTACTTTCCAAAAACCCTGTCTATACCGAATTTTTTAATCCGCAGACAGGCGAGTGGAATAACCACGTCGAACTCGGGTTATGGGCCGATGCATTCGTTATAGCCCCGGCCACCGCCAATTCCCTCGGCAAAATGGTTTCGGGCATTTCAGATAATTTACTACTGGCCACCTACTTATCCGCCCGTTGTCCCGTTTTTGTGGCTCCCGCGATGGATTTGGACATGTACAAACATCCGGCGACATTGGAGAACATCCAAAAATTGGAGGAACATGGCGTTCATATCATTCCGGCGGAAAGCGGAGAATTGGCCAGCGGATTAAGCGGCGAAGGCCGAATGGCCGAACCCGTGAACATTAGCGCGTTTATTTCGCAATCGTTTGCCAAAAACCAACCGTTGTACGGAAAGAAAGCTCTCATAACCGCCGGCCCTACTTATGAAGCATTGGATCCGGTGCGTTTTATCGGAAACCGCTCCACAGGTTTGATGGGTATTGAGATTGCACGGGAGTTTCATGCATTGGGCGCTGAGGTTCATTTAGTCATCGGGCCATCTCACCTAGAAATTCCAACAGGAATTTTAACAACCCGCGTGGAAACCGCACAACAGATGGCCAACAGTGTCTTTGCAGTCTCTGAATCTGCCGATTTTATCGTGTGTGCCGCCGCAGTGGCGGATTATCGTCCGGTGAATCCATCAGCAGAAAAAATAAAGAAGCACGGCGATACCCTCGATATACAGCTGGTGAAGAATACGGATATTCTTTCCGAATTGGGGAAAAGGAAAAAAGAGGGACAAATATTGGTCGGCTTTGCCTTGGAAACACAAAACGAGGAAGAAAATGCTTTGGGCAAACTCCAACGCAAAAATGCGGACATGATCGTACTAAACTCGCTCCGGGACGCCGGTGCGGGGTTTGGCACCCCAACAAATAAAATCACTATTTTTGACAAACACGGCCAACGTGAAAATTTTGATCGCAAGGAGAAAAATAAAGTAGCGGTAGACATCGTTAATAAGGCCGTGAGTATGGCAACAATCAAATAGCATGAAAAAATTCCTTTATATATTCATTTTTTTAGGTCTTTCCGCAGCTCTACAGGCGCAAGAACTGAATGCCAAAATAAAAATTTCGTACCAACAGGCTTTACAGAAAAATTCGGCCATCGATCCATCCATTTTTGCGGCGTTGGAGTCTTCCATCAAACAGTTTATGAACAACACCCGCTGGACCACCGAAGTGTACTCGCCGGAGGAACGGATACAGTGCAGTTTTGTGATCAACCTGACGGATGCACCCGCATCGGACCGTTTTACCGGTGAATTAACCGTTGTATCCAACAGACCAGTTTACGGCTCTAACTTTGAGTGCAACATGCTGAATACAAAAGATTTAAATTTCGATATTAATTACGTTCCTTTTCAGGCTATGGAGTTTTCGGAAACATCATACATAAACAACCTCACTTCCATTTTATCGTTTTATGCATATATGATCATAGCCATCGACTATGATTCATTTGCACCTGAGGGCGGCTCCAACTACCATAATAAAGCACGGCAGATAGTGCAAAATGCACTACAATCCGGCGAAAAAGGATGGCAACCCAACGATAATGCCGGGCGTAACAGATTTGCATTTTCAGAAGATATGCTAAACCCGGCATTTAAGGCATACCGCACATTTCTTTACAAATACCACCGCGAGGCTTTCGACCATTTCTACAACGACTTGCCCAATGCTCGTAAAAAAGCCATTGAGGCATTGATGGGTATCGAGGAAATATACAAACAAAAGCCAAATTCATTCCTGCTGCAAATATTCTTCAACAGCAAACGCGACGAAGCCATCAATATGCTAAAGGGTGCGCCAAAATCAGAAACAGTGGCATTGGTGCAGGTTATGCGTAAAATAGATGGAGCCTTCTCTTCGCGTTGGGACGAGATTTCAAAAGTCAATTAATTATAACTCGGAATCGAGATTATATCGCTTGAGAATTCCGAGTGAAATAAACTTATACATCTCCGCCAGTTCGGGTTGGTCGCTTTCCAATTGGTGTATATGATTCCAAAGTACTTTTATATCGCCCCTTTTGGCAGGCCCAGTTTGTCTTTCTGATGCATTTTGCGTTGTCAATCCATCCAAAGTGGTGGTTACCAACGAATCCAAAATTCCTTCAGGCAGATTGTATTTACTTACCAAATCGCTTCCAATTGATAGCATGTATGTACTGAAATTACTCACAAATACAGCAGCGATATGTAATTTCTTCCGTTGTTCGGACGTAATGCTAAATACCTGTGTGGATAATTTAGATGCCAACAAATTGATTTCGTGCAACAGTTCGGGAGAATTGGCCTCAATGCAAAGAGGCGTTATCCTAAAATCCGGATCCTTGAATTTAATGACGCGTTCCATGGGATAAAAAACACCTATTTGGTTCGATATATGTGAGATGGAAACCATTTCTACAGAACCCGAAGTGTGTAAAATGACGCGCCCCGGTAACCTGAGTGATGTATCCAATAAGGACAGTGCATCATCTTTTACGGTTAATATAACGATGTCGCCCGGTTGGGAAATATCATGGATATCTTCGCAATGGGTTATATTTAATTTTTGGCTCAACTCTTTTGCTGCGGAAACATTCCGTCCATAAATACCGTCTACCCGAACACCCGCATCCAGGAATGATTTGGCCAGTGCCCACGACATATTGCCGGTACCAAAAATGAATATTTTTCTCATGGATATTTGATGAGCTTGGCTCTGTGGTGATGGCCGCCTTTCAATTCTAACTCGGTAAAATAAACACCTGATTTTAAATAACTTAAATCAATATTTTGGCCTGTTGAACCTGAAAAATCTTGATTACTATACACTTGTTTCCCTTCCATATTAAATATTCTTAATGACAAGATGGAGGTCTCTTCAGGAGCGGTGATGGTAATCTCCGCCGTAAAAGGATTCGGGAATAAGCTTACTCCTTCATAATTACCAGCAAATTCCTCCATATCCAACATGGGCACCGGATTAGTCCCTGGTACCATCATGGAATCAATTTTCCAAATAATGGCAGCAGACATCCCCGGACCAAACCCTTCCGCCGTACCGGCAATAACGAGTCCCCTATCTGAAGACTCCAACAATGATTGGCCCGAATTAAGGCCCGAGCCCGCCAATACAAGCCCAAAATTCACATATCCGCTGGGATCTAGGCGGTAGTATACAATTTCTATATCTGATGAGCCTATGGGCGCTCGGGTACCGGTTACGTAATAACCAATATTCCTATAATTAGCGCCAGCAAATAACTCTTTCGTCGTACCCGGTTCTAAAAGAGAAGGAGATGAAACGAAATTACCCGCTTGCGAGTAAAAACTCACATACATATCCCATTTCACGTCATCCAAAGATTCCGAACCAAAAGCAATAATAGCTCCGGTGGTAGATGAATCGCATGAATTGATTTGTTGGTTTCCCGGTTTGGTATCTACGGTCTCAAAAATCGTGGCGCCCGAAATGTGGTTCCAACTCAACATAAAAGCATCCTCATTATCATGGAAAGGCGGAAAAGTTCCATAACCGGCCATCACACATACTCCAGGACTCGACTCATAAATTGATTTGCAGGTTTGGTCTCCCGTATCTCCCCATAAAAAACTGTTGAGCGTATCACCCGCATCATTAATTTTCAAGACCCATACGTCGCTTCCACCACTACCATATGAAAAGGTTTCTCCCGCCACTAAATAATTGCCGTCAGACGTGGTACAAATAGCATGGGCAAAATCCCAATCTTGTCCACCATATGCTTTTGACCAAATCGTATCCCCCTCTTCATCAACCCTCACCAAGAAATAGTCATACCCTCCGCTTCCAAACGAATTCGTATAGCCAGCTAGCAAGAAACCACCACCATGGCCTTTGGTGATTGATTCTGCGCCTTCCGAGTTAAACCCTCCATAATTTTTGCGCCAGATCAATTGCCCATTGGCATTTGTTTTAAACGCATACATGTCCGATGAGCCGTTCGTAAAACCATCGGAACCAAGCTGTCCCACACATACATAGCCAGAATCATTGGCTTCTACGATATCGTATCCGGTTACAGTTCCGTTTCCCCCATAGGTATAGGCGAAGGGTGTAAATTGGGTATAGGCTGTCATTTGACAAAAAAGAAATATCGTAATATAAATAAATGCCTTCATGGTTATTTATTTTTTGTTTTACCGAAACGTTTAATCACTCCGGCCCTACCGCTCAATCCGGATGATACACGCTCGCCGATGATACCTTGGATGCTGTGGGTTCCTAACGTAAAGTGCCAACCGTCTCCTAAGTGAAAACCTAAATCCACACCTCCGTTGAACCCACCCCAACCGCCATACGACAATGTTCCGGCGACACTCACGAACGGATCGGGAATACCCGATAAACGTATTGAGAACTGGGGGAAATACCCTGGATAAAATGTATAGTTGGCCGAAGCCGTCAAATGTAATTTATAGGGAATAATACCATAAGTGTATCCTACAGATACGCTCCCCGGCATCATGATATAAGCCCCACTACTGCCTGTGTTCCCCCCGAAATCTCTAGCCAAGCTGTCCAATACATTGTTCACGTATTCCCCGTTTACCTTTAATGCATTATCAACCACAACACCATTAAAGGTGAGCGAAGTATCCAACGAACGATATGATGAGAATGAGTTGAATCTCATGAAACCGATATTATTGGCCCTCAGATAAAACGAATGCCTTTTTTTATCGGACATGGTGAACTCCAATGATGCGCCTACCCCAAAACCGTTCGGATAAAAGAACTTGTTTTTTGAGGCATCGTTTTGCTTGATTTCATATGATGCGTCCAAATCTAAATATTGGCCGGTGGCTTCCGTGAATATTTCGGCCCTGGGCGCTTTGATGGACAAGAACTGATTGGCATTGGCATACGTCAAACCAAAACCCAGTGCTTTATGCCATTTGGGGGCTTTAAACTCTTTTATGAAACCCAAAGATAAATACTGATAATTCAGATAGGATGCATTTAACCCGGACAGGTTCAAGGTCTGTCCGGCATACGGTGCGTTTCCATAGAAACCCATTTTGTAAGCATCACGCGAAAATTCTCCTCCAAATAATATGCGCTGCCCGAGTGTTATTCCATAAGACCAGTTTTTGCCGAATCCGCTATCCGGCTTATGGAAGAAACTGACCTCTGCGGTAATATCCATGCCCAACCTGTTATTCTCTTTCATTCTTTTCAGGGAACGATCTTTCATCGAAGAATCGATATAACGTCCGGCCATGAAAAAACGGAGCATTTCTGCATTGATGGCATTGGAATTGGCTTCAAACGAGCCCGAAACAGCCACCTGCATTTTGTAATCATTTCGGTCCTTGGGACTCCAATCTGTGGTTCCTGTCGTAGAAAACCATATAAAAATAGGGATGAGCCAGTCGTACATTCTCTTATATCAATTAAATTCCCGCTTTAACTTCTGCAACCACTTTAAGGCCCAATGAGTAATCATGGTATATTTTCATGAGTTGGGCCGTAGGTAAAGTGTGGAACCTTACCTCAAAGAATATTTTTTTTCCACGGGTAAGCATTTTAAAATCCTGCTCGGACAGGGTAAGCATTACGGTGGATGGCGTGGATTGATAAACCCTACCGTCAGATTGGGCTATGCCGGCAGCCAATATTTCCTCCGTGGGTTGTGACCAGACGACGGCGCCCAGGGAATCCAACGCGGTTAATTTAATTCCACATTCAAACGGAAATTTGTTATCCGCATAAATTTTCAGTTTCCCTGATTTAATGGGATTGTTCTTCAACAATGACGAGCCGTTGAAATTCACCGTATCCGCCAACTTCAAATTATTCGATGAAAAAGTAAGAGGGGCCACGACGCGTAAATTTACTTTGGCCGAAGAACTGCTGAAAACAAAATCATTTCCGGCAGATAAATTCCCGTTCGGATTTACTCTAAAACCACCATTGATGGCAATTCTATCGGGAAAATTGACCGCAAATGCTTCCAGGTTTGAATTGGAGGTAGATATTCCCAACTGATAAGAAGAATATGAAAAGGGCAACCCTCCGCTCGGAATTTGCGTGGCCGAATTGAGGTTGATTGCATTTCCGATGATCGGATGATTCAGCGCAATACTGCTACCCGTCCTTGTATTGAGTCCGGTTATGTAATCGAATTTACAACGGGCGTCTACGCCAAAACCGTTTTGTACCGTAAGTGTCAAATCCACCTCGTCTACATCGATTGTTCCGGATTTCACCATATCCATAAATGGCAACTTTACGGTATCCGCTGTTATATTTAATGTACGGGTATTGATTTTACCTTTCGCGAAACCGGGTTTTACATTCACGAATGAAATACTTGTCTTAATCAATTCCTGCCCAGCCAAAATCTGCGAAGGTTGTGCATCCGAGGCTACGGTAGCATTAATCTCTAGGCGCAATTTATTATACTGGTCGTTATTATCTCCCGTAAAATCGATATCGTACCCATTGATCTCGAATTCCTTTTCATAGATAGAGTATCCACCGATCGGTGCAGGCGCTAAATTATCTGTAAAAGAAAAAATGACCCCGTTCTTTTTAGCTTTTGGTATCTGAAAATTAATGCTGGCTGGCTGCGTAACCGTACTTTTAACCTCAATCCTTAGTTTTCCGCCTTCAATAAAGGCTTTGCTCAACCCAACATCGGGCACATTGAAGGCCAAATAATCATTGTAGACTTGGATAGGCGCTCCCGGAGGAAGTGTAAAATTAATGGGAGAATTAAAACTATACGCATAAGTTGAATCGGGAATGCGCAATAAACTATCTACCGGAAAGTCAAACACATTCGTCTCGTAATCGAGTACCAAATCTCCTCCCGGCTGCACAATCAAATTTGAATCACCCATTAAATTCCCTGGCGTCAAAGTGGTTTGGGCAATGGGCGCAAGTGCATCCACATCCCAATTGGGATCAAGTTTACAGGATGTAAGACCCAACATTAAAATCATGCCAGGCAGGTATAGTTTTTTCACTAAACTTAGTTTATTCTTACAAATTAAGCGAAAATAACGCAGTGTTTCCAAACGGGCATTGTTTTTGTTAAATTAGCCCTAAAATTTAAGGGAAATATGAGTTCAAGCAGACGTAATTTTATCCGTAATACCTTCTTGGCCGGCGCCGGCGCCACATTAATTCCTCTAGCCGGCGGTATAGATGCATCGGCCATGGATACAGATAATCCGTTCAATGACAAAATCAGCTTCAAACTACCTGATTTGCCGTACGATTTTAATGCCTTAGAGCCATATATCGATGTAGAGACCATGAAAATTCACCATGGCAAGCATCACCAAGCTTATGTGAGCAACCTGAACAAAGCCATTGAAGCATTGGATTCGTTTCCGGAAGATTTAAATAAGGTATTCGATCACATCGAAAAATATAGCACAGCCATCCGCAATAACGCTGGCGGGCATTGGAACCACAGTTTTTTTTGGGAGATTATGCGTCCCGGAAAAGAAAACAATATGCCTACAGGAAAATTAGCCGAAGCCATCAACAAAAGCTTTGGCAGCTTGGACGAATTCAAAAAGAAGTTCAAGGAAGCCGCAACGGGCCAGTTTGGTTCCGGTTGGGCTTGGCTCGTGAAGGATGTAAACGGCTCGCTGGATATTACTGCCACGCCAAACCAAGACAACCCACTGATGTCGGTGGCTGCCAAAAAGGGTAAACCTATTTTGGGGTTGGATGTTTGGGAGCATGCCTACTATCTAAAATACCAAAATAAAAGACCGGATTATATCGACAATTTCTGGTATGTGGTCAATTGGGATAAGGTAGCTTCCTTGTTTGCATAATTTACCGTGCAGGATTTTCACTTCACCACCATTTCCGTTCCGGGCGAAAGCATTTACCGTGAGAAAGGAAGTCGTTTCATGGCGTGGGCTTTGCCTGTAAAATCCGAAGCCGAGGTAAAACAACAGCTGACTGATTTTAGGAACCAACATCCAGATGCGGTGCATGTTTGTTATGCCTACCTGTTGAAGAAAGATACAGGCGAAGGGCGAAGCGGCGATGATGGTGAGCCTTCGGGAACCGCAGGAAAACCGATCCTGAACCAAATATTATCGTCCGGTTTCGAAGATGTGCTTGTGGCAGTCGTGCGGTATTATGGCGGTATTAAATTAGGCACCGGCGGATTGATCCAAGCTTATAAAACATCTGCTAAAGACGCTTTGCTGGCTGCAGAAACCATTACCGTGGAATTACAGGAAACCCTGACGGTCATTTTTCCTTTTACATTGGAAGGAAAAATAAATTCATTGGTCAAAAAATATAAAATGGAAATCGGTAGCCGCGAATTCACGCACCAATGCCAATGGAAATTGTTTATTCCCCTTTCTGTTTTTAAGGAAGCCAACGAAGAATTAAATTCCATTCACGGGTTAGAAATGATAACAACATAATGGCGCGAAGCACCTAGTGGATTCCACCTTCCAAAGCCGACTTCTGAATTACTTTCCTACGCCACGCCACTACCTTCACTCCTTTGGAGTAATGCGCACAATCCGGTGTCTCATCGTTCATCACTAACTGTTTTACCTTATAGTTCAGTTTTAGGCGATTGATCTTGATATCGTTGATTTCCCATTCCGCATGGTGGATATCATACCTCCAAATTTCGGATTGGTGATCCACATAAAGACAATACCTTTCCGTGAGCCATCGGTCCAATTCCGTTTTTTGGTATTCATCCGGTAAAATTTTGAACTCCGCTTCCAGATACGTTCCACGGGAAGATTTGCTCAAATACAGATTGTGATCCTTCAGATATTGGTAATCGATGGAAGATTTTTGGTAAGGAAGTCCCGAAACATTCTTCGCCACAAAGGCCGACAGAGCTTTCTCCGCCTCGATGTTGATGAAATATACGCCCGGTTTCCCATCGTTGATGACATATGTCCGTAAGTTGATTTCGTGAAAATCCGAGATTACTTTCAACGAGGGCAATAATTTTGGTCGGATTTTCTGCATGGTAAAAGCCACGATGGAAACCCAAGCCTCGCCATTCAACGTATCAATCTCCAGACCTTCGGGAACGACCGATCTCAACTGCTCGATAGGGACTTTCCAATGCATAAACAGGGCGTTGTTCCATTCCTGGTAGTAACGCCAGTCTTCGGTAGGCATTTCATAGGGCCGGTGGGCCACTGATTTAATCAACTCGGAAATGACACCCATATCTCATTCTTTAATTAATACCAAAGCAAATCCATGCGAATGATATGCCAAACAACAACGTGCAGGCCACACAAATTTTCAATTGTTTATCAAAGCCTTTGTATGATTTCTCTCTGAATACCCCATACAAATGGAACCCAAACAACACGATACAAGGCGAAAGCCAAAGCATATACACGGTATTTCCGACTTCAAATTTCAACACGAAAAAAATGATCGTAGAAACCAAGCCGCCGATGACCAAAAAAGCTTGGTACATCTTCGCGTTGGAAACACCCAACCGTACGGGAATGGTAATTTTTCCGCAGGCTTCGTCATTTTCGATATCGCGCGTGTTGTTCATGTTCAATACGCCGGCACTAAACAATCCCACGGAAACGGCCGGAAGGAAAACAGTAAAATCCAATACTTTGGTATGCAGATAATAAGAACCGAAGACCCCTACCAAACCAAAAAAGATAAATACCATTAAATCGCCCAGACCTTGATAGCCGTAGGCCTTTTTACCCACGGTATAGGTAATGGCGGCGAGGATGGAGAATAATCCCAAGGCAAAAAACACCAACCATTCCGACAGTGAATCCAATGCGTAAAACAGCAGCCCGATTCCCGAAACCAAAGCAGCCATACCACACAGCCAAAGCGCCGTCTTCATTTGCGGTTGGTTGATGGCGCCACTCTGCATAGCCCGTTGTGGCCCCACCCGGTCATCGTTATCGGTCCCTTTTACAAAATCTCCATAATCGTTTGCAAAGTTTGACAGTATTTGCAACAATACGGCCGTGAGTACCGTCAGCAAAAAAATGGACATCGAAAACCCGCCCACCGCCTTCGCCACTGAGGAGCCGACACCGATACAAACCAACGTAAGGGGCAATGTCCGTAGACGTGCCGCACTGATCCATGCTTTTGCTGACATTATTTAGGATTACTTTTAGAAGTTGTCTTTTTCATAGCCAAAGGCTTTGCTGCCGGCACCACCTTTTTTTTCGATGTCTTGGGTGCCTTAGCTGCTTTTTTCAACGCTGCGGGCAGGGTTGAAATTATTTTCTTTTTGGTTATTTTGGTTCCCTTCGCCGCTTTTTTCAAAGCAGGTCCGCCTGTGGTGGTCGTTATTTTCTTTTTCGCCGTTTTGGCCACCTTAACGGCTTTTTTCTCGTCTTTCTTTCGTTTTTTCTCATCTTCTTCCAATCGTTTTTTAATAGTATTCACCACACCTTTAAATATGGGAAACACCTTACGTGCCGTATCATTGTTTTCATCCAGCAGCGGATTGATCTCGGTAATCTCAAAACAAGCCAGGCGCGGGTCTTTACACAGCGCTTCAAGTAATTTGCTCACTTCACTCAACTTAAACCCGTTGGGAACCGGTGTTCCCGTCCCTTTAATGATGGCGCTGTCGATGGAATCTACATCAAAGGTGATGTAAATCACTTCGCAAGCCCTAAGATAGTCACGTACTTCCTTGGCAATATCTTTGGCATCGGCGGCCCGTACCTGTTTTACCGTAATCACCTTGATTCCTTTTTTGCGGATGAAGTTTAGTTCGGGCTCCTCCATATCGCGGATGCCGATATACACCAAATCCCCCGGATATATTTTGGGATTGATGCCACCCACGTTTTTCAGGTTGTTCCAATACTCGCGGGTACGGTCGTCAGCCAGCACGTTTTGGGCATCATCCAAGTTGTCTATTCCTAAGGATGCGGCTACGGGCATTCCGTGTACATTACCCGAGGGCGTGGTAAACGGCGTATGGATATCTGCATGCGCATCTACCCAAATCACACCTATCTTTTTGTCGGGATAAGCCATTTTCACACCGGCGATGGTGGCACCGGCCGAACTGTGGTCGCCAGAAATCACCACCGGAAAAGTCCCGATTTTCAATTCGTCGTTGATGGTACGCGCCAATTTCTGAAACATCTCCACGATACCGCGGATACGCTTGGCATGCGTACGGATAGGGTTTTTGTATAGCAATAAGCTCGTATCGCGGATTTCCTTGCGTTTAAATTTCCCGAAGAAATATTGTCCGTATTCCAATGAGGCAATCTTCAGGGCATCAGGCCCCAAACTCGCGCCACGGGTTCCCGCGCCGAGTTCACTTTTTACCTCGATCATTTTAATTTTTCTCATTTGCTATCTTTTTCTCAACCCATTCAAAATAGGCTACTTATATTATCAAATTGTAAAATATTCACTTTTTAACCAAAATTACCTACCGAACGGAACGCTTCGTTGGAATAATTCCAATCCGATTCATTTACTTTGCATGCTTTCAAACAAAGCAACTCAGTCGGATTAATATCGAATCTTAAGCATCTTTTCAAACGAATGAAAATAAAATACTCAGACCTGATTGATCAAACCTTCCACTTCCCACAAGAAGGTTTCCACACGGTGGACAACGAATTACACTTCTATGACATTCCTTTGATGGATATCATAAAGCAGTACGGAACCCCGTTAAAAATCAGCTATCTGCCTAAGATTACGTCTCAAATTCAAAGAGCGAAGCGCATGTTCAAAGTGGCCATGGCGCAAGTGGATTACAAAGGTAGCTATACATATTGTTATTGCACCAAAAGTTCCCATTTTTCGTTCGTTTTGGAAGAGGCCCTGAAAAACGATATCCACGTAGAAACATCCAGTGCGTACGACATGGAAATTCTACGCGAGTTGGCCAACCGTGGGTTGATTACGAAGGAAAATTACATCGTTTGTAACGGTTTCAAAAGAGAATTGTACCAAGATCTGATCTGTGAATTCGTGAATTCAGGCTATGAGAACCTCATTCCCGTATTGGACAACAAGAACGAACTCGATTACTTCGAAGAAAACATACAGCAGAAATGCAAATTGGGAATCCGAATTGCCAGCGAGGAAGAACCCAAGTTTGAGTTTTATACCAGCCGTTTGGGAATCCGTTATAAGGATATCGTTAATTTTTACACGGAAAAAATTCAGGGCAGCAAAAAGTTTGAACTGAAAATGCTCCACTTCTTCATCAATACCGGCATCCGCGATTCGGTGTATTACTGGAGTGAGTTGGCGAAATGTCTGCGTGTATATTGCGATTTGAAAAAGGTTTGCCCCGAGTTGGATTCCCTGAATATCGGCGGTGGTTTGCCCATTAAAAACTCGCTTAACTTTTCGTTCGATTATGAATACCTGATCCAGGAAATTGTGGCGCAGGTAAAATCGTTCTGCAACGAAAACGGCGTGGAAGAACCAAACATCTTTACCGAATTCGGTTCATTCACCGTAGGCGAAAGCGGTGCCACCTTATTCAATATTCTGGACGTAAAGCAACAGAACGATACCGAAATATGGTATATGATCGACAGTTCGTTCATCACCACGTTGCCCGATACTTGGGGTATCAACCAGCGGTTCATCATGCTTTCCGTTAACCATTGGGACCGTGAATACCAACGCGTGAATCTAGGCGGCGTAACTTGCGACAGTTTGGATTATTACAATGCAGAATCGCACATCAGCCAAGTATTCTTACCCAAAACGCATAGCCACGACGAAGATCCGCTCTACATCGGCTTCTTCCACACGGGTGCCTACCAAGAAAGTTTGGGCGGATATGGCGGAATCCAGCACTGTTTGGTTCCGGCTCCGAAACACGTCATCATCCAACGCGACGAAACCGGCGAATACTTTACCAATATCTTCAGCAAAGAACAGAGCTATAAAAGCATGTTGAAGATTCTCGGATATTAATATAATGGAGAATGGAAAGTTGAAAATGGAAAATTATTCATTCGTTTCCAACTTTCCACTCTCCATTTTCAACTCGCTAAAACCATTTCTTATACCTGAAGTAAAGCAACATTCCCACTACCAAGGCCAACATAAAGATCATCAGGCTCCAAAAGCCGAAGGGATTTTCTTTGCCGGGTAAAATATCGAAGTTCATCCCGTAAATACCGGTGATAAAAGTAAGTGGTAGGAATATGGTCGCAATAACGGTAAGCGCCTTGTTTACATTGCCCATTTTGGTATTGAGTGCGGAAAGATAAACCTCCATCAGACCTGTCGTTAACTCCCGCGACATCTCGATACCCTCATTGGTTTGGATGATGTGCTCCGATAATTCGCGGATATATTTTTTCGTAGACGAATCAAATGATTTGGTATCACTTCGCAACATGACACTCACGGCTTCGCGCAAAGGCGATGCGGCTTTACGGAGCATGATGTTATCTTTCCTCAGTTGGCGAATTTGTGGTATCACCGAACGTTCCGGATCTTCCAGAATTTCGTCTTCCAACGTCCTTACCCTTTCATCATACCGTTCAAGTGCCACAAAATAATGGTCTACCATAATGTCCAACAAAGCATACAATAAGTAATCTGCCTTACGTAAGCGCACACGTCCGCCCGATTTACGGATACGCTCGCGCACTTTATCAAACACATCGCCATACTCAAATTGGAATGTGACCAATAAATTACCTGTAAGAATAAAGCTCACCTGTTCGTGAAAAATAAGTGACGTATCCTTCTCTATGTAAAGCATCTTTACCGAAGTAAACGAATATTGGTCAAATTCCTCAAACTTCGGGCGGGTATCATTATCCAAAATATCTTCGAGTACCAACTTATCGATGGAAAGTAATTCCCCGATTTTTTCAAATACGGTAATATCCTTAAAGCCTTCGATATTTACCCAAGTCACCTTATTCGGGTCTCTGCCAATGATGGCTTTTTCGATGGAATCCACCTGCTTTTCCTCAAAAAACGATTCGGAATACGTCATCACCGTAATGACGGTATCCTCGCTTTCCTGCTCACATACGTTGACGATGCTTCCCGGTGGCAACCCAAAGCGGCGTTCGGCCAATGTCAGTCTTTTCGGAATTTCTTCCTGTGTAATGAACCGCTGAATTTTTTTTGTGAATCTCCTAAACAAAGTACTTCATTATGATACCGCAATATAAGGTTTATTGCTTATTCGTTATCTGTTATTGGTTAACAGGCAGGAAGCGATGGGCTATTATTTTTCGTCGTAGTAACTCCATGCTTCGCGCCAACTTCATTGCAAAAGCTGGAGACGCAGGCAGTCCCTATCATTTCCGTCGCAGTGACACGAGTTTTTTGTCGATGATAGGATAGGTTATGGCTATTGGCACGATTTCTATTTTGATTCCGATATTGATTAATATTGTAAAAAATTGACGTGAAGAATTTTTCCCTATCCATACTCTCGGTTGTTATATTTTCGATCAGTTCCTATTCACAAAATATAATATACGCAGCTTCGAAATCGGGATTGAACATGCGTGATAATCCAGATCCAAATTCTGCCATCATCACAAAAATACCGTATGGCGAGAAGATACAGTGGAGCGTGATAGAACAAAGATTCCCATTCACTTCGGAAGGAATGAATGCCAATTGGCTATACGTTACATACGCCGGTAAAAAAGGATATGTAGCGGACGTATACACCCTACCTATACTTCCGCCAACCGGCAAGGTAGAACTGAAGGATTATGCCAACAAGCTTGGTAAGGTGACAGGTACATGGAAAAATGCCGATCATTTTACCGATTTAGACTCAAACGGTAGTTTAACACAAATTGAGAAAGTAATCTATAACAACGGCATCGTTTACAGAGCCATGCACGGTTATGAATGGAGCGAAGAAACCATCTGGATTCCTAACGTGAGTCTTGAGCAAGGTTTTGTATTGGCACGTTTATTATCAAATAATCCAATGTTGCTCAACACAAACGACAAATATCCCAACAAAAAATCCACATCCGTATCAGATGGTACGACTAAAGATATTAGAATATCTTACCTCTATGATAACAACACTTTCGCGGAAAAAATTCAATTTGATTTGTGTGATGGCGGATGCCAATGGATAGAGATACGGTATGACAGTGGTGAAATCTCCATTTCATTTGGGAGTGGCGTATAACAAAAAAGACTTCCCGGGGGAAGTCTTTTAAACATGTGCGGAAGAGGGGACTTGAACCCCTACACCTTTCGGAACAGGCTTCTGAGACCTGCGTGTCTACCAATTTCACCACCCCCGCGTGCGGCTGCAAATATATACATTCCCCCGAAAAATTTGCCTACGACGCAAAATCAGTCAAATATTCATACGGTGACGTTAATTTTCCGTAGTTCAAAATCGTGGCCCGCTCAATTACCTTAAACGGATCCCCATCCAAATACAAATGCATCACCTTGTTGATCAACTCGCCGCCAAAATACTTGGACGCATCACGGGGCAATTCACAGGGTAAATTATCTACCGCCATCACCGTAATCACATCTTGGTCAAACGCATCGGCTTCCTTTCCGGTCTTTATATTATAACCATAAAATGGTTCGGCCACGGTAGAAGCACGAATGGTGGATGGGATGGATCCTTCTATATCGCAGGTGATATCCGCGATCAATTCAATCTTAAAATCGGGATGTTGCATATCATTTTTCGTAAAGAAACGCGGCGATGATTCATCCCAATAATGACAGGAAATGAACAGTTCTGAAACCTTCGCATAATCCATAAAGCAACTTTCAAATCTTTCCGGATGACTGCGGAATTCGGCTTTATCAAACGGTTTTCCTTCCAGGTGGCAATAATAGGTATCGTAATGGAGCAGCGAAAAAACCGGTTCATCGTATTGTCCTGTCAAAAAATCGTTCGGGGACACTTTTTTAAGGTTGAGCTCTTCCAATATTTCTAAAGCACCATGCCCTACCCTGCCCGATCCGGTAAGGATGATTTTGATGTTCGGAAGTTTCACTTTTTTTAGTTCTTCCTTCATTTCGGCGTAATCAAAACATTGATAAGCCGGTTTTAACTCAAACGTACCGTGCCTCAATCCCCAACCCCTCAATCCATTGTAGGCGCCCACGATCCCGGCATATTTACCGAAACCGAGTACACGTTCGCCGTCTATATCCCGTAAACATTCATAATCCGTGATGGTGATGTGCTTTTTCACCATGGCCTGGATGAGTTTTTTATTATATGGCTGCTTTTTGATGATATGTGAAAAGAACATGTAATGTTTGCCCTCCAAAAGCATATCGACCGGAACCTCCTTTACGCCCAACAGCAAATCGCATTGCGACAAATCCTCCTGTACACGTACGCCTGCTTCGCGGTATTCATCGTCGGAATAAGCACGTACTGGCGAAGGCTGGACGATCACATCAAAACGTCCTGAATCTTGCATGGCTTTACATTGGGATGGCGTAAACGGCACCCGCTTGTCTGCCGGAATTTTTCCTTCGCGTATAATTCCTATCTTCATTCTATCTTCCTTTGATGAGGTACAAAGGTAACCCTTTTTAATTTTTTGGTGAACCGGCCACTTGCCGCGGCACAATAATTAAACTTGTGCGGACGGTGAATTTGCCTTACTTTTGCATTAAAATTTAGCGTATTCAATGAACAATCCCTTTTTAAACGGTACATACGAAACCGAATTTGAAGAAGAAGTGATCACGGTTGCCGAACGCGAACGCATCATTATTTTGCATAACGACGATTACAATACATTCGACCATGTGATCGAATCCTTGATCGAGATCTGCGGACATGGAATAGAGCAAGCGGAACAATGTGCACACATTACCCATTATAATGGCAAGTGCGACGTAAAAAAAGGCCCGCAACCCACCTTGGAGCGTATGTATCGTAAATTGAAAGTGAGAGGCTTATCGGTAACATTGGAAGATTAATTGAAAAATATTTCTCTTTTTAAAATATAGCGGTATCTTTGCACCCGCAATGACGGTTTTGTAGCTCAATTGGATAGAGCATCTCACTACGGATGAGAAGGTTTGGGGTTCGAATCCCTACAAGACCACTAAACAAAAGGCCTTTGATATAATCAAAGGCCTTTTTTGTTGAAATAAATCCTTCCTAAGGATTATATATTTTTGGGACGTAAAGATGCAGTCCACTTTCAATACGCACACGATCCCATGAATTTGTATGTTACATTCGGCGTGAAACTATCAGTATAAACACTGGATATTTCGATTCTGCATCCATGCATATAGGCATAAGGCCAAAATGTTAAATTTCACATTTATTAACACATTAAAAATTGTATTAAATTAATAATAATCAATATTTTGAATGTAAATAAGGGCTATTTAATAAATCAAAAGATACTATAAAGGACTATTTTTATTAAAATATGTTAAAATAGTTTTTACTTTTGAAGCATAAACTATTATAAATATGAAGAAATTATTACTGTTTTCAGGCTTCCTCTTCATCTCTTCACTCTCCTATGGACAAATAGAAGGCGATATTTCTAGCCAAAGCAACGTCATGAACAATTTCCACGATGATGCGGGATGTTTTAGCGAGGTAAGTTTGACTTATATGATCACCATATCCAATTCGTTCGCAGGTGACTCGGTGAAGGTGGTGGATCCCAATAGCGGAACCATTTTATTTGCGGAAGGAAATACGAACGGACAGAACCCTTGGTCAGTGAATGCACCATTACCTTTTTTTACGATTGTTTCGGACCAGGATATTTTTAATAATATAGGGCATGCAGGCTTCCCTTACACCAAAATTATATCCGGGCTTGACACACTTTTTACAAACAGTGTGGGATCATTTTATGTAAGTAATCCTTGTACATATGGAAATGCATCGGGAAAGGCATATATCGATGCCAACAGTGATTGCGTATTCAATAGCGGAGATACGCCACTGAATGGCATTAGTATCAACGGGAACGTGAACGTGACCAACATAAATGGCAATTCGACATTGGGCTGGAATGCCACCACCAATACCACGGGAGATTATACACTCAATTTACAGGAAACATGGATGACGGATTATACCGTTCAACTGCCTAGTAACTACCAGTTTATCTTTTCGTCTTCCCCATGTTCTCCCTCTTCGCAAACATTTAATTCTTTACCACAGACTAACATTGACTTTGCATTACAATGTGAGGATTTGGATGTCAGTTCTGATGTTTACCAATCTGGCGCGGTGCGCCCGGCCATTCCGTTTTATTTATTTCCGCGGGTCATGAATTTGGGCTGCGATGCGGCTTCTGGTGTCCTGAAAGTGGTTTTGGACCCGAATGTTACCTACAATCCATCACTCAGTACCAATCTGCCCAATTCCGTTTCCGGCGATACCCTCATTTGGAATTACAGCAACCTCTCCAACTTGAGCAATGGGGCATATTGGAGCAGCTTTACATCGAGTTTACACCTTACCCCAAACTTGTCCGTAAATATTGGCGATGTATTGTGTTTCCAAATATTTTCTACCATACCGTCGAATGATATCGATCCGTTGAACAACCAATCATCC
>Ga0247814_10000252_pt1 | contig 47648 bp, 80 predicted proteins | sample UWRJL179409R1_FD_179947 | JGI IMG/M metagenome (GOLD analysis project Ga0247814, IMG submission 179947) | Plant litter microbial communities from Arlington Agricultural Research Station in Wisconsin, United States - UWRJ-L179-409R-1 | ecosystem: Environmental > Terrestrial > Plant litter >... | reverse complement strand
AAGAGGGGGTAGGGGGGAAACTTCCTGGTGGTGGGGGATGAGATAAGGAGGTATGATATTTTTTAGCTAATTTTTAAAAGTCTTGGTTTAGTCAGTTATTCAATGATACTTAATAGCTGTTTAAACGGCTTCTAAGGGGTCTACAATCGATTATTAAGGTCTAGGCTATACCTATCCCTACATTTAATATTTAAATTGATTATAAAGGCTCTAATGAGCTCCTTGTGTCTTGAGGCCACAACTCGCATGTCCTTGGACACGATAGGTAATAGGTGTTTAACCTATTTTACAAGGTTTATGTAAATAAAGCTTGACAAGGTTTTAATGTACTTGTATAATACTCTTTAAAGCAGTTAATATAATTACTTAATATATAATATACTCCGTAAGACAGAAAGTCTGAAGGAGTTGAAGTATTACCTTGTAATACAATAAACAATAGATCTTCGTAGTACCCTAAGTACGAAGAAGATAATAATTAATAGTATATAATATAAAAGAAAGAAATATATAACATCAATTACTCCTTATAGTCGTAATTAATATTATATACAAAGAAAGAAAGTATCTTGTTCGTTATTCCACTTTGAGTTACATAACTCACATAAATATCTTCATGTTTACTTTATTATTTATTTCATTGTTTCTATATTCAATATACCTTTCTTCGAAAGATAAATAGTCTTGCTTTCAGACAACAAATCTAAACAACGTAACAAAAGTCCTGTTAAAAAGAAAGACCCAGGTGCTTCGAAAGCACATTACTCTGACTCTCAGAAGATGGATCTTGTTAAGACATATCTTGTTACAGGTAACTTAATGACAGCTTGTGCTACGTTGAACATTCCGTATATTACAGGTAAGTTCTGGAAAAAGAGTGAATGGTGGGATAAACTAACCACTGACATTAAGACCGAAGATTCTATACATTTATCGGACAAACTTAAGAAGATAATCAATAAATCTCTTGCTATCACTGAAGATCGTTTAGAGAATGGTGATTACATTTATGATAGTAAAATAGGTGAATTAGTTAAGAAACCAGTGTCGATGAAAGATGCTCACAAGGTTTCAGTTGACTTAATAGACCGTAGAATCTTGTTAGAAAATAGACCAGTAGAACAAACCACTGTGGAATCGGTGGCTGCAAAATTAGATGCTATTGCTGAAAAGTTTGCTTTGATAGCAAAATCTAAACCTGTGATTAAAGTTACGGATGTTATTGAAATGGTACCTAATGAAAGTAACAAGTCAGGTAGTTGAGGGTTTTGTTAAAAGTGTCCTTTGTCAAGGATTCGATGGTGCAACAGAAACCCCCCAGTTTCATCGAGAGCTATGGGAATTATTGTGCTCTAGTAATAAATTTGTAGCTGCTGCCGCACCTCGTGGACACGCTAAGACTACAGCAGGTACAGAAGCCTGGGGCTTGTCTAGACTACTTTTTAGAGAATCTAGATACTGTCTGATAGTTTCAGATACAGAGGGTCAGGCTGAAGAGTTTTTAACTAGCTTTAGAAACTTGCTACAAACAAATGATACATTACATGAATTGTTTGGAATAAAGAAAAACGCAAAGGGTGAAGTTACTTTTATTCGTGATAATAATGTAGATATTATCGTTGAAATGGAAGACGGTTATACTTTCCGAGTTAGAGCTAAAGGTGCTGGGTCTAGCTTACGAGGAATGAAATGGAATGGAACTCGGCCGGATTTAATTCTATGTGATGACATGGAAAATGACGAATCTGTTCTTAATAAAGACAGAAGAGAGAAACTAAGGAAATGGGTAAAAGGGGCATTAATTCCTCTTTTAAGTCCTAAAGGAATCATTAGGGTTGTTGGAACTATATTACATTCTGATAGCTATTTAGAATCTTGTATGCCCAAATTAGCTTCTAAAGCTAACACTGAATATGATTTAAAAATATGTTCTCCTAATTCTTCTTTTGGGTGGAAGTCCATACGATGGAGAGCCCACAACGAGGATTTTAGTAAAATACTATGGCCAGAAAGATTTTCAGCAGGTTATTTTAAAGAACTTTACAACGATTTTAAAGCCAGTGGCGATATGGATTTATACTCTCAAGAGTATTTGAATTACCCTGTAGATGAAAAGAATACTTACTTTAAGCGTACTGAGTTTCAACCCATGACGCCTAAGGACAAAGAGAAACGATTAAATTACTACATCACAGCTGACTTAGCTATTTCACAAAAAGATCGAGCAGATTACACTGTATTTGTTGTTGCGGGTGTAGATGAAACTAAAAGAGTCTATATTACGAATGTAATTCGTGAGCGTTTGGATGGTAAAGAGATTGTAGATAGTGTTTTATACTTACAAAAAATTTACGAACCTTTAGCATTTGGAATTGAAAAGATGCAGGTTAGTCAGGCTATTGGGCCATTCTTAAGAGAAGAAATGATTAAACAACAAATCTTCCCTAATGTTATTGAATTATCTACGGGTGGTCAAGACAAGATTAGTCGAGGTAAAACAATGCAAGCGATGATGAAACTTAAAGCTTGTTATTTCGATAAAGAAGCTGATTGGTTTTCTAATTTTGAGGATGAGCTAATGAACTTTCCTAGAGGTAAGCATGATGACCAATTCGATGCTTTCTCCTACGTAGGTAAAATGTTAAACATGTTGGTAGAAGCTAATACTGACAAAGAAGAAGCTGACGAAGAATACGCTGAATCTCTTTCCGAATATGGAGATGAGGGCAGAAACCAATTTACAGGATACTGATGTCAACACCTCCAATGATGGGTCAACAACCAGGACAAGCACCAGTATTTGGTGGGGGAGAGCCATTACCTCCGCCTAGTCCTGACGCCTTTGCAGAAGTACCCCAGGTACCCCAAGGGATGCAACCACAACAGCCCCCAATGGCTATGGAACCACCTCCGGTTCAAGACAAACTCCGTGCAATGCTCACAGAGATCAATATTGCTGAAAAACTAGACGAAGATGAATTAACTAAGATTGGAACTAATTGTTTACGTGGTTTCAACGATGATCTTAATTCTCGTACTCGTTGGGAACACGATATCGATCAATGGACTAAACTGGCTATTCAAACGGTAGAGCAAAAGTCATTTCCATGGCAAAATGCTAGTAACGTTAAATACCCTTTACTAGCCACAGCTTCAATGCAATTCGCAGCTCGTGCATACCCTGCACTAGTTCCATCTGACGGTAAGATTGTTAAAACTCAAGTTATCGGTAAAGATCCTGACGGTCAAAAAGCTGCCAAAGCTGCCCGAGTATCCACCTTTATGTCATGGCAAATTATGCATGAAATGGAGGGCTGGGAAGAGGAAATGGACAAACTGATGATCATGTTACCCATCATCGGTACAATGTTTAAAAAGACTTGGTGGGATTCTAGCGAAGAAAAGAATTGTTCTAAGATCGTTTACCCTAAGAATTTAGTAGTGAATTATTGGACTAGATCTCTCCAAGAATCTGAGCGTGTCTCGGAAATGATTGAGATGAGCCCTCGTGTTGTCAAGGAAAAGCAGTTAGCTGGTATTTACTTAGATGTAGATTTAGGTACAGCTCCTACTCCTATGACGATGACTGATTATGTTCGTAGTGGTATGGATATGCCTAGCAGTGATAGCACTACACCATATACGATTATTGAGCAGCACGGTTATATTGATTTAGATGAAGATGGTTACGAAGAACCTTACATCATTACTTTCCATAAAGAGTCAGGTAAAGTTCTCCGCATTAGTCCTAGGTTTGATGAAGAAGGTATTACCACTACACCTAAAGGTAAGATCCAAAAGATCAAGCCAATTAATTATTACACTAAGTTCGGATTCATTCCAAATCCAGATGGTAGTTTTTACGATATTGGGTTTGGGTGTTTGTTGGGGCCTATTAACGAATCTGTTAATACATTAATTAATCAACTCATTGACGCCGGTACCCTCAATAATCTACAAGGCGGGTTTATTGGAAAGGGACTACGCTTAAAAATGGGCGAGCAACGTTTTAGCCCTGGGGAATGGAAAGCTGTCAATGCTACCGGAGATGATCTCAGAAAGCAAATTGTACCCATACCTGCCAAAGAACCATCAGGAATCCTATTTCAATTAATGGGAGCATTAATCACTTCTGGTAAGGAATTAGCGTCAGTAGCTGAAATCTTTGTAGGAAAAATGCCAGGGCAAAATACCCCAGCAACTACAACGATGGCTAGTATTGATCAAGGAATGAAGGTATTTACTGCTGTGTACAAGCGTTTATATCGTTCATTAGCTCAGGAATTCCAGAAGCTATTCAACTTAAACCGTTACTACCTAGATCCACAAACTGAAGTAGCAGTATTAGATGAACCGGTTAACCCTGGGGATTTTGACGGAGATGGATACGATCTATTCCCAGGAGCCGATCCAAGTGCAATTAGTGCTCAAGATAAGATGGCTAAGGCACAACAGTTAATGCAAATGTTACCCTCGGGACTACTTGATCCAATGAAGGTCATACAAGCTGTTCTAGAGGCTTCTGAGATACCTAATTGGCAATCTTATATCTCACAAGGTGCAGGTCAACCAAAAGGACCTAGCCCACAAGAACAAGAAATGCAAATGAAAGCCCAAGCTGATCAACAAGCAGCTCAGCTAAAACAACAACAGATGCAAATGAAGATGCAGTTTGACCAGCAAGATCATCAAACGCAAATGGCAATGAAATCGCAGCAGGCTAACCTAGATGCTCAATTGAAATTACAAAGAGCCCAAGTAGATGCTGAAGCTGATAGACATTACACTCAAGCTAAGATACAAGCATTACGATTAAAAAATGTAGATAAAGCAGTAGATATTAGACATAAAGCGAATAATCCACCGAGTCGAGGTAAAAAATAATGACTTTTGAAAAAGCTCAATTAATAGTTTCTGGTATTAGAAATGCAAAATATAATATTAAAGATTTATTAATTAAAGATAGTAATGAACGTAATTTTGTTTTATCAAGCTTAAAAGATTTAGAGAATGAAGTTTGGCAATTAGTGGAGAAATGAAATTATAACTAAAGTAGAGTTTGAGGCATGGAAACAGGATCGAGTAACAAAAGCTGTACATGCCGCACTTGATGAGCAGTATACCGACGCAGTTAAGTACTTAGTAGAAACTGCCGGTTTAGATTCAATAGAAGATAGCAGAATTCGTGGATACCTTCAAGGGTTAAATGAATTGTTTAAAGTAGAGTTAGAAACCACAGAGGAATATCAAGACGATGAGCAACAAGAAGACGAATATTGAACCATTTTTGCACAGTGTATTAGTTAAGCCTTTCAAGAAAGAAGAGATTGATCCAGTAAAGAAACGAGCTCTAGCCGCAGGAATTGCATTACCTGAACCTGAAGATAGTAACCGAGCTAAAGCTGGTGTAGATCGAGGGGTAGTAGTTAAGATCGGTCCTACAGCATGGAAAGATTATGAAGTAGAACCACCATGTAAGCCTGGAGATGTAGTGTTATTTACCAAGCATGCAGGGACAGCAGTAGAAGATGAAGATGGTGAGTTGTACTTATTGATGACAGATCAAGATATTTTCGGAGGAATTAGTAATGGCTGATACAGAACAGCAAGTAAGTTCACAAGAAGCAACACAAACAGAAGCACCAGAGCAACAACAGGAAGCAGTAGCTGAATTAAGTATTGAAGATCGCGCAAGAGCCTTACGTTGGGTACCTAAAGAAGAATTCAAAGGTGATCCAGCTAAATGGGTACCTGCCGAGACTTTTGTGGACAGGCAACCTTTCTTTGAAAAGATTGATCAGTTAAAGACTAGCTTAAAGCACGTACAAACTGAACAAGAAAGAGAAAAAGAACGTAACCGTAAGTTTATGGCTGAATATCAAGCAGCCGCAATGAAAGCAGCAGAAGCACAGTTTAATGAGAAGTTAGCTGTATTGCGTGAAGAAAAGAAATTAGCTTTACGTGAAGGTGAAACAGATCGTGTAGTTGATCTAGATGAACAGATGGCCGATTTACGAGAGCAAAAGAAACAAGCTGCTTATGTAGAAATGCCAGAACGTATTATCCCGGACCCAGCTGAACAACGTGCCAAGGTACAAGCTTTTGTTGAAAGAAACAAATGGTATGACACTGATGAAGATATGCGTGACTGGGCTGATATGAGAGGTCGTCGATTAGCTAGCCAAGGTATTCACGGTGATGAAATTCTTTCACGGTTAGAAAAAGATGTAAAAGAAGCATTTCCACAGAAGTTTCGTAATTCAAATAGAGACAAGCCTTCAGCAGTTGAGGGAAGTTCAGCAGCAGGCAGTATTAGCAAATCAGTTCCTAGTGATATGTCGACACTCGAACGAGAAATCATGAAGAATATTATTTCTGTTACCCCTGGTATGACTGAAGCACAGTATATAAAAGAATTTAAAAAGGCAGGAGGCCGTTAAAATGACTACACAAGATAAAGTAATTAAAGCGCCAGAGGGGCGTGTGCAACGTAAACCGATTGGCCGTGGAGGTAAATTGGATGTTGCAAATAAGCAACCTGGATATGTTTATCGAATTATTAATGCATCCGCTGATCCTGGTCGAGTAGATCGATTTAAGGAAGCAGGCTACGAGATCGCTGTAGACGGAGAGTCTATGAATGGTAAAGCCTTTAATGGTGCACAAGAGAACATTAATCTTCAAGGCGGTGATAAAGGTGTTTTGATGAAAATCAAAAAGGAATATTACGATGAGGACCAGGAAGCTAAAATGAAAGAATCAAGAGACAAAGATCGACAAATGGATAGGAAAGCAATTGAAGAGGGTCTTGTTGGAACTATTAAACGAGAACGCGATTAATTACTTTTCTTATATAAAAACTTTTAAAAAGGAATATTAGAAATGGCAAACGTATCACGCGTTAACGGCTTTCGAGCTGTTAAATATAACGGAGCCGCAACGACGAATCTCCGTGTAACTACTTACGCTATCCTAGCTGCTGACGCAACAGCAGTCTTCGTTGGCGATGCTGTAAAACTATCTGGTGCTGCTGATGCTAACGGTGTTCGTGCTGTTACTAAAGCTGTTGCTGGTGATGCAATCGTAGGTATTGTTTGTGAATATCTTCCAGATTATGCTAACTTGAATGTTACTTATCGTGTAGGTTCTACACTACGTTACGTACAAGTTTGGGATGATCCTAATGAAGTGTTTGCTGTACAAACCTCAGGCACATTCGCTTTAGCTGATGTTGGCTTAAATGCTAATTTAGTTGATGCAGGTGGTTCTACAGTAACTGGCATGTCAGGTGAAACTTTAGATGGTTCTACTAAAGCTACCACAGCAACTTTGACATTTAAAACCCTTGATTTTTACCAAATTTCTGGTAACGAACCAGGCAACGCAAATGCTCAAATTTTAGTTCGTATTAACAATCATCAACTTGCTGGCGGTACCGGCACGTTGGGTGTGTAATTTAATTAAGGGGAATATATAATGTCTGGTGGTTTAATTACAACTGGTAGTTTTTCCAAGGCCCTATGGCCTGGGGTCAAAGCATGGTACGGTATGGCTTACAACGATACGCCTACTGCCTATGATAAAATCTTTACTGTTAAGAAATCTCGTCAAGCGTTTGAAGAAGTAGTAGGATCTACAGGTTTTGGCTTAGCTGTTGCTAAACCTGAAGGTGATTCTATTATTTTCGATTCTGCTCGTCAAGGTTTCATTACACGTTTCCAACATATCACCTATGCATTAGGTTTCATTATCACACGTGAAATGATGGAAGATGGTTTGTATGACACAGTAGGTCAAATGCGTGCTCGTTCATTGGCTCGTTCTATTCGTCAAACTAAAGAAGTTGTTGCAGCTAACGTGTTGAATCGTGCTTTCTCAAATAGCTATCCTTACAGCAATGCTGGATATCAATTGATTGGTGCAGCTCAACCTAACTTTGCTGGTGGCACTTTCTCTAATACCCTTGCTACTCCATCTGACTTGTCAGAAGCAGCATTGGAACAAGCTGTAATCGATATTAGTTATTTCACAGATGATCGTGGTCTTCGTATTGGTGTTAAACCAAGCAAATTGGTTATCCCAAATACATTGATGTTTGAAGCGAATCGTATTTTGAAATCACAAGGCCGTGTAGGTACTGACAACAACGACATTAACGCACTCCGTAACATGGGTATGTTCAATGATGTTGTTTCATCTCCTTGGTTGACTGACTTAGATGCTTGGTTCATTATCACTGATGTAGATAATGGTTTGACTTTGATGGAACGTCGTGAAGATGAATTCACAATGGAAAATGAATTCGACACTGAAAACGCTAAGTTCAAAGCTACAAGCCGTTTCTCTGTTGGTATTTCAGATCCACGTTCTATTTATGGCAGTCCAGGCGCTTAGTCAATAATAATACCCCTCTTCGGAGGGGATTTCTTCAAGGAGATCCTAATGGGATTCAAACAAGCAGACGTGGTTCCTTTTATGGATCCTAGTCCCATCACTCCAGCAGGTAAGAGTGAAGTAATTAAATTGATGCAGGTAACTCGTACAGATACAACTAACACTGTTAAATGTGTATTACCTGCTCAAGCAACAATCCTCAGTATTGTAATGTTTCCTAGTACAGCCTCTAATGCTGGTACTACTGCTGCTGTCACAATCACTGTGAGTAACAACACAGGTGTAATTGCTACAGGCTCAGGTAACTTATTAACTGCTGGGATTGGTACTAACGGAGGATCTATTGTAATGACAGGTCTTCCTAATCTAGAGCCTTTACCTTTGTTAGGTGATTTAGTAATTCGTGCACAATATGCTGAAACTGGTACCGCTTCTACTTTGGGTGGTCCATTCATTTTCCGTGTTAACTACGTAGCTTAAGGAGAAACTAACGTGCGGCCTCAATATTTAGCAGTGACCGCCGTTGGGACCTCTAATCCTATTCCTCTAGACTTTAGGGCGCAAGTCTTTAACGTCACGATAACAGGTAAGATTTCCTCCGGTGGAAGTGCAGCTTATTCAGTTCAATATACTACAGACCCAATTTTAGAACCAGGCTATGACCCTAATAATGTTAATAATGCTTGGTTCCCAATTACAGGTTTAACTACTGTAACTGCAAATGCAGTAGGGAACATTGTTGTCCCAGTAACAGCTGTAAGAGTAGTTACTACTGCCGTAACTGGCACATTAACTATTGCAATTATTCACACAAGCGGCCAAGGTTAAAATAAGAAAATAGTTATTTTACTTTAGCTCTCATAATAAAATAAGAATAAGGAGAGTTAGTATGCCAGGAGTATCGATGGGGAGTGGTGTATCTTTAGGTGAGCCAGGAAATTACCCAAGTTATTCGGAAATAGCAAGTAATGTAGCCCCCCTACTCCCCTCAGTAATTATTCCAGGGGAATACACAGTAGCTACTTTACCTACACCTGATTCTAGTATGGTAGATAGATATGCTAGGGTTACTGATTTATTTGGTGATAAAAGAGATTTAGTTCTTTGTTCACAAGTAGGAGGTAATTACTTCTGGCAACCTATTAGACCTACTTATGCTAAAAGTATGTCAGGTAATCAAAGTATGACCTTAACTGCTTTAAAGAACCCAAGTGTATTATTTTTAACTGGTACGCTTTCCGCTAATAGAACATTGACATTAAGCACAGATTTAGCTTACCCAGGAGCTACCTTTGAAATAGCAATGGAAGGTACTCTAGGATTGTTTGGATTGAACATTGCTGGACTAGATGGAGGAAGTTTACTTTCTCTATTGTTTGGTGGTAGACGGAGAGTATTCTTTGATGGTAGTTCTAATTCTTGGAAACAGTTTTAATTTAAAAAAACAAGGAGGCACAACGATATGCAAAATAATTACTATGTAGCTGGTCAATGGAATGCAATTTGTGATCGTTGTGGTTTTAAACGTAAATCTGGGGACATGAGTAAGACCTGGGAAGGTTGGATGGTTTGCACTGATACTTGTTGGGAACCTAAACATCCCCAGCTGCTTGTTAGAGGAGTCCCTGATAATGTCACACCTCCTTGGACTAGACCAGAAGCACCAGATAAATTTGTACATCGTCTTAATAATGTAAAAAACTATTGTAATGATGATTGTGGTCCAGATGGGAATTCATAATGCCACCAGCAATTAACTTAGCCCCAGAAGATAGTAATTTATGTGGATTAACTACAGGGAATTTTGATCCACAAGATCCTTATAATCCTAATAACTGTAATCCCTTATATTGTACTATAGAAGGTAAATCACCTTACCCAGGCTTTGCTACTCCAGGATGTACTATCCCAGGGGTGTATATAAATAGAACAGCTATACCGGGATATGCCATTGCTGGTTATGCAATCCCTGGTACTATCCGAACAATAAATATTAACCCTTATTTTAATATTAATGATACAGGGTATTACTACAAGACTAAATCACCTCAACTGTACCACTACTAAACTGATAAATAATTATGCCAGATACACTATTTGTAAATTATCAAGAACCACCTATTTATGCTGAGTGGTTGAATCCTATAAATGATTTTGTCTATAAAGGGAGAGATCCTAATTATCAAACCACTAGTGGGTTAGTAAATGCTTATATCGTAACATACCCACAAGGTTCTCTCTATACTACACCACAAGTAGGGGATAGTTTATTACTCCAGGTGAATATAGCTAACACTTCTGCTGGCACACTTACATTAAATGTGAATGGTAGCAACATAGGGCCTTATCCTATCACTAAAAATGGGTCACCTTTAGCAGCTGGTGATTTAGTGCCAGGTACCTTTTATACTTTTTACTATAATGGAACAGGTTATAGTATTAATGCCGACCCAGCAAGTGCTAATAATGTTAGGTTAACTGGGGACCAGACAATAGATGGAATTAAAACTTTTACAAGTTCTCCTCTTGTCCCGACTCCTGCTTTAAATGATAATACTACTAAAGCTATTAACTCAGCTTTCTTACGTAACACAGGAAATCTTTATGCTACTCCTGTAGTTTTAACGACATCTACTACTTTAACAGCTGCTGATGCAGGGAAACTATTTGTTATTAATTCAGCTACTGCGGTCACTATTACATTACCATTAGCTAATGTGGTGACATCTGGGAACAGTTATACTTTTTATAGCATGAATACGGGTGTAGCTACTATTCAATGTGCTGGATCTGATTTAGTACTCTTTCCAGTAACAGACAATAAAGTAACTGTGAGACCAGGAGAAGATTGTACTATTACTTCTAACGGTAGTAATGCCTATTGGCCTGCTAGTAGGACAAGTAATATGGGACAAGCTTTTTCTTTTGCTGGTGTAATTGGGGGTGCCTCAGGTTATCAAAGATTGGCTAATGGTTTATTGTTCCAATATGGAAACCTTACTTCATCTACTTCTGCTGGAGTGACAGTTAATTTCCCAATAGCATTTCCTAGTAATTGCTATAGTTTACAGTTAACTCCTTTATCTACTGTTAATCGAGGATATGCTGTAATTGAGGGAGGTGTACCAACGGCTACCAGCTTTACAGCAAGTCTCTATGACACAGCTAATGCTAGGATAGCATCTACTGTTTATTACTTTGCAATAGGAACCTAAAAATATGAATCTTTTTTATAGCCCAAGTACTAATTCTTTTTATGATAGTACAATTCATGAAGTAATGCCAAAAGATGTTGTTAGTATTACTAAAGAAGAACACCCTGTTTTAAATGGTAAAGCTAACGGTAAAAAGATTGTTCCGGGTCCAAATAAAAAACCTATCGTTGTGGATTTAGATCCACCAACACAAGACCAATCTAATGAAATTATTAAATCTCAAATTAAAACACTAGAATCTAATCAAACAAGAGCATTAAGAGAATTTGCTTTAACTGGAGATAAAACTAGATTAGTTGCTTTAGATAAAGAAATAGTAGAACTACGTCTTAAATTAAAATAATGAATCTAAGTATTGTCCCTGTTAAATTAATATTCTATGGTATGTTGGTGTTAGTTATATTCGGGGCTGGTTATTGGACCAGCTCTAAAGTAACTCAGTCTAAAGAGTTAAAGATTGAACAAGAAAAGACTAAGCAATTAGTAGAAGAACATCGTAGACAAGAGAAACAAACTGTACTCATTAATGAACAAAAGAGAACATATAGCAATAAAGCTAAGAAATTAGAGGAAGTTGTAAATGAAGAGATCACTAATAGCAAGCCTGAGTACATTGCTCCTCTGCCTGAATCTAGTAGGCTGCTCATACAATCAGCCATTGATCAAGCCAACAGTTACATCAATACTGTTAAATAAGTGCCCTGAAATCGAACCAAGTACAGCCCTAGATTTAGGAGGATTAATTAAAGAGCATATAGATTTAATTAGTTTATATGCAGAATGCGCTAATAACAATAATTCGATTGTTAACGAAATTCTAACCAGTAAAGAATAAACACATGAATGAAGAGTACGATCAAATTAAAACATTGATACCTACTATAATTAAATCTGGGGTGATTGCGTTATTCTTTGGAATTTCTCGGGTATTGTTTATAGAAAAGTATAGAACTTGGGGTGAATGGGTACTAGCTCTTTTAGCAGCACAGGCAATAGGTATACCAGTAGGCTTAGCATTATTAGGAGTAACATTAGCCGAAGGGCTTAAAGTATCCATCATCTGCCTTTGTGCATTCATAGCACAGGATTTAATAACAATAATAGTAGAGATGACAAAACAAATGAGAGATAATCCTTTTAACTTTATCACAAGATTCAAGAATGCTATTTTAGGTAAAAGTACCAGTGGAGTAGATAATGACAATCCTTAATATCTGTATAGATTGGTTCACAGTTATAGTCCTATTCTTAGGGGGAATATTTCAATTTGCTTCTCTTAATGCCCCCTGGGTCAGAGAGACTACTGTTACTTGTACAGCTAAGAGAATATCCATTGTAGCATTGATTATGTTCTTCACAAGATACTTGTATTTAATGCTCACCGATGGGTACTTACCCGGTGATATAGCTGGAAGAATATCAATGTTTATTCTAGTACTAGCAATTATTGCAACCTGTGTAGAAGATATTGTGACTAACTCAAAGAAACGTAAACGTTATTTAAGCCGTCATTTAAATAGAGAGAGTATATAATGGCAACATCTGGCACCTATGTGTTTGATGCAACAACTGATCAAATAATTACCTCAGCTTTTAGGATTATTAATGTCTTATCAGAAGAACAAGTATTAGCCGATTTACCTACACCAGCGCAAACTAATGCTAGATTTAAACTAAATACTATTATTAAAATGTTAGAGGCAGATGGAATGCCTTTATGGGCATTAGCAGAACTGAGTATCCCTTATTCTTTGTTTGTTAATAACACGGTTAATATTGGTCCTAGCTTAGGCGTTAACACTACAGCGATTCCTTTAAAGTTACTACAAGCTGTAAGCTATGATTCAAGTAATAGCAATAGCCTTAGTATGACTATCTTACCTCAATATGACTATACAGAATTGTCTACTTCTAACTCTACTACAGGTACACCAGTCAATGTATATTATCGCCCTCTGAATGGCACAGGACAATTGAATGTATGGCCTGCTCCAACTGGAGCTATCAAGGGATCAGGTAGGATTGTTATTACTTACCAAAGAACACAACAAGATGCTGGGATTTCTTCAGATACTTTAGACTTCCCTACTTATTGGATTGAATGTATTATCTCTTGTTTAGCTTGGAGACTAGCCCCTGAGTACGGTGTACCTGTATCTGAGCGCAGTATGTTAAAACAAGATTATGATTTCTTACACAACCAAGCTCTAGGGTTTGGGACCGAAGAGGGTAGCTTTAAGTTTCAACCAGAATGGACTCGATAAATTATTATGGCAAATACAAATGCCCCCACAGTCTCCACTGTTAAGAGCCAACGTATCCCCCTAGTAGGAGAACCTACAGCTAGGAATGGTACTGCTAACAAAGACAGAAAACTAATTAATTATTTACCTGAGTTTATTGGTTCTAGTGCTACAGGTGAAAAAGATATTTTTGTTAAGAAACGTCCTGGAGTAAGTGCCCCTATATTCTCTATCCCTAATGGGGTATCTAGGGGAGTATATATTTGGAATGAGCACTACTATTCTGTGGTCGGAAATACATTATATGTAGATTCTACTGCAACAATTACATTAACTACTTCTACAGGTAAAGTAGGATTTACTACATTCAATGGAACTAGTCAAGAATACCTAGTTGTTTTAGATGGTGTTGAGGGGTATGTTTTTACTGGGGTATTATCTTTTACTCAAATAACTTCCCCCGACTTTCCTACTCCTCACATTCCAATTCCCGTTTCACAGGATGGGTATTTAATTGTAGCGGATGATTATAGAATATATAATAGTAATTTAGGTACTCCCTTCTTATTTACAGCAGGGGATTACATTGAAGCTGAAATGTATCCAGATCAAATGAGAGCATTATCTCAGATAAAGAATTACTTTATAGCCTTTGGTAAATTTAGTACTGAGTTTTTCTTTAATCCAGGTACGATAGCCTCGGGCAGTCCCTTTCAACGAAATGATTCAGCTGTTAAACAAATAGGCACAACTGCTCCCTATTCAATAGCTAATTCAGAGGACCAAGTAGTTTTTGTAGGTACAGCTAGTACTGGAGGTGTTTCAGTTTATCAATTAGATGGATTTAACCTAAAAGAGATTGGAGATTTCACAGTTAAAACTTCTCTTGAATACATTACTGCTCTCCCAACTAAATCCATTTATGGATACATTCTAAGAGTTTCAGGACATAGGTTATACATTCTACAACTAAGGTCGGCTGATTATAATAAAACCTGGGTATATGATTTTGCTGTGTCTATGTGGACTGAGTGGAAAAGTGGTGTATTAGATTATTTTCAATACAGCTATGGGACTTTTTCAGATAGATATGAACCTGTGCTACAGCATGATACTAATGGAAATCTATATTTATTATCTGCAACAATATATAAAGACATAGAAGTAGACATAGATTGTATCGTACAAACTGCTAAATTAGATTTTGGTACAGCTAACTACAAAGATCACAATAGATTTACTACTATTTGCGATTTAGGTGACGTTACTAATTCAGACATTGTACCAATTACATGCACTTTAGGATGGTCAGACAATGACTATTCTACTTGGACATATAGAAATATACCAGTAAATTCTAGGTATTGCTCGACCTTAAAACTAGGTAAAGCTAGACGACGTGCTTATAAACATAGCATGATTGGGAATACTACTTGGAGATTAGAAGCAATAGAATTAGACCTTAATGTTATGGGTACTTAATGGCTAAGATGATACCTCCTCCCCTTACGGAGGATACAAATAGTTTTGAATATCAGGATTATTTTTATAAATTACAACAAGCTTCGAACTCCTCAGGGGGTGGGGGGACTGTAAATTCTGTGACAGCAGGATCAGGTATCCTTATCACAGGGACTGCTAGTGATCCTATTATTAGTTCTACAGTAAATGGAACAGTCCTTAGTGTAGGTTTATCTGCTCCAGGGATATTTAGTGTTTCTGGCTCACCAGTAACTAGTTCTGGAACACTTAGTTTTTCTTTAAATGCTCAACCTGTTAACACTATATTTGCTGGTCCAGCTTCTGGTGGATCTGCTGTACCAACGTTCCGTTCTTTGACAACTGATGATTTCCCTACTGTTAATGCTGATATTGGAGCATTCAATAACTTTACCGTTACCAATAAAGGATTAATTACATCGGCGTTCTACCAGGAATATGTGCCTGTTTATGGAACTCAGCAGCCTATTATCCCTAGCGCTGATCCAGATTTTGGTAATGTAATTTTATTACTACATTTTGATCAACCTACCGGGTCCCGCGCTTGGGTAGATTCTTCTATTTATAACAGAACTCCCACAGTAACTTATGTTGGAGGTACTTATGAAGCTCAATCGACTACCATTAAATATGGTACAGCTGCCGCTCAAACTACACTTACATCTCAGAATCGTACTTCTTTTCCTTCATTAGGGGTAGGTGATCCTTTAACATTTGGCACTAATGATTTTACTGTAGAACTTTGGGGGAATTTTACTTCTGTCACCACAGCAACCTTTTCTCTTGTTTCTTCTTCTGCCTCTACAACAGGTGGATGGGGTTTAACTGTCCCCAATACAGGTAAATTAGCGTGGAATTCACAGGGTAGTGGTATAGCTATATCGACTAATGTGATCACAATAAACACATGGCATCATCTCGCCGCCTCACGTAGTGGGGGTACTTTAAGGTTATTCATTGATGGGGTTTTAGAAGCAACTGTTGCTGATACAACTAACTACAACTTCCCCGCTTTACATGTGTTGGGGGGTATTGGGGTAAACACACCTATAGGTTTTGTTGATGATATTAGAGTTACTAATGGGGTTTCAAGATATAACGCTGCCTTTACACCCCCCACTACTTCGTTCCCAGATGGAGTGAGTTATTCCCCGCTAGGTCCTCGCATACAGGCTGATTTTTCAGCAATTCCTTTTTCAAATCGTTATATCTTCAAGACTACTATAGTAGATGGATTAACAGATGTGGGAGCTATGCCCAATGGAGCTAACACCAATGCTTCTTTCACAGCCTATAATGGCAGTGATGTTAATTTAGCTAACTATATCCAGCTCAGAGCAACTTCAGCTGCTTCTGAAATTAACAGTAGCTCTTTTGGTGGGTTCACTGGAAATAACATAAATGTAAATATTGCCGGTACTACTATAGGTTCTTTTTCTTTGAATGGTTTTTCAACAACAGCACTTACAGCAGGAACTAATTTTACTGTAAATAGTACTGGGAATATAACTCGAATTAATGGTGCCACAACAAGTTGGCCAGCTAGTAATACAACAGGCTCACTGAGAAATAATGGTTCTGGAACATTAACTTGGTCTAATTCCCCGGCATATAGCAGTATTACTTTGGGAGGTGGGGCTACTCTCAGTACCTACGCTGAGGGTGTATTTACACCTACATTATTAACAAATGCCACTAATTTCACTACAGTTACTTATAATGCTGCAAGAGGCGCTAGATACATTAAGATTGGAAAGATAGTTCATTTCCAAATCTCTATGCGAACAGACTCTATTACAGTAGGGTCAGCCTCAGGTAACTTGCTTATTGGTGGTTTACCTTTTACTTCTGTAGCAAACACTGGAAGTACTACAGATGGATTTTGCTCAGTTTCGGTAGGGTTAGCTACTGGCTGGGGAGCTAATTCTCCTTTAGCGGCGATTGTCTTACCGGGAACAACTACATTACAATTATTATATAGACCTACTTTAGCTGGGGACACAATGGGATTACCTTTTGGTAATGCTGCTACAACCGCTAGTGCAAATTATGTAGTAATTAGCGGTACTTATTATGCAGCAACCTAATAACACAAAATTATAAGATTGTCAAATAGTATTAAATATGATATAATACAATATGTCTTTCCAGTACTTAACTGGATAAAAATAAGGAGTAATAATGGCTGGACAATTTAGTTATGGAGGATCAGTATTTGATGATAACTCCCCGTGGAAAGCTGGATATGACATGCAAGGGAATGCTATCGATGTAGGCAAAACCCAGATGTTTAATTATGATGACCTGATGAAAGGTACATATAATTATGATGATTTAATTAATAATGTTTATCGTTCAGATAGTGGTGTAAGTAACGACCAAGGAGCGATTAATTATAATGCTTGGACCCCTAATGCTCAGAATGATATTGGGGGAGCTGGTGTTTTAAATGGCCTAGGGTTTGTTACTGGCAGTGGTTATACTACTTCAGATAAATATCTAGGCAATGATCAAGGAGCTATGAATTATCAGACTTCTTATTCTAACCCTACTTCATTGTTCATTGACAATGCTTTAAAAGGGTCATCGACTGAGGCCAATAATTATAATTATAATGTTACTCGTGACCCTGTTACAGGTAAAGCTATTGCTAGTAAAATAGCTCGCTATGAACCACTGATGAAGGATGCAGGCGCTGCTTGGAAGGTAGCAGCTATGATTGCTTCTGCTTGGGCTGGGGGTGGTATGGGCCTTGGAGGAGCCGAAGGCGCAGCTGGAACAGGTGCCTTTGATATGGCTGGGGCTAGTGGAGCTGGGATGGGGTTCAGTGGAGCGGAAGCTGCTGCTGCAGGTATAGGGGGTGCTTCTGGTGCAGGAGCCGGGGCATTAGGAGAGGGTTCCTTTATGGGTGGTGGCTCAGGAGGAGGATTTGGGGGTTATGGAGGAACTAGTGCTATGGAAACAGGTGCATTTGATTTAGGCGGAACATTTGGAGGTACAGCTGGTTCAGGTGGGTATAGTTCCGGATTAGCTGATCTCTTTGGTAGTGGTAGTGTAACAGGTGATTTCTTAAGTAGTGGACTGCAGTATGTAGATCCAGAAACTACAGGAGCCTTTGATCTTGGGGGTACTTATGGAGGATCTTCAGGAGCCGGTGGATTCACAGGAGACTATTTCGGTAGTGGCTTACTTGGTGATTTTGGTGGTACTGGTGCTTTTGATCAGACGGGTTCTCAAGGAGCTGGACTAGGTTTTGGTGGTAGTGGTAGTGAGTATGGCTTATCTAACTTGTATAGTGATGCTAAATATTATGGAGATAAACTAAGTAATATTAATAATGCTACTAAGGATTATACAGGGCAAAGTGTAAGCCAGTTAGGGCGTGGTCTGTATGATGCTTATGCTAAGAACCAGGTATCTAAATCAGCTGGAAGTAGAGCAGATCAACTACAAGGATTGTTCGGTAACAGCAGCCCATATGCTCAACAACTCGCTAAACAATTAGCTGTTCGTGATGCAGCAGCTGGGCGTAACAGTCAATATGGCCCTCGAGAAGTAGAACTCCAAGCTAAGTTAGCTGAGTTACAGGCAGGTGTATTGAATAGTAAAAACTACAATGATCTACGTAATACACAAACTAATTCTAAACTAGGTATGTTTAATACTTTAGTAGCTAATACCGCTGCTAACACTATTGCTAAGAATACTCCAGCTCTTGTGAGCAGTGCATTAAGTAGTATTTCTAAATTCATAGGATTCTAAGATGGCTGATAACTATCCAGATTTAAATTTATTGTTTGATCAATTAGGTCCTATGGGAGGTGCCTATGCTACAGGTCAACGTCAACAAATGGGGTTACAATCCCAAGGATTAGAACAAGCTAATCAAGCTTCTATGATTCGTGCTCGTGAGTTAGAGAACTTATACAATGATCAAGCAATGGGAACTAGACTAGACCAAGGTAGAGCTAACTTAGGACAAACTCTTGCAGGTACCCAGGGTCAGATGCTAAAGAACCAACTTGGTGCAGGTACAATGGATTCTACTATTGCTGCTACTAATGCTGGTAATAAAGCTCAAATGTCTAATGAACAAATTAAATCTTTACAAATAGCTGGACAGTATCTTGGTCAGTTTGGTACTGAGTTAGAGCAAGTACCTCCATTGAAACGTACTGAGACTATGGCTGGAATGCTTAAAGCTAATCCATCACTACAAGAATCTCCCGGTTTCATGTCTATTATGGATATGCCTCCAGAACAACAACCTGCTGCACTACAAAAGCTCTCACAGAAGTTAGTGGCTACTAGCCCAGGTATGCAACAAGATATGGCTAAGATTAATGCCCAAGGCCAAAAACAACTACAAGCTATTGGCGCACAGGGTGCTAATGCAATGGCTCTACAAAACGCTGCAATTGAAGCTGGTAAGTACAATCGATCAGCAGGTAAATCTCGTGATGCTGTAATTGAGAATATCAAGAACCCAGCGGAACGTCAAGGTGCTTTAATTGATGCTGCTACTGAGGCCATGCAAAACGGTGATCAACAAGCTGCCATGAATTACATGCAACGTGCTCAAGCGATTGACCAGGCTGCTAGAAACCGTAATGCGTCTGCTGGTGCTCAGAATACTACTATTGGCCCAGCTGGTATTGAGAATCGTTCTAGGGCTAGTGACGTACCTAGTGCTATCCCTCAACTTGGTCCCAATGGCCCAATGAAACCTCAGGCACCTACACTGTCTTCAGTACAATCACAATACCCAGGTGTCCCAGCAGATAAACTACGTGAAGCATACAAGAAGAAATTTGGAGTTGATTTAAGATGAGCGACCCTCTAGGTTTATTCTCAGATGAACCGACTACTAGTAAGACAGCTGACCCGTTAGGTCTATTTGACGATGATGACAATAAACCTAAGGCAGGGCTTGGGACTGCTCTTGCTTCCTCCTTTGCTGGAGTAGGTAATACTGTTGATACAGCTGGTTCTATGTTGTTAGGTGCAGGTAAAAGTCTCTTTGGTAATACCGAAGGGGCTGATAGTACCTATCGTGCAATGGAACAACGTAACAAAGACCGTATGCAATGGGCTAACCCAGATAACCAAGAACTAGATTTAACTGGAAAGATTGTAGGCACTGCCGCGACTCTACCTATGCAAATGCTAGGTGGATTAGTATCCCCCTTCGAAACTGGTAAACAGCTCTCTGATAATGGTGAGTCTTTAGGAACTGCTCTAGGTGGCGTCGGTGTATCTACCTTAGGTAATGCTGTGGGTATGGCTGTTCCTGGAGCTATGGGAGGTGCTTTAGCTACTCGTATTGGTAGTGGTGCTGCTTTGAATGCTGGTCAGACTGTAGCTCAACAAGCAGCGTTACAACAGATTGCTCAGACGGAAGCTTCAAAGAAACAGTTTGCTCCCAACTTAGATGATGCTATTGTGGCTGGTGTTGTCGGGGGTGGATTTGGTGCTATGCCTAACTCCGCCCGCCCAGTTAGTGCAGATATTGCTCCGACTACTGCTGTAGAAGCACCTGCTCCAACTAGGTTAAACCCTGAAGACATTCAACGACGTATTGATGAGTTGGCTGCTCCTAAGGTACCTGAATCACAAGACCCATTAGGATTGTTTAATCAAGAAGAACCAGTTATTGTTCCTAGGCTTGATGAGGGCGAAACTCCTTTACCTGTAATTAATGAAGCTATCCCCGTTGAGATTCCTAGGTTACCTGAAGAATCTACTCCATTCCCAACACTAGAGAATATGGAGGTTGAGAAACCCTCACATGTATTAAAACAAGAAGAACTAGGGTTACGTGATCCTAATGAACCTATTATAAAAGAAACCACCCTTAATCGGGAAGACTTCGGTCCGAGTGAGATCGGTGCCAACGAAACTGCTATCCCATCACGTCTTGTTGATCCCTATCATGGTGCTGTGAATGTTGAGGGCCTATTAGATCACTTTGTACAAAACTCTGTAGACCCTGGTTATCAATCATTAGCTCAAGCTCTTAAAGGTAAACTTGGTGATGTTGATGTAGCTATCTCTATGAAGAATGGTCAAGCACAGGAGTTCCATACTAACCCTGCTGGTGCACAAGTACGTGGTACTTATTCTCCTACTGTTGATCTTATCATGCTAGGTAAGAAGGGTATGACCGATCGTGTGTTCTTACATGAAGCTGTTCATGCTGCTACTGCTAAGTTCCTCCGGGCTATGCCTGACAGTGAAGGTGCTGTAGCACTAAATGCACTCTATCAAAAGATGTTACCTCTTGCCAATGATGCTGGGTTACTAGCACGTGGAGAAGATGGCAAATTAACTAATGATATCGGCTACGGTTTTCATAATGTAGATGAGTTTGTAGCGGAAGCTATGACTAATCGTGGTTTACAAGAATGGTTAAAGACCCACACTATTGATGGTCAACGTTACGTTCCTCAGTCTAAACTATCTAGTGCTTGGGATACATTTAAACAAGCTATTGGTAGATTACTTGGATTAGATGCTAGGGCATACACAGCTTTAGACAATGTGATGGATATTGCTAGTGATATTATCGATACAAATAATACCTATCGTGATGCTGTTAATGTTGGCTTTAATAACTATGTTAAAGATGTATTAAAAGCCAAGAATGTACAGAGTTTAAACGCTCCCCCAGAAGCAGTAAGATCTACTAATGATGTTCTAGCTGACAATGCTAAGGCGTTAGCTAAACTTGCGGAGATTACGCCCACATTCGACGTAAATATTGCGGAGAATATTCCACTGTATCGTACTGAGAAAGATATTAGTAATGATAATAACTCTCTTAAGTCAGGTACTCAGTTCACTTCTTTGTTGAATAACAAGAATGCTTTAGTACGTGATGTAGGCCGTGTATTCCGTTCAGCTCTCAATGAAGCTCGTAAGGTAGAAGCTGATTACTTAACTAATAGTTCTAATGGTGTTATCCCATTACGTAATAAATTATCTAAGAATGAGTTCACTGATCTTCAAATGGTTCTCCGTGCTGCTGAAGGTAAGGCTGACTTATCCCCATCACAAATGAGGGAACTAGGATTAAATGAAAAACAAATAGCTGTAGCTCAAAAGATGAGGCAAACACTGGATGATACCTTAGTTAATCTAAATGAAGTATTAGTTTCTAAAGGAATGTCTCCTATTGAACGTCGAAATGGTTATTTACCGGGGACATTCAAAGGTGATTTCCGGACAGTTGTTACTGATGCTAATGGTAAGTTTGTTTCTGTGATCGCTGATAACAATCGTAGAACAATGGAAAAGATTGTATCTAAGATGCGTGAGCAAGATCCTTCATTGAAGTTCGATGTTGCTGATAAACAAACCAATGCTAATTACCGTGATAGGGATTCTTTTGCTGCTTTCGAACAAGCTTTAGCTATTGTAGGTGATAACTCCCCTGAAGCTCAACGAGTTCAAGCAATGTATCAGGATTATAAATCTCAATCAGCATTTAACTCTACCTCTACTAAGAAACATTTCATGGATAAGAAGGGTGGAGATACTGGGGCAGAGGGATTTAAAGCTTGGGAAAGTGACGCTGTAAATGCTAAAGAAGGATTTAGATCCTTTGTTGATTACATAGAAACTGCTAACAAATGGGTTAGTGTTAACAAAGCTGTTGAGAAAGTAGCACCAGCTATCACAGATCCAGCTGTTATTAAAGCTCAGCCTAATGCTGTTAGCTACTTAAATAAGTACATTAATACTGTTCAAGGTAAACCTAATCAAGAATTCTTGTATGGACTACCTCACGGTGTAGAGAAGATTGTTGATGGTGTATTTAATCTTATAGCTGACAATACTGGTTTAGGACCTACTACTCTTAAAGCTCCTTTTAATGAGTTAGCTAAGTACACTCAACTAGCCTGGATGGGTATGCGCCCAGTGTTCTCTGCTGTGCAGATGCTACAATATGCAGTTACTCTGCCTAGGAAGTTCTCTGAGTTTACTCCCTTTAATGCTATTCGTAGTGAGTTAGCTGGTTATGCATCTAGTGCAAAGATGCTTGCACAATTGAATCATTCTATCCGTATGGGTAAGAAAGGTATAGAAGTAGATGGCTCTAGCATTCGTGACCCTTTCGATAGGGATATGTATCGGTATATGGTGGATACTGGACTTATTACTCAATCCGTCTTGATGGATGTACGTACACTAGACCAACCAGCTTGGGTAAATAAAGCCCAAGATGTGATGTCTATTAATATGCGTATCCCTGAGATTTTAACTCGTACAGCAGCATTTGCTACCTTTGCTCAAAACTACAAAAACTTAGGACTAAGTAACAGAGCAGCTTTTGAAAAGGCAATGGAAGCTACTGACTTCACAATGGGTAACTATAAACCTGAAGAACGTCCATTGCTCTATCAACAAGGTTGGTTAACTCAAAAAGCTGGTGCTTTACAAACTTACAAGCACAATCAGATTGGGCAGATCCGTAGTTACTTCCAAGATGCTAAGTCAGGTAAGCCTACTGGGTTAGCTCTCTATGCCCTTACTACTTTAGCAATGGGGGGTATAATTGGATTACCCGCGATGGAACAAGCTGATGCCTTAGCTGATAAGTTAAGTATGATGTTATTCAAGAAACCTTTCTCTGTGAAGAGATGGTTAATGACTAATGTCCCTGAAATATACACCCGAGGTGCTGTAACAAACTTAACTCGTAATTTAGTACCAGAAGGAATTGATTTAGGTTCTTCTATGTCAGCTGCTGATTTACTAGGCAGTGGTGCAGAAGGATATATCACAGATAATTATAAGAAGGTGCAAGCTCTTGTTCAACTAGTGACTGCTGATACTAGTACTGAAAGAGCACAAGCGGCCCGTGACCTAGTCCCGATGCAGTTCAGGGGTACGATTGAAAACAACTATCTTAGTAAACCTATCTATGAAAAAGATGAATATGGTAACATTAAAGCTACGGGGGATAAGCTCACTGCTACAACTGATCTACAAGGAGACGTTATACGCAGCCCTATGGAACAGACCTTGCGTTCGTGGGGTGCTACATCGGTTAATGAACGTAATACGAAAGACTTAAACTTTGCAGCTAAGAATGAAGAAACAGCTAAGAATAAGCTAAGAGCTGGGGCTGTAGATAAATTAGCTAATCTCTATTACTCAGGTAGATTGACTGATAATATGGACGAAGCAAGTAAAAAAGTGTATACTAAGGCTTATCAACAATACATTAATAATGGTGGAGATCCTTCTACGCTACAGAAAGCTATCGCCAATGAAGCTATGAATCAGAATACTACTACTCTTAATCGTAATATTGGTAAACCTAAATCTATCAGAAGTATTGATAAAGCACAAACATACATGGAAGGTCGATAAGACCGTGGAAGGACGTTAAAATGGAATTTAACAAAGCATTAGAGTTTACATTAAAGTATGAAGGGGGCTACAGTAATGACCCTCTTGACGCAGGTGGTATGACCAAATATGGTATTTCACAAAAAGCATACCCTAATGAGGACATTAAGAATCTAACTAAGGCTAGAGCAGCTGAGCTATATAAGAGAGATTATTGGGATAAGATAGGAGCTGATAATCTTGAAGATGGTTTAGATTGTGCAGCATTTGATTGTGCAGTGAATATGGGTGTTGGGAGAGCTAAGACTTTCCTGGCCAGAGCTGACAACAGTTGGGTTACTTTCAATGAACTACGTAGAGAATACTACAATACTATTGTTAAGAATAGACCTACTCAAATGAGATTTATTAGGGGCTGGATGAATCGTGTAGAGGCTCTAGATGACTACATCGAAGACAATAGTTAATGCTACCAATGAATTTGATAAAGAACTCTTCAAAGAAAGAGTAGAGTATTGGAAGAATAAGTTAGGTTTACAGTCCTGGAGAATTAATGTCCCTAACGGACATGCTCCGGGTGCCTGTGCAGATTGTTGGATTGATTACCCCGGCCGTTATGCTAGGATTAGATTTGGTAGGAGTTTTGGAGCTGAGGAAGTTACTGCTGAGAGTGTAGATCAAACTGCACTACATGAAGTATTACATGTATTCTTAGCTGATTTAATCAATACTTGTCATGATAAACCTAAACAAGATCGATTACATAATGCTGAACATCAAGTTATTAACATACTTGAGCTACTACTAACAAGTAAAGGTTGATGGTGGCCGGAGCTGATCCCGGCTTGCTGTCTCTAATGTACCGCTTAAGCAAAAAGTATTGAAGCGCTTCTCAACTCTTACTTTGCGCATCAGCCTACGCATTTCACCATCAAGTAAGCCCCGGCATTGAACCGCTTGGCATCCGAAAATTTATACTTATCCAGTCCTGCAACTTTTAGCCGTGCACAGCCTTGGTCGCAACTGAGGAGCTATCCTTGTTAGTGAATCCAAGGGGTCATCCTTTCCGGTTCTAGTAGCCTCAAACTGTCCGCGCCTGTTGCGGAAGGCTTACTTGATAGTCCTCGTCTTTCCGAGGTGTCATCAATCGTAACCCTACACAAGTTTTAATTAATGTAGAGAATTATACACAACTTTATTTATTTGTCAAGCTCTTTCTTATTCCATAATATCTGTATCTCTAAAATACCTAAATATAAGAATACACCGTTCATCATTACTAAATCATTCTGTTCTTCATCATATACTGGTACATCGTCGAACTGGAACCCGAAGCAGGCTCCAGTCATCCAGTGATAACTATACATCATACTTGATCTATTACCTTTTTAGCTCTGATAATAGTATCAACCATTTCTTGTTGTGCTTCTATTGATTCCCTCATTTTAGTCATAAGTTGGATAGTAGGGTTTTGCCACTGCCCTAACTGTTTTATTTTAGCTTCTAATAATAACAATAATTGCTTATTAACAATAAGAGAATCCTCATAATGAGAGATGTCTATTGGTACATTATGTAACATAGTTATCTTTAAATACCTTTTCCTTATAAGCTTGAGCTAGATCACTAAAGATAGTATCTATTGTGTAAGCTTCAAACTCTGCTGAGGGATCTACTTCACCTATATCATCTCGGATATGCTGCCACACATGGACTCCTTCATGAACTAGTGTAGTAGCTATCTCTAATCCCTCGTTTAACTCTTCATTAATACATACAATTACTCGTTTAACTCCATTAGGAGCAGTGAACATAGTACAAATCCCTGACATCCCCTCTTCTAAGTAATTATATCTGCTAGATATTTCTAAGCTTTTAAATGCTTCATCTTGCTCTTCCTGGTTAAGACATAAGCAATACCTTAGGTTAGTAAAGTAAAGCTTATCCCCCATCCATTTAGTTGCCCCAGACATCTGCCCAACTCCCAGTTAAAGCACCTTTAGCATAATCAGTAACTCTTGTTTCAAAAAAATTCGAGTGTACTTTGGTGTTAATCATTTCTTCGACCCAGGGTAATGGATTCTTCTTAACTTTATAGATCCCTTTTAAACCCATACTAATCAATCTACGATCACAGATATATCTAATATACTTCTTTACATCATCAGCTGTAAGGTCTTCTAGTGGACCCATCTTAAACGCTAAATCAACAAAGGCATCTTCTAGATCAACCATCTTAGCTGCAATGGTATACAGCTGGCCTTTTAACTTATCATTCCAGATATGCCTATTCTCTTCTACAAATGTACGGAAGAGTTTAATCATCCCCTCTACATGTAAGGACTCATCAGATAAACTCCAATCAATAATGTTACCCATACCGCGCAGCTTACCATGACGAGGGAAATTAAGTAACATGACAAAACTACTAAAGAGCTGAAGTCCCTCAGTGAAGGCTGAAAATACAGCCATGTGTTGAGCAATGCTTTGTGCATCTTTCCCTTGAAACTCAAGTAAGTATTCATGTTTATCTCTCATTTCCTTGTACTGCATAAATTCATTGTAGGTAGTGTCTGGCATACCTAACGATTCAATTAAATGAGAGTAAGCTGCAATATGTACTGTCTCCCTACCAGCAAAGCTAAGTAACATCATTCTTACTTCAGGCTGAGGAAATACTGGTAAGTAATTCTTTACATAGCTGCCAGCTACATCCACATCAGCTTGAGTAAAGAACCTAAAGATGTTAGTCAGTAGGTACTTTTCACTATCACTTAACTTACTATTCCATTCCTTTAGATCTTCTAAAAGAGATACCTCCGTATGTAACCAATGCATCTGTTCACTTTGTAGCCAGGCGTCGTACGCCCAGCCATAGTGAAATGGTTTAAAGGATTCTCTTTCATCTGTTAACTTCAGTTTGTTCTTACTCATTCTTCCTTTTGGTTTAAATAATTGTGTTGGGCTACTATTATAATTAGTTAAGCTCCAAGCTTCATCATTTAGCTGCTGCATGCTAAACAATCCTGATCATTATCTAACTCTTCAATAATCTTACGTTCAATTTGTTGAGATACTTTATCAGCTTTACGAAGTTTATCACTACGGCAATAATATAAAGCTTTAATACCTTTCTTCCAAGCTTGGAAATGAACAGTGTGTAGATACTTGATATTAGTATTAGGTCTAAAGAATACATTAACTGACTGTCCTTGGTCAATCAATTCCGCTCTATCTCCAGCTAACTCTACAATCCATCGTTGGTCAATCTCCATTGCTGTCTTGAATACATCTTTTTCTTCTTGACTAAACTCTACCATTCCTTGAATAGAACCGTCATTAGCTGCAATCTGAGTCCAGAGTCTTTCATACACATCAGTTGAAAAAGTACCTTTAGGAGAATACAAGTCTGTTACCATCATAGTAATTAATTTATCAAGATGTTTATTCTTCTTAAAGTAACTACCACTAAGAGTATCTTGTCGATAGCAGTTAGCTGAGAAAGGTTCAATGCTAGGACTAGTGTTACCCATAATAATACTACTTGATGCTGTTGGAGCTACTGCCATTACATGACTAAACCTTTGGTAGGTATTGTATATTTCTTTTTGATTATTTGTATATGCTTTATAATCTAAATTAGATCCTCTGTCTTCACCTAAATGACGGTTAGCAGTATCTAGCTTATTCCTAATGTTAGTAAAAATTTTCTTATTGATTACCTTAGCCATTACTCCTTCAAAAGGAATCATCTTACTTTGTAAATAGCTATGAAATCCTAGTACACCTACACCAATACTACGTTCCATCATTGCACTAAGTCTAGCTCGATGGAGTTCATCTGGACAATTATCAATAAAGTACTGTAGCACATTATCTAACATCTCAGCTACATCTTTTATGAATTGATAGTTGTTTTTCCAATCATCATAATAGTCAAGATTGAGAGAAGACAAGCAGCAAACGGCAGTGCGATCCACGCTAGTAGGTAACTCAATTTCTGCACAGAGGTTTGACCCGTGGATGGATAAGTTCTGATCCTTAAGATGCTTAGGAAGAGCACGATTAGCAGTATCAATAAAGTGTAAATAAGGTTCTCCTGTTTGTAATCGAATCTCTAGGATACGTTGCCAGAGCTCTTTAGCGCTGACTGTTTCTACTACTCTTTTGCTATTAGGATCAACGAGATCAAAAGCATCAGAATGAGTAGGATCTTCGATACAACGTTCAATGATAGACATAAAATCATCACTGACATTAATACCATGATGCAGATTTTGACAACGGATATTGGGGTCACCTGTAGCCTTTCTCAGTTCTAAAAACTGTAATATATCGGGGTGGTTAATATCTAAATACATCGCATAGGAACCCCGACGAGTCTGTCCTTGGCGGTATGCTAAGCTAGCTGTGTCATAAGTCTTAAGGTGAGGCATTACACCTACTGACTTATCATCACTACTACGTAGCTTTACATGTACTCCTACTCCACCACCGGCCATACTTAATCGATTAGTTTCTGACCATGTATTAATGAGACTATCGCTAGTGTCATCAAGAAAATTAAGGAAACAACTAATTGGTAGCCCTCGCTTAGATTTTCCAAAAGAGAGAATAGGAGTACTGAAGCTGAGCCAATGATTAGAAGCATAATCATAAAGGCGCTGACTGTGATTAACATCGCTGCCAAATTCTTTACTAACGTAAGCATATCGTTCCTGTGGGGAGGTTTCATCTTCCTTCATATAACTATCTTTAAGTCTTGCTAACCCGAGTTCATCAAATAAACTATCTCGGGAATAATCTATTTCAATATCTAAGTACTTACTCATTGATAGCCTTTAATTTATCTTTTAGTTCTTTCATTTCTTTTTTTAATATTTTTAATTCATAAGTTTTTGTAGCAATTTCAGCTTTTTTAATCTCAATATCGTGGGAAAGTTTTATAACAGGAGCTAATAGTTTACCAAAACTAACACCACTTACTAGGATACCAGCCATTATATACCTCCTAAATATTTTGTCATAATTCCTTTTGTAATTTAGAATAGTTTTCTTTAATCTTATCTGCCCATTCAACTAAAATTTTATAAGGGATATGTAACCTTTCACCTTCATTTGTAGCTGCTACCGTCATCCCATATTTACCTAGCACAAATATCTGTGCTTCATTTCTCTCTTGTATCATTTTATACCATCTTTTTGTATTAAAAATACTGGTTCTTCTTTTTGGGGTTCACTACTATCTATTAAAGCCCAATGTGTTACTTGATCCCATAGTTCTCCTTTAGGCCCTTCCCAATGACGAAGAGCTTTACCGGGGAATGCAAAATTATTATGATAGAGTTGGCCTTTAATGTTAAAGCCAGTTCCAGGGTATTTGTAATTAAGTAAAAATAAGATTACCTCTCCTTCTGGAGGTAACCCGTCAGCTATTTTATTCCATTTCATTTTAGTTTCCTTTTCAACTTTACTTGTTACCGTATACCCACCCAGTTGATTGATCATAGTTAGGTCCTTGTACACCACGAGCTGCTGTTGTATCACTCTGTACTCTAAACAAGGCCCCTAGTCTACCATTTAATTTCCATCCTAAACCAGTTTGTAAGTATTCTTTTTTAGTTGGATCTTTACCTGCCCATCGAATACCAATCCCAACCCAGAAAGGAAACATAAATCTAAAGAAGAACATACTATTCATGTACAAAGATTCATTGTCAGTATTACCTAATCCAATATGACCTACTTTCCAGAAGGGCACTAACTGATCTTTGTCATCTACTCTCCTTAGTTTAAGTACTTGGTATCCTAAGCTAATAGTGAATAGAGGGATAATCCATTCTGTAGGAATTGCTGTGATATTACCTAGCCATGTTGTAAACTTATTACTTCCTTCTTCTAATACTTTAGGCATTATTGTATCGTCCCTGTGTTTAAATGATCGTTAATACCGTGATCAATAACTAGGCTACCATACATAGCAGCAGCTACATGCATAATCTTGCTATCTTCCGCTACACCTTCATCTACTTGAACAGAGATACCAACATCATCTGTATCGATCTCTTCTAATGTAAATACAATTTTCATGTGTTATCTTCCTTTAAATTAATTGGACCTTTACATAAAAAATTGAATTGTAAATGTGTTACTAGTTCAGCAACTCTTAATCCATGTTCTTCATCTTTTAAAAAAATAGTATCTTCAAGTAAATCAATAATATTTTTTAAAGTGCTTCCATCAATTGCATATAATTTACTCATTTTTCTTCTCGCTCTTCAACCATAGCTTTCATTAACATACAGTAGACAATGATATCATCTAATCGTCCTGTAATTGGTTCTAGTCTAGCACGTTCTTTGTTGTCTTTGATATCTTTAACATATTGCATCAATGCAGCCCAATGTTTATTAGCGTATACAGCCCAAATCATTTCCATTGGTACACCTAGTTCTTCAGCTTGTCCTCGGAAGTTAGCTAAGCGATCTACATCACCAGCATATTCACCTCCTTTAAGTTCTGAGAGGGATTTAATACATCGCCAAGTACGTGCTGCAATCTCATTAAACCTTTCATGACTAAACTTCTTAGAAGAGTGGTTATGATCAGAAATAAACTCACTTAAATCAAAATCAACTTCAGCTGTAGGACATTTCTCTCCCATAAATCCTAATCGGTTAGGTAGTGGGGACTCATAGTTACTGATATTAACTTCTTCTTCAATAGGATCAGGTTTACTGTACTGTTCTTGAATACTTTGAATGTAATCAGCTAATGTGTGTACTGTTCCATTCTTACTACCATAATTATAGTTACCCGGCATTTCTGAATCCTTTAAATGAGTTGATTGCTTTGTGATCTCTGAACCAAGCTCCACACTTCTTACACCAGTAGCGGTGGTACTGCAAGGTAGTCGTAGTGTATGTACCGCGACGTTGGTAGTCTTGACTCCCGCAATTGGTACAACAAGCACCTCGATCTGAAAAGACATTCCTGTTTGGATGATTTTTAATCCAGGGGAGTAAAGATACATAGACTTTTTCCAATAAGACTACATCATTAATGTTGTATTCCTTCATGATCTTCCAACCCTCGGGATCATTATTCATACATTGAACCCAAAGCTCATGTCCTTTATGTTTAGTCTTGCTACCTAAACCCAAAGTCTGTGCAACATAATCTAACTTATTACTGTGAAATTTAAACTGTCTACGAGCTGTTTGAAGTAAGTCGATATTCTTATATGGTGATGGTGGTTTTAATCCCACTGTCAAGAATTCCCGATTCAATGTCGGCATGTCAAACTTAGTTCCATTATAATGAACTACTGCATCAGCAGCGTCAATTAATCGATGGATCTTAGCTAGCATGGCTAAATTACTACTTTCATTCAATCCTGAAAACATAACATCCTTTTCACCTAACCATTTTGCAGCCCAACAAAGAGTATATCCAGGTGAAATAATCTGACTAAGGCCAATCCTTTGATCCCATAATCCCCAAGCGTGTGCTACTAGCGGTGCAGTTTCAATATCGAGAAGTAAAATACGCATTAGTTTGAAATATTTTTATTTAAACGAAATGGGAAGCTGCCTTCATTTTCTAACTTATCACACCAATCTTTAAATTGCTCTATCAATTGGGTTTTTTCTAAAAAATATTCTTTTTTGGGATTATTTATAATAAAAATTTTACTAAAAGAAACCCTGCCAAAATCAATACACATAAAATAATCATTGCACTTTATATCAGTCATATTAACCACTCCAATGGTAACTCTCTATGGGCCCACTTGAACCCATGTTTATCCGCCCACATCGCATAGGTAGTCTTACTTAACTTACTAACCTTAGCATGAGCATTACTGAATAAGAATCTAATATCTAACTCAGGATGCTGTTGTTTAATTAGTAGGTGCTTCTGTCTGTCAGCAGTAACAAACCTACCCTTTGTTTCTATAATTACATTGTTAAAGAGTACAAAATCAGGGCAATAAGAATGATCTTTAGCTGGTACATTGTATTTAATCTTTAGTGATTCATATTGAAATAATACACCTGCCTCAGTTAATACTTTACTAATCTTATCCTCTAGTCCTGATCTGTACCCATTAGCAATCGCCTTAGCTCTTGTTGAGTTCTGTGGCGTAGATTTCTTGGAGCTCTTCTTCATTCTTCATTACAGTAAATAAGCGTAGATTCAAATTAAACCTTTCATCGTCATCATACATCTCTTTGACCCGTAGATACATCTCTTCTTCATCTAAGCCTTCTAATGCCCTGAGTGCTTTAACAGCACCAATACCATCCACACCCCTGATATTATCGGCCACATCACCAATAAGCATAAGGCTATATAGGTTATAAGCAGCCTCGAGTTTGTTGACTTCAATAAAGTTTCCTTTAACAAAGTTATAATGCATCCCTTCTAATTGAAGTAAATCTTTATCAATAGAAACTACTACACACTCAATACCTTCATTCATACACCGTTGATGCTCAATACCGATTGCATCATCAGCTTCATATCCATCTGTTACCTTAGCCCCTAGTTCACAGATCATATACTCTTTTAACTCATTTAGATAGAGTGGACTAGTTTTATCTTTACGATGGGCTTTATAGTCAGGGCAGATGTCTTTACGAAAGTTACTAGTGCCCCCTATGTAAAGTACATGACTAGTAGCATTAGTTTCCCTGAGTACTCGTTCATGTAGATCACGTAGCCTAGCGATCCCCAACCCTAAGTCTTCTCGTTCTGGCTTAGTTTTAGTTGGTTCTAGTGAGGCAGCACACCTGAATGCATAGAGATCAGCATCAATGATAGCGTGAGTCATTAAAAGACATCAAAGAATGTATCGGGATTAGACTTAATCTTTTTATAAACTTCAGCTGCATGTCGATAGGATTCTTCTGTACGGAAAGTACCAACCTCAACCCACTCCTCAAATGATTCTGAATCCCCTTTCTCTGTTTCATGTTGAGCATAGAGTTTAAATGCTGGGACTAACTCACCACCACCTTCAATTAAATAATCAAATTCAACTACACTTTTAACTTTAAATTTCATGATCGTAGTAATTTCCCTTCTGTTGGAATCTCAAATTCAATTACATCCATATTTAAATATTCTACTACTCTTCTAGCAGCACACCTAGCTTCGTGCTCAGACTCATAACTTCCTAACTCTTTGTGATAATCAAACGAGCCTCCTGTCCAATCTAGCTCCTGTTCAGTACCTACCAAAGTGTAAACAATCTCTGGTAGATCCCCCCATTTCTGGTTATCTTTAAGACAGATATCCGGTCTAATAGTGAATTTCATGTTTAATATTACTCCGGGAAACCATCGTCATCTAATGTTTCTAATCCATCAAAGGATTCACTAGCAACAGGAAGTGATTTTTTACCAGTAGTAGTTTTCTTTACAGTCTCTTCTTCCTGCGGAATAGTACCATTAAATACAAAATCCTCAAATTCAGATGCACGAATGAAAACATCACGTCCTTTCTTACCCTCATCAACTGCCAATTTAAGGCTTGACTGACGGACAATGTAGATCTGAGTGTTTGCCCGTTCTTCTGGTGTTGCATAAGTACTTGTAGTTTTACCTGCAAATGTCTTACTTGTTGTTACAGCAGGATTATGATCTGCTTGGAAGTTAGGATTAATACTAGGTAATGGAGTACTTGTCGCACCTATTGATGGAGTAACTCCTATCCAATCCCAAAATCCACCTGCATTCTTAACTGCTTCTACCTCAAAAACATCTCCTTGCTTAGCATTCTTTAAAACTTTATATGCGATAGAATTAGTAAACAGATCTTTCTTTGCTGGGGCACCTCCATCTTTCTTATACATCACCTCTAAAGCTTTATAGGCACCTTTAGAACCCATCTTTTGTACTTCACTACTCATTAAAAATGTAATCTGCATTTATTTCTTCTCCATTGAAGGTTGTTGTTTAAATTTCTCCATTTCTTTCATGTTTACTCCAAACTTAGTTTCACATGGAAATGGTACTGGTAAATCATAATTAAATACTTTCTTTACATTCTTCTGTAAATCACTAAATACTTCGTGAAACAAAAGATGTATTTCTTCTACTTCTTCATCAGGGCAATCCGCTACGATCGAATCATGTACTGTAGATATCAATATCGATTTCATGTTACGTGTCTTCATTCTTTTTAACATTGATATTCTAGCTAACATCATTAGATCAGCACCACTGCCCTGAACTGGAAAGTTAGTAAACGTAGGCCAAGGTAATTCTTCTTGCTTACTCCTTTCATTAAACTTAGGTACCACCAACCATTCTCTCCCACTAAATCCTACTATTGGTTTTTTGCTTGCACATAACTGAGCCAGTGAATGATGCCACTTGTCTAAACCTGCGTACTTCTTATAGAACTGTGCATTCTTTTCATTCCAGAACTCTGGACTATCACTGACGTGCTTGAAATCATTATCATTAGCAAATGCCCAACCACTACCTCTAAAAATTGTCCTAAACAAAAATATCTTTGCGATTAATCTACTAGGTAATTGAAATGCTTCTTGGTTTTTACTGTGAGTATCTTCTCCCCCTAAAATCTCTTTAATCCCTACTGGGTCCTGTGATAAAGAAACAGCCATTCTCCATTCTAGTCATCCTAAGTGCTGCCGCATCGGCAGCGACTAGCACAAGGTAACCTCCTCCGACTTTGAATGTCGGCGTTGGGTACTACTTTTAATTAACATCAACCAACTAGGTTGTGCGTACCATTGAGGCTCTCCTACCGGACATATGTGATTATCAAATATCACACCATAATCTTCCCCATCGAAAGGTTCTATAATTGTTCCTATAGACCCAAAAGGAGGCATATACCCATCACTACCTACCAACATTACTAAATCACCTACTAACATAACTATCCCCAATCATAATCGCTCTCTCATTTGTTCTTGATCTATTAAATATTCAATGACTTTAATTTCATTAGAGATATCAAAGTATTTTCTCTGTAGTATTTCTAGTCTATATTTTAAATAATCCTCAGAACCACATACCTGATTATAATCTAATTTAGGCTTCATATACTGCCTCTAGCTTAAACACTTGAGATACTACATCCTCGTAAATCTTAGGGTAGAACTCACGGAGGTCTTCTAGTACTGTTTTAGCACCAAAGACTTTAAATAAATCTGATGCATCCATCAAACCATAATTATAACGTACTTCTGCTTGCTCTGCTTGTTCCTGTTGATTACTCATTTTCGTCTCCATAGTAGTAACCTTCTGGTGGTAATTTTCCGGTGTCTTTAATAAAGCATTCTTGAATATAATCTCTTACCTCACTATCAGCTGGGCCAAAATCTGCGGTTGCATAAAAATACTCTAGATATTCGAATTCAGTTGCTCGTTCTTGTATACTCATTTCTTTTCAATCCTTTTAATAGTTGGACTAATAACATAACCTAAACGTTTAGCTTCTCTTTCGATCTCTTTCATTCTAGCAGGAGATTCTTTGAATATACTCTTTAATGTTTTAATTAAATAGCGAAGTTGATCATATCCTCCCCCATCTGCAACAATCTGCCCTTTACTCTTTAGATTCCAATAATATTCTTGTGGGCTTTTAGAAATCAATTTGCCCTCTGGATTAAATGTAGCTGAAGCCGATTTTATATTAAAATTAAATTTCATCTAACTATTCTCCTAAATTCATTTTCTTAGCATACTGAGTAAAGGAGGTCAGTATTCTATCATACTTTCCACTCTTTTCTTTGTTAGCTGCAAAAGAAAGTGCTTCTGTAATTAACATAAATTCTTTTGCTGTCATGTCGTACAGGTTAACTGCTAAATCACCTTCTTCGTTGCCTGACGATTCTTTAGTATTAATCCAAATGTTCATATTAAAGGATCTCCATTCTGTTCTCGTAAATCATAGTATCCATTTATATCTCTTAATAAGAAAACAATATCTCGATCAATGTTAATTACATCACCATGTTTCTCATCATAATAATCTAAAACTTTAAATAGAGTATACAACTCTTTTTCTGTTATTTCTAAAATAACACTGTTAAATGATCCTGTTTTAATCTGCACTACTATTCCTATCTTCTTCACATTCTTTAAAATAATCTAGAAATTGAGTCATTAAATCATTTACTCTACCATCCCTAAATTCAGCCATCCTTCCAAATTCTTCTAGTGCCCTAATTAAAACATATAACTCTTCATTGTTTAAATACAACTCAGTTTGATTAGGACTATAATCTGAACTAATTTTCATTTATAAATACCTAGTAGTAAATATTACTTGAGTATCCTCACTTAAATTTTGTAAGTTAGGGGATTTTGAACTTAATCGACCAGTTCTAGCAACACATTGATTGAATGTCCCATAGATCATACCCGGTGTCCAATTGAATTCTTTAATCAAAGTAGGTAATCCACGATAGTAAGTACTATTCTGTTTCTCTAGTTTCTTAATCTCTAGGATACCATCAATCAGTTCACCTTTACCAATCTTAACTAAGCTAGGTTCATCTACTGAATAGAGTCCTGAAGGATTACCCTCTTTGTCCATTCTCTCAGTGCCTTTAGCTGGTTTATACATTCTAGGGAACTTAATTTCTTTCTTTACATTCTTGAACTTAACTTGTCCTTTACGTAACCCAGTTTTAAATACACCATCAGGTTCTTTCTCTACAACTGGAATACTACCACCAAACAATAGAGCAGACAAATGATTGTTGCTACTCCAATTAAAGTCAGGGTGCTTGCTGAAAGTGTTAAACTGTTTTTTAATTTCTTCCACACGATTATCTAGTTCCTCTGCTAATCTTAACGACTTCTCCTCGTCAATCTTTAATCCATTCCATTCCATCTCATGTAACACCTGTTGATCATAGCCTGAGATGTGTACTAGCTTCTTCATATGCTGAGGCATTCTCTCGAACTGGTAGTCATACAACTGTTTAGTTAATCGAATGTCTTGTACAGCGTACTCACTAAGGATACCCCAAGGTATGGCATCGGTGTTGATTCCTTTGTCCCAATACTCCGTAGCAATTACATCTAACTTACTACCTAACCCATATTTCTCAGCACAACCATTAAGACTAGGGTATGGTGTCTCTTGTCGATTCCAAATGAAATCAGCTAGTTGACAATCCCAAATCTTTTTATTTTCAAATGTTACCCCAAACTTACGTAACCAAGCCATATCAAACTTAAAGTTAAACCCTAAGATCACATCAGCTTCATTGATCTTCCTCTGTAACCAGTCTACAGGTAATTTCTCAGGAGCAAAACATCTAAAGTTATCATCTAAACCAACAGCGATAGCTACTAACTTGTTAGTTAAATCTCTAGGATTTCCTTTATTCGATGTTGTACATTCAATATCTAAGGTTAGGATCATAAGTAAACCTTTTACACTTCCATAGTTGATTAAAACTATATCCATTACAATTACGTTTATTCAAAGACCTTCCAATCTCTTTCATGAATCGATATGTATTAAAAAATCTTTTCCTAGGTTTACGTTTACTCATGCAGTAGAGCAGGCCATTATCTCTATGGTTTATCACAATGTAACATCCTTACTAATGTTTTTCTAGCCCAAGCAGTGTAGGCTTCTTTTGGCGTTCGCCCTAGTCCCCATTCACCTGGGGGACCCTCACAACACCAGAATAATTGTTCTGGCATATTCTTAGGTCTAATACAAGCAATATGTGGTTTCACTGGTTTAACTTTCAATAAAAGGTAGTTTAAATGCCTCACTAATCAGAGCACGTAACCTAACAGGATTTCTAGCAGTAACATTAACAGGTTGATCACTAACTGCTACCTCATTCCCTTTGTCATCATAGTAAGCTCGATGTATCGCATATCGTGGGCCATCCTCTGTTGTAGTTCTTACAATCCTAAAGTTAGTCTTCATATTAATTCCTTGGATACGTATCCACTAGTTCTGCACTTATGTCTAATAGATTTTTAGGTAATCTGGGAGTGTTAACGATTTTATCATGTTTAGTTAAATCAAAATAAATATTTATTACTTTATTTAAATCATGATCCCATACCATGAGTTCTTTAGATTCTAAATACCACATAGAGTATTGCTTGTCATAGGTCAGTTTCATTATGAATTGCCTCTCTAGCTTCTTTCATTGTATCAAATGGTCCTTTGATAACTTCCTCCCAACGAGGAACTAAAAGAACCTCCCTAATAAAGAATTTACCATCAACTTCATCTATACACAACATATCGTACTCACGACACATACACTCTCCTAAGTTAGGAAAGGCCCCGAAGGGCCTCTGTGATATTACTTCTTAATCGTCTTTGTAGCTGTAGGTGGTTCTACACCTAGCCGAGTATCCTCATCTTCTTGTGACGGTACTTCTTTTTCCATCTCTTTAATAGTTTTGCCTTTAGATTCTGGTGCATTCAACTCCATCTTAGAGACAGTACGTACTCCGTCCTTTTCTTTGAATGTAACTGTTACAGTCTCCTTGGTGTGTACTTCATCCATTACATCTACATTACGTAAGATGAGTTGGTGTGGATCGTTTGCATTCAATACTACATATTTGCTTGTGCTCATGTTTTTATTCCTTTTAGTTAAAGTTTAATTAAAATCACGGTATCGGGCCTTGACAGCGTCAATTAACACTGTTTCTTTCCCGTGCCGCATAGTTGGATCTGTGTCCTCATCACCAGCTAATTTATTCTTAGCTAAATGTAAAAATCTCTGATTCTCATACCCTGGATCCAATCTTCTACCAATACCTAAGATCCAATCTGCCTCTGCAGCTTTACTCGTCTTACTGTTATTCATGTGCTTCATTTCTAACCACTGAACTCCTTCAGCTTCACCACTCGCTTGACAAACACCTATGACAGGGCCATAGATCTTTGCTAACTCACGTGCCCACTGATACAGTTGACCTAACATCAAATCTTCTCGATCAGCTTTAAACCCTTTGATCTTATCAATCTGGTCAAATACGATCAAGGATGGCTTATAACGTTCACAGAGCTTCTCAATCATAGACTTGGTTAGGTTGGCCTCATCTACCATCTTTAAGTTACCCTTGGTACGTTTTAAATACTCCTTCTCAGCCCTAGCTGGGTCTCTCATGATAGAGATTAAATCTGTGTTCAATGCTGCACAGTAACAACGAAGCTTTACATTTCTACCTTCTTCTTCATTGTTTAACCACAACACTGGTCCAGCACCTTCTTTAACCTGACTAGCCATGAATGTCATTTCACTCGCTAGGAAAGTTGTCTTACCTGTCTCAGGTCTAGCTTGGATCACACCGAAGTTACCCTTGCGTAAGCTACCCATCATCTTGTTGAGAGTTCCTAACCTCCAACGTAACCCAGGTTCTTTAACACTCTTTAACAACTCCGTAATATCATCTGTAACAAACTCAAACTTATCATCTACCAAAGAAACTGGTGACTTGAGATCCTCAATCAGTGCTAATACCTCTGAGACCTCTTTATAGCCTCTTGAAGCCTCATAAGCAACAGTACTAATATCACGCAGTACCTTTGTCTGTTTAAACGATTCTAGGAGCTCTAATCCAGTTTTCTTGTTAACCTCAGTTACAGGCTTAGCAAGGTTAGTAAACAGTTCTTCGTAGTAATCTCTAGTCTTCTCACTAACACCAGATGAAAATACAAGATTACTTAAATCACTTACTTCTAAATCTTCTGTGTTGGTTAAAAACCAATTGTCTATAGTTTCAACAATCGAACTTGTTTCCTTACTAAAGTCTTCTAAATTAATATAGTTTCTATATTCTTTATAATTATTATTATATATTAATAGTTTTATTACCTCTGTTTCTAACATCGGTTAGTTTACCAGTTCTAGATGCACTTGCATAATTGTATCTTTCTATCGTACTTTTCGTTCTATTAGATTATCGCCGTAGTCCTTAGCGTCCCTGTGAGTAAATATAACTTGAGCATCCATACCAAGATTAGAAGCTTGACATGTGATATTCATTGCTTCATCAAACTTGTCTGAATCTAACCACACTTTGATGGTTTTGTATTCTTTGGAGAGCTGTGCTAAATGATCTAACCTTAGCTTGCTTCCGAATAATGGCATGCAGCTGGTGTGCCTACTGATCTTTAACGCGGAAATGATGTCTTCACATACAACCAAAGTAGTCCTGCCTGGATTAAGTACATGAATAGGTTTAGGTCCAACGCAAAGGGTTTTAGGTTTGCTGTGCATGCTTCTTCCCTCCCACATAATTACCTCCCCGTTAGAATACACAGAGTATACGTGTCTATCAAGACTAGGGCTATAACTGAATAGATCAAGCTCAGAAAGACTTAAATCATACCCCTTAAGCCATGCTTTGTTCTTAGGGTTTAATGTCTTGGTGAGGTCTTTAGGGTACCAGAATTTCTTAGGTTCAGCGTACTCAACATCTACGTGCTTAGCTTTGCTTGATACACCACAACCAAAGCACCAGGTACTACCATCGCTATAGACTGCAAGGTTATCTCTGCTGTTGCATTTGCTACAGCTCGTGTGATGAAGGAACGTCGCCATTGTCTTTGGGCTCTTTCTCTCTTAGATCATCCTCGATAAAGGAGAAACAGTGGTTGCATAACCCTATCTCTCCTCCCCCACTAATATATTTCCTATTCCTTTCAGCTTTAGAAAGGATTTTATTACAACTTAAACATCTGTTAGACATATGAATATTTTTGAGCCACAAGTTGAACAGCGTCATTATATAATAAACGTAATTTAGCTGTAACCATATCGTCTTTATCAGGGGATTGAGAAACTAACATTGAAAGTAGTTTTTCAAAGTTCCCGTCCTCAAACAACATCTCGTCTAGGATTTGCCCAATATACTCTGATCGTTGTAGCTGAATATCTTCATCTAAGTAATCAACAAAATCATTGATCTTATCTTGTTCGTAAGTTTCCATGATTTACTTACTCCGAAGTTGTACTGACAGTTGATCGTAGTCTTTAGTTGGTAAGGGGTTGCCTCGTTCTAAGATAGGATGTCCTTTAACAATCTTAAAGCGTGCCCAGTTCTTCCAACCTTCACCAGTAAATACATCTACTAAAAAACGATTGATCTTAATAATTTTCATATTAAACCTTTTTAAAAACCATAAATTTATTTAGTAAACTAACAATTCGAAGAGATTTTTTAGGTTGTTCTAACTCATTTAATCGTTTTTTTAGTTTTCTAACCTGTAATTGTAAATCTTCTATTGTTTTATAGTTTCTTCTAGCACACATGGTGAGCCATTCTAATTGAGCTAGTTCTCTTTCTGTCATATTAAGCCTCTACTTTAATAAACTTAGCCGTGGAACCATCAGGGAACTGAACAAAAGCATCAAAATGCTTACCGTTAATATCTTTAGCGGCGTGGTAACGCCCACCTAATTCTTTAATTACAACATTAAGCATGTTACGGATTACTTTACGGCCTTGATTAGGGCCTTTAGCTTTACCTTTGTATTCAGCGATAATAGCATTACGGCATTTAGCGTAAAGGATTGAGTGTCTTTGTGTCATATCCAACATAACGTTTGCAAAATTTTCCATTTAAAGCTCCTTAAGATACGATTAAATAAGCAAGAGTGAAACTTAACATTAACACAGCTGCTGCTACAATCCAAGGGTTTTCGTCCTTCTCTGGTATTAAGTTAAGGTTGTACTTTGTAGGATCTGTCGGCCAATAGCGCTCATTCTTTGATCTCTTTGTCATTATCTTCTAACTCCTTTAACAGGTATTTAAAATCATCTAAGGATCGTTGCATTGATTCTCTGATGAACTCTTCGCTAGTTCTTTGTTGCCACCATTCTATATCAATTATCGACTTACGTAGTAATTTCTTTATAGTATCCATTTAAATTATTTAATCTTTACTTCTTTAGGAGAAACTGAGCTATAAACTTTTGCTGGGATAGGCAAGCTGTTAAAACATTCTTCTCCCATCGCCTCAGCTATTTGGGGGTCTTTACACATGACTGCGATAGCAGCTCTACGAAAACCTAGTTCTTCTAGCCTTTTAGATTTTTTAATCCTCATACAATTTTCATCTTCTACTGTACTACCGAAACTAGCCCCAAAACTAAATCCTTGTAGGCCTGCTCCCACTGATCCTAAACAAGTATCCATACCACTTGTTAAATTAGGACTATAAGCTGTACTGGTAGCATAGTTATATGTCCTAGTACTGTGCATAGATTGTGTTGCACTCCCTGTAGCTGTTATATTGGTTTCTGTAGAAGGTACAATTACACCTGTTGTTTCTTGAGCAAGCACATTAGCACTTGTTAAAACTAATGCTGAGATTGTTGTAACTAATTTAAATTTATTAAGCATTTGTTCCATTTTCCTTTATAAATAACCAGCATCTTTTCCAAGCTCTCCACATAATAAAAGTATTCACATCACTATAACGTTCACCACTACTAGTCCTATCAAAGTTCATTGCTGGAAATTCATTTTCAAAAGCGGCTCTTGATCGTTCGTGTTCAGCCTTCTTTGTTTTCATTCATTTTCCCTTTGAGGTAATTCCAGCAATCGCGCCAGCCTGCAAACCAAGTTAAATGTTGACCATGTTCATTCTGAGATTCAATAATCGCCCTATTCATAGCCTCATCGCTCATATCCAAAGGCTCCATATTTAAACCTTTTAGTTTCTTGATGGCCCTTATCAACGCTTCGGTAGGAGCCGGCGGATTGTCAATAAGATTCTGTAAAAAAGAAGCGTCTAATTCCGATGGATTCGCCTTGATTGGCCCGGCGTCTAATATCGCTTGAGCTAAGTCAGCGTCAGGGTTGGATTGTGCATTTGTGGACGCAGCGGCGTCTATTAAATTTTGAAGCAGCTTCCCGTCAATCAAATATTTAGCCATTGCGTTTCCTCATTCGCTGTTGCATGAATTCGAATGCTGCTTTCCAACCCCAAAATCTCTCTTGGATAAATTCAACAAAATACTCCTCAGGCGCTTCAACATCGCGTCTGTATAATTTAGTATTACGCGGCCCCGTGCTGAAAAATTCCTCAAACGCCTCGCGAATTTCTTCATCGGTCATCTGTGGCGCGACTAGATCAGATATTTTTTGTTCAAAATCTAACTCTGCAAGATGCAAATGTTCTTTGGCCATAACATGATTAAAACCGTTTTGTTCTGCACGATCATACTGGGCTTGATAAAGATCGGTTCTTATATATTCGACCGTATCTTCTTCATCAACAGCAACCCAATAACCATAAACACTACAGCCTGATTCATCGCTTGCATAAATCTTATCTGGCGCGTTACTCATCACTCCGCCCCTTCAATTTTCTTTAATCTTTCATCGATACTGGCTAACACGTCGCGCATAATCCCTATACAGTTTAAGAAAAAGATTCCTTCCTGGCTTACCTTGATGCGCCCATCTAAATAAAGCTTATGTTGCGCGTTGAATTCATCTTTCAATACTTTTAAATTTTTTGTGTCACTCATATTCAACCTCGTTTAAGCATAGAAAAAAGACTTAATAAACTCTTAAGTTTACTTTTTTGTTGATAAATTGGTTTTTTATTGATGAAGAGAGATTGTATTAAATCACAATCTTTAGAGTTGATAGGGCCGAAGGCTTCTTGGGTTGTTCGAGCGAACTTACCGGTGTAGTGGTACATAATAAACCCCTTTGGGTTGTTAATAATAACTTTTTCAACTGAGCACTGACTTGCAAGATTTAGCCCAGGAACCCCTAGACCCAATGCTCATGTGAAAACCCTCTGATTATTATCTCGCGTCAGAGGTAGCGCTGTCATTAGATTACTACTAAAAAAACTAATTATTATATTAACACACTCTACTTAACATTGGATGACCTGTCAATAACCCAATTAAATAAATAATTAAGAATACAACAAGGACAATCCCTAATACACGACTAACATCAGCAGGTAATGCAAAAGCACCTAAGCTACCAATCAAATACAAAATCAATACAATTAATAGAATTGTAACTAACATTTTATTCTCCCTTTAATGAGTTTGAAACAGTATAAACTAACTTAAAAGGAATTACAACACATATATAACTTATTTTGTTGTAGGAGTTTCCATGACTCGTTGAGCATTCTTGCAAGCTTCAAACTCAGACATACCTTCAACCTTACAAATATTCAATGTACGATCCAATTCACTGAAAATATTCGGTAAACGTTGCATCATCTTATCACGGGCATCAACTAAACAAGTTTCATCGTTACCAATTGGGAATCCGCCTGCGAATGCACCTGATGTATTACTTCCACCACCACCTACGCTTAAGCGACATGTGCCAATCGGTTGAATGACTGTGCCGATCATCACCGGGGGTGCATTACGATCTACTTCGGTGTTACCCCCGATAACATTAGTTGTGGTTGTGTTACCACTAGCGCCAGCACTATTTGACAAAGTATTACTACCACTAGAGGAGTTGCCACTCCCTACAATACCTTGTACTTGTCCCTGGAGCTGTCCTTGTTGAGCTGATCCACCAGCACCGCCTTGGCTGTTAGATTGGGAGTTAGCTGTACTAGAAGAGCTGGAAGCTCCTCCTGTAGCGCTACCCCCACTGGCTGAAGATGAACCTCCAAGGGTTACACCGGCACCCACGTTAGTTGCGTGTACAGCTGTTGAAGTAAAACATAAAGCAATTGATAAAGCGATTGTTACTTGGGTTGTTTTCTTTCCAAATCGAAATGAGGAAATGGTAGTTAATGGGTTTGTTTTCTTAAACATAGTTACCTTAAATAATTGGTTAGTTAACTTAAATGAGTTTCCCTTAACTAAGGGCTACTAAAAAACTCATCATTAGAATACATGGAGCTAGTATTCATCGGAGTCTCTGTAAAACAGTGTCAATTCAGACTAATAAAACTAATACTCATCTGAATCAGGAAGGATTTCCTTACACCAGTCATCAATGTATTCGTTTGTGTCTACTAAATCAAGGTATTCCATCACATCCGCTTCTAAATCGTAGTCGAATATTTCGACGTCCTCGGCCTTAATGGCCTGTGGTAAATTTAATACTTCAATTAATTCTACTTGTGGTGTTGCGTTGTTAGTCATAGTTTTTACCTCTTCATAGTCATGTGAGTTCATTATATATTAATCCTCTTCATATTCAATTAGAATTACTTTAGGCTCTAAGGTTTGCGCAGTTTCTAACATTCTACCATCTGAGGTTTCAACCAAATACATATGAAAAAAGCCCTCTTTAAATATTTTAACTATAATACCAGGAATTAACTTTTTTACTAATACTTCTTCACCTACCTGATAATCATATATGGAGGTATTAAATGGTTTAACAGTTTTAATACCATTTTCTTTCTTGAATTCTTTGATTTTTTTAATGATAGGTTCTCGGTACATAACTGGAATACCACCGTAACCATTGCCATCTCTGCATTCACCTAAAGCTTTTTGGATATGTTCTACCATTTCAAATAAAAGCTTTTCGTTACCAGTCAACATGGTTACCTCCGTGCTTCAGCATCTTGTTTAGCTTCATTGAATCCTTTATCCCAAGCATCTTTTAAGTAAGGATCTGTATGTGGGTTGTCTATAATGCCATGCATAAAGTCAGAAATACCTTGTTGCATAGCCCTAAACAAGGGAATCTGCCTGTTTATTTCTTCTCTAGTGTATTTCATTTTCTTACTCACCTTCTTTGTTTAAAGAGCTAATGCTCGGCTATTCGCCTGCGCGAAATGGGTAGGGTTGATATACATCACCAGAGTGATTAAGAGTATCGTTAAACACTTCGTCGTCGGTCATTGATTCTAGCTGAGTATGTAGTTTATCAGCATTAAATAACAAGATAGATAAACCGAAGATAAAAGGAATAAAGATAGTTCCTAGAATAATTCCAGTGGGGTTTAAGATTACAAAGTCCATTTTAATTTCCTTGAGTTGATTTGCTTATAAGACATTAACGACAGTCTAACATAAAACTTTAATAGCTAAGAGCATTATTAACAGCTTGATAAACACCTAAATAAAGAACTGCAATAGTAATAGCTAATACTTTGATTTGTCCTAACAAACGTTTAACGTTGATTGTTATAACAACAACCCCTTTGTCCTCGAACAGTCTCTGTTCTGTGGTGAATGATATCGTACCAGCTTCTGTGTTTCGATTGATCACTTGTTTATTCCTTTAAAAAGTAGATATGTTAACTATAAATGATTATCGGCAACTGTCAAGCTTTTCTTTACACTTTAAATAAAAATATTTTCACATATCTATAGATACTAACCCCTTACCTACTCATCGATCGTCGATCCTGGCTCGTTCTGAGAGGTCTTTTTTTCACAACATGTACACTAAAACCCATTTTGTAGACATATATCTTGAATATGTACACCTTATACATATTTCTAAATGAGAACTATTCTTGTTTACGTAGGATAATAAGTTAATAATCGAAGTATAAGTAATTGATAATGATTATCATTTAGATTGATAGCTAAGTTATTGATTTCTATATATCGTTAATAAGCGATATTCAACCTCCCTTACTACTTTTAGTAATATAGACTATAAATCAAGTACTTACCTTACTATCAACTCTTTATTTAAATCGATCCTAGGGCTTCTAATCGATCCCTATAACAGTGCACATGCACTACAATGGTGCCTTCCTAGTAGGAATTTACTATATCAATAGATTTAAAATATGACAATGCATTAATCCATAATGAGTAGCTATATATTAATTTCTTCTTAGGGGTAAAATATTTTCATGGTTACAAGAGGGGGTAGGGGGGAAACTTCCTGGTGGTGGGGGATGAGATAAGGAGGTATGATATTTTTTAGCTAATTTTTAAAAGTCTTGGTTTAGTCAGTTATTCAATGATACTTAATAGCTGTTTAAACG
>Ga0247814_10000251_pt1 | contig 47713 bp, 46 predicted proteins | sample UWRJL179409R1_FD_179947 | JGI IMG/M metagenome (GOLD analysis project Ga0247814, IMG submission 179947) | Plant litter microbial communities from Arlington Agricultural Research Station in Wisconsin, United States - UWRJ-L179-409R-1 | ecosystem: Environmental > Terrestrial > Plant litter >... | reverse complement strand
AATTTAGATTTTTCAATCTCAGATCCACAATCTTAATCCAAACTTTTATTGTGGGGAGAGCAGGATTCGAACCTGCGAAGTTCACACAGCAGATTTACAGTCTGCCCTCGTTGGCCGCTTGAGTATCTCCCCTCTTTTTATTTCCAATATTATGTTTGACCAAATTTAAACACAATACTACTGCTTTTTTTAGAGCCGGCGGAGGGACTCGAACCCACGACCTGCTGATTACAAATCAGCTGCTCTAGCCAACTGAGCTACGCTGGCAGTATCAATAAAAAAGTCCGCTATTTCTAACGGACTGCAAATGTATAGATTTTATCTCTCAATCAAAACATTTTTTTGAAAAAAATTTCAATTATATATGTGTTCTTATTTTTTCTTTCCTTTTTACAAGCAAACGCTCTAATGATTCTGCCGACAATTCTACCGCTTCTTCAAAGGTTTTACACTGTTTTTTAACCACAAAGTCATCTCCTGGTACATTAATTTTAACCTCAACAATTTTATTTTCCTTCTCGCTGGTTTTTTCTACTTTTAAATAGACATCTGAAGAAACCACTTTATCGTAGTATTTTTCTAATTTATCCATTCTACCTTGAACAAAATCTACTAGTTTTCCATCAACTGTAAAGTTAACAGCATGAACATTTACCTTCATAATCAATATTTTTTATGGTTAAACTTCAGAATCACTACCACCTCTAGGATGCGCACCAACATAAACTTTTTTTAACTCTGACAAACTGTTATGAGTATACACCTGTGTTGAAGCCAAACTAGAATGCCCTAGCAACTCCTTAACTGAATTCAAATCAGCTCCGTTATTCAATAAATGAGTTGCAAAGGTATGCCGCAGCATGTGCGGACTTCTTTTTACCTTTTCGGAGACTTTACTAAAGTAAGAATTTATTAAACGATACACAAAAGATTCATTCAATTTTAACCCTTTTTTTGTCAAAAAGAAATAAGTCTCATCCTTAATTAACTCCAAATCACCTCTCTCCTTAAGATACAAACGCATTTGTTCCAACACAACAGATAGAACAGGAACAACACGTTCTTTATTTCTTTTTCCTAAAACTTTAATAGCTGCATTAGCAAAATCAACCGCATCTAACTTTAAATGAATCAATTCAGCTCTTCGAATACCAGTAGAATACAACAACTCCACCAACAATCTATCCCTAACTCCTTCAAAATCCTGATCAGATGAAAAACTCTCAAAAACAAGATTCATTTCCTTTTCTGAAAAAGGAATCTGGATTTTCTTAGATGTTTTTAAAGCCCTATGCTTCAACAAAGGATTTATTTCAATTTGTTTGATCTTTAAAAGAAATTTATAAAACGCTTTTAGTGAAGCTATTTTTCTATTCACAGAAATTGCCGATAATCCATCTTCAACTAAAGAAACAACCCAGGACCGAATTTGAACATACTCAACCGAAACAATATCCTGCTGACTAAAATTCACCTTATTGTATTCCTGAAAATCAGACACATCCTTCACATAAGCACAGAGCGTATGAGGAGAATATTTTTTCTCTTTCTGAAGATAATCCGTAAATGCTTCTAAATTTGTAGCCATAAAAAAACCGTTAGCATCAAATTTATAAAAAATCTGACCACTAACGGTATTATTTTATTTCAAAAAAGAAACTACTAACTCTCTAAGCTATCTTTCAAACCTTGGATGTAAGCTGCTTTTTGGAATTTCATTCTATTTTTAACTGACGGCTTAATGAAAGCTGTACGAGCTCTTAATTGACGAACTGTTCCAGTTTTATCAAATTTTCTTTTATAGCGCTTTAATGCTCTATCGATATTTTCTCCGTCTTTAATTGGTATAATTAACATAATTTTGACACCTCCTCTCGTTAAGGCTGCAAAAGTAATTATTAATTATTAATTATGAGTTATGAATTTTGAATTATTTTAAAAAAGAATAGATAATAGACCAACTCTTAACTTCCTACTTCTAACTTCTAACTCCGAACTTCTACTCTTTCAACAAATTTCTTGAAATCACTACTTTTTGAATTTCGGTAGTTCCTTCGCCAATAGTACATAATTTAGCATCTCTGTAAAATTTCTCTACCGGAAAATCTTTGGTAAAACCGTAACCACCATGAATTTGAACCGCTTCATTTGCTACTTTCACACAAACTTCTGAGGCATACATCTTAGCCATTGCTCCAGCAGTGGTAACAGGACGGTGTTGCTCTTTTAAAAAAGCTGCTTTGTGTAACAACAATTCTGAAGCTTCAATTTCAGTAGCCATATCGACTAATTTAAATGAAATGCCCTGAAATTCAGAAATAGCTTTCCCAAACTGATGTCTTTCTTTCGAATATTTCAAAGCTGCCTCATAAGCTCCTTTTGCAACTCCTAATGACAATGCTCCAATAGAAATTCTTCCGCCATCTAGTATTTTCATAGCCTGAATAAAACCTTCTCCTACCTCACCTAATCTATTTGAGTCTGGAATTCGACAATTATCAAAAATCAATTCAGCAGTTTCACTTGCACGCATCCCTAATTTATTCTCTTTTTTACCCGAAGAAAATCCAGCCATTCCTTTTTCGAAAACAAAAGCAGTCATCCCTCTGGAATCTCCTTTTTGACCTGTTCGAACAATTACAACCGAAATATCTCCCGAAATAGCATGAGTAATAAAGTTTTTTGCTCCGTTAACAATCCAGTAATCACCATCTTTTTTTGCAGTCGTGTTCATTCCCGCAGCATCTGATCCTGTATTGTGTTCTGTCAATCCCCAAGCTCCAATATGTTCACCAGAAGCTAATTTAGGAATCCATTTCTTTTTTTGCTCTTCATTTCCAAAAGTCAAAATATGATTGGTACATAATGAATTGTGCGCTGCAACAGACAATCCTATTGACGGATCTACTTTAGAAATCTCTTCGACAATAGTAATATATTCGTGATAACCCAATCCTGAACCACCTAATTCTTCCGGAACCAAAACACCCATGAAACCCATTTCTCCTAATTGCTTGAACAAAGGAACTGGAAAAGTTTGAGCTTCATCCCATTCCATTATATAAGGTCTTATGTTTTTTTCGGCAAAATCCCTTATGGATTGAGCAATCATATTTTGTGTTTCACTGTAATCAAAATACATCATTATTATGGCTTTTTTTTAAAAGTCCAAATATAAGGCTATAATATTTGCATTTTCAAGAGTCATCCCTTTAATTTTTACTAAATCGTCTGCATTTTTTATATCTCCGTTCATACTTCGGTAAATCACAATTTCTCTCGCCAGATTATATTTGAAATACGGAAATTGAGTTAATTCCTTCACAGAAGCATTGTTGATGTCAACTTTTTTAAAATTAGGAAGCGCACCTACCTTAAAATTAGAATTCAATTGTTCAATCACTTCAGGCGATAATCCCCAAACATCTTTCATTTGCTCCATTGACACGAAACCGCCTAAACTTTCTTTAAACTTTAAAATTCGTTTCGAAATTGCCTCCCCAATTCCATTAATCTTAATTAAATCTTCCTGAGTAGCCTGATTAATATCCTTAACAACTAATTTCTCTTTTTTCGAAAAATAAGCTGAATTTTTATTCAAAAACGTAACAGATTTAGACGTTGTTTTATTTTTAACCCAATCGGGAAACTTAAAATAAGGAGACAAAACCGCTAATAAAGAATCAGAAACTCCAGTTACAGCCTGAAATCCCTCAGCCGAATTGACATATTTATTTTCTTTTCGAAAAGCGTGCAATTTATCTAACTCAGCAACTGACATTCCTAATTTATATCCTTTGTAATCAGTAATAAAATTTGGATTAAATGGATACATTTTAACCAACTGATGGTTTTGTTGGTTTTCCAGAGCATTAATTTCAGAATTCAGCGCAAGCCATTTTTGTTCTTCTAAATTTGCTTTGGGCGTAGTTTTAAAATTAACAAAAAAAGAAACTACCTGAATTGCAATTATAATTAGAAACAGCCCCAGAATACCTCTTTGCTGTTCTTTCGAAAATTGAAAATAACTTTTGTTCTTCTTAATATTCATTGCTTTCAAACTAATCACACAAGCTAAATTTATAAATAATTTTGAAGAATTTCATCGAAATCAAGAACATAATTATTGTTTTTTCATAAAAAACTATACTTTTGAAACATTATAACCTAAAAAAACTAAACCATGTCTATTTGGAGAAGAAAACCATTGAGCCAACTTTTAGCCGAAGCCGAAGATTCTGAAAAAGGATTAAAGAAAACTCTAACTGCTCCTGGCCTTGTTGCACTCGGTATTGGAGCGGTAATTGGAGCTGGATTATTTTCGATAACTGGTCTTGCAGCTTCCTTAAATGCTGGCCCTGCCATAACCATTTCTTTCCTTATTGCAGCTTTGGGTTGTATTTTTGCAGGTTTGTGTTATGCTGAATTCTCTTCTATGATTCCTGTTGCCGGAAGTGCTTATACTTACTCATTTGCAACAATGGGTGAATTTATTGCCTGGATAATCGGTTGGGATTTGGTTTTAGAATATGCTGTGGGAGCAGCCACCGTCTCCATAAGCTGGTCACGGTATCTGGGTAAATTCCTGAGCGGCTACGGCATCTATTTTGATGATGCTTACACTCTTTCTCCTTTCGAAGGAGGAATTATCAATCTTCCAGCCGTATTTATTGTTATGGCTGTATCATTAATTTTAATACGCGGAACAAAAGAATCGGCTTTATTTAACGGAATTATCGTTTTACTAAAAGTTTCTATTGTATTGACTTTTATTGCTGTGGGATGGCAATACATCAAACCTGAAAATCACGTTCCATACATTCCTGAAAACACAGGGAAATTTGGTGAATTTGGTTTCTCAGGAATCATTAGAGCAGCTGCTATTGTGTTTTTTGCTTACGTTGGTTTTGATGCTGTATCCACTGCAGCGCAAGAAGCTAAGAATCCAAAAAGAGATATGCCTATTGGAATTTTATTATCATTAGGAATTTGTACTATATTATATGTGTTGTTTGCTCACGTTATGACTGGAGTAATCAATTATCAGGCTTTTGCTGGTAAAGACGGAATTGCTCCTGTTGCTATTGCAGTAGAAGCTATGGGACCTACTGGTGCAAATGGGATGATTACACCGGCTTATCCATGGTTGAACAATGCGATCTTATTAGCTATTTTAGCGGGTTATTCATCGGTTATTTTAGTGCTTTTAATGGGACAAAGTCGTGTGTTTTTCTCCATGAGTAAAGACGGTTTAATTCCAAAAGTATTCTCTGAAGTTCACGAAAAATTTAGAACTCCTGCTAAAAACAACTTATTATTCATGGTTATTGTAAGTGTGTTTGCTGCATTTGTACCAGCAAAAGTAGTTGGAGAAATGACAAGTATCGGTACCTTGTTTGCTTTTATTCTAGTATGTTTAGGGGTATTAGTTATGCGTAAGAAGATGCCGGAAGCACCAAGAGCTTTTAGAACTCCTCTTGTTCCTTTTGTTCCTATTGCTGGAGTTGCTGTTTGTTTATTTATGATGGTCTTTTTACCGTTAGACACCTGGATACGACTTATTGTCTGGATGATGATTGGATTTGATTTGTACTTATTCTACGGAATGAAAAACAGTCATTTAAATAAAGGACAATACAGCTTATCAAACAAAAAGACTGTTGCCGGAGCGGGATTAGGAATGGTATTTGTACTTATTGTTGTGGCTTTTATTCATCATAGCGATCCAACTTTAGACGATGCTTATTTATTTTATTTCTCATTACTATTCTCTGTAATCCACACTTTAGTGTATGGTTACAGTTATAAAAGAGCAAAATAATCTTAACATATTTTAAATAAAAAGGGACTCTAATTAATAAATTAGAGTCCCTTTTTTATTGTTTTTAAATTACAAATCAAATACTGATGTGCGTTTTGACCGAATTAAATCCTTTAATCGTATCCAGAAAGCCAGAGTCAAATAAACCCCAAATCCCAATCCAACGGTAACAAACGAAATGTATATAAAAAACAATCGCACACTGGTTACCCTCATTCCTAGTTTATCAGCAAGGCGCGAAGAAACCTGAAATCCGTATTTTTCGAAAAAAAATTTAAGTTTAATAATAGCTGACATGCTTTGTTATTTTTTGTGTTTGGTAAAATTACAAAATTATATGAATTTCTATTCGTAAATTAACGAATTAGAAAAACACTAATTGCTTTTCAACAATTCCATTCCAATAGCACATTCGAGACATTTTCCCGAAAGACAATATTCATTCTTTAATTGCAATAAAGATTGCGATTCAAATGAATTATTGGCTTTTATTCCAAAAGAAGCAAACTTATCTATAATGCTGTTTTTCTCTGGAGCAACCGCAACCAGAATGGGAATTAAATCATCGGTAATTTCTTTACCAAGACTTTTAGCATACGCAAACTGAACTGGGATAATTGTATTAATCAATACTAAATCAACAAAAGATTTAGAGAGTTTCTTTAATTTCTTCGGACTCACTTTATCAAATTGATAATGAGTTTCCCAATAAACCGAAGGACTCAGCTGAAACAATTGATAGACTGTTTCAATGGAATAATTGTTATTAATTTTCGAAAATAAATTTTGATGTAAATGATACAAATGAGCCAATTGTGAAAGCCGAATAGTGGGGAAATTATCCGGACGGTGTTTAAAAAACTGAACTTGTCCTTCGCTTTCGGCCGCTAACTGATATTTATGCAACAAATAAAAATACCTGAATTTTAAATCCTTGAAGTAATTATCTTCTTTTTCGAAAGCTAACAAACCCGCCTTGCCTAACAAAAGCGCCTCTAAATTCTCAACTTCAAAACTTTCTTTTCTTATAACTGAAAAAGGAATTGCTTTGGCTATTTTTAAAAAAGTTTCACCATTAGTATTCAATCCGAAATTTTTAGCCAGCATACAAAAAAGCACTGCTTCCCAATCGTTATTAGTTTGTTCTAACAAATTGTAAATAGCTTTTGATTTTCTTTCTAAGCGTTCAAAAAACAAGCGCTCTTGCCAGTTTTTCAAAACAAAATCATCCAAATCGATTAATTGCTTTTCGCAAAAAATCCATGATTTTGGAGACACTAGCTTTTGATAATTTGCTAAAGCCTCTTTACTTACATAATTTTTAAGTTCTAAAACTGGGATTTCAGTATTGTTCTTTCTGAAAACTTCAGTGTCATGTTCCCAGACTACATGAAGAATCACATTTTCATAAGCTGCATCTTTTTCATGATGATGCACATACCAATCAGAAGATTTCAAGTGAATTTCTACATTGCCCGCCCATTTTTGATTTCCAATGACAATTTGTGCATTAAAAAAATCTGGTCCTGCTTGTTGTAAATATTGACCAACACTAATTATGGTAATTTCTTGTTTGTTTGAAGTTTTTAAATGTAGTGTATCAAACTTCTTGAATCTCCAGAGGTAGTGTAAAAAATCTTCTTTCATCGTGTAAAGACTTTAAAAATGAATACACTAATTTAATGAAAAAACTTACACCATAAACTTTACAGAATAATTTTCTTACTTCATAAGATACAAACTAGCACAAGCTCTGGCGTCTGACAAAGCTTCGTGGTGATTTAACTGAATATTCATTGCTCTGCAACAATCACTAAGTTTGGTAGGTTTCAAGCCTTTTGCTTTATAAATTTTCACCGTACATTCCCATCTTGCACCAATATTCAAATCGGCATAATCTAAACCGTAATACGCCATTGATTTGGCCAAAACATTTCGGTCAAAACTTTCGTTGTGTGCCACCACTACTCGATTTTGCAATCGTTTTTGGATTTCTGGAAATACCTGCAGGAAATTTTTCGCTCTAATTGTATCGCTTGGATAGATCCCATGCACCTGAATTGTAAATGGCGAATACAAATTATTAGGCGGTTTGATTAAAGTTACAAACTCATCTACTACAATTCCGTTTTCTACAGTTACAATCCCTACAGAACACGGATGAAAAGCAGTTGCTGTTTCAAAATCTATTGCGGTAAAAGTCATATTTAAAACCTAATTAAAGAAATTCCATATCAAACCAAAACGAATAGTCATGTCTCGGTACGGATTATTGGGAGCCGAATAATAATTATTTCCTGTGTAAGCAGCGTTAAAATGTTCGGCTTTTAAATAAATTCTTGTTCGTTGAATTTTAGCATTGATAAAGAAATCAAGGTTAGGATAATTTCCAATTTCCTTTTTATTTTGAATAAAAAACTCTCCAATAACCGGATTGTAATCATTAGCAAAATAATTAGTAAAATAATTCAATGTAATTCCTGTTTGTAGAAACAAAGCTTTGTTAAAGAAATAACTAGTAAAATAAATAGTATTACGAGTCACTAATTCAGGAACATTTAAAATGTCTTGTTGCTGATCTGCTTTTTGATATAATACAGTATTATTTAATGCGAATTTTCCAAAAGTAATTTCCTTATTCAATTTAAGAGAAACATACTTAATAGTTCCTCCATATTGATTGGGAGTAACAATTTGCTGGAATTCTTCAGTAGCTGTATTTTCAAAATACAAATGATCCGTTAAAGCCGATAGTTGTAACGAAGCTTCAAACCAAGGCGTAATTGCTTCTCCGCTAACTACATTGATTTTTTCGTTCTTGAAATTGTTTGACCAATTGTAACCTAAATAATTACTTTGGAACAAATTATAATTATCGTTAGGCAATTTATTTAGATTTTGGTAACCAAAAACAAACTGAAAATCATCATTCAAATCGTAATTTAATTTGGCATCCAAATTAGATAAGGATTGATTGGTAATGGATCTCGAAAGCAAAAACTTACCATGCCATTTGTTTTTTTGATATTCATATTGTCCTCCAAAACTATTAATATTTCGAGATAAAGAAGACGGAATAACACCATTGTCTCTAATTAATATTCGATCGTAATAAAAGTTACTTCTAAAATCGTCTATAAAAAACTGAAACTCACCCAGCGTTGTATTTTCATACTTTACAGCTGCTTTATTGTACATTTTATTGTAATGAGTCTGATCTTTAAGACCTGAAATCATAATAGCTTCTCCAAATCGATTCACCGATTGTGTCCCTACTGCCGAAAGTAATGTAGGCTGAGAATATTCGAAGAATTTATTTTCATAATTCAACTGGTGCATTACATATAAATTGTTAGCACCCTGAGTGGGATTAATTCTAAAACTTTGATCGGCAAAAATACGTTTGGCTTTCAAAAAAGATTCAGCATCAGTCAGGAAAACCTGCAAACGCTCCCTGTTTGTATACCTGTCATCTTCGCTTTCAAAATCTTCTACTGCTGTAATTCCTCCATTTTCTTCATTCAAAGCATCCTGACCTGTAAAGTGAGCGTTAATAAAATAACGTTTTCCAGTAGTGTTATAGCTCATTGTAAAACGAAAACTTCCAGTACTTGTAAACTGATTGATATATTTTCCTTCTGAGCGCAATCCTTTGTAAGCAATTGTAAAATTCAAATTGGGTAAAAGATTGACTGCGAAAAATGAATCTACCGAATGTCCTCTTCCTAAAGTGGATCTAAAAAATAACTCGGTTACTGGTGTTGCAACCGAACTATACCTGATTTGATTGGCTTCTAAAAAGTTAAAATGCTTTCCTTTGAAACCAAATTCCGGATAAGGCGAATATTGGGTTAAACTGTATTGAAGTGTATTATAAGGCTGTCCTTCGTTTGGAAATGCTAATAATCCAAAAAGATCTTTTCGAAGATAATTCATTGAATATTCTCTTTGAATCGTCAATGCAGTATCTAAATAAGTGGTATCTCTTTCTAAAGTAATAAAACGATACATATCCATCGTGGCTACTTTGGTCGTATCTTTATCCTTATCATTTGTTCCTTTTAACCTATCCGAAAAACTTCTTTTAGGCGCTTCTTCTCTTGATCTATCTTGAGAAAATAACAATGTAGGCAATGCTAAAAAATATAAAAAAAAGAGAATTCTCATTCGGAAAAGATATATAATTGGTCTTTTATTTTAAAACTAATAATGAAGCAAAGGTAAACGATAAAAACATATAAAAAAACAACATAATTTGCCCTTCTTTTCAAGTAAACGATAGAATAACGAACTATTATCTTAAAAATTTTATAATCTTTGCTTTTCGAAAAATTTTCTATATGCTTGCCTCTACTTTTTCTCAACTTATTCTTGAAGCAGGAACCGACGAAGCGGGTCGTGGTTGTCTTGCCGGACCAGTTACTGCTGCTGCTGTTATTCTGTCCCCATCTTTTAATAATTGTATTTTAAATGACAGTAAACTACTTTCTGAAAAAGTTAGAGAAAATTTACGTCCTATAATAGAAGAACAAGCCGTTACTTTTGCCGTTACTCATTTGCTTCCAAATGAAATTGATGAAATCAATATCCTGAATGCTTCAATGAAAGGCATGCAGGAATCAGTTTTAAAATTAAATGTAGTTCCTGAGTTTATTATTGTGGATGGCAATAGAAGTTTGAACGCCAAATTAGGTCTAAAAAATACCACCGGAAAACAATTCACCGTTGAAGAAATCGAATTATTAAAATCAATTCCCAATCAAAGTATTATAAAAGGAGATTCTAAGTATTTAAGTATTGCTGCTGCTTCTGTACTGGCAAAAACTTATCGTGATGAATATATGGATCGAATTCACGAAGAATTCCCTATGTACAATTGGAAAAAAAACAAAGGTTACCCCACTAAAGAACATCGCGAAGCCATAAAAAAATATGGCACTACAAAATACCACCGAATGAGTTTTAGATTGTTGCCAGAACAGCTGGTTTTAGATTTATGATTCTTTCTAAAACATAGAAGTCATAGAAGTTTTTCTTAGAGCTTCACTACTAAAACTTAATTCGTTATTTACTCAATAAGTTCATTTAAGCTTTGCGAACTTAGCGCCTACTTTGTGACCTTTGAGTTTAAACCACAAACTCAGCTTCAAATAATTGAGAAAGATGTTTTAATATTTTTGCTTTCACTTCTTCCTCATCTACTTTTTCAACACCAAGTTCAACATTTAAAGTAGTCACTGCTTTTCCACGAATTCCACAAGGAATGATATTATCAAAATAACCCAAATCGGCATTGACGTTTAAGGCAAATCCGTGCATGGTTACCCAGCGTGAAGCACGTACGCCCATTGCACAAATTTTTCTGGCAAATGGTGTCCCTACTCCAAGCCAAACGCCTGTTTCGCCATCGCTACGTCCAGACTCGACACCATACTCGGCTAAAGTTAGGATAATGGCTTCTTCCAAAAAACGCAAATATTTATGAATATCAGTAAAGAAATTATCTAAATCCAAAATTGGATAACCTACAATTTGTCCGGGACCGTGATACGTAATATCGCCACCGCGGTTGATTTTGTAGAAAGTAGCATTCTTAGCTTCCAGTTGTTTTTCAGAAAGCAACAAATTTTCTAAATCGCCACTTTTCCCTAAGGTATAAACATGAGGATGTTCTACAAAAAGCAAATAATTTGGTGTTGGAATTTCAGTTTCTTCTCTACGGTTTTTAATTTTCAAGTCCACAATACCTTTGAACAATTCTTCCTGGTATTCCCAAGTCGATTTGTAATCTTTAGTACCTAAATCTTGAAATTGAATAATTTTGTTCATTGCATTACTTTGAAGTGCAAAAATACGATTAAATATCCTGTTTTACCACAAAGTCACAGCTACATAACAAATAAGCGTCTTTTACCACAAATTACACAAATTATCACAAATGAATCTGTGAAAATCTGTGTAATTTGCGGTCTAAAAAAACTTATAGCTATTCAAAAACAACATTCAGGTTTAACTTCTCCGGATTTTCGGAATAGTCGGTAAATGGATATTCCACAGTAATTGTTTTTCTATCAGCGCTAAACATCGCATCAGGATTAGAAACCGATTTTACAGCCTTTGGGAAATGATATTTCAAAGTATATTTAGACGAAGTAAAAATCATTTTAGCCATTCCTGTTGAATCGGCATTTATTCTACTAAGTGCTTCTTTAGAAACAATAGCTTTACGAACAAAGCTTTTCCCATCATAATTAAAAGACAACTGAGCATTATTCATTCCTCCCAACATAGCCGCAGGATTGCTATTCTTTTCTGATTTTCCTTTTAAATCTTTCAGAGCCGACATACCTTCCATCAAACCTCCTAAATCATTTACTTTTTTAAACGGAGTATCCATTGAAAACAATAATTGTTGGGCTTCAGGATTCATTTTAATTTTCATCACAAAATTTTCCAGTTTTTTTATTGCTTCCTGCTGTTCTGGAGCTAACTTAGCGATACTATCTTTCTTTTCTTCAAAAATTTGTTTGAATGAAAAAGTAGAATCTATTGCCTTGGCATTATTTTTCATACCTAATTCATTACCTAATTTATCTCCGGCCATAGCCAAAAAACCTCCTCCATCAACTTCTATTGCAAAAGTTCCTGAACCGTCTGGCTGAACATCGATATTTTCGGTAAAATTACAGCCTACTAATACAACTAATAAAGTAAGAAGAAGTAAAAATTTTGATCTCATCGTGCTTTTGATTTTTTTCCAAATATACAAAGTATCGCTTAAATCTCTCCTCCATTAAAAGAAGGAAAAATTATCTTTTTAACGAGAAATGTCCTTTATATTCTTTCTTATTTCCATCTTCATTATAAAAAACAACAAACCAGTAATCTGAAGCTGGCATTTCTTTACCTATGTAAGTACCATCCCAACCTAAATCTTTTGATGGAAAAAGCTCTTTAATTAGCTTTCCGTATCTATCATAAATAAAAACGGCTGAATTATCTTGAGATTTCAAATCAGAAATATCCCAAAAATCATTATAGCCATCTCCGTTTGGTGTAAAATAATTAGGAAAATTAACAACTAATATTTCACTTATAAAAATTGGTTCAGAACAACCATTAACATCAATGCCTTTTACAGAATGATATCCATGTTTTATATTTTCAAATAATGGACTTTCCTGAAATGATCCATCATCAAGTTGATATAAATATTTCCCTTCGTCAGATGCAATTATTTTTATACTTTGACTATCATCAAATGCTTTTGAAACTTCCCATTTTACAGTTTTAAGAGTTGGTATACTTATAGTAACATTTATCTTTTGTTCTATTGCACATTGATTAGGATTAGGGGTAAAATAATAACTTTTACTCTCTAAATTATCTATTATGTTTGAATTCCAATTTCCTAATATCCCGTTTGGTGAAATATTACTTAATGGAGCGATAATCTCTCCTTTACAAAAACTCAAATCACTGAAACCCGGATTTATTCCTACACCAGAAATATTAATTGTAATAGGAATCCTTGCGCTTTCGCAATTACCTATTGATTGACTAACATAATAAACCGTTTGTCCTATATTAGTAGTTGAAGGAATAGTTGGAACATTAGAAACTACACCTCCAGTTTCATATGTACCATACCAATTAAGAGTTGCATTAGGTAATCCAATTGCACTTAGGGGACTTGGTATACTATTTTGACATAAATTATCATTATTAAATACAACTTGGGGTACTGCTATTATAGGTTTTGCTAAAATAATTCCTGTTGGACTAGAAACACATGAGGTAACTACATCTTTAACGACAACATTATAATTTGCTGGATACAAACTGGAAAACTTTGTACTGGATTGAAAATTTACTCCATCAATACTATACACATAATTATTACCAATTGGAGAAGTTATCATTATTTCTCCATAATCATTATTACATGTTGGATTAATACCATTAAGTAAAGGAGCATTAGGTTTAACAGGTTGAACAACATCTAAATCAAAAGATTTTGTACAACCTGTATTTAAATCTTTTACAGTTGCGGTAAAAATTCCTGAAACTGATACCTTTGCTGGGTTTGGAGTATCTATTGCTAATGTTGGACCATTCCAAACTATTGAATGATTAGGCGTAGTTGAAGTCGCAATAAGGTTTACTAAACAATCTTGATAACTATAAGAAGCTGAAACACTTGGCAAAATGGCATCTGGAGCATTTAAAATAAGGGGATTACTTACCGACTGACAATTAGTAACTGTATTTTTTACAGTGATTGTCTGATTTCCTGAATTTACATTATCAAACAAAACACCAGATTGAAAAGTTATCCCATCTAAACTATATTCATATTCACTACCCAAGGGAGAATTAACTAAAACACTACCTAAAGGATTATCACAATTAGGCTGTTTAATTATTGATACAACAGGTGTAGGGCAAGGTAAATATGTATTTGCACTAAATTCACTAGCCTCTAAACATCCGTTACCAATTGGCTTCACTATTAACTTCACTAAATCGCCAGGATTAAGACCGTTTATTTTATAGGAGTTAGTTGTAATAATTCCACCAAAAATTTGCTCTCCATTATTTACACTATAACTTACTTCGTATTCTGTTGCTTGGGGAACTTGATTCCAATTAAATTGAATTTCATTTTGTGTTATAATATTATTATCTAATATTGGCTTTATCGGAGGAGAAACTGTCACAGTAAAGTTTGAGTAAATATCAGTTGGATTTACAGCTATCAAAGAAATATCATCAATAGCAAAATCATTACCAATAAAAGTACTTTTTTTACTTAAAATAGCTATTTGAGTTATATCATATAGCCATCCAGAAAAAAATTAACTGAATATTTAACCCAATTCCCACAAGTCTTTGAAGAAGGAGCAATAAAGGGATAAATGTTACCTATACTTCCATTAATGATTACGTACAACTCCGCCGGATTAATATCCGATAGAGAATTCACCCAAAAACTAAACACATAATTTGTTGTACCATTAACTTTAATACTTTGTTCCCAAACGGTTTGTCCGTTATTATAATTAGCATCAACATTCCCATTAACAACTAACATATTACCATCTCCTGATGTATGATCACCACAATTTAAAAAATTAGGATTCCAAGTAGATGGATCTTTTACAACACTATAAGTTTGAGGAGCATTTTCAAAATTGGTTGAATAATATTTATGATAGGTATCAAATCCTGTATTACCTAATGAAAAATCACCATTAAATATTAGATTCTCAGTCCCTGGAATAGGTTGAGATTTGACAAAATAGTTTGTAGTTACAACAGGATTTAGTGTTTGCGTAGCATTGCTCTTATCTATTAACGTGACATCAGTAGGATATGAACCCCATTCATAAATTGAATTTCCTCCAGTAGCCGTAAGAATAACACTTTCTCCTTGACAAATATTTTTATCTCCATTAATTGTAAGATAATCTGAATTGAGTGGTATTACAACATCACAACTAGCTGTTTGCCCATTTACATCGACTACAGTAAGAACATAATTCCCAGGTAATAGGTTTTTTAAATTTTCCCATCCACTTTTGTTAACAGGCCCTGTAAGTGACCATGAACGTATATATACACTTCCTCCAATTGTATATGGAAATAACCGAATCCCATCCGAACCATAAGACAATGAATAAGTAACTCTTAGAGGAATTTCTTCAGTTAATGAAAAATCATCTAAAGCAAAATCATTTCCAACCGAACTCGTATTTGCATCCCAAAGATTAATATTAATACAATAATCTGTAGGTATAAAAGTATAAGTAACTTTTTGCCAACCTTCAGATGGTAATTGAGCTAAAGTATTCCCTGACACTAAAGTAACATCAGAAACATTAGAAAAATCAATTCTAATATCAGCTTGATTTGAAGGATTTGTAACTAATGAGGAAACTGAATGAACCCAATAACTAAAGGTGTATTTCTTACCAATTGTTAAACCACAAAATCCGTTACCCCCAGATCCTCCCTTCCAAAAATATTGAGCGTTTCCCAAATTACCTCCGTCAACTACAAGCATTGATCCTGAATAAAGACCTCCATCATTATGATCTTCTATTGGTAAAAAACTAGAATTAAAATTAACTGGATTCCATGTATTAGCATTACTACCTGGAACTGAATTCCCTGAGAAAGGGAATTCAAAAGTAACATATCCACCAACCGAATAATCATAATTTTTTAAAGAAGTAACTCCCATATTCCCGTTCACAATTAATTCTTGTATTTCTTCTTGCGAGTAAGTATTGCTACATAACAATAACAAAAAAGCTAACCATGCCCGCCAAAAACTACCAATTTCTTCCATAATAGAAAATGCAATCAATGATTAAAAAATCCATTTATATTTTTTTTGTAAAAATAGAGTTTTCCTACACAAAAAAAAATCTACGATTCTTTTATTCTCAATACAAAAGAATTTAATATACACTCTTAATTACTTTTAGTAAACCGGAAATCTGCTCCTTGAAAACACTAAAATCAGACCTTAAAAAATTCTAAAAATCTGCATTCTGAAATCTGCATTCTATTTGTTATCTTTGCGGTCTTAAAAATCAGACTATAATGGCATTATCAGAACAAGAAATCATCCGAAGAGAAAAACTTCAAAACTTACGCAACTTAGGAATCAATCCTTATCCGGCAAATCTTTTTCCTGTAAATCATACATCTAAGCAGATAAAGGAAACTTTTGAAGAAGGTAAGAAGGTAATTGTTGCAGGACGTTTGATGAGTGTTCGTGATCAGGGTAAAGCTTGTTTTGCTGAGTTACAGGATAGCGAAGGACGTATTCAATTGTACGTGAACCGCGATGTTTTGTGTGAAGGTGACGATAAAACGTTGTACAATCAGGTTTTCAAAAAATTAACCGATTTAGGTGATTTTATTGGTATTGAAGGAGAATTGTTTACGACTCAGGTTGGTGCAAAATGTATTCGTGTAAGCGGTTTTACTTTTTTGAGTAAAACGTTACGCCCGCTACCTTTGCCAAAAGTGGACGAAGACGGAAAAGTATTCGATGCTTTTAACGATGCTGAATTGCGTTACAGAATGCGTTATGTAGATTTAACGGTAAATCCGCAGGTTAAAGAAACGTTTATTAAACGTACAAAGCTATTTACTGCAATGCGTGGTTATTTTAACGACGCTGGATATTTGGAAGTTGATACTCCAGTTTTGCAATCTATTCCTGGTGGAGCTTCGGCAAGACCATTTATTACGCACCATAACTCACTTGATATTCCGCTTTACATGCGTATTGCAAATGAGTTATACTTAAAAAGATTAATTGTTGGTGGATTTGAAGGTGTTTATGAGTTCTCTAGAAACTTCCGTAACGAAGGTATGGACAGAACGCATAACCCTGAGTTTACTGCAATGGAAATATATGTAGCTTACAAAGACTACAACTGGATGATGGAGTTTGCTGAAGGTTTGTTAGAGCATTGTGCAATTGCTGTAAATGGTACAAGCGAAGTTACTTTTGGCGAGCACAAAATCAACTTTAAAGCGCCTTATGCCCGTGTGACGATGACAGATTCTATCAAACATTTTACTGGTTTTGATATTTCTGGTAAAACAGAACAGGAATTGTTTGAAGCAGCGCGCGGCATGGGTATCGAGGTTGACGAAACAATGGGTAAAGGAAAATTAATTGATGAGATTTTTGGCGCAAAATGTGAAGGAAATTATATTCAGCCAACTTTTATTACGGATTATCCAAAAGAAATGTCGCCGCTTTGTAAAGAGCACCGCGATAATCCAGACTTGACAGAGCGTTTTGAATTAATGGTTTGTGGTAAAGAGATCGCAAATGCGTATTCTGAACTGAATGACCCAATTGATCAAAGAGAGCGTTTTGAAGATCAAATGCGTCTGGCTGCAAAAGGTGATGATGAAGCAAACGGAATTATCGACGAAGATTTCTTAAGAGCGCTGGAATACGGTATGCCTCCTACTTCTGGAATGGGAATTGGAATGGATCGTTTGATTATGTATTTGACTAATAATGCTTCTATTCAGGAGGTTTTATTATTCCCGCAAATGCGTCCAGAGAAAAAACAAACAATTGAACTTTCTGATGAAGAGAAATTCATCGTTGATTTATTGAAAAAAAGTGAAAATAAAATGGATTTGACGCAATTAAAAATTTCTGCAAATTTAAGCGGTAAAAAATGGGATGCGTCTATGAAAAACTTATCCAAACACGGTTTAACTAAAGTAGCTGTAGAAGGCGAAAGTAAAACGGTAGAATTGGTTGGATAAATTCCAATTCCAAGTTGGATCTTATAATATTCAAACCCGTCTTGTTCTAAAAAACGAGACGGGTTTTGTGTTTTAAACTAACAATGCGGCTTTATTATCAATATCGTTTTGAGCAAGCAACGATTCAATGTTATTGAAAGTCACCAGAGCAATTTGTGTTAAAGCTTCATTGGTAAAAAACGCCTGATGCGCTGTAACCAAAACATTAGGAAAACTCATTAAACGCTGAATAGCGTCGTCCTGAATAATATCTTCTGAAAGATCTCTGAAAAAAAGTTTTTCTTCCTGTTCGTAAACATCAATTCCCAGATAACCTATTTTTCCTTCTTTCAAACCTTCGATAACACAGGCTGTTTCTATCAAACCTCCGCGACTTGTATTGATAATCATGACATGATCTTTCATCATAGAAAGTGATTTCTTATCAATAAGATGTTTTGTTTTTTCATTCAACGGACAATGCAAAGAGATAATATCCGACTCTTTAAAAATAGTTTCTAATGATACAAAAGTGACTCCATCCTGCTCCATTTCAGAATCGGTAACAATGTCAAAAGCCAGGACTTTACAACCAAAACCTTTAATGATTTTGGCAAATGCTTTTCCTATATTTCCAGTTCCAATAATCCCAACCGTTTTACCATGCAAATCAAAACCCAATAATCCGTTTAAAGAAAAGTTTTGTTCACGAACCCTATTGTATGCCTTGTGTGTTTTTCTGTTCAAAGTCAAAATCATTGCCATAGCGTGTTCAGCAACTGCTTCTGGAGAATAAGCAGGAACGCGACACACTTTTAAATTGTGTTTTTTAGCCGCTTCTAAATCGACATTATTAAAACCCGCACATCGTAAAGCAATAATTCGCACCTTTCTTTCTGCCAATTGTTGGATTACCGCTGCATTGACAACATCATTTACAAAAACGCAAACCACATCAGTGTTGCTAATTAATTTCACGGTTTGCTCATTCAATTGGGTATCAAAAAAATCTAATTCGTAACCAAAGTCTGTATTGTATTTTTCAAAGAAAACTTTGTCATAAGCCTGAGTTGAAAAGAAAGTGATTCTTGATTTTATTGGTAAGATAGGATGTTTCATGAGCTGTTTTTAAAGAATTACTTGAGTTTTAAAGTGTTTTCAATTTAGGAAATTAATCCTGAGTATCATAATTAATTCAACTATAAAAAACACATTCGTATAATAAATAGATTACATTTATATTTTAAAACCAAAAAACCTAAACTATTACAACCGAACCAAAGAATAACCACTATGACCAAAAAATTATTTTATCTGCTTGTATTTCTTTTCAGCATACCTAACATTAATTTTGCCCAACAATCCACCGATTCTATTCAAAAAACGAAAACGACTCCACCAGAAATTGAAAAAGTATATTTGCACACGGACAATAATTATTATACCATCGGTGAATCATTATGGTACAAAGCTTATTCTGTTTATGCTTATACCAATCAACTTTTTGATCATAGCAAAATACTTTATGTCGAACTCCTATCACCAGAATCAAAAATAATCAGTCGCAACATTACCAATCTTGAAGGCGGTCTTGGTCATGGCGATTTTATATTAGCAGACTCTCTGGGCATCAAACCTGGAACTTACCATTTGAGGGCTTATACTAACTGGATGCGGAATTATGGAGATGATTTTATTTTTAAAAAAGAAATCCAAATTATTACTCCCAATAAAGAAAATGCAATCCTTCCTAAAGAAAACGGCAATTCAAAAACAGTCGAAAAAAGTAAAAAAGACAATTCGAAAGTTGAAAATACAGCATCAGTTTTAATTGATTTTTTCCCCGAAGGCGGTTCTCTAGTGGAAGAAATAATTAGTAATGTAGCTTTTAAAGCCACAGATCCTTACGGAAATCCAATTGAAATAAAAGGGACTATTTTTGATGCTAATGATAAACCAATTACTTTATTCAAAAGTATTCATGACGGAATGGGAAAATTTATCATTCAACCCGAAAAAAATCAAAAGTATTATGCTGTAGTTATTACACCCAACAATGAAGAAATAAAAATAACTCTTCCTGAAGTTCAAAAAACAGGCTACACATTAAGTACTAATACCATTGACGGAAAAAAAGTAGTCACTATTAAAACTAACGCAGCCACTCTAAATCAAAATCCAGATGCAGATTTAACGCTTATTTGCACTACAAGAGGCATTAGTTATTTTGAAGGAACTCAAAGTTTAAAAGACACTAAACTTTCTTTTATTTTACCCGAAGAAAACTTCCCTGAAGGAATTGCACAAATTACACTGTATGATAAACTCTCCCGACCTCAAAGTGAACGATTGGTTTATATTGAAAAAAACAATGACATTACTATTTCTTTATCCACTGATAAAAAACAATATACTCCAAAAGAAAAAGTGAACCTGAATGTTTCAGCAAAAGACAAACAGGGAAATCCTTTAATAGCTAACTTTTCAATAGCAGCAACAGACACCAATGGAATAATCGAAAATCTTGACAACACATTCAACATTTGTTCTTATTTCCTGATGGCATCAGATATTAAAGGAAAAGTCCACAACCCGACTTACTATTTCAACAATTCAAATCCTGCAAGATTATTTCATTTAGATTTACTTTTATTAACCCAGGGATGGCGTGATTTTGTCTGGAAAAAATTTCCAAATCTCAATGGAAATCAAAATTTTAAAGTAGAAAAAGGAATCTCAATTACTGGGAAAGTAGAAAATTTATTTGGCACCACTGCCAAAGAAAATAATCAGGTACAAATGGTACTTTTAAACAACGGAGCTTCGGTAATGCTTAATGATACAACTGATGTTAATGGAAAATTTGCGTTTAATAATATTGTTTTCAAAGGCACCGCTACAATGTTACTCAATACCAAAAATCAGAAAGGAAAAAACAATGGTGAATTTGTATTGGATTCCATCTATAATCCACCGATAGCAGTAGATTTTAAAGCTTATAAACCGCTAAATGAGGAAGAAAATAAAATCACTCAAATCCAGACAAACCTTCGAAATAAAAATATGCTTTTTAATATTGCAGAAGCAAACCAATTGAAAGACGTAATTATTACTGCAAAAAAGAAAAAAGAAGATACAACTGAAAGTCGCTACGGTTTTGCCGATTTCACTTATATCCCTAACGAAAAAGATCCTCGGTTTTCTAATATTTTTATGCTTCTGCAAATTGCTATTCCTAATGTAACTGCTTCTGCAAACTCAGTTCGTTTTAACCGTTATAATGGGCCGCCAATTATTTTAGTGGATGGAATAGAAACCGATATGGATCTTTTATCTTCTATTTCTACTGATGATATTGCAAAAATTGAAGCTATAAAAGGACCTGGAGCTGCTGTTTTTGGTTCGCAAGGTGCCAATGGAGCCATAATTATCTATACCAAACTTGGAAAAGGAAGTACTACAAGCCGAAAAGTTTTTCACTCTATAGCTATGCCAATCAATGGATATCAGAACACTCGCTTTTTCTATTCTCCGGATTACAGCAACCCAAAACCCTCAGAGAATGACCAAGCCGATATTCGAAATACCTTATACTGGAATCCTTACATTCAACCTGATGAAAATGGAAATGCTAATCTTTCTTATTATAACAATGAAGTAAATACAACTGTAAATATAAACTTAGAAGGAATCACAAATAATGGAATTCCTGTAGTGGTTAAAAGCAGTTATCAAATAATAAAAAAAAGGACTTCAAATTGAAGTCCTTTTTTTTATGTTTAAATCTATACTGTAAATATTATTTCAACTTATTGAAAGTATCTTTATAAGTACCTGTAATAGTAACTCCACTATTTTTAGTTACAGTACCATGAATAGTTATTTCTGAATTAGAACCCAAGAATTCTAATTTAGCGCCACTATTCAGAATAAGGTTTCCATAAATTACAACGCTACCTTCAATTTTCATTGTACCATTTATATTAAGAGATAGCCATCGATTACCAGCATTACCTTGAGCCAAAGAACCTTTCATAGTAAAAACACCATTACTATTAACATTTAATCCTTCTGACACAGCTAGCGATCCACAAAAAGTAAGTCTATCATTAACATTTACTCCTTTTAAAGAAGCGCTTCCTTGGTATTTTAAATCCTCATTAGAATTTACATTCAACCATTCTCCACCTTTATAAGTAGCAAATCCAGTACAATCGATAGAAGAAACTGTTACTTTTTTGATAATTTTAAGTCCACCGTTTCCGCTGGCAACATAGATGTAATCTCCAACACTTTTTACATAGTTTGAAGAACCTGAAAGATCAATTTTTCCTAATAATTTCAATAAACCATCGGTGGTTTTATACACTGCAATTCCTGCAGATCCATTAGCAACATAAGCATAATCTCCGTTTACAGAAACTGCATTAGTTACCACATCATTTTGATCTTCATCTGAAGCAGCTGTTGGAACAGCAAAACTTTGTAATAATGTTCCAGTAGTTAAATTATAAACACCTAAACCTGAAGTCCCTTGAGAAACCAAAATATTGTTTCCTTGAAAATCAATAGTTCTTTTTGCTTCGGCAATATCTTTAGGAGTAGTAAAATATGATTCTAAACTCAAAGTCCCTGCATTATAAACTTTAACACCTACGCTACCGCTTAAAACAACAATTTTGTTGCCTATACGTCCCATAGCTCTTAAGTCTTCTACATTAATTGTTGTTTCTAAAGCATTTGTTGCTTTATCTAATTTAGCTACAACACCAGGATTTCCAGAAACAGCATAGTATTTAGAATCTGTAACAGCAAGTCCTGTACCTACATATCCAGCTAAAGGATTCATAATATAATCAGTAGTTAAAAGTCCTGATTGAAGTGGCATTTGAGCTACAAAAGCAGGAGTTGCTACCTTGTTAGAATCAGCATCTACTGCACCAGCGATATACAATTTTCCATTGTCATAAAGTACCGTGCTAATATCTACATTTGGTAAAATAGCCTGAACAACTAATTTTGGATTATTTGGGCTACTAATATCAATAACATCAATACCTCCTAAATAGGCATCGCCTTGAGTATTATAAGATACATAAACGTAATTATCTTTAACATCAACATGGGTTGCCATTAAAGTTTTTCCTTGATAAGAAGGTGCTTTAACCTCAGCTAATAATGACATTGGAAAAGTTCCGGCTTCGGTGTCGTCAGTTTTTCCGGTAATTGAAGAAGTAACTAAATCCAATACTCCAGAACCAGTAAGGTCGATTCTACCATTTAAACTTTCGGAATTGGTATTTAAAATAACTTTTTCATCTTCTCCGCTTGGGCTGTCATCAGATTGACAAGATTGAATTAAAAATAAGCCACATAGTGACAAGGCAAGTACAATTTTTTTCATATTAAATAAGATTTTGGGGTACGCAAAAATACAATAATATTTTTCAGCTATTAAAATATTATCGTTAAGCTACTTAAAAAAACGATTATATTTTAATAGGTAAGAATATTACGTTATAATTTTTTATTTACATTCCCTGTGGGCATGTAATACAATAAGCTAAAACCAATTATAAACAATATCAGCGAAGCAACAAAAGCCGGAATGAGAATCTCTTTATTATTCTCCAATGCATTATTCAAAGCGGCATAAAGCAGCCAAATTTGAATAGTAACATTCATAATTAATATAAAAATCAATGTCGAAAGAATCGCATTTAATTTATTGGGATTGGATTGATTTTGGCTTCTTCTAAAATTACTCATAGTTGTTATTTTTAAAGTTATCCTATTTTTTCTTCTTGCGCTGCTCTTACATAAATGGCATCATCTTTAAAAAAAACATCTAATTTTGGTAAAGCTCTTGGTGGCGGACCCGCCAGTACATTTCCAGTTTTAGCATCAAAAGAACCTTCGTGGCACGGACAGTGAATAATTCCAGTTCCTGGCTTGTAAAAAACAGAACAGGAAAGGTGGGTACATTTCTGTTCGTACGCTTTAAACTCGCCAGTTTCCAGATGAATCAATATATAAGGAATAGTACTTCTTTCAATAACAAAAGCACGTGTTCCTCCTACTGGAACTTCTCCTTTTTTGCATACAAAATGTTCTCCGCCTACTTCTTCTTTTGGATACAAATAAGCTTTAGCAGTAACTAAACCGCTTCCCACCATCAATCCACCAGAAACTAAGGTCAGGAATTTAGCAAAATCACGACGACTTACATTGGTTGCTTGTTGTTTTTCTATTGGGAAATCTTTTTTCCAATTTTTATTTAAATTATCTTCTTTTGACATCTCTTTATGTTCTAAAAAGTTTGTATTTGCTATTTTCCGTTAGACACTTCCCTCTTCTAACTTCCCTCTTCCGGCTTACTAATAAATAACCAATTCCGTACTCCCTTTTGGCATCATTATATTAACCTTAGTGTTCACGACTTCTTTTCCAAATATGAAACTATTTACAGGAGTACTATTTGGACGCATCTCCTGAATTTCATCTTTAGTACCATAAAACAAAGCACCACTTGGACAAACTGTTGCACACATTGGTTTTTTACCTACGCTGGTTCTGTCGTAACACATAGTACATTTCATCATCAAATCGTAATTCTCTTCTTTTTTTGGTACTCCAAAAGGACAAGCTATTACACAATTGGAACATCCAATACATCTTTCGGTATTAGCGGTGTGAACAATTCCGAATTCGTCTTTTGAAATGGCATCGGCTGGACAAACATTCGCACATACAGGATCGTCACAGTGCATACACACCTGAACGGTAGTTTGTACCGTTGAAGCCCGATCGACATAATTTACGTGAATCATAGATTCCTGCCCATTCGTTTCGCATTCGGCGCAAGCCAATTCACAGGCTTTACAGCCAATACAACGTTGCATATCTACAAAAAACTCTTCATTTTTATTGAAACTGGTATAGTTCATATTATATCCATTTTTTATAGATTAAACACTGGCGTAAGCCATCGATTCATTAGAAGGCGGAGCTATTTCTTTAAGCGGTTCTAAATGACAAGCACAAACTTTAAATTCTGGTATTTTAGAAATTGGATCTAATGTTCCCGGTGTCAATTGGTTTGCCGATTTTTTCCCAGACCAGTGGTACGGAATAAAAACGGTATCTTCCCGAATGGTTTCTACAATATTAGCCGGAAAAATCCCTTCACCCCTTCTGGTAGAAACCTTAATTAATTCTCTTTGTTTTATGCCGTATTGTGCTGCCAATTTAGGATGAAGTTCCAATAATGGTTCTGGATACTGATCTACCAATTTTCCAATTCTACGCGTTTGCGTTCCGCTCAAATATTGAGAAACGACACGCCCTGTTGTTAAAATCACTGGATAATCGGCATCCGTTACTTCACCAGGAAGTTTATAAGGTGCTGGATTAAAATGTGCCTTTCCATCTGGCGTTTTAAATTTTCTATCTTCCCATAATCTCGGTGTTCCCGGATGACCTATTGTTGGACAAGGCCAAAAAACGCCCATTTCGTCTTCAATTCTTTGGTAAGTTATTCCAAAATAATCGGCTGTTCCGCCTTTAGAAGCCACACGTAATTCGTTAAAAATAGCTTCACTACTTTCATACGTAAATTTATCTTTCACTCCCAAACGTTTGGCTATTTCTAAGATAATAGAAGTATCGGTTCGAGCATCTTCCGGAGGAGTTACCGCCTGACGAATTCTAATTACTCTTCCTTCGGCAGAAGTGGTAGTTCCTTCTTCTTCTTCCTGCAAAGAACCTGCTAAAACAATATCAGCATGACGTGCTGTTTCGTTTAAGAAAAAGTCAATACACACATAAAATTCTAATTTTTCTAAAGCTTCACGAACATAATTGCTATTAGGCAAAGACACTAAGGGATTGAAACAAATAGACAATAATCCTTTAATTTCTCCCCGGTGAATGGCTTCTATAATTTCATAAGCCGATAAACCTTTGCCTGGCAAATCTTTCTCATTAATTCCCCAGACATCTGAAATATACTTTCGGTGTTCTGGATTTTCAATATCTCTGTTTCCTGGCAATTGATCGCATTTATGACCGTGCTCTCTACCGCCTTGCCCATTTCCTTGTCCAGTAATAGTAGCATAACCACAATACGGTTTTCCAATTCTTCCTGTTGCTAAAACCAAATTGATACAGCCCAAAACATTATCTACTCCTTTGGAGTGGTGTTCGATTCCGCGGGCATGAAGCAAGAAACTTGTATTGGCTTTTCCCCACAATTCGGCTGCTTGTTGGATTTTTTCTTTCTTAATTCCTGTAATTTCTTCCGCCCATTCCAGCGTATTGTCTTTTACTGCGTCTAAAGTTTCCTGAAAACCAGAGGTATGATTGTCAATAAAATCATAGTCTAACATATCGTGATCTACCAGATATTTTAACATAGCACCGTACAAAGCTGAATCTGTTCCTGGACGCACATCCAAATGCAGATCGGCAGTTCTAGCCAGCGGAATCATCCTTGGATCAATTACAATCAATTTTGCTCCTCTATCTCTGGCTTTCCAGATCCAATGCGTTAATGTTGGAAAAGTTTCGCTAATATTGGCTCCAGCCACAATAATTACTTCGGCATATTCCAGATCAGAATAATTATTTGAACCTCTGTCTAATCCAAAAGCTTTTTTATTTCCCGCTCCTGCACTTACCATGCACAAACGGCCGTTGTAATCCAGATTTTTTGTTTTTAAAGCTACTCTGGCAAATTTTCCAACCAAATAACTTTTTTCATTGGTTAAAGAAACTCCCGAAAGCATCGAAAAAGCATCGTTACCGTATTTCTCCTGAATACGTTGAATTTCAGAAACCGTTTTTGTCATTGCTTCATCCCAAGATGTTGGAACAAATCCTTGCCCTTCTACCCTTTTCAATGGAGATAAAAGTCGGTCTGGATGGTTATTTTGCAAATAACGTTGAACTCCTTTTGGACACAATCTTCCTTCATTAAAAGGAAATTCCATCCAGGGTTCAAATCCTACTACTTTATTATCTTTTACTGATAATTGAATTCCACATTGCATTCCGCAAAAACAACAATGGGTTTTTACCAATTCATCTGGTTCATCTCTTCCTTCATAGCCTTCCTTTGGACTATAATTTTTATGAGGTCCAAATTGTGCAATAATATTTTCTTCTGAAACGGGTAATTTTGCCATTTTATATTTTTTACAGTTCTCTGTTTTCTTTTTAAAATCTGGAATCTTTCTTCTGAAATGTGCTCTCTAAAAATTATCCAAATAAATTTCCTCCAGCTTCTCTGGCTTTCAAATGTGCTTGTGCTAATCGGGATCTTTTGCCTTCCGGGCTTAAATCTAAATGGGAAGTTCCATCTTCATGAGTAAAATCAAATCCCAATTCTTTTGTTACGGTTTTCAAATCCTGAATATGTAATTTGGTGGTAAATTCTTCTCCCGTATGCGGACAAACCGCCATTCCCATTTTCATTCCTTGCTTCTTGTAAATGTGCGCTCCAATTTGGGCTGGACGCTGAATAATATGGAAGAATTTTCCAAAAGGAATCCAAATCAAGAACATAATTACAGTGACAGCATGCAAAACAGCCAGGAAATCAAATGCAAATCCTTTCATAAACTGATAGGAATACGTCAATCCTAATCCTGTTACGGAAATAGCAATTAATAAAATAAGAGGTAATAAATCGCCTTCAAAAGTTTGTGTTGCAATCAATCCCGGATTGGTCAAACGTCTTCTTAGATAATATAAAGATCCTAAAATAACCAAATAAGAAGACCAGTTCAAAGCGTGAAAAGTCAAAAATGCCATGATGGAATCCAATTCAAAGTCCATTACTTTAAACCCAAAGAAGTAGGCTTCATAAGTCGAAATGGTATTAGGAGCCATAGCAAAATGAATCCAGCCAAATGTTAGTGGAATAGTGATCAAAAATGCCGAAGTACAACCTACTGCAATCATAAAATGCGCCATCCAACGGTATTTTCCTCTAGGATAAATGAATTTTTGAAATGCTATATTTTCTACACTTTCCTTGGTGGCAAACCAAAAATGCGAAAACACTTTTCCAGTTACCAAATAAGTTACTCCTCTTTTAAAATAAATCCACGTGGGTGGTCTTTGCAACCAAACCGTATAACGATATACAATTCCGAAAAAAGCAAACACGGTTCCGAATAAATAAGTAATTAGTGCTGCATCAAAATTTTGCAATTTTCTTGATCCATAAAATACCAATACAATCATAAATATCGAAAGCATGGTAGCAATCAGCAAGGCTTTTGTATTAAACTGTCTGTCTTTCATTTGATATTATATTAAATCACATTATTTTTTAATGCTATGGAAAACCAATAGTTAATTTTTAAACAACAACAAAACTAAGTAAAAAAATAAGAAAAAATACGTAAGTACAAACGAAACACAATAATACTTTATTATGTTATAATTATTGAAGCCTGTCAATATACAATAAAAGAACTAGCCCTTCTCGTTTTGTAAAACTCTTAATTAAATTCTATCTTATTTATATTAGAAATCAATAATTTATTTATCTTTTCTATCCATGTCCTGAGCAAATTCTGGTAATTTTTCTCTTGTCATTTTTACAATTACACGATGCATCCAAATCAAACAAACAATAGATAATGCAAAAATAAACAGCCATGAACTGGTCCAAAAACCCGTAAATGCTAGTAAATATCCAAAAACAATTGGTCCAATAAATCCTCCTAAACCACCTATCATTCCTACCATTCCACCAATAACCCCTACCTGATTCGGGAAATATTCAGGAATATGCTTATAAACCGCTGCTGAGCCAATTCCCCAACAAGTTCCAATCAAAATCACCAAAATAAGATACACCCACATGTTAGCCTCAAAATGAATTTGTGTAATTCCGTCGGCAATTAATTCTTTCTTCTGCACTTTTTGATTTTCGGCAACCACTACTTCCTGCCAGGTTTTCTTAGAAGGGAAAAATGGGCTTTGCTCAGCAACACTGTCTTTTGGAGTGACTACGTATGCTCTTTCTCCAATAACAATTTTTGACGATGAAACTTGTGTAACGGTACCTGCTTTACTTGCCATTAAACCGCTACCCGAAGTCGTGATATTCATTTTTGGAAACAAAAGCAAAAAACTCAACACTACCGAAGTACTCAAAACCCAATACATTACTTTTCGGGCTCCAAACTTATCCGATAAAAAACCTCCAAAAGCCCTAATAATTCCCGCTGGTAAACTAAAACAAGTAGTAAACAATCCGCCTAAAATTAAAGTGGTATGATACACATTCATGAAATTAGGCAACAACCATTGGGAAAATGATACGAAAGAGCCAAACAACAAAAAATAATAGGTTCCAAAACGCCACACACGAATTTCTTTAAGTGGTTTCAGAAGTTCTTTAACTGTCTTTGGTTTTGCTTCTACTTTTTTTGTTTTCGAAAAAAGAATAAAAACAATTCCCATGGCTAATAAAACTCCTCCATAAATTACTGGCAAGTATTTCCAGCCATTTACAGGATCTGATTCTGAAAAGTATTTCAACATACTTGGAGCTACAAAGGGAGTAATCGAAGCTCCGGCAGTTCCCATTCCGAAAATTCCTAAAGCTCGTCCTTGCCATTCTTTTGGATACCAAAGCGAAGTATAAGCCACACCAACAGCAAAACTAGTTCCTACCATTCCGAACATAAAACTCAACAAAGCAAACATCCAAAAATTAGCTGCAAACGGAAGTAAAAACAAAGGAATGGAAGCTAAAATTAGTAAAGCGGAATACACTATTCGACCACCAAATTTATCCGTCAAAATTCCCATCGGCAATCGCATCAAGGAACCTGTAAGTACCGGAATTCCTAATAGCCATCCGATTTGAACTACACTCCAATTAAAAATTTCCTGATCTACTAAAAACGTGACTAAAACTCCGTTTAAAGTCCAGCAGGCAAAACAAACTGCAAAGGCGAGAGTGTTTAAAAATAATATTCTGTGTGATTGTGATAGATTGCTCATACTTCCTTTAATTGATTTATTAAAAAAATATTTAACGAAAAATATTACTTTATAAAACAAAAACCTAATTCTGTCATGTAGTTGTTCGTTTTCATTAGGTTAATAGATTGTAAATACTTTAAAGCAAAACAAGCTTTTAACATTACAAAGAAAGCAAGTATAAAAACCACACGATATGATTTAAATCATATTCTATCCTTTTTATTATTTATAAAATTTACAGTATTAAAAAAACAAATATTATGGAAACTTTAGAAAGAACAACAATTGGAGAATATGTAGCAAAAGATTTTAGAACTGCAGCCGTTTTCTCAAAACATGGAATTGATTTTTGTTGTAAAGGAAACAGAACGATCGAAGAAGTTTGCGACCAAAAAAAAATAACGAAAACCAATTTGTTAAACGAATTAAATATGGTGTTAACTACAAAAAACGACTCAGCAATTGATTTTAATTCGTGGCCACTCGATTTATTAGTCGATTATATCGAAAAAACACATCACCGTTATGTGGAAGAAAAAACAACTATTTTACTTCCTTTTTTAGACAAATTATGCAAAGTACATGGAAATGCTCATCCCGAATTATCCCAAATCAACGAACTTTTTAAAGGATGCGCTGGAGAATTAGCACAACACATGAAAAAGGAAGAATTAATTTTATTTCCTTTCATCAAAAAATTAGTTCGTGCTACTATATCAAATGATACAATTGAAAAACCTCATTTTGAAACCATCGAAAATCCAATTGCTATGATGATGCATGACCACGATACTGAAGGCGAACGTTTTAGAAAAATAGCCGAATTAAGCCAAAATTACACTCTGCCTGCTGACGCTTGCAACACCTACAAAGTTACTTTTGCTATGCTAAAAGAATTTGAAGAAGATTTGCACAAACACATTCATTTAGAAAACAATATTTTATTCCCTAAAGCAACAAAACTTGAAAAAGATTTTTCAGAACAATTGTAACGAATACCAATAAAAACAGAGAATATCAAATACTATTAATTATTGATAAAAAAAATAAAAGATAAAAATTTGTTAATAATTAAACCTTTCGTCTTGTTGATTGTCTTACCCCTATAACTTTAACATAAACCAAGAAAAAATGAAAAAATTAATTATTGCCGCATTTCTAGTTGTAGGAGTAGCAAGTTTTGCTCAAAACAACAATAACAGACCACAAAGAGGTGATTTCTCTCCAGAAAAACGTGTAGAAAGATTGACGACTCAGTTGAATCTTGATGCTAAACAACAAGAGCAAGTAAAACAATTGTATGCTGAACAAGCTCAAAACAGACAAGCTCAAACAGGTTTTTCCAGAGAACAAATGCAGGAAGAAAGAAAAAAAACGGATGAAAAATTAAAAACAATCCTAACTCCGGAACAATTAAAAAAATGGGAGGCCAATCAGGCAGAAATGAGACAAAGAATGGGTAACCGCCAAGGTGGTGGAATGGGAGACCGACCAGAACGACCTCAAGGTGGTGGTGAAATGGAAAACTAAAAAAAAAGCTTCGAGATTAAAACTCGAAGCTTTTTTTTTTGCTCTTTTAATTATAATGTTTTTGAAACTTTATCAATGGCATTTATAGTAAAATCTAAATCTTCATAACTCAAAGCATCAGTAATAAACCAGGTTTCATAAGCCGAAGGTGCAATGTAAATTCCTTCTTGTAATAATCCGTGGAAGAATTTCTTAAAAGTATCATTATCTCCGTTGGCTGCTGTTTTTAAATCGACAACGGGACTCGCATCAAAATGAACTGAAATCATTGAACCCACTCTATTGATAGTATAAACAATGTTGTTTGCTTTTAACACTTTATGAATTCCTGCTTCTAAATAAGCTGTTTTTTCTTCTAATCTTTGAAAAATAGCGCCGTCATTATTTAATGATTCCAGCATTGCCAGGCCAGCGGCCATTGCCAATGGATTTCCTGATAAAGTTCCCGCCTGATAAACAGGTCCAACTGGTGCTAAATAATTCATAATTTCAGCTCTTGCAGCAAAAGCGCCTACTGGCAATCCGCCACCAATTACTTTTCCAAAACAAACAATATCGGCATTGATGTTTAATAATTCCTGAGCGCCACCTTTGGCTAATCTAAAACCAGTCATTACCTCATCAAAAATCAATAAAATTCCATTTTCAGAACACAATTGGCGTAAGCCTTCCAAGAAACCTTTAGTTGGCGGTACACAACCCATATTTCCTGCAACAGGTTCTACAATAATCGCAGCAATTTCGTTTGGATTGGCTTCAATTAAACTCTTTACATTCTCTAAATCATTGTATTTTGCTAACAAAGTATCTTTAGCTGTTCCTGCAGTTACACCTGGACTATTTGGAGTTCCAAAAGTCATTGCACCACTTCCAGCCTGAATCAAAAAAGAATCAGAATGACCGTGATAACAACCAGCAAATTTTATGATTTTATCTCTTTTAGTAAATCCGCGCGCTAATCTTACGGCACTCATACAAGCTTCGGTACCTGAATTTACAAATCTGATTTTATCAATATTTGGTACCATTGATACCGCCAAAGCAGCAATTTGAGTTTCTAACTCTGTTGGCATTCCAAAAGAAGTTCCTAGTTTCGCTTTCTCCGTTACAGCCTGAACAACGGGCTCAAAAGCGTGACCTAAAATCATTGGTCCCCAGGAATTAATATAATCAATCAATCGGTTTCCATCTTCATCATATAAATAAGCTCCTTTGGCTTGTTTTACAAAAATAGGCGTTCCTCCTACTGATTTAAATGCTCTCACTGGCGAATTTACACCTCCTGGGATTACTTTTTCTGCTTCAGCAAATAGCTGACTACTTCTTTGATATAACATTTTTAATTTTAGAATTTAGAGTTTCGATTTCAGATTTATTTTTGAAACTTAAATCTTGAATTCGTTCCAACTCATTAAAATATTTTTGAAACTTAATTTATTCTCAATCGTTGACCTATAGAAAGCGTATTGTCTGAGAGTTTATTTTTTTGTTTTAAATCTTCTACTAATACATTGTATTTTTTCGAAATCGAATATAAAGTATCTCCTTTTTGAACCTCATAATAATCATCATTTCTTGAACTAATATTTACCGCTCTTGAATTTTGATTGTCTACAGGTACATAACGAGTTCCTAAAACCTGAGCATCATATTGTGCTAAATCATAGCGTTCAATGTACGAAATTAATTTATCTGGATATTTTGGATCAGTAGCATAACCCGCTTTTCTTAATCCTTTTGCCCAGGCTTTATAATCGTCTTTATCTAATTCGAATAATGCCGAATAACGTCCTCTGCTGGTTAAAAACAAAGCATGATCTTTAAACGATTCGGATGCTCTATTGTATTTTCTAAAACATTCCTGACTACTATCATCATCATGATTTACGGAATCTCCTAACCAATCGGCATGGCATTTTATTCCAAAATGATTGTTCGCATTTTCAGCTAATCTTCCTCTTCCCGCTCCAGATTCTAAAATTCCCTGAGCCAGAATAATACTCGCTGGAATACCATAAGTTTTCATATTGTTCATGGCAATATCTTTGTATTGCAACACATAACCGCTAACAACATCATTTGTAACCACAGTTCTCGAAGTTGATTCTATTACTTCGCTGCGGCTTTTATTAGAAGTATTCGTTTTTTTGTTTTTAGAAGAATAAGTGGTGTTTTTACTCGCTGCTTTTTTTGTAGTTACAATAGGGGATTTTGTAGCATGACAGCTGATAAGGGTTAAGGCAATAAATAAAAGTAGGCTTTTCTTAAACATCGATAGCTATTGTTGGTAATTGTTTGTTTTTTAGTTTCACATTCATCCCCTGAATTCCTTGAAGTCCTCCAGTGTGAATGAGTAAAATATTGGACTGAGCGGGAAAATAATTCTTTTGTATTAAATCTATAACGCCAAAAACCATTTTTCCAGTATAAATTGGCTCCAAAGGGATTTGATTATCATTATAAAACTGATTAATAAAACGAATTAAATCTTCATTTATCTTGCCGTATCCACCAAAATGATACTCCGTTATCAGCTCCCAATTTTTATTTTGCACAAAAATACGGATTTCATCTTGTAAAAAATCCCCTTTTAGTGCTGGAAATCCTAAAACTTTTTGATGTGGTAAAGCACTATTAATTATTCCCGAAATGGTTCCGCCCGTTCCTACAGCGCAACAAATATAATCAAACTCGCGGTCTTCGGCTGTTAAAATCTCCTGACAACCTTTTATCGCCAATGCATTGGTTCCTCCTTCAGGGATCAGGAAAAAATCGCCAAACTTCAATTTTAAATCTTCTAAAAAAGCAGTTTCGTTTTTTAAACGATAGGCTTCACGAGATACAAATTCGAATTGCATTCCGCATTCCTGAGCAAATTTCAAGGTGGGATTCTGAGCAATTTTATCTCTTAATTCATCGCCGCGAATAATTCCGACAGATTGAAAACCATTTTCTTTGGCTGCAAAAGCAACAGCAGCAATATGATTTGAAAAAGCGCCTCCAAAAGTGAGTAGCTTTTTTTTACTTTCGGTTTTTGCCTGAAGCAAATTGTACTTTAACTTTCGAAATTTATTTCCCGAAACAACAGCATGAATCAAATCTTCCCTTTTGATGGTAACGGAAATAGAATTTGGAAATATTATTTGCAGTTTTTGATTCAAAATATTTATTTTTTGACAAAGGTAAAATTTATAGTCCTAAAATGATGAAAACTTTTTTAGCCACGAATTCACGAATGATAGTATTATCTCTATGATAATTTTATTATCGCAAATTCGCAAATCATATTAAAAAAACTTTGCGAAAAACTTTGTAATCTCTGCGGTTAAAGCTCAACTTTTTTAGATTGAAACAAATACTTCCGAAAATTAAAAAACTTTCTCTTTTTAAGATAATCCATATCAAATTCATTACTATATGCCTCTCTTTCAAAGGAAATATTTCGATAGGCACGATTTTTGTTATTATATTGTAAGAGTCTAATGAGGTATTCTAAAAAGTACCAAATAAAAAAAGGAAGGATTAACAACTCTATTTGCTGTCTTAAATGAATGCGCTCGTGGTTGATAAAAACAGGATCTTTTTTATCCACGGAATACTTTAAAAACACAAATGGATAGGCCGTTAAACCCCTGAAACCTTTTGGTATTAAATACTTGTTAACAATAAAAAACATTGGTTTTTTAATTTATAAATTTGTGTAGATAAGCAATTGTTTTTGACTTTTCGAAAACAGAAATAAATCTATTAATGACAGGACAAAGTAATGAAAATAAATTAATAGAAGGCGAAGATTTCTATTATACACCCGAAGGATACAAATGTTTTACAGAAAAGTATCATTTAAAAAGAGGGTATTGCTGTAAAAGTGGTTGCCGACATTGTCCTTATGGGTACGATAAAAAAACAGGAACTAATAAAAAATAATAATTTATAAAGAGTAAAAAACCGAGGCGATTTAAATCTATTTTTCATTTTTATCGTATATAAAAACACAGAACCAAATTTTAATTATACATTAGTAATCAAATAATTGCATTATGAAAACACTCAAAATATTACCGCTATTATTTCTTTTTCTTTTGAGCGCTTGTAGCTCTGTAACAGTTCACTCTGATTACGATAGTCGTGCTGATTTTACAAAATACAAAACCTATGCTTTCCATAAAAAAGGCATTGACCGCGTTCAAATATCTGAACTGGACAAGAAAAGAATACTCCATGCTATTGATGACGAATTAAGCAAAAAAGGGATGACCCGAAGCGAAAATCCTGACTTGCTGATTAATATTTTTACTAAAGAAAGAGAACAAGTTGACGTGAACCAATTCAATATGGGTTGGGGTTACGGTTGGGGTTGGGGATGGAATCCTTATTTCTGGGGAGGAAACACCTATGCTACTAGATCTACGCAAGGAACACTTTATATTGATTTAATCGATGCTAAGAAAAAAGAGCTAATCTGGCAAGGAGAAGGAGTCGGAACATTAACGGAAAACAGAAAACAAAAAGAACAACAAATCAATGAATTTGTTGCTAAAATCCTGGCACAATTCCCTCCTTCTGCTGAAACAAAAAAATAATTTTTCATTCTTAGAACCAAAGATTCTTTATATTTGTAAAACAAATTACAACAATGAACAACACGATTATTATAAACATTTCTATCAACATTATTATTCAACAATAATGGCGGAGTGTTATGTAAATAAGTAAACAATACAATTTATGAGCCTCCTTTTTAAGGAGGTTTTTTTATACCCATAAAATCATGAAATTATTCCATAAAATACAAGAAGCACAAAAACAATTACAAGGTGTGGTAATGGTGACACCTTTGTCTGAAAACTTAAATCTGTCCACAGAATTTAGTGCCCGAATTTTATTAAAAAGAGAAGATTTACAAACCGTTCGTTCGTATAAAATTAGAGGTGCTTATAATAAAATCAGCACACTCAGCGAAGCCGAACAAGAACAAGGAGTAATTTGTGCCAGTGCCGGAAATCATGCTCAGGGTGTAGCTTATTCTTGTAAATTATTACAAATAAAAGGCAAAATCTATATGCCTAAAACCACTCCGAAACAAAAGCTAAAACAAGTCAGCCTTTTTGGAGGTTCTTTTGTCGAAATTGTGCTCATTGGAGACACTTTTGACGATGCTTATGCTGCTGCAAAGACAGATGCAACTGTTAGCAAAATGACTTTCATCCATCCTTTTGATGACGAAAAAGTAATTGCTGGACAAGGAACAGTAGGTCTCGAAATTTTAGAAAGTTATGCAAAGCCTATTGATTATGTTTTTGTTCCCATAGGCGGCGGCGGATTAGCTTCGGGACTTTCAGAAGTTTTTAAACATTTAAGTCCAAATACTAAAATTATTGGTGTAGAACCAGAAGGTGCACCTTCGATGAAAACTTCTATTGCTAATGGCAAAGTCAGTGTTTTAGAAAACATAGACAAATTTGTAGACGGAGCAGCCGTAAAACAAGTAGGCAAAAAGACTTTCAAAATTTGTCAAAAAAACCTAAGTGATATTATCCTTGTTCCTGAGGGCAAAGTCTGCACCACTATTTTACGATTATACAACGAAGAGGCTATGGTAGTCGAACCAGCTGGTGCTTTAACAATAGCTGCATTGGATTTTTATAAAGAAGAATTAAAAGGAAAAACCGTAGTTTGTATTGTGAGCGGAAGCAACAACGATATCGAACGCACTGCCGAAATAAAAGAACGTTCTTTACTTTATGAAGGATTGATGCATTATTTTATGATTCAGTTTCCGCAACGTCCTGGTGCTTTAAAAGAATTTGTCAATGACATTTTAGGTCCTGATGATGATATTACTTATTTTCAATTTACTAAGAAAAACAGCCGCGAAGTTGGGCCAGCCGTTGTAGGTTTGGAACTTAAAAACAAAAACGATATTCTTGCCATAAAAACCAAAATGAACAGCAAAGGCTTTGAATACAAATACCTTAACGAAAAACAAGACTTATTTAATCAATTAATTGGTTAGAAACAAGCTAACTTTGTAATCTATTAGAACAGAAAACATGAGTGATTTAGCCGATATTAAAAACCTTGACGATATCAAATTATTGGTAGATTCTTTCTATACCAAAGTGCAAAAAGATAACCTAATTGGTCCAATTTTTAATGAAAAAATTGGTGACCAATGGCCAGCACATCTAGAAAGAATGTATCGTTTTTGGCAAACTATTTTATTAGAAGAACATACATATTCAGGCACTCCGTTTCCTCCGCACAAACATTTGCCTGTAGCAAAAGAACATTTTAACCGTTGGATGGAAATTTTCACCGAAACTATTGACAGTCTTTTTGAAGGAAAGTTAGCAGAAGAAGCCAAACTCCGCGCTAAAAACATGGCAGAAATGTTTTTCTATAAAATTGAATATTTCAGAAATGGTGGACGGAATTTTTTCGAAAGCTAATATGCTTTTGTTTCACTAATAAAACAGATAAGAACTGGTTTTTAATACTTTTTTAATTTTTCTGGATTTTGCCTACCGTTAAATATATCCAGAATAATGACTTTATTTTCCGTTCGTTCATATATTATTTTATATGACCAAATACTAATATGGCGGAATTTTTCTTTGTTGATAATGGGATCTTTTGAATATTCAAAACGCTCGTCTTGTAAAGTTTCTACCAACTCAATAATTTTATCTACGACCATTAGAGCATTTCGAGGACTATCTTCTAAAATATAAAAGTAAATATTAGAAAGAGAGTTCTTTGCTTCTTCAGACCAAACTACTTTCATTTTTTCTTTGATAAAATAGATGCACGAACTTGTTCAGATGTATAGGTTTCTGCACCATCGGCAACAGCATCACTAATGGATTCTATGTGAGTAATATATTGAGATGCCGTTAAAGACTCTCCTTCAAAAGTATAAGCCAAGATAGGATCACCATTTAAAACAGCATCTATTTGTTCTAAAAGTTTTTCATCCCGCACCTCTTTTAGTCTCTTAATAATCTGATTTTTATGTGCTTCAATATTCATTCTAAAATATTTATTATAGTAAAGATAATACTTTTAAAAAATAACTTTCTTATTAAGCCTACCAAAATAAAATCATTTTTCTGAACTACATTTTAACCTGCTGTCCTAAATCTTTTTCGGTTTCAATGATTTGACCTTCGTATTGTAAAGTCCAGCCCATCGTATTGGTAAGAATCAGAATTTTAGAAAGTTCGCTAATCAATCGGTTTTTAGCATTCGATTTAAGTGTTGATTTTTCTATTTTCTTGGCAAGATTAGCTTTTACTGATTTGTTGATTTTATTGTAATCGTCTCCTGTAAAAGGATTCAGCTTACTTTGTTCGACATCGTAAAACTGAATATCAGGACTTATTTTTATTTCTTCTTTTGGGATACTTACAATAGTGATGGTTTTATTTTTCTCATCAATATCGTATTTCATTTTTTGCAAATCATAAGCTATCGTCACATCGGCATTGACTACAATCAAGGCTTTTTTTTCGAAAGAAACCATGTTCATCAGGTATTTTTGCTGATTTTTATAAGTAATCACTTCAGAGAAATGTCCTTCGGTTACGACTAATTTTCCAACATTTACAATTTGTTGCTGAATGAGATTCGTATTGTAACTAATATCGTCTTCGTCGTTTTTCTTGAAATCACAATATTTGAATAACAGAATAACTGCAGCGATAAGTATTACGGCAATGACTATCTTTTTTATCATAACTAAAATTTCATGAATGGATATTGAGATTCCAATTTAGTGATTTTTTTTCGGAGATTCGCTTCAAACTTTAAATGACTTTCCGAATTAGGATTGAATGGCTTGTGTGCCAAACTTTTTTGAATATTTTCAACTTCATCCATTACTCCAAAAACCGACTCAGAAATACTCGCCTCTTTGAATCTTTCCCAAATATAATCGACAGCGAGAGCACTCGGATGCAACATATCTTCGGCATAAAAACGATAATCACGCAGCTCGTCCATCATGATTTCGTAACTGGGAAAGTAGTTATGAGTTGTAAGTTTTGAGTTAAGGACAGAATGAATGCCAGAAATTAAATGTGCTTTACTTCTTTGATTTTCTACAAAACCATCTTTGATGTGGCGGACTGGCGAAACGGTAAGAGTAAATTGGGCTTCGGGATTTACAGATTGAATAAGACTAAGCGTATTCTGGATTGCCGTTTGAATCGTTTCAATTGAAAGTATTTCTTTCGTAAAGAGTTTTTGAGACAGTTTATGACAATTAGCAACAATTAGATTATTTTCTATATTTCGATACACCCAAGAAGTTCCGTAGGTAATTAGAAAATGTGTTGATTGGGCTATTTGTTTATTAGTATCCTCAACTAATTGATTTAATAAATCTAAAAATGCTTCTTTATCAGGATTAGAAATTTCCGAATGTACTTCGAAACAATACCATAGATCATTGTGAAAAAAAATATCTTGTTCGGTAAAAAAATCTTTATTTACTGCCCTTTCGACTAGTTTTTCAATAGAAACAGGATTGAAAATAATCCCAAAAGGATTGCAGCTATTTTCAAACTTATAATACTCTAATTTTTGAGCCATATTAACGGCAAAGCAAGAACCCAATGACATAATTTTAGCATTGTAATCAAAAGGAAATGAACTTTGCTGAACAGGAACTTTGGTACGAAATTGCATTAAGACTTTTTTCCAAAATTAAGTATTATAATATGTCTTACATAAAAAAATTTGAAAATGATCTCAATTTTCAAACACATAAGTCATGTAAATTTCTTGTTTTGCCTTTATGCTTATATGAACTTGTATTTTAAAAGCAGCTTTTACACTTTAAGTCATATAAGGTTAAAAAACTTATGTGGCTCATATGTTTATAAACAACCAATAATATTAATATAAATATTGTATTTTAGAATAATTTGGATTAGTCAAACTCTCCTCAGCTACTTGTTCAGTTGGGTAATTATCGGTATCGTATTTAAAAGTAGTTTTATACATATTAGCCGAAGAAATAGTTCCTTCACCAGACACAACAGTAGTTTCTGCAATTGTCATTACACTATTGTTTTTAGAAACTAAAGCGCCTTGATCTAATAACTTATCGTATCCTAAAATACTAAAATAGGGATTATTGAAAGTGTCGTATTCAAAAGTAGTTTTTGAACTAGAAACCGAATTTTTATCGGCATTATCAAAAACACGTTCGTCTTTAATCAGGTTATTATTTTTGAAAAACAAGTTTCCATGATAAACTTTTTGTTGTTGATTTTGAGCATTTACATTGACTTTTTCATAGTAAACAGACTCATTGGAATTGTGTGTATAATTAATCACATAATTTTCGGAAGAAGTTACTTTAACTAACTTTTCTTTAACATACATATAATCTAAAACTACACTCAATTTAGTTATTTTGTTATAAGTAGTGATTTTAGCGATTAGGCCATCTTGGTATCTATAATCTGTTTTTTGTTTGGAATTTTCAGCACTGATAATTTGATTCTCATTATAAGTAAATACCGAATTCTCAGCAATACCATTTTGAGTAGACTCAATCATTTTGATGAAGTTTTTAGACTTCTCCTCTTTGTCATTAGCACAAGAGCTTAAAAGAACAGTTGCGATAGAAATAAAAAAAAATATTTTAATTGCATTTTTCATGACGTGTAGGTTAATTTGAACTTAAATTATTTGGGACTTCAAACATAAAGATTAAATACAGCTAAGCCAACAAAACAAGTTCAACTACCTAAAAACTCGTTAAAGAGGACATTATCTAAACTTCATATATAACGAAGTCTTCGTTTTCACAAAAACACTAAAAAAAAGCTATCTTATGTAGTTCTAAATAGTCGAAAACAAAGCAGTTAGCTCCCAAAAAATTGATTATAAACTACCTATTTCATCGATTAAATACACAACCAAAGCTTTTTAAAGATTTTTTTTTCCTTTCAACGATTTTAAATGGTTTACTGATTTAATGCTTTTACATTTGATAAAGAATACTACCTAAAACACTATGAAAAACATCTTTAACCCTATTTACAGAAAAGATTATTTAGAAGGTTATACTACAGGCTTAAATCCTTATTCTGAAGTAAAAAACAATACTCTTAATTCTGCTTTTAACGAAGGTTTTGATTCAGGAAGAATGGATTACGAACGTATCAATGGAAGCGTTATTAGTGGAATTCCGAAAAAGATAATTACTGAAAAAAATTTAGAAGAATTTCTTATGGCTGGTCTGTTAGGTATAAATATAGATACAGAAGGATATACCCATTTTCAAATAAGTCTTTTACTTAAATGGTATCAAAGTGGAATTGAAAAATACAACCCCAAACAAAATACTTATCTTCTGGATATTCTGGAAGAAAACGGAATAGAAATAAACCATTCTGAAAAATAACACTCAAACCCTAACTAAACTAAGAAATCCTTTTAGAATGCTTTAGCAAACTAAAAGGGTTTTCTAATTTTATAAAACTAAAAATTACTTTATGTAATCAATAGCTTTTGCTAAAGCTTCCGGAATTCCAGCTGCATTCTTACCTCCTGCGGTAGCGAAGAACGGCTGACCTCCTCCTCCTCCTTGGATAAACTTGCCTAATTCACGAACTACAAGTCCTGCATTTAAGTTTTTCTCTGCCACTAATTCTTTAGAGATATAACAGCTTAACATTGGTTTTCCTTCTTCGGCTGTAGCCAAAACTAAAAACAAATTATTCCCTAAATTTCCAAGTTCGTAAGCCAAATCTTTTACTCCTTCCGGATTTAAATCCACTTGTTTCGCTAAGAACTGAACTCCGTTAACTTCTTGAAGTTCGCTAGCCAATTCCGCTTTCATATTCTTAGCTTTCTCTTTCAATAAAGCTTCAACTTGCTTTTTCAACTTAGCACTTTCATCCTGCAAAGAAACCACCGCTTTTACAGTGTCTTGTGGGTTTTTCAATGCGGTTTTAATTTCGTTTAACAATTCTTCCTGCGAAGCAAAAAATTGTCTTACACCATCTCCGGTAATTGCTTCAATACGACGAATTCCTGCTGCAACTGCTCCTTCAGAAACAATTTTGAAAGACCAGATATCAGCCGAATTGTTCACGTGGATACCACCACACAATTCCATGCTGTCTCCAAATTTAATCGCACGTACATTATCTCCGTATTTCTCCCCAAACAAAGCCATTGCTCCTTCATCTAAAGCCTGTTGGATTGGAATATTTCTTCTCTCAATTAATGGCAATTGCTCCTGAATTCGTGTATTAACAAAATCTTCCACTTGTTGCAATTCTTCATCCGTCACTTTAGAAAAATGAGAAAAGTCAAAACGTAGATTTTTTGGATTTACCAAAGATCCTTTTTGTTCCACATGCGTTCCTAAAATACTTCTTAACGCCTGATGCATCAAGTGTGTTGCCGAGTGATTTTTAGAAGTCGCTGCTCTTAAATGGGTATTTACCTTAGCTACGAAAGAAGCGTTAACATTTTCTGGCAATTTTTTAGTAAAATGCAAGATTAGATTATTCTCTTTCTTAGTATCTATAATTTCAATAGTTTCGTTAGCAGAAACCAAAGTTCCTTTGTCTCCTACCTGTCCTCCACCTTCTGGATAAAATGGCGTTGCATCTAAAACAATTTGGTACAAAACACCATCTTTTTTAGAATCTACTTTACGGATACGAGTGATTTTTACTTCGTTTTCAACCTGATCGTAACCAACAAAAGATTCTGTATTTCCATCAACCAGAATTTTCCAGTCGTCAGTAGAAACTTCTGACGCCGCACGAGAACGTGATTTTTGTTCCTGCATGTTTTTTTCAAATCCAATAATATCTACTGAAAAATCATTTTCTCTAGCAATCAATTCAGTTAAATCGAGTGGAAAACCATAAGTATCATAAAGTTCAAATGCCAAATTTCCACTAATTATTTTTTCTGGATGAGCTCCTTCTTCTTTCAATCCCTGAATTAATCCTATATGAAAATTAATTTTAGTTAGTCCGTTTTCAATTGTTCTCAAGAAAGAAGCTTCTTCTTCGCGAATTACATTGGTAACCAAAGTTTGTTGTTTTTTGATTTCAGGGAAAAATTCTCCCATTTGATCTGCCAAAACAGCCACCAATTGATTGATAAAAGGTTCTTTTGTTCCCAGGAAAGTAAATCCGTAACGAATAGCACGACGTAAAATACGACGAATTACATAACCTGCTCCAGTGTTAGAAGGCAACTGCCCGTCGGCAATAGCGAATGCTACGGCACGAACGTGATCCACCACTACACGAATCGCAATATTGGTTTTATTTTGCTCTTCTGATATATTTTTAACTTCGTTTGAAGTGTATTTTAATCCTGTAATTTGCTCCACTTTTTCAATAAGCGGTGTAAACACATCGGTATCATAATTAGAAGTTACATTTTGCATCGCCATACACAAACGCTCAAATCCCATTCCGGTGTCTACGTGCTGCGCTGGTAGTTTTTCTAATGAACCATCCGCTTTACGGTTGAATTCCATAAATACGTTGTTCCAAATTTCCACTACCTGTGGATGATCGGCATTTACTAAACTGAAACCTGAAATTGCAGCTCTTTCGGCATCAGTACGCAAATCGATATGAATTTCCGAACATGGTCCGCAAGGTCCCTGATCTCCCATTTCCCAGAAATTGTCTTTTTTGTTTCCAAGGATAATACGATCTTCAGACACAAATTGTTTCCAAATATCAAAAGCTTCCTGATCAAAAGGCACATTCTCAGCTTCGTTTCCTTCGAAAACAGAAACATACAGACGGTCTTTGTCCAATTTCAACACTTCTGTCAAAAATTCCCATGCCCATGGAATAGCTTCTTTTTTGAAATAATCGCCAAAAGACCAGTTCCCTAACATTTCGAACATCGTATGATGGTAAGTATCAAAACCTACATCTTCTAAATCGTTATGTTTTCCTGAAACACGAAGGCATTTTTGCGTATCAGTAATACGATTGCTTTTTGGCGTGGCGTTTCCTAAAAAATACTCTTTAAACTGCGCCATTCCTGAGTTGTTAAACATCAGGGTTGGATCGTCTTTTAGAACAATAGGTGCCGAAGGAACAATTAAATGTCCTTTACTTTCAAAGAATTGTAAATACGCTTTGCGAATGTCTTGTGATTTCATTTATCTATTTTTTTGCCACTAAGGCGCTAAGGCACAAAGTTTTTATTTATTTTTTGTAAAACTCATATAAATTCAACAATTTTTAAATCATCAAATTTTTAAATCTTTCACTGAATTTTATGTTATATTTAATACTAAAAAAAGGGCGTAACAACTAAAACATTTATTAAATTTGTTGCAATGCGCTTTTTTAGCAGGTGCAAAAATAGGGTATTTTAAAATATGGCGAAAGTAAAATATTATTACGATTCTGAAAATCTGGCATATCGCAAAATCAAAGTCAAAAAAAGAAGAAAATTTGGCTTTGCCGCCTTATTTTTATTGGCTTCAGCCTTATTTGGTTTTATCTGTTTTGTCATTTTACTGAATACGCCTTATTTTGATACACCAAAAGACCGTCTTTTGCTTCGGGAAATTGAAAATTTGAAACTGAATTATGCCGTTTTGAACAAAAAAATGGATCAGTTAGATAATGTTGTGGAAGCCATCGAAGAACGAGATAACAACTTGTATCGAACATATTTCAACACTGCTCCTATTTCTGAAGAAGAAAGAAAATCAGGTTTTAAAGATGTAAACAGATACAAATTATTAGAAGGTTATGACAATAGTAAACTAGTTTTAGAAACCACTAAAAGAGTTGACATTTTGACAAAAGAACTGGCTATTCAATCCAAATCTTTGGATTATATTTTAAAATTAGCAAAGGAAAAAAATAAATTATTAGCTGCCATTCCTGCCATACAACCTGTCAGAAATGAAAATTTAAAACACATGGCATCAGGCTTTGGATATCGAACGGATCCTTTTACCAAAGTAAGAAAAATGCACGAAGGCATGGATTTTACAGCAAAAACAGGAACTCCCGTTTTTGCAACTGGAGATGGCGTAGTAACGCAGGCTGACAATAGAGCTTCTGGTTTTGGAAATCATATTGTGATTAGGCATGGTTATGGATACGAAACTTTGTATGCGCATTTAAGCAAATACAATTGTAAAGCGGGACAACGTATTAAACGTGGCGATATTATAGGTTATGTAGGAAGTACAGGACGATCGGAAGGACCGCATTTGCATTATGAAGTACATAAAGATGGCCGGGTGGTTAATCCGCTTAATTTTTATTACGGGAATATCTCGGCGGTGGAATACGTTGCTATTTCAAAACTAGCCAATCAGGAGAATCAGTCTTTGGATTAGTACTTAGTACTAGTCCTTAGTGATTAGTAATTGAAATTTTAGATGGCATAATTCATAATAGATGATAATAAACAATATAAAAAACGAAAAACTAAGACCCAAAAACTAAGGACTAGTTACTACGGACTAAAAAAACAACTAAAATGCAAATAGATTTACAACCTGGAAAAAGATATTACAGCATCGGCGAAGTAGCGAAAGCATTTGACGTCAATGCTTCGTTGATTCGTTTTTGGGATAGCGAATTTGATATTCTTAAACCAAAAAAGAATGCAAAAGGCAATAGAATGTTTACTCCAGAAGACATTAAAAACCTCCAACTCATCTTCCATTTGGTTAAAGAAAGAGGTTTTACTCTGGATGGAGCAAAAACTCATTTAAAAGAAGGTCAAAAGAAAACACTGGACAAATTTGAAATTATCAGCAAACTGGAAGCCATCAAAGTACAGTTGACTAATATTAAAAATGAACTTTAATCAATTGTAATATCAAAATTCAATTACAATATCAATCTTTGAAATAAATTAAAAACAATAAATATTAAACTTTAAATTAAACAGAAACATGGATTTTAAAAAATTTTTACCTTGGATTATTTTAGCTGTTATCGTTATTGGAGGTTATAGCTGGGCATCTGGAATTTACAATAAAGCAGTGACACTTGAACAAAACGTAAAAGAAAGTTGGGGAAATGTTAATACAGCCTACCAAAGAAGAAATGATCTTATACCAAATATTGTTAGCACTGTAAAAGGATATGCTGAACATGAAAAAAGCACTTTAACGGCTGTAATTGAAGCTCGTGCTAAAGCAACTGCTGTTACTATCGATCCAACCAAAGTAACTCCAGAACAATTAGCTGCTTTTAATTCGGCTCAATCTGGTGTATCCTCATCTTTATCTAAATTATTGGTAAGCGTTGAACAATATCCAAATTTAAAAGCTGATGCAAGTTTTATGAAACTACAGGATGAGTTAGCTAGTACTGAAAACCAAATTTTGACAGCTAGAACCCGTTTTAACGAATCTGTTAAACCATATAACAATAACATCAACACATTTCCAAGAAATATTTTAGCAGGAATGTATGGGCTCAAAGAAAAACCTTATTTTGAAGCGGTAGCAGGATCAGAAAAAGCTCCTGAAGTAAAATTCTAAACTCCCCAACCCCTTCAAAAGAGGGGCTTTTTTTAATAGAAACTCAAAAATAATTCCCATGTCAAAAGTAGAAGATTTTTTAACCCAAGAGGAAGAACAAGAAATTGTTGAAGCTATTCGAATAGCCGAAAAAAAAACTTCTGGCGAAATTAGAGTCCATATAGAAAGAACAACTTCTCTGGATGCCTATGATCGTGCCATGGAAGTTTTCCACGATTTAAAAATGGATGAAACCCAATTGCAAAATGGAGTATTAATATATTTAGCAGTTGATGATCATAATTTTGTGATTTGTGGAGACAAAGGAATTAACGATGTTGTTGAAGCCGATTTTTGGAATTGTACCCGTGATGTCATGGTCGCACAATTCAAACAAAACCAATTCAAGCAAGGACTTGTTGATGGAATTCTAAGAGCGGGAGAACAACTCAAAAAATATTTTCCTTGGAAAGATGGCGATAGCAACGAATTGTCTAACGAAATATCAAAAGGATAATGCAAAAAGCAGAAAACAAAAAACAGAAAACAGAAAATATACG
>Ga0247814_10000250_pt1 | contig 48013 bp, 41 predicted proteins | sample UWRJL179409R1_FD_179947 | JGI IMG/M metagenome (GOLD analysis project Ga0247814, IMG submission 179947) | Plant litter microbial communities from Arlington Agricultural Research Station in Wisconsin, United States - UWRJ-L179-409R-1 | ecosystem: Environmental > Terrestrial > Plant litter >... | reverse complement strand
AAACCCACTCATAAAGAAGAAGGCCGCCTGGAAAGCGAAGGCGGCGGCGGTGTCGCCGTGGGCAATGCCGATCAGGTCAGCGGTGAAGCCGACTATGAGTACGAAGGCCATAAATATCGCCTGAAAAACGGCGCGGTGGTGATCGCCGCGATCACCTCGTGCACCAATACCTCGAATCCGAGCGTGATGATGGCTGCTGGCTTGGTGGCAAAAAAAGCCGTGGAAAAAGGCCTGACAACCAAACCCTGGGTGAAAACCTCTCTGGCGCCAGGTTCCAAAGTGGTAACTGACTATTACAAGGCGGCCGGGCTGACTCAGTATCTGGACGCGCTGGGCTTTGATCTGGTCGGCTATGGCTGCACCACCTGTATCGGCAACTCCGGGCCGCTACCGGAACCGATCGAAAAAGCCATTCAGCAATCGGACCTGACCGTGGCGTCGGTGCTGTCCGGCAATCGCAACTTTGAAGGCCGGGTGCATCCGCTGGTCAAGACCAACTGGCTGGCTTCCCCGCCGCTGGTGGTCGCCTACGCCTTGGCTGGCAGCGTGCGTATCGACATCAGCAGCGAGCCGCTGGGCGAAGGTAGCGATGGCCAACCGGTCTACTTGCGGGACATCTGGCCGACGCAAAAGGAAATTGCCACGGCGGTCGAGCAGGTCAACACCGGAATGTTTCACAAGGAGTACGCCGAAGTGTTCGCGGGTGATGAACAGTGGCAGGCAATCGAAGTACCGCAGGCCGCGACTTATGTCTGGCAGGAGGATTCCACCTATATCCAGCACCCGCCATTCTTCGATGATATCGGCGGGCCGCTGCCGGTGATCGAAGACGTCAAGGACGCGCGAGTGCTGGCCATGCTTGGTGATTCAGTCACAACCGACCACATCTCCCCTGCCGGCAATATAAAGGCCGACAGCCCGGCTGGACGTTATCTGCGCCAGAAAGGTGTCGAGCCGCGCGACTTCAACTCCTATGGCTCGCGACGCGGCAATCATCAGGTGATGATGCGCGGCACCTTCGCCAACATCCGCATCCGCAACGAGATGCTCGGCGGCGAAGAAGGCGGTTACACCCTGCACGTTCCCACGGACGAGAAGTTGTCCATCTATGACGCGGCCATGCGCTATCAGGCCGAAGGCACGCCGCTGGTGGTGATCGCCGGTCAGGAATACGGCACCGGATCGAGTCGCGACTGGGCAGCCAAGGGCACCAACCTGCTGGGCGTCAAAGCGGTGATTGCCGAGAGTTTCGAGCGCATCCACCGCTCCAATCTGGTGGGCATGGGCGTATTGCCACTGCAATTTAAAAATGGCCAGAGCCGCAAGACCCTCAACCTCAATGGCAAGGAAACCCTGAACATCAGCGGCCTGACCCACGCCAACCTGCACCCCGGCATGGACTTGACCCTGCAGATCACCCGTGAAGACGGCAGCCAGGAAAACCTCGATGTGCTGTGTCGGATCGATACCTTGAATGAAGTCGAGTACTTCAAGGCTGGGGGGATTCTGCACTACGTGCTGCGGCAGTTGATTGCCGCGTAGGCAAACAGCCTCACCCCCACGTTCAACAACAAGGGCGATAACCGAACGGATTATCGCCCGGCTTTGATGTAGGCTCTTTCACAAAATTAACCATCTGGTACATTTTGTGAAAACAGCGTTCACTCTACTCGAACGCACTCATAACAAGAATCGAGAGCCCATCGCCATGACCTCATCCAGAACCCCTTCGATCCTCGCCGGGCTGATCGGCGCGGGCATTCAGGCTTCGCGCACGCCGGCCTTGCACGAGCACGAAGGCGATGCCCAGGGCATGCGCTATCTCTACCGGCTGATCGACATTGATGCGCTCAAACTCGACAGCAGCGCCCTGCCGGATTTGCTGCTGGCGGCCCAGCGCATGAGTTTTACCGGGTTGAACATCACGTTCCCGTGCAAACAGGCGGTGATTCCTTTGTTGGACGAATTGTCCAGCGAGGCCCTCGGCATTGGCGCGGTCAATACCGTGGTGTTCAAGGACGGCAAGCGCATCGGCCACAACACTGATTGCCTGGGTTTTGCCGAAGGCTTTCGTCGAGGCTTGCCCAACGTGCCGCGCAAGCGTGTGGTGCAACTGGGTGCTGGCGGCGCTGGCGCGGCCGTGGCTCATGCGTTGCTGGCCGAAGGCGTCGAGCAGTTGAGCATTTTCGAAGTCGATCCGGCGCGGGCACAAAGCCTGGTGGACAACCTCAACGCCCACTTCGGCACGGCACGGGCGCAGGTCGGGCGGGATTTACCCGGCGCGATGGCCAGCGCTGACGGGCTGGTCAACACCACTCCGGTGGGCATGACCAAGTTGCCCGGCACGCCGCTGCCACCGGAACTGCTGCATGCCGCGCTGTGGGTGGCGGAAATCATCTATTTCCCGCTGGAAACCGAACTGCTGCGCCATGCACGAGCGCTGGGCTGCCAGACGCTGGATGGCGGCACCATGGCAGTTTTTCAGGCGGTCAAAGCGTTCGAACTGTTCAGCGGCCAACCCGCCGATGCCGAGCGTATGCAGGCGCACTTTCAGCGCATGAACGACTGAGGTTCAAGGTCGCAGGTAGCGCGTCACTGAATCGCAGATCATGTCCTTGTGGCGCTGCCTGACCTGTTCGTCCACCAGATCGATCTGGAAGATTTCCGAGAAGGTGTGGCGGTTCGAGATCCGGTAGAAGCAGAACGAACTGATCATCAGGTGCAGATCGATAGCATCGACGCCCTGGCGAAAGAGGCCTTCGCTTTCACCCCGGCGCAAGAGCTTGTCGAGAGTCTCGACGATGTTCTGGCTCAAGGCGCGGATCGTCGGCGACTGTTTGACATTTTCGCCGTTATGGATATTTTCGATGCAAACGATGCGCACGAAATCGACGTTGCGGTCGTGGTGGTCAAAGGTGAATTCCACCAGGCGCTGAATGGCCTGCATGGGCTCCAGCGCATCCAGATTAAGCCCGGTTTCGGTGCGGCGAATATTGCCGTAGAGCTTCTCCAGCACTTCAGCGTAAAGCTGCTCTTTGCTGTTGAAGTAGTAATAGATCATCCGTTTCGAGGTATGCGTGCGCTCGGCGATGGCATCGACGCGCGCGCCGGACAGTCCTTGCGCGACAAACTCGACAATGGCGGCTTGCAGGATGTTGTCACGGGTCTTTTCCGGATTGTTCTTGCGGCCCTTGACGGGTACCGGCAAAGGCGCCTCGGCGAGACTGTCTTCGGTAGTTTTCATTATTGATTCACGGTTCGGATAAACGATTGGCCGCGTGCATTATGCAGGCGACTGCGCCAAAGATCCCGTCTCTGACGCAGCCACTGAATCAAAGTCGTGCCTGGCGTGCCGCGCCGCTGCGCGCCTTGGCCATCGCTGCCAGACGCACCGCGACGTTTGCGGCGCCGTAACCGGCGTAACCGTTCTTGCGTTGCAGAATTTCGAAGAAGAATCGATCGTCGAAGGACTCGGTATACACGTGAAACAACTCACCACCTTGGGCGTCGCGGTCGTACAGCACGTTGTAATACGCCAGTTCGCTGAGGAATTCGTCGTCGAAATCGAAACGCGCCGCCAGGTCGTCGTAATAATTGAGCGGGATATCCAGCAATTGCACGCCCGCCTCTTTCGCGCGGCTGACCTGGGCGAAGATGTCTTCGCATTCAAAGGCGATGTGATGCACGCCCGAACCACGATAACTGGACAGCGCGTGGGAAATCGCCGTGTTGCGGTTTTCGGAAATGTTCAGCGGCAAGCGCACGGTGCTGCAACGGCTGCGCAGCGCCCGGCTTTTCACCAGCCCATAAGGGTCGGGCAGCACCACTTCGTCGTCGGCCTCAAAATCCAGCACGGTTTTATAAAACAGCACCCAGCTGTCCAGACTGTCAGCCGGCAGGGCAATGGCCATGTGATCGATGCGCTGCAAACCGCCGCCCTGCTCCGCGTCAGGGTTGATGATGAAATCGCTGTCGTAGATCGACTGGCCCGGTTGAGCCGGCTCGACAAGATAGATCAGGCTGCCATCCGGTGCGCGCACGGCGGGAATTTCCCGCTCGTTGGGCCCGACCAGCCCGCGATACGGCTGACCTTTGTAGACCCTGGCACGCTCCAGCGCCGAAGCGCCATCGTCGACCCGCAATGCGGTGGCGCACAACGAAGGGCCGTGGGCTTCGAAGAAACTGTGGGCGAACGAATAAGGTTCAGCATTGAGCACAATCCTGATATCGCCCTGCCCCAACAGGCTGACGGCTTTGGAGCGATGCTGGCCCAGTTTGGCGAACCCGAGGTTCTCCAGCCAGCCGGACAGTTTCGCGCCCTGGGCGTCGTCCACGGCGAACTCCAGAAACTCGACCCCGTTGTAGGCACTGGCGGGCGGCGGGCTGAACAGCAGGTCCTGAGGCGCTGGCTTTTGCTGCTTTTCGAGCAACAAGCGGGTCTTCTCCTCCAGGTACAGCAACGAGCGCAGGCCGTCGGCCGCGTTGGCCCGAGGCGGCGCGGCGCGGAAGCCGTCGTTGAAAATCTCCAGAGACAGCGGCCCCGTGTAACCACTTTGCAGGATCGGCGCGAGAAAGCCCGGCAGGTCGAATTCGCCCTGGCCGGGGAAGCAGCGAAAATGCCGGCTCCACTCCAGCACATCCATGGCCAGCACCGGCGCATCGGCCATCTGCACGAAAAAAATCTTGTCGCCGGGGATTTGCGCGATGCCACTCGGATCGCCCTTGAGCGACAAAGTGTGAAAGCTGTCGAGCAGAACGCCGAGCGCCGGATGATCCACCTGACGCACCAGATTCCACACCTGTTGCCAGGTGTTCACATGGCGGCCCCAGGCCAGCGCTTCGTACCCCACGCGCAATTGTCGGGCGCCGGCCCGTTCGGCCAGCAGGCTCAGGTCATCACGCAGAATATTTTCATCGCCAAGGGAATCCGCCGCCGCATTGCTGCACACCAGCACCAGATCAGTGCCCAACTCCTGCATCAAGTCGAATTTGCGCTCGGCGCGGTCGAGATTGCGTTGCAGGCGTTCCCGGCGACAGCCTTCGAAGTCGCGAAACGGCTGGAACAAGGTGATGGCAATGCCCAGATCGGCGCACAGCTGCCGAACATGGCGCGGGCTGCCGTCGTAATACAACAGATCGTTCTCGAAAATCTCCACCCCGTCGAAACCGGCGGCAGCGATGGCTTCAAGTTTTTCCGGCAGGGTCCCGCTCAAGGAAACGGTGGCAATCGAACGTTGCATGCTTGCACTCCTTTGAGGTTGCGACCTCTGCGGATCGCGTGTTGATGCTTCTGAACGAATTATTCGCCTCGCCAACCGCTACCGCAAATTAAATGTACCAACTGGTTAGTTTTGCGTTCGATAATCGCCCAAAACCCTTTTCAGCCAATTGACGGTGTCGGTCTGGATGCCCAAGATCAGCTCCACATTGTCGGACAAGGTTAATTCTGACGTCGTAATCGCTGATGTAAGCAGCGCTGTCCGCTGCCTTGAAATGCCTGTCTCACGCAGCCCATAACAAATTCAATAAGACGGTCAATCGCCATGAACGCTCAACACAACAGCCCTGTTTGCCCTTGCGGCCACCCGCCCCGATCATCGGCCTCGTCGACCTCATCAGTTGAAAGCTCGTTTATTACCCGCCCGACGGGTATCGCATCGCGCTTCGCCTGATTAAAATCCAGCGCCCTCGAAGAATGGCCCTTGCAGGATTGACGCCTGCGAGATCGCCCACGGCCCGTTAACGGCCCTGATTCGAGTCGCCTTTTCAGTTCGATCGTGGCCCATGCCGCGATCCTTGAACGGATGGCCAGACCATGCTTTCTACACATTCCTCGACATCAGCGGCCAAAACCGCGCATCCCCACGCCGGCATCGGCGAGAAAATCCGTGGGGCCATGGCCGTGGGCAAAACCCGCTGGGGCATGCTCGCCCTGGTGTTCTTCGCCACGACGCTGAACTACATCGACCGCGCCGCGCTGGGTGTCATGCAGCCCGTCCTTGCCAAGGAAATGGGCTGGACGGCGATGGACTACGCCAACATCAACTTCTGGTTCCAGGTCGGCTACGCCGCAGGCTTCCTGTTGCAAGGCCGCTTTATCGACAAGGTCGGCGTCAAACGCGCGTTCTTCCTCGCGGTATTACTCTGGAGCGTGGCCACTGGCGCACATGGTCTGGCGACGTCGGCTGCGGGTTTCATGGTCTGCCGCTTCATTCTCGGCCTGACCGAAGCCGCCAACTATCCGGCCTGCGTGAAAACCACGCGGCTGTGGTTCCCCGCTGGTGAACGCGCCATTGCGACCGGCATCTTCAACGCCGGCACCAACGTCGGCGCCATGGTGACCCCGGCCCTGCTGCCCATCATCCTCACCGTTTGGGGCTGGCAGGCGGCCTTTCTGTGCATGGGACTGCTCGGTTTGAGCTGGGTGGTGGTCTGGCGTCTGAAGTACTTCAATCCCGACGAGCATCCAACCGTCAGCCAGGCTGAACTGGACTATATCCATAAGGCTGTGGAGCCCGAGCCGGTCAAGGTGCCGTTCACCCACATCCTGAAGATGCGCGGCACCTGGGCTTTCGCCCTGGCGTATTCGCTGACCGCCCCGGTGTTCTGGTTTTACCTGTACTGGCTGCCGCCGTTCCTCAATCAGCAATACAACCTGGGGATCAGCGTCACGCAAATGGGTATTCCGCTGATCCTGATCTGGCTGACGGCGGACTTCGGCAGCATTGGCGGCGGGATACTTTCGTCCTGGCTGATCGGCCGTGGCATGCGCCCGATTACCGCGCGCCTGCTGTCGATGCTGGTGTTTGCGATCACCATCATCAGCGTGATTTTCGCGGCCAACGCCAGCGGTCTCTGGGTCGCGGTACTGGCCATCGCTGTGGCAGTGGGCGCGCATCAAGCCTGGACCGCGAATATCTGGAGCCTGGTGATGGACTACACGCCCAAGCACCTGATCAGCACGGTGTTCGGCTTCGGCGGCATGTGCGCGGCGATTGGCGGCATGTTCATGACCCAGATCGTCGGTGCCGTCCTGACCGCGACCAACAACAATTACAACGTGCTCTTCACCATGATCCCGGCCATGTACTTCATCGCCCTGACCTGGATGTATTTCATGGCGCCGCGCCAGGTGCCAACGATCAAGGAATAAACCGCTGCTCTCAATCAAGGCCGCTTGTTGCAAGCGGCCTTTTTTTGGCAAAAAAAACACCACAGAGAAATATCCGACAAACATTTCTCTCAGAAAAAACTGACAAACTGCTGGAAATTTTCCTTGCCGATCAGTGAAGCTTGGCGCCGGCACCTGCCCTTCCTTCGAGTGCGGGCAGCTGCGCTCAAGCCTCAATTGAATGGACTCAAGGAACGCCACATGTTTGCCACCCGCTGGATCAGCCTGACGCTACTGACCTTGGGCTACGGCCTCGCCATTGCCTATGGTCATTTCAGCCTGCCGGTCGTGGTCACGTTTGCGCTGTTGATCATGGCCGGAATTTGCGTCACGCAATTCAAACAGCGCGCAGTAATCGGCTTCGGCCATTGCCTTTTTATTGCGCTGGCGTTGGCACTGGCCAGCCACTGGCTGCCGGGTTTCTTCAGTGAACGAGTTATAGCCGCGCAACGCCTGACGCCGCAGTCCGCACCGTTTTCCATGTACCTGAATCTGGATAAACCGCTGATCGGATTCTGGATCCTGCTGGCCTGCCCCTGGGCGCTGCGCAACGTGGCCATCGGGCAAGTCGTAAAGATCACAGCATTGACGCTGCCGGGCACCGCGTTCGTCTGTTTGAGCACCGCAATGGCCTTGGGGCTTATCGGTTGGGACCCGACCTGGCCGGCGAAAAGCTCGCTGTGGCTGGCGAACAATCTGTTATTGGTGACCCTGACCGAAGAACTGCTGTTTCGCGCTTATATTCAGGGCGGCCTGCAACGGTTGTTCAAGCCGCTGCGTTATGGGCGCACACTGGCGCTCGGTTGCGCAGCGCTGCTGTTCGGTCTGGCGCATTTCGGCAGCGGTTGGCAATGGGTCGTGCTCGCTGGCCTGGCGGGCATTGGTTATGGCCTTGCCTTTCGCTTCGGTGGGTTGCCGGCAGCGGTCATTACCCACTTCGGCGTCAATCTCGTGCATTTCAGCTTTTTCACTTACCCCATGTTTGATCGGTAGACCGCTTGGTTGCAGTAGTGGCCAATTGGTCATTTTGACAACGCGCTCAATGTATTGGTATCAGTGCCGATAGCATCCCAAAGCCTAGCGGATCGAAGCTCATGCGTAATAACCAGCCCATCACTCAACGCGAACGGACGTTTCCGGCCAATCAGCGGTTGATCTCAACCACTGACGCCCGAGGTGTCATCACCTATTGCAATGACGCTTTCGTTGAGATCAGTGGCTTCTCCCGGGAAGAACTGCTCAAGGCGCCACACAATACCGTTCGCCATCCCGACGTGCCTGCCGCCGTTTTCGAACATATGTGGACGACACTGAAAAGCGGTCAACCGTGGATGGGCATCGTCAAGAATCGCAGCAAAAACGGCGACCATTATTGGGTCAATGCCTACGTCACGCCCATGTTCGAGAACCAGCAGGTGGTCGGCTTCGAATCGGTTCGGGTCAAACCCACCGCCGAGCAGGTTCAACGTGCCGAAGCGCTGTATGGACGGCTGAACAATGGCAAGTCGGCGATCCCACGTCGGGACAAGTGGCTGCCGGTGCTGCAGGACTGGCTGCCGTTCATCATGGTCAGCCAACTGAGTTTCCTGATCGGCGTCTGGTTGAATTCCCACTGGGGTTTCGCCTTGGCAGCCGGGCTGTCGGTGCCGCTGGGCCTGTTGGGTCTGACCTGGCAACAGCGGGGCATCAAGCGCCTGTTACGCCTGGCGGAACAAACCACATCCGACCCGCTGATCGCGCAAATGTACACCGACAGCCGTGGCCCGCAGGCACGTCTGGAGATGTCAATCCTCAGCCAGGAAGCGCGGATGAAAACCTGCCTGACCCGCTTGCAGGACACCGCCGAACAACTCAACGGCCAGGCGCGTCAGTCCAATACGCTGGCCCACGCCAGCTCCACTGGCCTGGAACGTCAGCGGATCGAAACCGAGCAAGTGGCCACCGCCATCAACCAGATGGCCGCCACCACCCAGGAAGTCGCCAGCCACGTTCAACGTACCGCTGACGCCACCCAGCAAGCCAACGAGCTGACGCGTCGCGGCCGGGATATCGCCGGGGAAACCCGCGAAGCCATTCAGCGCCTGTCCACTTCCGTGGGCGAAACCGGCCTGACCGTGACCCAACTGGCTAAAGACAGCGACGAAATTGGTGGCGTGGTCGATGTCATCAAGGGTATTGCCGACCAGACCAACCTGCTGGCCCTCAACGCCGCCATCGAAGCCGCCCGCGCCGGGGAAATGGGCCGTGGCTTTGCGGTCGTCGCCGACGAAGTGCGCCAACTGGCGCAACGCACCACCGAGTCCACCGGCCAGATCCACGGCCTCATCGCCAAGCTGCAACAGACCGCCAACGCCGCCGTGCAAACCATGAACTCCGGCCATCGCCAGGCCGAAGAAGGCGTCGCCAAAGTCCTCGAAGCCGACCAGGCGCTGATCGGCATCAGCGAAGCCGTGGCCAACATCACCGACATGACCACCCAGATCGCAGCCGCGACCGAAGAACAAAGCTCGGTGGCCGAAGAAATCAGCCGCAACATCGCCACCATCGCCCACCTGGCCGACCAAACCTCCGAAGAAGCCCAACGCTCGGCAACCCTGAGCGGCGAACTGACCAACACTGCCCATTCGCAGTATTCGTTGGTGGAGCGCTTTAATCGGTAGTTTCAGCACACAGTAAAAGAACCCCAATGAACCTGGTTTGTTGGGGTTTTTTGTTGGGTCTTTCGGGGCTATATTTTTATGGACTACATAATTAAGGAAGTAGTTTGTAGGCTGAATCCGAAAATTTTAGGCAGCGCTGTTTATTATGGAAAAACTGTTGACGCCTGAAACGGACTCGGATTAGTTAATATTTAGGCGGGCACAGACAGATTCCTGTGCATCATGAGTAACGCCCGCTCTTACCAACCAAACTACTTAGACAAAAATGAGATGAATAAAATGAACAACGAAGACTCTATGCTTTTCAGTCCAGAAATTCCCGTCGCGTTGCCAGATGGCTTGATCAGGACAATTGATTTGAACGCCGATATAGCGGTGAATTTCCGGATCTGGCCGTATTCAAGTCAAGGGGAGGACTACACTCTTATGCTAAATGGGATGCCTGTGGGGGAGCGCAAAGTCATTACTGAATCCGAAGCCGGATCTGATGCAATGCTCACACTGACGCTTCCCTCAACCGCGCTAACCAAGGATGGCCCTCACTCTGTCGGATACATGATAATTGCTACTCCAGGCGGTGGAACTACCCTCTCGCCCACAGCGGTTATTAGGGTTGACCGTACAGCTCCTGCCGGTCCATTACTCGGGCCAGCTCTATTTCCGAATATGGATCCAACAAACCTCAGAGGAAAAATTCCCGCTTATGTCGGCATGGAAGTGGGCGACACTGTTCAGACCCTCTGTAACGATATCCAAGGCCCTTCCTACGTTATCGTTGCTGAAAACCTGACAACGCTACCCGTTGAAATTACCTTCACACGAGAATTCCTCGACAGCCTGCAGAGCGATAAGGTCAACATTACTTATCACGTCACCGATCGAGCCGGTAATCAGTCGGTTCTAGCGCAACCTGTTGAATTGACCCTACACCCCTAATCCTCACTAACTCGACCAATCATCTTGTGCGTTGTTTGCGCAAGATGATTGCTTCGACGGAGTACCCCATGACTACAGGACAGAGCTACGCCCTTGAGGCTCCACACATTCCAGTCGCACAAGCTGATGGTCTGATCCCCGTCGACAACTTGAACAGCGACATCATTATCTATTTCCCCGTATGGCTCGGCGCGCACCTCGGCATCGACACCAATCAACTGATGATCAACGGAGTGTTGGTGGGCGAGCCGGTAACGGTTCCCGAGGAGGCCACCGAGTTTTCGCTCACTATCCCGCTGGCCACCCAGCTCAAGGAGGATGGCAGCTACGAGATTGGCTACAGGGCGACGAATACGGAGAACGGGGTTTCGGAAGACTCAGAAGTCACCACCATTCGCATCGACCGCACGGCCTCCGGCGCTGCAATGCTCGCGGCCCTGGCATTTCCCCAGGTCAACTTCGGCGACCGGTTGATCGGTCGGCTGCCGGGTTACGCTGGCATGCAGGCAGGGGATCTTGTTCAGACTATTTGCAACGGTAAAGACGGTCCTTCTTGTCTGATCAAGACCGAGCACCTGACCACGCCCATGGAAATAAACTTCCGCAGTGAATTCCTGCAAAGTCTCGAAAGTGACGTCGTAAAAATCACCTACCAGATCACGGATCGAGCCGGTAATCGCTCTATCCTCGCGGAGGCAGTTGATTTAACACTCCAATCTTGATCGAACTTGCCACCCATACGTATCAAATCTTATTAGTCCTGCACGCGTTTGCGTGCGGGACTAATATTAATCCACTGAAGGAAATTTCCTAGGACTGCAAAAACTGAACATTTGACCCTGACCATTACTTCTTCTCCGGCAACAATTGTAGTACTTGCCCTACATTTACATCTCGTCAGCTCCTACAACCAATTTCAAGACCCCAGATTTACCCCCTGTATTTATTGCCCTATACCTAAAAACCATCATTTAAAAATCACCGCTTTATGCCGTCAAAGGAAACAATCAAAAAATCGGCAACGTCAATCCCCAGAGAAATTTTCTCACTTGACGAACAGACACTGAAGCAATGTAATGCGCAAAAAAAAACCGCCATGAGCGGCACTGATGAGTTCCAACATCAAACTAGCCAACACAAAATAAGGAAAATAACCAAATGGAAGAAACGCCTCCATACAACAGTACTGACAAGGACAAGCCACAGGAGCCATCCAGCCCCGTTGTCGATATACCGCAAACCAGCCGGGCTTTAGGAGATATCTCGGACAGTCTGAAAGCGCCTTTTTTGCCTCATGTAAACCCCGACGCGATCAGTTATGAGCAAGTGCATACGGGAGTCTGTGTTCATATCCCGGGATCAGCGAAGATGCTGTTCGGCGATGAACTGGTGTTCTATTGGGGCGTCAACAGTTCCTCGACCCCGATACTGCTCAAGCACGTGAACTCAAACAGCGTGGTGCGCGTACTGTGCGTCAGCTACCACTTTATTGGATGCGTGCAATATGGGTTGGTGGATTTGTACGTCGAGGTTTATCGGGACCAGCATTTGATCGGCACCTCGCCGGCGCTGGTGGTCACGGTCAACCGCAACTCACCGGTGACTCCCAGGCAACGGCAACGCAAGCGCAACATGATCCGCCGCTATTCGAAAAAGCCCGATAAAAACCGCTTCTGAAAAAGATAACCCCGGTGTGAATGCACCGGGGTTCTGGAGGAGGAATACAGTCCCGTTGGAGCGAGGCTTGCTGTGGGACCGGCTTGAGCCGGGAAGGCAATTGACGCCTTCGTGACTAAAGCCGCTCCTACGAAATCTTAGCGGGCAAGCCTCCAACGGACTTATGAAACCAGGCGATGCCGCCGTGTCATGGACACGGCGGCATCTTTTTTCAGCGCCTGTTGCAGCGCGCTTACCTAGAACGCCAATTTCAACCCCACATTGGCCCCCCATGGCTGTTCGACGTTTTTGCCCTTCATGTAATCAAAGTCCGCATGCAGTTGCAGCCGCTCCGACAGCGATACGGAAACACCCGCCCCCAACTCGGCACGCGATCCGGACAAATCATTGCCGAAACGCTTGTCGTTGACCTTGACGTCATTGCTGCCCGAAAACTCCTGCGCCATGGCCACCCGCACATAAGGTGTCAGCACGCCGCCATCCTTGAGGGCGATGCTGCGTCCGGCCGAGGTCCCGACTTTGCCCAACGTCGATTGCGTACGTTCGTTGTTGGCCTGCATGCCGTTATCCAGGGTGTAGCTGTCGCCTTGCACCCAGACGCTGGACAGCTGCGCGTAAGGTTCGAGGAAATAGCCATCGGCAAAGTTGATGTGCCTGCCGAACTCCAGCGAGCCACCGACGGCGCTGCTTTCATAGTCGCCCTTGGCCTTGGTGCCATCGCTCATGGCGACTTTCGACTCGTTGCGGAAGCGGTTTAGCTTGAGCACGCCGTCCAGGTAGTAGCCATCGTCCAGCAGCCAGGTGCCGTAACCGCCGACATAGTAGCTGTCGACATTGCCCGTGGTGCCGCGACTCAGGTCCAGGTCATTCTTGCTGTAACCGGCCATGACGCCCAACGACAACTCACCGATGCCCACTTGCAGCGGCGCATCAACACCCAGGGTCAAGCCACTTTGCTTCTGCTGGTAGTTCACGCCGTCGCCGGTCGAGGCGTTGAAACGGCTGCCATAGCTGCGCATCCATGCGCCGCCCAGTGGCTTGCCGCGCACCTCGCCCATGCGGCTGCGCAAGGTGCTCAGCTCGCTGTTCCAGATGTTCGGCGCCGCGTTGAACAGCGCCAGCACACTTTGCGTCGACGGGCTGATGGTCTTGCCGGAACCGACAATGAACCAGTCATCGCCGCGCTGCTCCAGCTCGTAGGAATACACCCCGAGATCCGCCTTACCACCCAGCAGACCAAACTGCGCATCCCCGCCTTCGGTATCCACCACCATTAATGGCTCAACTTCCGGCGTAACCAACTCCAGCCCGGTGTTCTGCACCTTCAACGTGTGATTACCGTTGGCCTGACCGTTCACCTTGAGCAAATCCCCGGAATGGTTATCCAGATTAATGCGCATATCGAACGTGCCACCGCCGGACAACCCGCCCAGGGTCAGGGTCTTGAAAGCCCCCTCGCCAAAACTCACCCGCCCGCCATTCATGGACAAGGATTTGACGTTGCTGTCATCCACCATCTGCCAACTCGCTGCGGAATTGATCGCCAACGAATTGCTGTTGATGATATTGCCGGTTAACTGCGCGTAGTTTTCCAGGGTGACGTTTAGGGTGCTAGTGTCATCGGCGGTTAGGTTGCCGTTGAGGCGACTGTCGTTGACTGTGAAGTTGGCGGTGCTTTTGTCTTCTACTTCCAGTAGATTGCCGTTACCCGCTATAAGCGTTGTATTATTTTGAATACTGATGTTGGCGGTATAGGGAACAGAAAAGCCATCTATGGTATCGACTTTGATGGCTGCTCCATTTTGAGACTGCACAATAGAATCATCAATGGTTAACCAACCGGTATGGAATAACTCAGAATAACCATCCGGATAATTTAAATAGGCGCCATTTTCTCGGCCTAGAATATTACTGTTGCCGACAACATTCATTGTAGAGCCAAAAACACCAATCCCCCACCCAGCTCCGGGAAGTCCAGCCTTCAGAGACTCTATCTGGGTATTTACGATATCCAGATAGCCTCCGTTGATAACGCTAACCGCCGCCCCGACACCATTGATGTAACTGTCAGCAATCACCCCTCGCGCATTACGCCCAACGACGATAGCCGGCGTTGAGCTCAAGTACGAACCAATGACAACCGAGTTCGCAATATTAAGCACTCCACCATATTCAACTGATACCTCACCTTCAACCCGGGTGTTATTCTTTAAATAGATGTCTGACCCGGCGCTACTGATAAAGTAAACAAGCGCACCATCCGCGTACAACTTACTACCATTGATCAACCTGTAGGCCCGCTCAGAGACGGTTGACGAATTCAAGATAACTGTATCATTGTCTATCACCTTCTTAGATGATTCAGACGGTTCAGGCTCTGCTAATACCGCAGTAGATAACGAGCACATGGCAAACCCCCAACTTACACGCATCATAGCACTTGATCCAATAGAAATCCTCACCACCACTCTCCTATAAAATGAGCGGCAATTTTAAACTAAAGAAATATCTTACGTTCTCCTAGGACAAATACCAAGCCGTAGGACATTTCCTAAAGACCAACCAAACACGTCCTACAGACAGAGCCGTCGCACAACCCTTTACAGAGCGCTATCTATACGATTAACAATCGTAATTATCTAGCAAATAATTTCGGGTGGTAGATATTTATGCACACACCCCCTTGACGACGCCGGAGAATTCCGATTAGTTGATTTTAGAGATAGGTTCTGCAAAGCCTGTTCACCCACGTTACCGAGCTACTGACGCAAGTGTTTATCGGAGATGCCTCCATAAGCGTTTGCCAGAACACTCGACTTTTAAATAAAAAATGGAGATTTATCATGAGTCACTCGAAACGCCGTTCCCGTTCACTTGCCCGGAGCCCACGGCAAAATAATCCGACCTTGGTCAAACCAGATATCCCTGTAGCTGACGCTAATGACGGCCTGATTAAAACAGTCGACCTTACCACTAACATCAAAGTCAATTTCCCTGTATGGCCTGAGGCTATTAAGAGCGACAGTTGTCGCTTGGTCTTGGATGACAAATATATTGGTGAGGCACTGGCACTTGACCCTCTTCCTCCGGAAGGGACAATTCTCACCATGGAAATTCCGGTAGACACCGAACTCCTGGAGGATGGTGCGTACACGCTTGCTTATGCTGTCATCGCTAATCCGGGCGGTGGCGCCAGTCGGTCGCCGACAACACCAATCCTCATTGACCGCACTGCGCCCGGCGCGCATCAACTGGGGTATATGGATTTCCCCGATGAGGCCAAGGATGGTTTGACTGCCGCAGAACTCAGCGCCATGGACGATGTTTTGACCGGAAGCATTTTTGGTTATACGGGGCTGAGCCGGGGCGATGTGATCAAGACCTATTGGGGTGACGTCGCCGGACCTGAAATTGAATTACAAGGCGACGAGGATGGCAGCCAGCCGATCAATGTGTTGTTTGACAAGGCATTCCTGACTTCATTGGGAAACTCAGCAGGGGCCACTTTCTATCAGGTGACCGATCGTGCCGGCAATCTTTCTGAAGAATCGCGAAAGCTGACTATCCCGTTGTTCCTGACGGAAATTACACCCGATCTACCCCCGCCGGTCATTGACAACTTTGATGGCGTTATCGATTACAACGACGCTAAAGCGGGTGTGGAAGTCAAAATTCCGACTTCAGATGCCCTTGAAGAAGGGGATCAGATTGTACTCCACTGGGGATCCCAGGCTATTGGCCCGTACCCCATCGCGCCTGAAGATATTGGAGAACCCTTCGTCCTGATTTTTGATGTGGCTTACGAGACCATTGAACTGGCCGGTGATGGTTTGCTTCAACTCAAGTATGACGTGGTGCGGAGCGATCAAATCGTAGGCTTCTCCCTACCCCTTGAAGTGGAGGTCACTGCGGAGTTGCCCGTACCTGGTGATCTCGAAAAACCTACTGTCCGGGGCAGCAGCAGCACCCCGAGCAATGAAGACAACTTCATCGACATCGAAGACTTCGAGCTCAATGCGACGATTATCATCAACTGGAACAGCGGCTTCAAATCGGGGCAGACAATTCGTGTTTACTGGGGAGGCCAGGAGGTTCTACAGGCACCCTACGTCATCACTAACACTGACGTGGTTGCGGGTCGGTCGTTGTTGCTGACGGCTTTGAACAGCAATTTCAAGCCTGTCGGCGCAGGCAGCGATATCCGGGTCTATTACACAGTGAGAAGCTCAGGAAACCCGAACACTTCCACATCTTTGGAGCAAAGCATTATCGTTCAATCCAAAGATGAATTGCCTGGTGGAGCTGATGGACCCGACGCGCCGGAGTACACGGCGCTTAATGAGAATGGGGCAATCAATGAGGAATTGTCACCCAACGGTGCACCCGTTTTCATCAAGCCCTATAAGAACATTGATGCAGGACAGACAATCGTATTTACCTATGAAGCTTACGACAATCTCGTCGGTGGTGATCTGAAATTCACATGGACACATACCTCACCGCCGATCACCAATGATGAAGCTGCCAATGGCTACGGATTTTTTGTCCCGCTAGAACGATTGAAAGCCCACTGTTACGGCCACACCGAATCGTTTTTTCATGTCATCAGCGATGTGGGCCAAGGCAACTCTAAACGCGCTAGCGCGCTGGTCGACATGCGTCGCGGCAATATTTGCAATTATGAAAATGACTTGGGCGCTCTGCCTGCCAGATCACTTGAAAAAAAGTTGAATCACGGCCCTGTGTTCACTGCAGTTAATGAAAACGGCGCGATCAATCTGGAACTATCGCTATGCGGTGCTCCGGTCCAGATTAGTCCCTTCGAAGGCATGGCCTCAGGGCAAAAAATTGTTTTCACCTATGAGGCTTATGACAAGTTAAACGGAGGTAATCAAAAATTCGTTTGGACTTACACTTCCCGTGAGCTAATTCCCGAGGAACTCGAACACGGACTGCATCTAACCGTTCCGCGCGAGCTACTGCTGAAACATTGTTACGGACATGCGGAGGCATATTACTCAATTCAAGGCCAACCAGAACGTTCACATCGCACCCATGTGTATGTTGATTTGCGCTTTGGCGGTACCTGTCACTAATTAGCCTGAAGAGGCGGGCCACGCCCGCCTCACTAGAAAAATAAGGATTTATACATGAACGTATTTAGAGCTATAGCTCCGTTGCCAAAACCGACCATCCGCAGCCACAACGACAGTGGTGTAGGCGCTGTTGATGTTGCCGACCCTACCAAACCGTTAGAAGTACTGATCGGACCGCTCGACATGTACCCGAAAGATCGAATCGATCTGTACTGGGGGCCTAATAAAGAACCGGTGGATTCTTATATTCACTCCCCTGACGCACCCAATACCAATGGTGTTTTCTCCCTCTATGTCGATACATCGTGGGTACTACCGGGAACAGTGGATGTGCATTACAGCTACACCCCTTTCCCTTCGGACAATCCAGATACATCCGAATCAACCTCAGTCATCGTCAAACTGTCGATCCCCGGCGGGCGCGATCCTGATCCTGAAAGTCCCTACCAAAACGAAGCCCTACCCAAGCCTGCGGTCTTTCCTCCCGGCATCATCACTTCGCCGGACGGGGTCAGTGTGACGATTGCGCCCTACCTGAACATGGAAGTCGGCGACAAGGTCATCGTGTCGTGGAACGGCGAGTTTGTCCTGCACATCATCGAGTCCGAGGACCAAGTCGGTCATCCGGTGGTGGTGCCGGTGCCGAGGACGATTATCGAGATGGCCGGCGATTCGGACATGCTGGAAGTGCGCTATGAAGTGCGCGACATCGTTAACAATTGGTCGCGCTGGTCGCTGCCGACCTTTGTTGAAGTGGAAGCAGGCAATTCCAGCTTGCCAGCAGTGATTATCCCGCAGGCGCCAGATTTGGTGCTGGATCTGGACCGATTGACCGGCCAGCCGGTTCAGGCGTTGGTCTTGGCCTATCCGGAAATGGCTGGCAGCGACCAGATCACCTTGATCGTGGAGCGCAATACCGCCGAAGGCATGGCGCTGGAGCCGTTCGTGATCACCAAGACGGTGGAGAACCCATCGAGTTTCGTGGAGTTCTTCGTACCGTTCGCGCAGTTCGTGCCGATTACTCAAGGCCGGGCGCGCCTGAAATATACGGTGGAAAAAGCCAGCGGCGTGATGCAGCGTTCCAAGAGTCTGTCGCTGACGGTTGTCGGCGAAGTTCAGGAGTTGCAGGCGCCGAAGGTCCCGGCAGCACAAGACGGTGTGCTTGATCCGGCGTCGCATAATGTCGTCGCCCTGGTGCCGCCTTATTACTTCATGGCGGACGGCAATGACGTGACGCTGGTCTGGGCTGGCAAAACGGCCAGCGGGGCGAACGTGTTGCACGAGGAACTGAAGACGTTGAACCGTGACGATATCGGCAAGACGTTGGAATATCGTATCCCTCCGGACAAGGTCAGCGTGCTGGCCGGAGGAACGGTGCAGGTCTACTACACGGTCAACACCTTCGCCCGGGCTTTCTTCAAATCGCCGGTTCTGGACTTGAGAGTGAGCCAGGACACCAGTGTGCCATTACCCGTGCCAAGCGTGGATCACCTCAGTGCCGACGGCGTGCTTGATCCAGCGAATATCGGCCCGGAAGCTATAGTCCGCATCCAGCCTTACACCGGGATGGCAATCCGCGACAAAGTCACCCTGCATTGGGACGGCCGCACGCCCGATGGCGTGTACAGCACCTATACAGTGCTCAATAGCGGTACGGTAAACCGCGAGGTGCTGTTTCGTGTGCTGAAGAGCGTTGTCGTCGCCAGCCTCGATGCCCGGATCAACGTCTGGTATGAAGTCGAGCGCAACGGCCAGACCTATCGTTCCGGCAGGCTGGCGTTTGTAGTGCAGGAAACCGTCGTGACACCGCTCCCCGTACCCCAGGTCAAGGAAGCTAGGGGTGACACGCTGTACCTTGCCGACACTGCGAACGGCGCGACGGTGATCGTACAGGCCAGTGCGAATCTGAAACGAAATGACTGGGTGCACATCGAGGTCAAAGGCATCAATGCCAGCGACAGCAAGGAAAAAATCATCCAGGAAGCCGATGTCGGCAAAGAGCTTGCGATGGTTTTTTCCAGTGCGGTGATCGCCGCCAACGTCGGCCAGATCATTGAGGTGGGTTACAACATACAACGTGCATCAGGCGTCGGGCAGACGGCGACTCCGGTGCCGCTGAAAGTAGTGGGCAGCCTGATTGAGCTTTCTCCGCCGCTCATGGATAACGTCGGCCCAGACGGTATCGTCGTCCCCGGAAAAATCCCCGAGTCCGGCGCAACCGTTCGAGTGGCCTATCGAGACATGCAGGCCACGGACAGCGTATTCGTCAGCTGGAAAGGCGTCAGCGCACACGACACCGCGCCGCAGTTGGTGGGCGGCGCAGCGCAGTTGCAATTCAACGTTCCGAAATCCTTCATTACTGCCAACGTCGGCAACCCCGCGACGTTGACTTACACGGTAACCCGCGCAACGGCGTCGCTGGTTTCCGCGCCTTTGCAGTTGACGGTCAAAACGCCGCTGGTGTTTGACACTTCACCCATCACCTTGACCGGCCGGGCTTATTTGATGCCGCACTTTACCGGTATCCTTCCCGTGTTCCCGGCCGGTGCCACGGTGCAGCGGGTTGCCAGCGGGGGTCAGCCTCCCTACGTATACAGCGCGACCGAGCCAGCGCGCGTAGACGAGACGGGGCTGGTCACGCCTCGTGGCAATGGCCCGGCAACTATTACCGTGACGGATGCGGCGGGAGAAACCAGCAGCTACACCGTCACCTGGAGCAATGTCGTCAATTGCTTTGGCCTTAACAGTGGCAGCCTTTCGCAAATGGAGGCGGCTGCCGGGGCCAAGGGCGGACGCCTTCCGACGTTTGAGGAACTGGGCGAAATCCACAATGCTTACGGTAACCGGTGGCCAATGGGCAATAGTTTTTACTGGTCATCAACGATGGCATTGGTTGCGGTGGGTATTAAGTGGTATCTCGTAAAAAACCTGGTCACAGGCGAGCCCCTGCAGATGCTGCACCATAAGACCTGTTTTGCCATCGCACTGGTCCGTGCGCCGGGTTAATCCATTTCGGGCCCAAGCCAGCCAAGTGCTGAAAACTACAGGGCGTCGCCTGAAAAGTGCGGCGCCTTCCATTGAATAGCTCCCCGGCCAGATTCAAGAGCATGATCATGAGCGACGCTTCAAAGCCTGCCAAACGCGGCATACCGCCAGCCAATTGCACCGGCAACTTCGCGGTTGCCGTCAACCAGCGGCCCATGGTTATCAAGTCTCTGCGCGCCCGGCTGATGCTTCGGCCTGAATTGGCCGAAGCCCCGACGCACTGGATCTGGAAGATTATTGCCGACGGCAAGGTGGGTCAGAAGCGCACCAGTATCGGTCTGTTCTTCGACCGGGATTTACCCGCCGGCACCTATGATCTGGTCGCCAACGAGCACATCAAAATTGTCTATAACGAAAGTCCTGGCAGACGCAACGTGGTCTATCACTCCGCCAACCTGCAGACTGGCCAGTTCACCCTGCTCAAAGCCGACATTGCCCGGCAGCAGATAAAAGGGCTTTTCAGTTTTGGCATGTCCGCGATCGATTTTGAAGTCAGCGACGGCGAGTTCGATCTGCAATGCCGTTGAATCACTCAGTCAGCAGGAACTGCCCGATGCGCTGCGCCGTATTTGCCAGGCACTCTTCATAGGTAACCCCGGACGCTTTCAGCGGCTTGAGATCGTGATTGGCGGCAGGCAACCACAGCAGTTCAATCGACTCGGATAATGCGTAGCCTTCGACTGTTTCGCGATTACCCAATGCGTCGCGCTCGCCTTGCACGATCAGGGTGGGGGTTTGCAGTTCAGCCAGATGCGCGACCCTTGGCTTTTCCGGCTTGCCCACCGCGTAAAACGGATAGCCCAGACAGACCAGCGCCTCAGCGCCTAATTCATCAGTAACCAGACTTGCCATCCGCCCGCCCATGGATTTGCCGCCAATGGCCAGACTTCCAGAGACATGAGGTCGCAGGCTGGCATACACCTGCCGCCAGCTTTCCAGCAGCTGCGCCTGCTGATTGGGCGGGCGCTTGCGACCGTCAATCCGGCGTTGGGCCATATAGGGAAACTCGAAACGCACCACGTCGATCCCTTGTGCTGCAAGGCGCGCAGCCATGTCGTTCATGAAGGCGCTGTCCATGGGCGCACCGGCGCCGTGGGCCAGAATAAGCGTCACTTTTTTGCTGCCTGAGTTCCCTTCTGCCCGGTTCCATAACCAGCCATTGTCCTTTGCCAGCTGCGCGCATTGATCCTCGTCAATACCGGCATTTTGCCCATTGCTCATGCTTGCCTCGCTTTTGATGAGTCTGCCAATAACCCGGAGCTAAACCTGCGCGTACTGGCCCCGACCTAGCTGGATGGGAAATACACCTAAATGAACACTACTAACAGCACCGCCTACAACTATCAGGTGGTCCGCCAGTTCGTCATTATGACGGTGATCTGGGGGATTGTCGGGATGGGACTTGGCGTCTTCCTCGCCGCCCAACTGGTTTGGCCTGAACTTAACTTCGACCTTCCTTGGACAAGCTTCGGTCGCTTGCGTCCACTTCACACCAATGCCGTGATCTTCGCTTTCGGCGGCTGCGCATTGTTTGCCAGTTCCTATTACTCGGTCCAGCGCACCTGTCAGACCCAGTTGTTTCTTCCCAAACTCGCGGCCTTCACCTTTTGGGGCTGGCAACTGGTGATCCTGCTGGCGGCCATCAGCCTGCCGCTGGGTTACACCAGTTCCAAGGAATACGCCGAACTGGAATGGCCGATCGACATTCTGATCACCATTGTCTGGGTGGCTTATGCGATTGTGTTTTTCGGCACCGTGGCCAAACGCACGACCAAGCACATCTATGTCGGGAACTGGTTTTTCGGTGGGTTCATTCTTACCGTTGCGATCCTGCACATCGTCAACAACCTTGAATTGCCGGTCAGCCTGACCAAATCCTATTCGCTGTACGCCGGCGCGACCGATGCGATGGTGCAATGGTGGTACGGGCACAACGCCGTGGGATTCTTCCTCACTGCCGGCTTTCTCGGGATGATGTATTACTTCGTGCCCAAGCAGGCCGAGCGCCCGGTTTATTCGTATCGGTTGTCCATCGTGCACTTCTGGGCGCTGATCACCCTGTACATCTGGGCCGGTCCGCACCACTTGCACTACACCGCACTGCCGGACTGGGCACAGTCGCTGGGCATGGTGATGTCACTGATTCTGCTGGCGCCAAGCTGGGGCGGCATGATCAACGGCATGATGACCCTGTCGGGCGCCTGGCATAAATTGCGCAGCGACCCGATCCTGCGGTTTCTCGTGGTATCCCTGGCGTTCTATGGCATGTCGACCTTTGAAGGTCCGATGATGGCCATCAAGACCGTCAACTCGCTCTCCCACTACACCGACTGGACCATCGGTCACGTTCACGCCGGCGCCTTGGGCTGGGTAGCGATGATCTCCATCGGCGCCCTGTATCACATGATCCCGAAAGTCTTCGGTCGGCCGCAGATGCACAGCATCGGCCTGATCAACGCGCACTTCTGGCTCGCCACCATCGGCACGGTGTTGTACATCGCTTCGATGTGGGTCAACGGCATTGCGCAGGGCCTGATGTGGCGTGCGATCAACGAAGACGGCACCCTGACTTACTCCTTCGTCGAAACCCTGGTGGCCAGTCACCCTGGCTTCATCGTGCGGATGGTGGGCGGAGCGATCTTCTTCAGCGGCATGTTGCTGATGGCTTACAACACTTGGCGCACCGTGCGGGCTTCCAACCCTGTCGACGCTGCCGCCGCTGCGCAGATGGCCTGAGGAGTCGACCATGAGACATGAAGTAATCGAAAAAAACGTCGGCCTGTTGATGATTCTGATGGTGCTCGCCGTGAGTATCGGTGGCCTGACCCAGATCGTGCCGCTGTTCTTCCAGGACGTGACCAACAAGCCGGTCGAAGGCATGAAGCCCTACACCGCGCTGCAACTGGAAGGTCGCGACATCTATATCCGCGAAGGCTGCGTCGGTTGCCATTCGCAGATGATTCGGCCGTTCCGCGCCGAGACCGAACGCTACGGCCACTACTCGGTTGCCGGAGAAAGCGTCTGGGATCACCCGTTCCTGTGGGGCTCCAAGCGTACCGGTCCGGACCTGGCCCGGGTTGGCGCTCGCTACTCGGATGACTGGCACCGCGCGCATTTGTACAACCCGCGCAACGTCGTGCCTGAGTCGAAAATGCCGGCTTACCCATGGCTGGTCACCCAGCAACTGGACAGCAGCCATACCGAAGCGAAGATCAAGGCCATGCGCACCCTCGGCGTGCCTTATACCGATGCCGATATCAGCGGCGCCGTAGCGACCCTCAAGGGCAAGACCGAGATGGACGCGCTGGTTTCTTACCTGCAAGTGCTCGGCACTTCGATCAAGAGCAAGAGGTGAGCCATGGATATTCAAGACTTGCGCGGCCTCGGCACGCTGGTGGTGGCAATCGCGTTTATCGGCCTGTCGCTCTGGGTTTTCAGCAGCCGACGCAACTCGGAATTCGCTGAAGCGCGCATGGCACCGTTCGCCGATGAGCCTTTGCCAACACCCGTCAACGAGCAACTTTCACAAGAGCGACTCTCCAAACAGCAGTCTGTCGCGCGGAGTAAACAGTCATGACCACCTTCTGGAGCACCTACATCTGCGTGCTGACCATTGGCAGCCTGATCGGCCTGACCTGGCTGTTGATCGGCACCCGCAAGGGCGAAACCAAAGGCAGCACCGACCAGACCATGGGCCACAGCTTCGACGGCATCGAGGAGTATGACAATCCGCTGCCCCAGTGGTGGTTCATGCTGTTCGCCGGCACGCTGGTGTTCGCGGTGGGTTATCTGATCCTGTATCCGGGCCTGGGCAACTGGAAAGGCGTGCTGCCCGGCTACGAAAATGGCTGGACCGGCGTCAACGAATGGCAGAAGGAAATGGACAAGGCCGATGCCAAGTTCGGCCCGATCTTCGCCAAATTTGCTGCCATGCCAGTGGAAGAAGTGGCCAAGGATCCACAGGCGCTGAAAATGGGCGGTCGGCTGTTCGCGTCCAACTGCTCGGTCTGCCACGGCTCGGACGCCAAGGGCGCTTATGGCTTCCCGAATCTGGCTGACGAGAACTGGCGTTGGGGCGGTGCGGCGGACACCATCAAGACCACTATCATGGGCGGGCGCATGGCCGCGATGCCGGGCTGGGGCGCAGTGATTGGCGAAGAAGGCGTGAAAAACGTTGCTGCTTACGTGCGCCATTCCCTGGCCGGTTTACCTCTGGCGGCGGATGACACCGCGAACCTTGAGGCCGGACAGCAAGTGTTCAGCTCAACCTGTGTAGCGTGTCATGGTGCGGCAGGTAAAGGCACCGAAGCGATGGGCGCCCCAAACCTGACGCAGCCGGGCGGTTTCATCTACGGTACCAGCCTGGCACAACTGCAACAGACCATCCGTCTTGGTCGCCAAGGTCATATGCCTGCTCAGGCCGATTTGCTGGGCAATGACAAAGTGCAGTTGCTCGCCGCTTATGTTTACAGTTTGTCCAAGGGTCCTGATCAACTCGCGGCCAAGGTAAAACAAGCGGAGTAACGATTCAGCAACACGCTGGATCCCACGGACGCCGCACCCCGCAACGGGGTGCGGCAGTTCCCTGTCTGTACGCGACCAAGTGTCGCACCCCTCCTTAGTACAGCTTCCCAGTCCCGGCTTTCGGGTCTAAGCTTGCCCGCATAGTGGACTGGCAATAGCTGGCCACAGGCCAAGTGAAAGGAATGTGTCCGACATTCATACAGGCAAACCCTGACAAGCTGATTCATGGCCTGCTCAAGCCTTGCCCCGTATGCAGCCAAAATGTCCGCCACTCACGCGCGCTATTTCACACGACCTGTCTCCCCCGCCTTTTTCAGTCTGCTTGGACATGATGATTCGTGTGCCTTGCGTTCGAGATATGCCTGAAAAGGCCGTAGTTTCAGCTTCGGATAGCATGTGCAGCGCCGTTTTGCGTTGCATGGACCAATGCCCTCCCCATACCTGCGTCCTTGATATCTCGAATAAACAGTACCTCTAATAAATATCCAAACCGTGGAACCTTAGAATGAGCACAGCAATCAGTCAGACTGCTTATAACTATAAGGTCGTTCGCCAGTTCGCCATCATGACGGTGGTCTGGGGAATCCTTGGCATGGGATTAGGTGTCTTCATCGCCTCACAACTGGTGTGGCCTGATTTGAACCTCGGCCTTGAATGGACGACGTTTGGACGCCTGCGCCCGCTGCACACCAACCTGGTGATCTTCGCCTTCGGTGGCTGTGCTTTGTTCGGCACCTCCTATTACGTCGTGCAGCGAACCTGCCAGACGCGGCTTATCTCCGACAGCATGGCGGCCTTCACCTTCTGGGGCTGGCAAGCGGTGATTCTCGGCGCAATCATCACCTTGCCGCTGGGCTATACGACCACCAAGGAATACGCCGAGCTGGAATGGCCGATTGCCATTTTGCTGGCCATTGTCTGGGTGACCTACGGCGCGGTGTTCTTCGGCACCATCGTCAAGCGCAAGACCAAGCACATCTACGTCGGCAACTGGTTCTACGGCGCATTCATCGTCGTCACCGCGATGCTGCACATCGTCAACCACATGTCGCTGCCGGTCAGCCTGTTCAAGTCGTATTCGGCTTACTCGGGTGCCACCGACGCCATGATCCAGTGGTGGTACGGCCACAACGCGGTAGGATTTTTCCTGACCACGGGCTTTCTGGGGATGATGTACTACTTCGTTCCCAAGCAGGCCGAACGTCCGATCTATTCTTATCGCCTGTCCATCGTGCACTTCTGGGCGTTGATCACCCTGTACATCTGGGCCGGTCCGCACCACTTGCACTACACCGCCCTGCCGGACTGGGCGCAGTCCCTGGGCATGGCGATGTCGATCATTCTCCTGGCGCCCAGCTGGGGCGGCATGATCAACGGCATGATGACCCTGTCGGGCGCCTGGCATAAGTTGCGCACCGACCCGATCCTGCGTTTTCTCGTGGTGTCCCTGGCGTTCTACGGCATGTCGACCTTTGAAGGCCCAATGATGGCCATCAAGACCGTCAACTCGTTGTCCCACTACACCGACTGGACCATCGGTCACGTTCACGCCGGTGCCTTGGGCTGGGTGGCGATGATTTCCATCGGCGCGCTGTACCACATGATCCCGAAAGTCTTCGGTCGGCCGCAGATGCACAGCATCGGTCTGATCAACGCGCACTTCTGGCTCGCAACCATCGGCACGGTGTTGTACATCGCGTCGATGTGGGTCAACGGCATTACCCAGGGCTTGATGTGGCGTGCGATCAACGACGACGGCACCTTGACCTACTCGTTCGTCGAAGCCTTGCAAGCCAGCCATCCGGGTTTCATCGTCCGGGCAGTGGGCGGTGCATTCTTCGCCAGCGGCATGCTGTTCATGGCTTACAACGTATGGCGAACCGTCCGCGCTTCCGACCCGGTTGAAGCAGAAGCCGCCGCCCAGATCGCTGTCGTTGGAGCTCACTGATGAAGCATGAAGTCGTCGAGAAGAATATTGGCCTGCTGGCTTTCTTCATGGTTATCGCCGTCAGCATTGGCGGCCTGACCCAGATCGTGCCGCTGTTTTTCCAGGATGTAACCAACAAGCCGGTCGAGGGCATGAAGCCGCGTACCGCGCTGGAAGTCGAAGGTCGCGATGTGTATATCGCCAACGGCTGTGTCGGCTGCCACTCGCAGATGATTCGTCCGTTTCGCGCCGAGACCGAACGCTACGGTCACTACTCGGTTGCCGGGGAAAGCGTCTGGGATCACCCGTTCCTGTGGGGTTCCAAACGCACCGGCCCGGACCTGGCGCGAGTTGGCGGGCGTTACTCTGATGACTGGCACCGCGCGCACTTGTACAACCCGCGCAACGTTGTGCCTGAGTCGAAAATGCCTGCCTATCCGTTCCTGGTCGAGAAAAAACTCGACGGCAAGGACACCGCGAAAAAACTCGAAGTCTTGCGCACCCTCGGCACGCCTTACACCGACGAAGATATCGCCGGCGCCCAGGCAGCGGTGAAAGGCAAGACCGAAATGGACGCACTGGTGGCCTACCTGCAAGGCCTTGGCACCATCATCAAAAGCAAAAGGTGATCTTGATGGATATCGGGATGATTCGAGGCCTTGGCACCTTGGTGGTGATGGTGGCCTTTATCGGTCTGGCGCTCTGGGTGTTCAGCCCTCGGCGCAAGTCAGAGTTTGAAGACGCGACCTTGCTGCCCTTCGCGGATGATCCCGAAGCCATCAAGAACGTCGAGCAAGCGCAAGCTTCCAGGAGCAACAAATGAGTACGTTTTGGAGTCTGTACGTCACAGTCCTCACCCTGGGTACGATCTTCGTCCTGACCTGGCTGTTGCTGTCGACCCGCAAGGGCCAGCGCAGCGAGGCCACGGAAGAAACCGTTGGTCATTCCTTCGATGGCATCGAGGAATACGACAACCCGCTGCCCAAATGGTGGTTCATGCTGTTCGTGGCCACCATCATCTTTGCCCTGGGTTATCTGGTTCTGTATCCGGGGCTGGGCAACTGGAAAGGCATATTGCCGGGTTACGACTACCTGGATAACGACAAGAAGACCGAGTTCTCCAATGGCCAGTCCGGCTGGACCGGCGTTCATGAATGGGAAAAGGAACTGGCGCGCTCCGATGCGCGGTTCGGACCGATCTTCGCCAAGTTCGCGGCCATGCCGATTGAAGACGTCGCCAAAGACCCGCAGGCACTGAAAATGGGCGGTCGCCTGTTCGCCTCCAACTGCTCGGTGTGTCACGGCTCCGATGCCAAGGGCGCCTACGGTTTCCCGAACCTGACCGACGCCGACTGGCGCTGGGGCGGCGAGCCTGAAACCATCAAGACCACCATCATGGGTGGCCGCCATGCGGTCATGCCGGCCTGGGGCGAAGTGGTCGGCGAGCAAGGCGTGCGTGATGTTTCAGCCTATGTGCTGACGCAACTGGATGGCCGAAAATTGCCGGAAGACGCGAAAGCCGATTCGGCAGCCGGACAGAAAATTTTCGCCGCCAACTGCGTGGCTTGCCACGGCCCGGCGGGTAAAGGCACGCCGGCAATGGGCGCGCCAGACCTGACGCACCCGGGGGCATTCATCTACGGTTCGAGCTTCGCGCAACTGCAGCAGACCATCCGTTACGGTCGCCAGGGCCAGATGCCTGCTCAGGAAGCGATGCAGGGCAATGACAAGGTTCACCTGCTGGCCGCTTACGTTTACAGCCTTTCCCACGGGGAAAAAACCGAAGAAGCCAAGTAGCCTTTCACGGTCGATTCGGCGATTTGAAACAGCCCCATCAAGCGATTAGATGGGGCTGTTTCATTTCAGCCATCCTGGCCTATCGTTGAACATCGATGACCGCTTCGACCGCTCTGCTGCGCCAGTCATTGCCCGTGACCGTGCTGACGGTAAGTGACCGCAAATCAGCTGAAAACTCGGCGGTGAGGTAGGTCTGCTGCGAGGCCGAGCCACTGAGGAATACCGGAACAGTGCCGAAGGTTGCCCTGGCCAGGTGAGCGCCCAACGACTCGTGAAGGTGGCCGGCAAAAACGGCGGTCACACGGTATCGCTCGATCAATGCCCTGAAGCGGTCACGCTCGTAAAAATCGCCCTTCCAGTCATGGGTGTTGTGCATATTCACAATGATCACCTTGCCTTGGGCCCGCGCGGCTGCAAGATCTTTTTCCAGCCACTCAAAGGCATCATTGATTCTGAAACCCAGCCGATTGAACGTCAGCAAAGAGCCCGAGGTGAAGTCAACCGAGTAACTCGGTTCATTGTTCAGTTGCACCACATGAACATCGCCGAATGCTTTGGAATAGGCAAGGCTGCCGAAATAGGTCAGAACGCCGTCGACGTCCCGCGCCGCAAGATCCATTTCGGTTTTGGTCCAATATCGGTCTATCAACGCCTGCACACTGCCAGCGGCGCAATTGTTCAACAAACAGTCATTCACATTGTTGGCGTAGTCATGATTGCCCAGGCCAAAATCGTAAACACCTTCGAGTCTGCTTGAGATAAGTGGGAATACCACATCCCGTTCGGAGCCATGACCGTAGGCCGTCATGTCGCCGTTGATCATTACAGGCACCGCAGCCGAACCACCGTGGGCTTTTCGGTAGTCGGCCACGTTGGCGTATTGCGCTTCGATCAGCTGTCTTGAGCGAGCGTTTCTTGTTGCGCTGCTTTCGTCTTCCCCGCTGTCGCTTTTTTCGGTCCACGGGTACTGCGGGTCCGAGGTAAATACCCAGTTCAGCGGCGTGGGTCCGTTAGCCTGGGCCAGCGGCACAAAGGACGCGAGCACAGCGGCCACAGCCACCCAGTTGATAATTGAGCTGTTCATTGAAATCCCTTTCTTAACGTTTGGAGGTTACGAAATCATCCATTGATTTCGTGTTTAAGCTTAATCGGCAGCATCGGAAATACCATTGAGGCCGACCCGAAACGCTCTACAAATGGTGTAGGAAGTCAGATGTTAATTGGCGGACTAATGGTCAATAGCCGTAAGTTTTTTACAAACGGGTACAACCGCACTGTCGCGTCGGCAAGACCACTCCGACAATGCCGTGATCGGCACGAAGAATGGCCACAAATCGGCCAATTCCTTGATCTGAATCAACACCGATCAAAATTGCCTACACTAAGAATCGTCGCCACCCAACGCGGCCAAAGGTCGCACCCTTCCAGCGAGTCTGAAGGCGTATCATTGACGCCATAACAGCACTCTTCTGACCACAGTCGGCATGTACTGGCTGAGGCATTTTTCCACTGCCGTGGGATGCACCGATGAGCAATCAGATTCCCGTACACAATGTCACGCCGCCACCGAAAAACGATAACAACACGGTGGACCTCTATGCTGCGCGCGAAAAAATCTATACCCGTGCCTTCACCGGCCTGTTCCGCAATCTGCGCATGGTCGGCGGCGGTCTGCTGTTCCTGATTTATTTCGGAACGGTGTGGCTGAACTGGGGCGGGCATCAGGCGGTGTGGTGGAACCTGCCGGAGCGCAAGTTTTACATTTTCGGCGCAACGTTCTGGCCGCAGGATTTCATCCTGCTGTCGGGCATTCTGATCATCAGCGCCTTCGGCCTGTTCTTCATTACCGTCTACGCCGGACGCGTCTGGTGCGGCTATACCTGCCCGCAAAGCGTCTGGACCTGGATTTTCATGTGGTGCGAGAAAGTCACCGAAGGTGATCGCAACCAGCGTATCAAGCTCGACAAGGCACCGATGAGTGCCAACAAATTCGCGCGCAAACTGGCCAAGCACACGCTGTGGTTGCTGATCGGTCTGGTGACCGGCCTGACCTTCGTCGGCTACTTCGCGCCGATCCGCGACCTGACCGCCGAATTGCTCACCGGCCAGGCCGATGGCTGGGCCTATTTCTGGATTGGTTTCTTCACCCTCGCCACCTACGGCAACGCCGGATGGCTGCGCGAGCAAGTGTGCATTTACATGTGCCCTTACGCGCGTTTTCAGAGCGTGATGTTCGACAAGGACACGCTGATCGTCTCCTACGACCCACGTCGCGGCGAGAAACGTGGCACGCGCAAAAAAGAAGCGGACTACAAAGCTCAGGGCCTCGGCGATTGCATTGACTGCACGATGTGCGTGCAGGTCTGCCCGACCGGGATCGACATTCGCGACGGCCTGCAGGTGGAGTGCATTGGTTGCGCGGCCTGTATCGACGCCTGCGACACCATCATGGACAAGATGAACTACCCGCGCGGCTTGATCAGCTACACCACCGAGCACAACCTGTCCGGCCAGGTCACCAACAAGCTGCGGCCCCGCCTGATTGGCTATGCGCTGGTATTGCTGGTGATGATCGGCCTGCTGGCATCAGCCTTCTTCATGCGTTCGCTGGTGGGCTTCGATGTCAGCAAGGACCGCGTGTTGTACCGGGAAAACGCTGAAGGTCGGATCGAGAACGTCTACAGCCTTAAAGTCATGAACAAGGATCAGGTCGACCACACCTACATTCTCGATGCCACCGGCCTGCCGGATCTGAAGCTGCAAGGGCGTCGTGAATTCAAGGTCGCGGCAGGTGACATCTTCACCATGCCGGTGGAATTGTCGAGCGCCCCCGAGAAGCTGCCGTCGAGCACCAACGAGGTCACCTTCATCCTTCAGGACGCCGATAACGGCGGCACCCACGCTGAAACCAAGAGCCGCTTCATTGGCCCGCAAGTACGTTAAAACCAGTTAATAGCGAAGTATCAATAGAGAGTCAGCCATGTCTGTCGCAACTGCTTCAAGCCCCTGGTACAAGCACATCTGGCCATGGATCATCATTGCGATCCTGGCGTGCTCGGTGACTTTGACCTTGTCCATGGTGACCATTGCCGTGAACAACCCGGACAATCTGGTCAACGACAACTACTACGAGGCCGGCAAAGGCATCAATCGCTCCCTCAACCGCGAGTTGCTGGCCCAGACCCTCAAGCTGCGCGCCAGCGTGCACCTGGATGAACTGACCGGCGAAGCCGAGTTGCGCCTGAGCGGCGACAGCCAGCCGCAAACCGTCGAGCTGAACCTGATTTCACCGACCCAGCCGGAAAAGGATCGCAAGATCATCCTGACCCGCAGCCCTTCGGATGCCGGGCGCTACATCGGCCAGTTGAGCGACAAGGTCGAAGGCCGTCGCTTCGTGGAACTGCTGGGTGTGCAGGACGGCCAGACCTGGCGCCTGTTCGAAGAGGAACAAGTCAGCCACGACAAGGACCTGGCCTTGGGCGACGAGCCGATTCAAGGCGCTGAAGATTTGAAGAATTGACTTGAGAGTGGCGAGAACCCGCTGGAGCGAGGGATGACTCAACCAACCCCCTGCTACCACTGCGCCCTGCCCGTCCCGGCCGGTAGCCGTTTTACCGCTGTCGTGCTCGGGCAATCGCGGGAGATGTGCTGTCCTGGCTGTCAGGCCGTGGCCGAAGCCATTGTCGCGGGCGGTCTGGAAAGTTATTACAGCCACCGCAGTGAAGCCTCGGCCAACCCCGAAACCTTGCCGGTGCAGCTGGTCGACGAACTGGCGCTGTATGACCGTCCCGACGTGCAGGCGCCCTTCGTTCGCCATGACGGCGAGCTGTCGGAAACCACGTTATTGATGGAAGGCATCAGCTGCGCGGCATGCGCCTGGTTGATCGAAAAACACCTGCGCAGCCTGCCGGCGGTGGCCGAGGCGCGTCTGAACCTGTCCAATCATCGCTTGCATGTGCGCTGGGCCGACAGCCAGTTGCCGTTGAGCCAGGTACTCAGTGAACTGCGGCATATCGGCTACGTCGCTCATCCGTATCAGGCTGATCGCGCGGCCGAGCAACTGGCCAGCGAGAATCGTCTGGCCTTGCGCCAGCTGGGCGTCGCTGGCCTGCTGTGGTTCCAGGCGATGATGGCGACCATGGCCACCTGGCCGGAATTCAACATCGATCTCAGCCCCGAGATGCACACCATCCTGCGCTGGGTCGCGCTGTTCCTGACCACGCCGATTGTGTTCTACAGCTGTGCACCGTTTTTTCGCGGCGCCATGCGTGACCTGCGCACCCGGCATCTGACCATGGACGTCTCGGTATCGCTGGCCATTGGCAGTGCTTACATCGCCGGCATCTGGACCGCGATCACCGGCAATGGCGAATTGTATTTCGACGCGGTTGGCATGTTTGCGCTGTTCCTGCTGACGGGTCGCTATCTGGAACGCCGGGCGCGGGAACGCACCGCCGCCGCGACGGCGCAACTGGTCAACCTGCTGCCCGCCTCGTGCCTGCGTCTGACGGCTGACGGCCAAAGCGAACGCATCCTGCTCAGTGAATTGCGCTTGGGTGATCACGTGCTGGTGCATCCCGGTTCGGTGCTGCCGGCGGATGGCCGCATTGTCGAAGGACAGTCCAGCGTCGATGAGTCATTGCTGACCGGCGAATACCTGCCGCAGCCTCGGCAATCCGGCGATGCGGTCACTGCCGGCACGCTGAACGTTGAAGGTGCCTTGACCGTTGAAGTGTTGGCGCTGGGGCATGACACGCGCCTGTCAGCCATCGTCCGCCTGCTGGAACGAGCCCAGGCAGACAAACCGCGCCTGGCGGAAATCGCTGACCGCGCGGCGCAATGGTTCCTGTTGATTTCGCTGATTCTGGCGGCGGCCATCGGCTTGCTTTGGTGGCAAATCGACCCATCCCGGGCGTTCTGGATCGTCCTCGCCATGTTGGTCGCCACGTGCCCATGCGCCCTGTCATTGGCGACCCCGACGGCGCTGACCGCAGCCACTGGCACGCTGCATAAACTCGGTCTGTTGCTGACCCGTGGCCATGTGCTGGAAGGCTTGAATCAGATTGATACGGTCATTTTCGACAAGACCGGAACCCTCACCGAAGGCCGCCTGGTATTACGCAGCATCAAAACCCTGGCCAAGCTGGATGCGGACACATGCCTGAGCCTGGCCGCAGCCCTGGAAAATCGCTCCGAACATCCCATCGCCCGAGCATTCGGGCGCGCACCGGTCGCGGCGGAAGAGGTGCATAGCCAGCCGGGATTGGGGCTCGAAGGTGTGGTTGGCGGACAGCGGCTGCGCATTGGTCAGCCCGAATTTGTCTGCACCCTCAGCACCAGCACAATTCCACCGATGCCCGATGATGCAGGCCAGCATTTGTTGCTGGGCGACAGTAACGGGCCGCTGGCCTGGTTCATCCTTGATGACCGCTTGCGCGACGATGCTTTCGAATTGTTGCAGGCCTGCAAGGCCCGTGGCTGGAAGACGCTGTTGTTGTCGGGGGACAGCTCGCCGATGGTCGCCAGGGTCGCGGCGGAACTGGGCATCGACGAAGCGCAGGGCGGCTTACGTCCGGACGACAAACTGGCGGTGTTGCAGCAGTTGCACAGCCAGGGCCGCAAGGTGTTGATGCTGGGCGATGGCGTCAACGACGTACCGGTGCTGGCTGCCGCCGATATCAGTGTCGCCATGGGTTCGGCCACCGACCTGGCAAAAACCAGCGCCGATGCGGTGTTGCTGTCCAATCGTTTGCAGGCGCTGGTCCACGCCTTTAGTCTGGCGCGCCGTACCCGCCGGGTAATCATCGAGAATCTGTTGTGGGCCGGGTTGTACAATGGCCTCATGTTGCCGTTCGCGGCGCTGGGCTGGATCACGCCAGTCTGGGCGGCTATCGGCATGTCGGTCAGTTCGTTGACCGTGGTGCTCAATGCCTTGCGCCTCACGCGAATGCCAGGCGTTCAGACGCCAGCGGTTGCCATTACCCGTCCGTTGCCGACATGAACCGGCGACCGGCTTCGGAGGCTTTATGCCAGCGCTCTACATCATGATCCCGGCGGCACTGCTCATCGTCGCCATCGCCATCTACATTTTCTTCTGGGCCGTGGACAGCGGCCAGTACGACGACCTCGACAGCCCGGCCCACAGCATCCTGTTCGACGACCAGGATCCGAATCATCAGGCGGCGGTGGACGAGGCGGCGCATAAGGGACAGCAGCAGGCCAAGGATCAACCGCATGCTTGATATGAGTCCTGTTGGAGCGTGGCTTGCCCGCGAAGGCGATAGTGCGACCCACGTATATGCATTGAATGAACCGGCCTCTTCGCGGGCAAGCCTCGCTCCAACGGGTTTAACCGGCTTTGACCCTGTATGACTGACCTCGCCCCGCTCCTCGTTTCGGCGGTCATCCTCGGCCTGCTGGGCGGCGGGCATTGTCTGGGCATGTGTGGCGGCTTGATGGGCGCGCTGACCCTGGCGATTCCCAAAGAGCAACGCAGCCGACGCTTCCAGTTGCTGTTGGCCTATAACCTGGGCCGCATCCTGAGTTACGCCACTGCCGGGCTGCTGATCGGCATGGCCGGCTGGGCGGTGGCCAACAGTCCTGCTGCCATGGTGCTGCGTGTCATCGCCGCGCTGCTGCTGATTGCCATGGGTTTGTACCTCGCCGGCTGGTGGAGTGGCCTGACGCGCATTGAAAGCCTCGGTCGCGGCCTGTGGCGACACATTCAGCCGGTTGCGAGCAAACTGCTGCCCGTGTCGAGCCTGCCCAGGGCAATGTTGCTGGGCGCGCTCTGGGGCTGGTTGCCGTGCGGATTGGTCTACAGCACGTTGTTATGGTCAGCCAGCCAGGGCAATGCGCTGGACAGTGCGCTGTTGATGCTGGCATTCGGCTTGGGAACCTGGCCGGTGCTGCTGGCGACAGGCCTGGCTGCCGAACGAATGACGGCCTTGCTGCGCAAGCGCGGGGTGCGCATGGCCGGTGGTGTGTTGGTCATTCTGTTCGGTATCTGGACTTTGCCTGGCCCACACCAACATTGGCTAATGGGGCATTGACCCACATCAACACCCAAATGAGTTGCCTTCCCTAGACTGACCGGCACTGCCAGTCTATTCGGGGAACGCCCGCATGCTCGACGCAATTCAATGGGATTCTGATCTGATTCGCCGCTACGACCTGGCGGGGCCGCGCTACACGTCCTACCCCACAGCCGTGCAATTTCAAACACAAGTGGGAGCGTTCGACCTGCTCCACGCCCTGCGCGACAGCCGCAAGGCCATGCGACCCTTGTCGCTCTACGTCCACATCCCGTTCTGCGCCAACATCTGTTATTACTGCGCCTGCAACAAAGTCATCACCAAGGATCGCGGCCGGGCTCAGGCCTACATGCAGCGCCTTGAGCACGAGATCCAGATGATCGCCTGCCACCTGGATCCGGGTCAGGTGGTGGAGCAGCTGCATTTGGGTGGCGGCACGCCGACGTTCCTCAGCCATGACGAGCTGCGCCAGTTGATGGCCCAGCTGCGCAAGCATTTCAATCTGCTGGACGACGACTCGGGCGACTACGGCATCGAAATCGACCCGCGCGAGGCCGACTGGTCGACCATGGGCCTGTTGCGCGAGCTCGGCTTCAATCGGGTCAGCCTTGGCCTGCAAGACCTTGATCCGCAGGTTCAGCGCGCCGTCAATCGCATGCAAACCCTGGAAGAAACCCAGGCCATCATCGAAGCGGCGCGCACCCTGCAATTTCGTTCGGTGAATATCGACCTGATCTACGGCCTGCCCAAGCAAACCCCTGATGCCTTCGCCCACACCGTCGACGAAGTCATCGGCCTGCTGCCGGACCGGCTATCGGTATTCAACTACGCGCACCTGCCGGAACGCTTCATGCCGCAGCGCCGTATCGAAGCCGCCGACCTGCCGTCACCGGAAAACAAGTTGCGGATGCTTGAGCAAACCATCGGGCAGCTGACCAAGGCTGGTTACCGGTATATCGGCATGGACCACTTTGCCCTGCCCGATGACGAGCTCGCGGTGGCCCAGGAAGAATTGACCCTGCAACGCAACTTTCAGGGTTACACCACCCATGGCCATTGCGACTTGATTGGCCTGGGCGTATCCGCCATCAGCCAGATCGGTGATCTGTACAGCCAGAACAGCAGCGACCTCAGCGATTATCAGAACCTGTTGGCCAGCGATCAACTAGCGACCAAGCGCGGGCTGATCTGCACAGAAGACGATCGCGTGCGCCGGGCGGTGATTCAGCAGTTGATCTGCCATTTCAGCCTGGACTTCGCCGATATCGAAACCGAATTCGCGATTGATTTCCGCGCTTACTTCAGCGAGCTGTGGCCCGAGTTGGCGACCATGGCCACCGACGGCTTGATCGAGCTGAACGCCGAAGGCATTCGGGTCATGCCTGCCGGGCGCCTGTTGGTGCGGTCGGTGTGCATGGTGTTTGACGCGCATCTTTCGCAGCAGAATCGCCAGCGCTTTTCACGGGTGATCTGAGCGGATGCCTGCACGATTGCCAGCGACAGGCAGGGAGCTACATCTTGGCCAGGACCAGCATGCTGGCTTTCATTTTGTCAGCCGAACCGAGCTTGAGCTTGCTCATGACCGCCGACAAATCCGACGTGGTGTTGCTGATCTGCCGCTGATAAATCGCCGACACCGTTTGCAGGGCCGAGATTTTGGCCTGGCGCATGTCCGGAGTCAGGTACTTGTCCTTCATGGCGGCCTGCAACTCTTTCTCCAGCCGGTCCATGCCTTTCTGGGATTCGCGCACGGCGGTAAGGATTTTCTGAACTGAATCCGGCAGACCGCTTTCGGCGATGTCGGGATTGGTGGAACGCGCCAGCGCAGCTCGAGCCTGACCCGCAGCGGACAAGGTGACTTGCACGCTATCGCTGGTTTTGGTCGGGGTGTCGGCAGCCGGTTCGCTGGCGCTGGTTTTCGCAGGCTTATTGGCGCTGATAAACGCGTTGCTGATGGCGGTAAGTGTTGGTGACCACATGAGTGTAAACCCCTGATCGGAATGCCAATGATCCCAGAACTATCGGCCCGATCAGCCAAAGCTTGATGCCAGGCCTTGTAATGGCGCTGGCCGGATGCGCTGCCACTGAGTTACCCTTATAACTTATGTGTGTTTTCCCACAAGGATTAAACCAATGTCCGAGCCAGTCAAGTTGCGTGCTCATACCCAGGCTCACTGCAAGGATTGCAGCCTGGCGCCCCTTTGCCTGCCACTTTCCTTGAACCTCGAAGACATGGACGCGCTTGACCAAATCGTCAAGCGTGGCCGCCCGCTGAAAAAAGGTGAGTTCCTGTTCCGTCAGGGCGACACCTTTGTCTCGGTATACGCCGTACGCTCCGGCGCGCTGAAGACGTTCAGTATCAGCGACGGCGGTGAAGAACAACTGACCGGCTTCCATCTGCCCAGCGAACTGGTGGGCATGTCGGGCATGGATTCAGAGGCTTACCCGGTATCGGCACAAGCGCTGGAAACCACATCCGTCTGTGAAATTCCGTTCGAACGCCTGGATGAACTGTCGGTGCAGTTGCCGCAGCTGCGTCGCCAGTTGATGCGGGTCATGAGCCGGGAGATTCGCGACGATCAGCAAATGATGCTGCTGTTGTCGAAGAAAACCGCCGATGAACGCATCGCGACGTTCCTCGTCAACCTGTCCGCCCGCTTCCGCGCACGGGGTTTCTCGGCCAACCAGTTCCGCCTGAGCATGTCGCGTAACGAAATCGGCAATCACCTGGGCCTGGCGGTGGAAACCGTGTCCCGGGTGTTCACGCGCTTCCAGCAGAACGAACTGATTGCGGCCGAAGGCAAGGAAATCCGGATTCTCGATCCGATCCAGCTGTGCGCGCTGGCTGGCGGCGCTATCGAAAGCTGAACAGGTTGCAAGAGTGCGATCCAGAGCGCGCGGCGATAGACTAGACGCGCTATTCACCCCTGCCCTGGATCACCTTTTATGACTGTCGACGAATTCAACTTCAAATCCCTGATCCGCCCGGTTGTGGACTTTCCCAAGCCAGGCGTCATCTTTCGGGACATTACCCCGCTGTTCCAGTCACCCAGGGCCACGCGCCTGATCATGGACAGCTTCGTCCAGCGCTACATCGACGCCGACTTCACGCACATCGGCGCGATGGATGCCCGGGGCTTTCTGATCGGCTCGATCATCGCCTACGAGCTCAACAAACCGCTGATCCTGTTCCGCAAGCAAGGCAAGCTGCCTGCCGACGTCTTGTCCGAGGCGTACCAGACCGAATACGGCCAGGCGTACCTGGAAGTTCACGCAGACAGCCTGTGTGAAGGCGATTCAGTGGTGATGTTCGATGACCTGATCGCGACTGGCGGCACCTTGATAGCGGCAGCCAACCTGATCCGCCGCATGGGTGCCGAAATCCATGAAGCCGCAGCGATTATCGACCTGCCTGAACTGGGCGGCTCACAACGCCTGCAAGCCATGCAGATCCCGACGTTCTGCCTGACCGAGTTTGGGCTGGCCGAGTAACGAGGTCATACCATTGGAGCGAGGCTTGCCCGCGAACACGCCTTCGCGGGCAAGCCTCGCTCCAACGGATACCATGCGAACTACAACGCTATCGGCTTGCGCCCCGCAAACGAATGCGCCAAGGTGCCGCCGTCCACCAGCTCCAGCTCGCCACCCAGCGGTACGCCATGGGCGATGCGGGAGGTGATCAGGCCCTTGTTGGCCAGCAGCTGCGCGATGTAATGCGCCGTGGCTTCACCTTCCACTGTGGGGTTGGTGGCCAGGATGACTTCGGTGAAGGTGCCTTGCTCGGTGATGCGCGTCAGCAATTGCGGAATGCCGATGGCTTCCGGCCCCAGGCCGTCGAGCGGCGAAAGGTGGCCCTTGAGCACGAAATAGCGTCCGCGAAAGCCCGTCTGCTCCACCGCATACACGTCCATCGGGCCTTCGACCACGCACAGCAGCGTATCGTCGCGACGCACGTCGGCGCATTGCGGGCAGAGGTCGTCTTCGGTGAGCGTACGGCACAACCGGCAATGGCCGACGCCTTCCATCGCCTGGCTCAATGCCAGCGCCAGACGCGAGCCTCCGCTGCGGTCGCGCTCAAGCAGTTGCAGCGCCATACGTTGCGCGGTCTTCTGGCCGACACCCGGCAAGGTGCGCAAGGCGTCGATCAACTGGCGAATCAGTGGGCTGAAGCTCATGAGGAAAGGTCCGACAAAAACACAAGACGCGGTTTATACCCGCGCCCTGTAGGCAGCGTCAATTCACGCGTTGGAAACCTTGATCACCAACTTGCCGAAGTTGCGCCCTTCGAGCAAACCGATGAAGGCCTCCGGAGCCTGCTCCAGACCTTCGACCACATCCTCGCGAAACTTCACCTTGCCGTCAGTCACCAGCGGCAGCATTTCGGTGATGAACTCGTCACGGCGATGGCCATAGGCTTCATAGACGATAAAGCCCTGCATCAGCGCGCGCTTGGTCAGGAGCGTGCGCATCAGCAACGGAAGCTTATTCTCACCTTCCGAAACGCCTTGCGCGTTGTACTGGGCAATCACGCCGCACAGAGGAATGCGCGCTCGCGGATTGAGCAGCGGCAATACCGCATCAAAGACTTTGCCGCCGACCAGTTCGAAGTAAATATCGATACCGTTGCCGCAGGCTTGCTTGAGTTCTTCGGCAAAATGCTCGCTCTTGTGATCGATACAGGCGTCGAAACCCAGCTCATCGACGACATAGCGGCACTTCTCGGCACCGCCTGCGACCCCCACGACCCGCAAACCCTGCAACCTGGCCACCTGCCCCACCACGGAACCCACTGCGCCGGACGCCGCTGCCACCACCAGGGTTTCCCCGGCTTTGGGCTTGCCGATGTCCATCAGCCCCATGTACGCGGTCATGCCGGGCATGCCCAGCACGCCCACCGCCATCGATTCACTGGGCAGGCCTTTGGGCACCGATTGCAGCAACGTGCCGTCACTGATGCTGTGGGTCTGCCAGCCGGTCTGACCGACCACCAGGTCGCCCGGCTTGAAGTCAGGATTACGCGACTGCTCGACCACGCTCACCGCGCCACCTTCCATGACGGCGTCGATTTCCACCGGATCGGCGTAGGACGGCGCGTCGCTCATGCGGCCGCGCATGTACGGATCCAGCGACAGATAAAGTGTGCGCAGTTGCACCTGACCGTCTTCCAGATCGGGCAGTGCTTCACGCTCAAGACGAAAGTTTTCCGGGGTTGGCGCACCGTTCGGACGCGAGGCCAGCACGATGCGCTGATTGAGGATTAATTCTTGGGTCATCGCAGGGATTCCTTGGTGATGATTTCCACGGGTATGCAGAGCAGACCGTCGTGCAGGGCCAGCGTTCGGTCGGATTAGCCTGCGCCAGCCCGTTACACGTCACGCAGAAACAAAAATGCCAGGCACTGGGCCTGGCATTTTCGACACGCGGGTTCAATCAGAACGGCAGTTTCATGCCTGGCGGCAATTGCATGCCAGCCGTCATGCCTGCGGTTTTTTCCTGGCTGGCCTGTTCGATCTTGCGCACCGCGTCGTTGACGGCGGCGGCGATCAGGTCTTCCAGTACTTCCTTGTCTTCCTGCATCAGGCTGTCATCCAGATTGATGCGCTTGACGTCATGGCGACCGGTCATCACCACGCTCACCAGGCCTGCGCCTGATTGGCCGGTCACTTCGGCGTTGGCCAATTCTTCCTGCATCTTGGCCATTTTTTCCTGCATCTGCTGTGCCTGCTTCATCAGGCCGGCCATGCCACCTTTCATCATGGGATATCTCCTCGCAAATCGATGTAGTTATCTGACGCGGCACAGTTGGGCGCCACGCCGTCTGTTAAAGAGTCTGAGCCACCGGGGCATCTACAGGTTTAATCGTATCCTCCCGGATCACCGCGCCAAACTGTTGCAGCATCTGCTGGATGAACGGATCACCGTGGATCGACGCCTCGGCCTGCCGTTGACGCTCGCCGCGCAGACGCGAAGCTGCCTGGGCCGGGGTTTCCTGCTCAGGCTTGATCAACTCGACACGCAAGTTGAGGGTCCGGCCGCTGAACTGATTCAACGCGTCGTTCAGGCGACGATGCTGAGTCGCGTTGTACAGCGCGCTGTGCGCAGGGTCCAGATGCAGCAGCCAATCGTCGCCGTCCATTGCGATCAACGTACAGTTGGCGGCGATGCTGCCCGTCATGCCCGAAATCGGCAGTTTGAGGAACATCTGCAGCCATTCCAGCGCCAGACCGGTTGCCGGTTTCAATGCCGGAGCCGGTTCTGCTTCGACCTCTTCGGCGACGCTTTCGTGCGCCAGCTCGTCAAGATAACTGTAGGACGCCGGATCGATATCCACATCCGGCTCGACATAATCGTCGTCCATCGGCGGTTCGTCGTCGCGATCCATGGGCGCAGGCACGTAGGCGTGCTGCGGGATCGCTTCCATGGCCGCGATCTCTGGCGGCGCTGTTGCAACTTCAGGCGCATCAGGCACCGGTGTCGCGGGTGCCGGAGTCGGCATCGGCGTCAGCTCGGGCTGCTCGGCCACGGTATCGAGCATCGGTTCCGGAACGGATTCCTGAACGGGAGCGGGCTCGGCTTCCGGGTCGGTCTGAATCTCTTCCGCCAGTTCTATGGCTGGCGGCGCTGCCTTGGGCTCGTTCCACGGCAGGTCAACTTCTGGCGCGGGCGCAGCTTCGATCACCGCTGCAGCTGGTTTTTCAACCACAGGCTCAAGCACGGGAACGACAGCAGAAGCCGTTATTACCGGTGCGACAATTGCCGCACCGGCCACTGTTGGTCGGGAATCAACTGTGGCCTGATTGATCCCCACTGACTTTAACGGCTGTCTCGGCGCATCCAGACTGTCCGCAGGCCGGAACGCCAGCATGCGCAGCAGGACCATTTCAAAGCCGCCGCGCGGATCAGGCGCCAGAGGCAGATCGCGACGGCCGATCAGGCCCATCTGGTAATAAAACTGTACGTCTTCGGCGGGCAACGCCTGGGCCAGCGCCAGTACGCGATCACGATCCCCATGCCCGTTATCGATCGCTTCCGGCAATGCCTGGGCGATGGCAACGCGGTGCAACACATTGAGAATTTCCGAGAGCACACCGTTCCAGTCCGGGCCCTGCTCGGAGAGATGGCGCACCGCTTCCAGCAAACTGCGGGCGTCGCCATCGATCAACGCGGTCAGGACGTCGAACACCTGACCATGATCCAGCGTTCCGAGCATGGCGCGCACGTCGGTGGCCATGACTTTGCCTTCACCGAAGGCAATCGCCTGATCGGTCAGGCTCATGGCATCGCGCATCGAACCATCGGCGGCGCGACCCAGCAGCCACAGCGCATCGTCTTCGAATGGCACGTTTTCCACGCTGAGCACGTGAGTCAGATGCTCGACCACGCGCTCAGGGGTCATGTTCTTCAGCGAGAACTGCAGGCAGCGCGAGAGGATCGTTGCCGGCAGTTTTTGCGGATCAGTGGTCGCCAGAATGAATTTGACGTACGGCGGCGGCTCTTCGAGGGTCTTGAGCAGTGCGTTGAACGAATGACTGGACAGCATGTGCACTTCGTCGATCAGATAGACCTTGAAGCGTCCGCGACTGGGCGCGTACTGCACGTTATCCAGCAGTTCACGGGTGTCCTCGACCTTGGTGCGGCTGGCGGCGTCGATTTCGATCAGGTCGACAAAGCGGCCTTCATCGATTTCCCGGCATACCGAACACACCCCACACGGCGTCGAAGTAATGCCGGTTTCGCAGTTCAGGCATTTGGCTATGATCCGCGCTATCGTTGTTTTACCCACCCCGCGCGTGCCGGTGAACAGATAGGCATGGTGCAGCCGCTGACTGTCCAGCGCATTGATCAGGGCCTTCAACACATGAGTCTGGCCGACCATTTCGCGAAACGAGCGCGGACGCCATTTACGTGCAAGAACCTGATAACTCATCGAAAACCGTCGCAACTGGGAAGCGGAAGACCGCTAATGCTAGCGGAGCAGGGGCAAAATTGCATCTGGTGTCATTTCTTATCTTTCCTTGCCCCTCAAATGAATGTCACATCGGCCGATAAGCTGGCTATTATCAGCCTCATATTGCTCACCCTGAAGGCTGCATGCGCGAACTGGTCTTGAGCATTTTGCTGGTGGTTTCCAGTTCCAGCTTCGCCGCTGAGACGCCCCTGCGCTTCTCTATCGCCGACAGCTGGTCAATGCCGCTGGTGAATATCGTCAACAACCAGCCCAATGACGGGATTCTGTTCGACATCATGCAGAGCCTCGCGGCGCAGGTCGGGCGTACTGCCGAATATCACGTGCTGCCCCGACTGCGCGTTCAGGCGGCGCTGGAGCGCGGCGAAGTCAATGTCCGGTGCTACGCGGCGCAGGCCTGGACGGCGGGGCTTTCGGGGGATTACACCTGGAGCCTGCCGATCCTGATCCAGCGCGACGTGCTGGTCACCGTGAATCAAGACCGCAGCATCACCGGGCCCGCACAACTCCCGCCGGGCGAAGTGGTCGGTGCAGTCCTGGGTTATAGCTATCCGGTGCTGCAACCCTTCTTCAACCGCCAAGAACTGATTCGCGAAGACGCCCGTAACCAGGACCAGGTCCTGAAGAAACTGGCGGTCGGGCGCTATCAATATGCAGTGGCCAATAAAATGGCTCTGGACTGGTACAACCGCAACAATCCCGGCGACCCACCGCTGCGCGCCGTGACTCAACTTACCGAGCAACCGGCAGGCTGCATTGTGCGCAACGATCCGGATATTCCGGTGCAGCGCCTGTTGCGCGTGCTGGTGCGCATGTCGGTATCCGGCGAGTTGCAGCGCATCATCGATAAATACACCGCGCCCTTGCCCGCAGCGGGCACCTCGCTGTCGCAATAACGTCATACAGCCTCGCTAGGCTCCTGCGAAACATCCTGCAACACTTTCGCAGCGAGCACCCATCAGCATGAGCGACCACCCGGACGACACCACCAAACCCGACGTCAGCAGACGGCGCTTCCTCGGCGGCGTCGCCGTGTTGGGCGCCAGCGCGACGCTTGGCAGCTACGTAAAAGCCGACGCGCTTGGGACTGCAGCGACAATGCCACCGCTCAGCGGCGCAGCGCTGGACAAGGCACTGCGCGACAACGTGAAAACCGTGGTGGTGATTTACGCCGAGAATCGCAGCTTCAACAATCTGTTCGGCAACTATCCGGGGGTGGAAAAGCCGCTCTCCGCGCTCAAGCCCGAGGATTATCAGCAGCGTGATCGTGACGGCTCGCTGCTGCAAAGCCTGCCGCCCGCCTGGGGCGGCGTGTTGCAGGTGGGACCGCAGACCGTCGATGGCGTCACCTATCCGGTTGGCGGCCAATTCCAGGAAAACCTGCCCAACGCACCCTACCCGCTCAAAGGACTGGATGGCGAGGACTTGCCGTTCGGCCTGGTGACCAGGGACTTGTGGCATGTGTTCTATCAGAATCAGATGCAAATCAACGGCGGCAAAAATGACCGCTTCGTCGCCTGGGCCGATGCGGGCGGCTTGACCATGGGCCATTACGCGCAAAGCCAGTATTCGTTGCGCCTGTGGGACGTCGCCAAGGAATTCGTGCTGTGCGACAACTTCTTTCAGGGCGCCTTCGGCGGCTCTTTCCTGAACCACCAGTACCTGGTTGCAGCCACCGCGCCGTTCTATCCGAGCGCTGCAACTTCAGTGGCGAAATCGCAGATCGCCGCACTGGAAAGCGACAACCCCCGTGACACACGGCTCAAACCGCTGGAGAAATCCCCGGCCAGCGCCATGACCGGGCCACCGCAATTCGGCCCCAGCGCGCTGACGCCAGACGGCTATGGCGTCAACACGCTGGCCCCACCGTATTGGCCAACCTGGCTGCGCGACCCGGAAAAACCGGACTACTCCAAACCGGACCTGCCTAACGTGCTGGTGCCACAAAGCCATGAACACATCGGCGACAAGCTGAGCCAGAAAAATGTCGACTGGGCGTGGTACGCCGGTGCCTGGCAAGTCACCCTCGACCAATTCAAGGATTCCACCGGCATCCCGAAGATCCCCAACTTTCAGTACCACCACCAGCCATTCAACTACTTCGTCCAGCAAGGTCCGCAGAACCCGGCTGAACGCAACAAGCGCCTGCGCGATGGCGGTCTTGGCGATGAATCGCGCAGCAATAAATTCCTCGCCGACGCCGAAGCCGGGAAATTGCCGGCGGTCACGTTTTACAAACCGCAGGGCAATCTGAACATGCACGCCGGCTACGCCGATATCGCCGCTGGCGACCGGCACATCGACCGCGTCATCAAGGTGCTGCGCAACAGCCCGCAATGGCCAAACATGGTGATCGTCATCACCGTGGATGAAAACGGCGGCTGGTGGGACCACGTTGCGCCGCCCCAAGGCGACCGCTGGGGACCGGGCTCCCGCGTGCCGGCGTTGGTGGTTTCGCCGTTCGCCCGCAAAGGCACGGTGGATCACACGGTGTACGACACCGCCTCGATCCTGCGTCTGATTACACGTATTCACGGCCTGGAAAAGCTCAACGGCCTCCAGGAGCGGGACAACGCGATGATCGCGCGCGGCCAGGCGCCAATGGGCGACTTGACCAACGCGCTGCAATTTCCCACATAAGGAGCTGACAACTCTGTCGGCTGCCGAGGCAAGCAGCCGACTTGTGCCTTATGTCCCAAGCGTATTCCTTACAAGGTTCCAATAATCTTGCAAGGAATGCAGGTATGAACCTGGCAACAGCAACCCATCCGACCTCAACTCTCAAGGATCGCGACAGCACTGATCTGATCGTCGTCCACTGCTCGGCGACCAAAGCCTCAGCCGACATCGGCGTGCGCGACATCACCCAATGGCATATCCAGCGCGGCTTCGACACTGTCGGCTACCACTTCGTCATCCGCCGCAACGGCGAGCTGGAAAACGGTCGCCCGGAACACACCATGGGCGCCCATGTGCGCGGACACAACGCTAACTCCATCGGCATTTGTCTGGCAGGCGGCGTGGATGCGAACAACAAGCCCGAGAACAACTTCACCCCGGAACAATTCGCCACGCTGCAAGCCCTGCTGAGCAAACTCAAGGCACGTTATCCGCAGGCGCGGATTCTGGGCCATCGCGACCTGTCACCCGACAAGAACGGCGACGGCAAAATCACCCCGAACGAGTTCATCAAGGCGTGTCCGTCGTTTGATGTGGCGCAGTGGTTGAAGAACCTGTAGATACCGGATGACCGGCTTTAGCCGGGAGGAGGCAGGTACATTCGCAGCAATTGCATCATCAGACCTACCGCCCTCCCGGCTAAAGCCGGTCCTACAGATTCCTGTGTCCTGGTGCGCGAACATGGAATCTCCAACGCACGCTGTTTCAGGCAATGGAATTGGGCACCAGTGTCAGCAAATCCGTCGAACCGCCATCGACGCCTGCTTGCGAAAGCAGCGTCGTTGCCTGCCCGCGATGGTGCGTCTGATGATTGAATAAGTGCGTCAGCAGGCCGTAGAAATTTCTGTCGGCCTTGATGCCCGCCGTGTTGCTGTACGACAAAACCGTATCCAGATTGGCTTCCGACAATTCTGCCGTCCACGCCACAAGCACTTGATCAAGCAGCTGCCGTCGGGCCAGCAGCGCTTGCAGGTCGGTGAACAGCAACTGATTGAGCGCCTGCGGGTCTTCCAGATGCTTGACCAGCTCAAGGCTTGGGTGACCGGCCGGATGTTGGGCAAAGCGCTTGAGCCAAATGGTGTCGGCGACAACCAGATGATTCAGCGTTCCGAGGATCGAACCAAAAAATGCCTTGCGGTCGGCGCGCAGTTCGTCGCAGGGAAGGCCGGCCGCAGTCTGGTAAACCTTTTCGTTCATCCAGCGGTTGTAGTCGGCCATCAGCTGCAAATGTTGGAGTCGGTTCACGGCACAATTCCCATGGCGAAGTAGCTTTATGCGAGACGCTGATGAGTCTGGACGATGCTGTGCATGGTACTGCCGGAGGCGAGATTATCTAGAGGGGTGCAGCGAAAGGATTCGGGTATTGCGAAGGGGCGTTATGGAGGCAACCCCACCAGCCACACCCCGGCACACAATGTTCCCGCTGTGGCTGCTGCCTTCCGGCTCTGACCAGGTTCACGGGTAATCGTTGCGGGGGGACCGATGGGGTCACCATAACGAC
>Ga0247814_10000249_pt1 | contig 48072 bp, 33 predicted proteins | sample UWRJL179409R1_FD_179947 | JGI IMG/M metagenome (GOLD analysis project Ga0247814, IMG submission 179947) | Plant litter microbial communities from Arlington Agricultural Research Station in Wisconsin, United States - UWRJ-L179-409R-1 | ecosystem: Environmental > Terrestrial > Plant litter >... | reverse complement strand
GGTATGAACGCAAATAAGCCTCGCCTACGTTTTTTACGATCGCATAAGGCAACCTGGAATTCAATGGCGTGGTGTGCTCATTTTGGGGAAATTCAACCGGTTCCCCATACACTTCGGATGAACTGGAGTAAAATACATGCTGGACGCCCGTATTTTTGCTCAACATCAAAATATTTTCGATACCGCGGATGTCTTCCAATACTTTCACGGGGTTTTTTAGCGTACGCTGCACGCCCACCAATGCGGCGTAATGGAACACATAATGAAAACGTCCGGCATGGAATACGCTGGATATTTCACGAAAATCATTCACATCACATTTGATAAATTTGACGTTGGGAGAAACAGGAATTTTATTGATGTCGCCCGTTTGTAGGTTGTCGACAACAGTGATCCGGTTATTAGGATCCAACGATAATTTTTCAACCATGGCGCTTCCTACAAATCCGGCGCCGCCTGTTACTAAAATGCGTACTTTTTTTTGCTTTTCCATGTGAAAGGGGGAGAGTATATTATTTAAGCATGCGCATCAGATATTCGCCATAGCCACTTTTGATGAGCGGCTGGGCCAATTTTTCCAATTGTTCGGCATTTATAAAATTCATCCTATAGGCTATTTCCTCAATACATCCGATTTTCAGTCCCTGACGTTCTTCAATGACCTGCACGAATTGCCCGGCTTGCATCAGGGAAGCAAACGTACCCGTATCCAACCAAGCCGTCCCTCTATCAAAAACCATCACCTTCAGTTTTTTCTCGGCTAAATAATGTTTATTGATGTCCGTAATCTCATATTCTCCGCGGATACTTGGTTTCAAATCCCGCGCAATTGAAATCACCGAGTTATCGTAAAAGTAAAGTCCCGGTACGGCAAAATTTGATTTTGGTTTTTCCGGTTTTTCTTCAATACTTAATACGTTGTGGTTTTCATCAAAATCTACCACGCCATAGCGCTCCGGATCCGACACGTGGTATGCAAATACGATTCCACCTTCGGGATTATTACAGGCCTGTAGTTTTTTGCTGAGGCCGGATGCGTAAAAAATATTATCTCCCAAAATCAATGAAACAGAATCATTTCCGATAAAATCTTTGCCGATGGTAAATGCTTGTGCGAGTCCTTCGGGTTTAGGTTGTTCGGCATAAGAGATGGATAAACCCATGTGTGTTCCATCGCCAAACAGTTTTTGGAAATTCGGTAAATCAAGCGGTGTGCTTATGATCAAAATTTCCCGAATGCCGGCCATCATCAGTACAGAAAGCGGATAATAAATCATCGGCTTATCATAGATGGGCATTATTTGCTTACTGATGGCATACGTAATCGGGTAAAGGCGTGTGCCTGAACCGCCGGCGAGGATGATTCCTTTCATGAGGCAGAACTTGTATTGGTAAGTTTCTTCTTTCTGCGAAACCTGGCGCTTGGCTTGGTTTTGCTTACGTGGAGAGATATCAACAAAGCCGGCAACAACAACAGGTTGGTGAATGTTGCCGCGAATAATGTAAATGCTACCAATACGCCTAAAGCTACCGTACCCCCAAATTCGGATGCGGCAAAAACCGAAAAACCGAAGAACAGGATGATGGAAGTGTAAATCATGCTCAATGCCGTTTCGCGGATGGCCGTTACCACAGCAGAGCGGATGTTTCCGCCATTGTATTGGAGTGCCTGTTTAAAGTGGTCCAGATAATGGATGGCGGAATCTATCGAAATGCCGAAGGCAATACCGAAAATCAGGATCGTGGACGGTTTGAGAGGAACACCAAAGAAGCCCATCAAACCGGCCGTCATAAACATCGGAATGATGTTGGGAATCAGTGAAATAGTTACAATACGGAAATTCCGGAATAGCCAAACCATACAGAGTGCCACTAAAATCAAGGTAAGCACGGAACTTTCCAATAAATCGCCGAGCAGGTAATTCGTTCCCTCCAAGAAGGTAACCGCACCGCCGGTAATGGTTACCTTATATTTATCCGCCGGGAAAATCTCCCCTACCTTCTTGTTGATATCATCCTTGACGACCGCGATTTCCTGCGTATTCAAATCCTTCACCATGACGGTAATCCGTGCCGATGATTGGTCTTTGTTCACCAAACTTCTCAGCAAGGAATCCTGTCCCTCGTCTTTCTTGAGGTAGTTGACGATGAAGACACGGTCAAATTGGTTGGGCAGTTTATACTCATCCGGATCGCCGTTGTAAAATGCCTGATTGGCAAATTTTAACCCTTCGATGTATGAAACCGGACGGGAGAAAATCGGCTGTGCATCCAAGTATTCCTGGAATTCGTCAATCTTTTTCCAGAGCCTCATGTCCGTAATCAAACCCTTTTCCTTCTTGGTATCCACCACGATTTCAAAAGGCATGATGCCGCCGAAAGAATTCTCGAAGAACTTCAAATCCTGTTTTACCTGACTTTTCTCGGGTACCTCATCCGCAATGCTGCCCTTTACCTGCATGCGCGTAATGCCGTAAACCGAAACTACGGTAATCACCAACGTTGAAATGTAAACCCACTTACGGTAATTCAAAGGAATGATGACCAGGAGGCGAATCAACGCGTTTGCGAATTTTTTATCTAAGTGCGAAGTCGCTTTTTTAGATGGTGGCGGCAGGAACGAGAACAATACCGGAGTAAGAATCATGGCCAACACGAACAACAACATACTGTTTATGGCGGCTATGATACCAAACTGTGTCAACAGTTCGCTGCCGGTGATGGTAAACGTGGCAAAACCCAAGGCGGTATTTAGGTTGATGAGGAAAATGGCATGGCCTGTTTTTTCGATCACTTTCACCAGGGCGCCTTGTTTATCACCCGATTTGCTGTATTCATGGTGATAGGCATTGATCATGTATATGGAATTCGGAATTCCGCTGACTATCAATAGCGGTGGAATTAAACCGGTTAATACCGTGATGGGATAACCCAACATGGCCATCGAAGCCTGTGCCCAAATTACCCCGATGATCACCGTGATAATGGATACGACAACCTCCATCGCGGAGCGGAAAATGATGATCAAAACAATCGTGGTCACCAAAGCAGAAAGCCCGATGAATAAAGTTATTTCCTGTTTACCCTTAACGATGTTTTCCGTTCGGATATAAGGCAAACCGGAAATATGCACTTCCGTATTTCTTTCGTTCTCAAATTTTTCCAACCGTTCTTCAATCGCCTTCACGACCGTAATCCGCTCTTTGGTATCTACGATTTCCTTATCCAGCGTAATGGCCAACATAAACACATCTTTCTTGATGTCATAAAGCAGCCTGTCGTAGAAGGGAAGGTCCGTCAATATTTTTTTTATGGAAAGTGCCTCTTCCTCAGTTTTGATGGGCCCGTCGAAAACCTTGACCATCCTAAACTTCATGGCAGCCGTATCCTTGCGCAGTTCGGCCACGTTTTTTACGCCGCCGGTGCCTTTTACGCCCGGAATGGCCTCAATATCCGTCTGTAACTGAAAAAATGCGTTGAGATGGTCCTTGGTAAAGAAACGGCTTTCCTTATTGGCCACGATAATCAAGTTACCGTCCTGACCAAAAGTTTGTTTAAAATCTTCATAGGCCAAGTAAGTACTGTCGTTTTTAGGCAACAGGTTGGCCAATTTGTAACTCATCGTCACCTTACTCATCTGCAGTGCCATGAACACCGTTAGACCAAGTAAAATGATAAGAGAGGGGATTCTATATTTTATTACAGCCGCAGCGAATTTGCCGTACATAAATTTTTAAAAAAGAAACGAAAGTATTAATCTATTCAAAATTCTGCAACTTTGCGGCATTCTAAATGAAAACGCACCGGCATTGAATATCACGAAGTTTGTAGCATTCAGGTATTTGTTCTCCAAAAAGTCGAGAAATATAATTAATATTATTTCTCTGATTTCCGGAATTACGGTGATGATTATCACCGCAGCGCTTATTATTATCCTTTCGGCATTCAATGGTTTGGAATCTTGGGTGATCTCTTTATTCAACCAGGCCGACCCCCAGCTTAAAATCGAGGCCGTTGCTGGAAAATCATTTCTGAATGATTCTATCTTGATTTCAAAAATCGTGGCGATACAAGGCATTGAGACGGTTTCTCCGGTATTGGAAGATAATGCCATGTTTATGTATGGCGATCGCCAATATATCGGCATCCTTAAAGGTATAGAGCCCGAGAATCCGGCATACAGAGGCATTAAACCTTTGATGTTGGATGGGAATACTGAAATATTTGGGGATGATAGCACGGATGGCTTTGCCTTGCTAGGCGCGGGTGTGGCATCTACCTTGGGAATCAATTTGGATAACGGAACCCGACGCGTCGTCGTTTATTTTCCGCGTCGTGGACGAAAAATCAACCTGTTTGAACCGTTTCGCTCTATTGCGCTGTTTCCGGCCGGTGTTTTTTCCATCCAACAGGATTACGACACACGCTATATATGGGCTCCTTTCGCCATGGCCGAGCAAGTATTGGATGCCGAGGGAAAAGTTTCCGCATTGGAAATTTCCTTATCGCCGGGAGCTGATGAAGACAAAATGAAAGAGCAAGTACAAAATTTGCTGCCATCCTCCCTCATGGTAAAAAACCGGTTGGAGCAACAGGCCGTTTTCTATAAGGTATTCAAAACGGAAAGATTAATCCTTACTATAATCCTGTCTTTCATCCTCCTACTCGCCTCCTTTAATATTTTTGGGTCACTCACCATGTTGTTGGTTGAAAAGCGGCGCGATACGGCAGTGTTACGCAGCATGGGATTTTCCATCAATAAAATCCGTTCCATCTTTTGGTCACAAGGTTTTCTGATCAGTTTGTGTGGATGCGCAGCCGGCGTGGTACTGGGGCTGTTGGTTTGCATTATACAAATTGCCACAGGGTGGATTAAGGCTGGCCCGCAGGACGGCGCACCGCCGTATCCGGTCATTATTGACTGGAGGGACATCGTATTTAGCATAGCCTTGGTATTGGCCACGGGTGCTTTGGTATCTTTTTTAAGAATCAGATTGGTAAAAAAGGCCTATTTCTCAGCCTCGCTCAGATCAGACAGCTAAAGGCTCTTGGCTATAATGCTCGCGGATGGTTTGGAATAGTTCAAATAATTCATCCGCACTATCCGAAGTCACCATTTTGATCCGGAACTCCTTGAAATCGGGCAACCCACGAAAATAATTTCCATAGTGTGCACGCGTTTCTATAATTCCCAAACGCTCGCCTTTCCATTGCATGGCCATTTCCAGGTGTTCTTTGCAAACGGATACGCGTTCTTCAACGGTTGGCCCCGCCATAATTTCTTTGGTGGCGATAAAATGCTTCACCTCGCGGAAAAACCAAGGGTAACCGATGGTAGCGCGACCGATCATTACACCATCGACACCATAGCGGTTTTTATAATCCCATGCCTTTTGTGCCGTATTGATATCGCCGTTTCCGAAAATCGGAATTTTCATGCGTGAGTTATTTTTCACTTCGCCGATCAAACTCCAGTCGGCTTCGCCTTTGTACATCTGTACGCGGGTGCGTCCGTGTATGGAGAGGCCTTGTACGCCCACATCCTGTAAGCGTTCGGCTACCTCTACTATGTGTTTTGATTGGTCATCCCAACCCAAGCGGGTCTTTACGGTAACAGGCAAATTCGTAGATTTTACGATTTCGGCCGTCATGGCAATCATCTTGGGTATATTTTTCAAAATTCCCGCACCGGCTTCCTTACAAACTACTTTCTTTACCGGACAACCGTAGTTGATGTCGATGATATCCGGATTGGCTGCCTGTGCCATTTCGGTGGCCTGCTTCATCGATTCTATTTCCCCGCCAAAAATTTGGATGCCGATGGGACGCTCGTACTCGAAAATATCAAGCTTCTTCACGCTTTTGATGGCATGCCGGATCAACCCTTCGGAAGAAATAAATTCGGTGAACATAAGATCTGCACCATGTTTTTTACATAACGCACGGAAAGGCGGATCACTCACGTCTTCCATGGGAGCGAGTACGAGGGGAAAATCTCCCAGTTCGATGTTTGCGATTTTTACCACGGTGCAAAAGTAGGGATAGATATTGATATACTAAAATGCTGACGATCGTTGAATACTGGACAAAGGTTTTCATCATCAAAGAATGATCACATTCTTTAGAAAACGTTGCGTCAAGCGTTGCCGAGACACCAAAAAGGAAAAGCGAACCCGAAAATCAGGTTCGCTTATTCAGAATTATTTCGCTGAATTACTTCTTTTTAGCTGGTACCGCTGCGGCTGCTTCTTCGGCCTGTCTTGTGGCACGAGTTGCGGCTACCGTTACCACTACGTTGCTCGGAGAATCCAAGAACTCAACGCCATCCAATTTTAATTGGCTAACGCGGAATGATTGGCCGATGTTTACGTTACTGATGTCGATTTCGATGAAATCAGGCAAATCTTCAGCCATCCCTTTTACACGCAATTTGCGTAGGATTTCTTTCAATTTACCACCCGCTCTAACACCTACGGAGTTACCAACCGCTTTGATAGGAAGGTTAACTTTTACCGGTTGGCCAGGAGTCAATTCCAAAAAGTCGGCATGCAACGTAGCATCCGTTACCGGGTGGAATTGGGAAGCCTGAACCAAGGCTTTAACCGTTTTACCACCTTCGATGTTGATCTCTGCGATCAATACTTCCGGTGTATAGAGAAACTTATTTAATTCTTTTTCCGCAACCAATAGGTTTACGTTTTCAGAACCTCCGTAAACTACACAGGGAATTTTACCTTCTTTGCGGGCATTTGCAGCGATGCTTCTTCCCGTACCTTGCTTTACTTCGGCTTGAATTGCGATGGTTTTCATTGCTTAACCTTGTTAAAATATAAACTGAGAACTAATTGACTCGTCATGTAAAAGTCGGTTGATGGTATTGGCAAACAAATCGGCACATGAAAGTACCTTGATTTTATTCGATTCCTGTTTCAGTGGAATCGAATCCGTTACTACCAATTCAGTCAAACCCGACTTTTCGATTTTTTCATAAGCGCTTCCACTCAATACGGCATGCGTACAGAATGCGCGAACGCTCAACGCGCCCCTTTCTATCATCATATCGGCTGCTTTGGTAAGCGTTCCGCCGGTATCGATCATATCATCTATCATGATGATGTGTTTACCCGATACGTCGCCGATTACCGTCATACTCTCAATTTCGTTGGCTTTTTTGCGTACTTTGTAACACAAGGCCATTTCGCAATTGAGGTGCTTGGAATAAGCGTTGGCTCTTTTGGAGCCACCGATATCCGGCGCTACGACCGTAATATTCTCCAATCCCAAAGATTGGATGTATGGAGCAAAAATAGAAGAAGCAAACAGGTGATCTACCGGATAATCGAAAAATCCTTGGATCTGGTCGGCATGTAAATCCATCGTCATGATACGGGTAGCACCCGCGGCAGACAATAGGTTAGCCGTTAATTTAGCACCGATGGAAACCCTCGGCTTGTCTTTCCTGTCCTGACGGGCGTATCCAAAATATGGAAGCACGGCCACGATTTGGCGGGCAGAAGCACGTTTGGCCGCATCGATCATCAGGAGCAGTTCCATCAAATTATCCGCCGGCGGGAACGTAGACTGAAAAATAAACACGTCACAACCACGAACGCTATCCTCAAAACTAGGTTGCATTTCGCCATCGCTGAAGTAAGCCAAATTCACACGACCCAATGGTTGCCCATAAGCCGTTGCAATCTGCTCTGCGAGAGATTTGGTTGCCGTTCCTGTGAAAAATTTAACTTGTGCTGACATGTGACGTGCCCTTAAAAAGGAGGGCAAAAGTATAAAATTACTTTTATAAAAACAGAATTTTAGAAAGTTATGTGAGAAAAATCCTCTTCTTCCCCTAAATCTATTCCCGAAGTTGCCTGTCCAACTGTTCGTTTTCAATCCGGCGCTTATCCAAAAATATAATGGCGGCGTCAAAATCGCGATTTTTATATTTTTTCTGACCTTGTTTTGCCCAATATTCCGCCTCATCAAAATTACCCAACACTTCATAGGCCGTAAAAAGATTAAAGACGGCCTGACGCTGGATAACGGGCAGTGCAGTTTTTTTGGACAAAACCGTCCATTGCTCGGCGGCAGAAGCCCAATTTCCCACTTCGGCACTATCTGCCGCATCTAACCATGCATTGGATTGACCCAAGTATATCATCCGTTCGGTATTACCCCAAAACGGAACGAATTTTTTGGCGTAATCGATACCGGCCACCTGTGAGGTATTTTCCACGCTACCAATTTGCTCGGGTAGATTACGGTATGATTCATCCGGATTATAGCCGTTAGACGAAAAGGTCAGTTCCGTTTCAACGTTCCTTTCTTCCTGCACGGTATTCTTTTTCAAATCGTAAATACGCCAAAACGCCACAATTTTAATGGTTCTCCTGTTCTGAAAACTGGGAACCGTAAACGGATTCCCAAACCCATCGTAATACACTGATGTGTAGATATTCCCATCGGTGGATATTTCCGCCCGATAGCCTTCCAGGCTTACTAAAATATCTAAACTACTGTCCACTTCCAACCCATCCAACACTTCTTGCGAGGCCTTAGGCACTTGCGTAGCCAACGAATCCACCTTTTCCGGGGTAGAAACGGGGACTGTCACGAACCGCTTGAATCCGCTGAGTTCCACTATAAAACCTTCGATCGTTTTTTTAGGCCCGATGCTTTTTATATCCCTAAACCGGGCGGTTTTCGTTCCATTCTCAAAAACAGAAATGGGAGCCGCCCAAGCCAATTGGGTTCTGTCTACCACACCCACCCGCAAAGCCGATTCGGGCAAGGTGATTTCGGCCGGTCGTAGCATTTGCACACTTAACCGCTTAGTGGTACATGCAGCCAATATAAAAGACGCAGATATAAATAATAGCCATTTTATTTTCATCAGTCCAAAGATAAGGTTATCCTATGTAATACTTAATTTAGGCCAAAACATTCAGCAATAACGATACCGTAATTTTTGTTTTCGGATAGGAAAAATAGTGCTGCCGTACATCCAAAACACAAAAACTCGCGTTACAGCACACAAACTAAAAAGTTAAAAGTTACTTTTGTCTTGTAAACCTTATTTCAATGAATGTTTTACTATTGGGTGCCGGCGGGCGGGAACACGCTTTTGCGTTAAGCATTTCTAAAAGCGCCAAACTCACCAAGCTATACATCAATCCGGGAAATCCGGGCACCGATACTTTGGGCGAAAACGTAAAGCCGACGCTTAAAACTTTTCAGGAAATCAAGGCTTTCTGTTTGGAAAAAGAAGTAGAAATGATTGTAGTTGGTCCGGAAGCACCATTGGTAAACGGAATTTATAACGAGTTCCTTTCCGATCCGGAAACCACACATATTTCCGTCATCGGCCCATCAAAAGAAGGTGCCGAATTGGAAGGAAGCAAGGATTTTGCCAAACAGTTTATGAAAAGACATGATATTCCCACGGCCGGTTACGAAACCATCCGCAGGGAAAGTCTTTACAAAGGCTTCCAATACATCGATTCGCTTAAACCTCCCTATGTACTAAAAGCGGACGGATTAGCTGCCGGAAAAGGCGTACTTATTTTAGACGATGCCGACGATGCTAAACGGGAACTGGCTTCGATGCTGGGTGACAATAAATTTGGCGAAGCCGGGGACAAAGTAGTGATTGAACAATTTATGCGCGGCATTGAGTGTAGCGTATTCGTTTTAACCGATGGAACTTCCTATAAAATCCTCCCCAACGCCAAAGATTACAAACGTATTGGCGAAGGCGATACCGGATTGAACACCGGAGGAATGGGTGCCGTATCCCCGGTGCCTTTTGTGGATGACAAATTCATGGAAAAGGTGGAACGCCTCATCGTAGTTCCTACAGTGGAGGGTTTGAAAAAAGAAAACATCATCTACAAAGGTTTTATCTATGTAGGCTTGATGAATATCGGCGGCGAGCCTTTCGTGGTAGAATATAACTGCCGCATGGGCGATCCGGAAACCGAAGTGGTCATGCCAAGGATCAAAAACGATGTATTAGACTTATTCCTGGCCGTGGCCGAAGAACGTTTGGAACATACCACCATAGAAACCGATCCGAGAACAGCCGTAACCGTTGTGGTTTCAGCCGGCGGATATCCGGAAGAATATGCATCGGGTTTTGGCATACAAGGTTTGGGCGATATTACCGAAAGTACAGTTTACCATGCCGGCACGAAGAAAGATTCGTCTCGCGTGGTTACTTCCGGTGGTCGTGTGTTGGCCGTTACCTCATTGGGAACCGACATCAACGATGCGCGTGAGAAATCATACCGTTCGATTGCCAAACTACGATTTGATGGTATGTATTACAGAAATGATATCGGGTTAGATCTTTTAAATTAAATAAATGCAGAAATTATGAAAAAATCATTTTTATTTGTTGCAACCACTATGTTGGTTCTTACACTATCATCCTGTAAGAAGGATTTGAGCGATATTTTGGTGGGCACATGGTCTGTGGCTGAAATAAAATATGAACCAGCTTCAGGGACCACCACTATCGCATCCAATGCCGGCACCATTACCTTTTTGGGATCTGGTTCGGGTTCCTACAACATCGATTACGGCCTGGGGGATGATGATGGTGAATTTACATGGTCCGCTACGGACAATAATGAGACCGTAGCAATAAATGGAGGATTTAGTGTAATTACGGGTCAATATACCGTACTTACCAACAAGAAAAACCAACAGGTTTGGCAACAGGCCAGCGCCAATGGCGACAAACGTACTTACACGTTAGAGAAATAATAGTTTATAAAATATTGTTGGAAATGGCTGCAATCATTATTGCGGCCATTTTTATTTTATTTCAAATGTATCGCCGTCATTAAAAAATGCGAGCCTCTCCCTAAAAGAAATCAATTTATCTGCCCCTAAAACCGTTGTTATATTTTCTTTTTTGAAGGGGATAGCTTTTTTGATGGGTTTTCCGGTATAGTCTATCACCATGGAATCGCCGGCATAAGACATTTCTTTCCCATCCAACCCCACCCTGTTTACGATGGCTACGTAAGATTGGTTTTCAATCGCACGTGCCTTGCCCAATGTGCGCCAAGCATAACTTCTACGCTCCGGCCAATTGGCCGTATATAACAATAAATCGTAATTATTTTCAGCCGTTCTCCGGCTCCAAACGGGGAAACGTAAATCATAACAAACCAACGGCAATATTTTCCACCCTTTCCAGGTTACTATTAATTTAGCGTTGCCGGGCGAATAATATTGCTCTTCGCCAGCCAGTGAAAATAAATGGCGTTTGTTATAGAATAAAGGTGCTTCATCCGGTTTTTGGAAAATGAGCCTGTTGTAATATTTTCCATCTTCAAAAAACATAGAGCTACCACACACGGCTGCATTCATTCTATTCGCCAATTCCCTGCAGATTGTTAATGCCGCTTCACCAGCCTCTTGAGCTAGAGAAGTGTTCATTGAAAATCCCGTAGTAAACATTTCGGGGAGGAGGATCAGATCCGTTTTCTCGCTAAAATCCAACCCCTGCAAAAACATGCTGACGTTTTCCGACGGACTTTCCCAGTGCAAATCGGTTTGTACGAGTGTTATATTTAAATCCTGCATAAGATATCCGCGGCTTTTTTGAGCGTGTCGTTTTCTTTGGCAAAGCAGAACCGGAGTACTTTATGGTCAAATCCGTCCCTGTAAAAAACGCTCAGTGGTATCGAAGCGATTTTATGTTCCTTCGTTAATCGCACCGCAAAATCTGTATCTGCCTCGTCGCTGATATGGCTATAATTTAAATTTTGGAAATACGTTCCGGCGGATGGTTCAAACATAAACCGGGAATCATTCACCAAATCCAAAAATAAATTTCTTTTCTGCTCATAGAAAGATGACAGACCCAAATAGTGGTCTTTGTTATCCATAAACTCCGACACGGCGGCCTGCATCGGGTGGTTTACGCAAAAAACGTTGTATTGGTGAACCTTCCTGAATTCCGCCATTAAATCTTCGGGGGCAATCACATAACCCAATTTCCATCCCGTTACGTGGTTTGTCTTTCCGAAGGATGATATAACAAAACTCCGCTCCGCCAACTGAGGATAGCGACTTACACTTTCGTGCTGCTTGCCGTCGAATAAAATGTGTTCATAGACCTCATCACTCAAAATCATGATGTCGGTTCCGGAAACCAGTTTCTCCAGTTTTTTCATATCCTCTTCTCCCAAAGTGGTTCCCGTAGGATTATGCGGCGAATTAATGATGATGAGTTTGGTATCCTTGGAGCATATTTTTTTTACGGCGTCCCAGTCAATTGTATAACCTGGGGGATGGAGCGGCACATATTTACAAACGCCGCCGGCCAATTCCACCGCCGGCCCGTAGCAATCATACGCAGGTTCAAAAATGATGACCTCATCTCCATAACGCACTACGGAAGTGATGGCCGTAAATATAGCCTGTGTAGCTCCGGCGGTTATCGTAACCTCGGTTTCGGCGTTATATTCCGCACCATATAATGCAAATATTTTGGCGGAAATTTTCTCCCGGAGCCCAATCAAACCAGCCATAGGCGCATATTGGTTTTGCCCCGAACCAATGGCTTTGGACACTGCTTCGGCTAATTCCGGCGGACATCCAAAGTCTGGAAAGCCCTGCGAAAGATTCAATGCATTTTCGCTTTTCGCCAATGCGGACATAATGGTAAATATGGTTGTTTTTACCTGTGGCAGCTTGCTTCTAAAATTACCGCTAAACTTCATGTGGATTGAATTGTCAACTCAATAAATTTCGGAATAAATCTTCTATTTTCCCGATTCCTATAATTTCTATATCGGCCGTAAACCCCTGCAGTGATTTTTTACTGAATGAGGGAATAAATATTTTCTCGAAACCCAATTTTTGTGCTTCGGAAATCCGTAATTCCATACGGTTTACGGGGCGTATTTCGCCGGTTAATCCTATTTCACCGGTAAACGCATAACGACGGTTGAGTGCCACATCTTCATTGGATGACAGTACGGCACACACCACGGCCAGGTCTATCGCAGGATCTTCGATCCGTAAACCGCCGGTTATATTTAAAAAGACATCTTTGGTTCCCAAGTGGAATCCGCAACGTTTTTCCAATACGGCGAGTAACATGTTCAGCCTTCTGTTATCAAACCCATTAGCCGAGCGTTGTGGTGTTCCATATACCGCAGAACTCACCAGCGACTGCACTTCGATTAAGAACGGGCGCATACCTTCCATGGCCGTGCCGATGGCCGTGCCACTCAGCGGAAATTCTGTTTCGCCCAATAATACAGAAGAGGGATTTAACACGCCGGCCAAACCGTTGCCCTTCATTTCGTAAATACCTATTTCGGATGTGCTTCCATAACGGTTCTTCGCGGCTCGTAAAATGCGGAATAAATGATGCCTATCACCCTCAAACTGAAGCACGACATCCGTCATGTGTTCCAACACCTTGGGGCCGGCTATATTTCCTTCTTTATTGATATGCCCTACCAAAATGACCGGCGTACCGGTTTCTTTTGCGTACCGAATAAGTTTTGCCGCACACTCCCGAACTTGGGAAATGCTACCCGGCGAACTTTCAACCAATGAATAATGTAAAGTCTGTATGGAGTCGATGATCACCAAATCCGGCTCCACCTGATCCAACACATTCAAAATGGTTTCCAGCGAATTTTCGGCCAGTACCAAACAATCCGGGTTGACGTCATCCATCCGGTCGGCACGCAACTTTATCTGCGTTTCGCTTTCTTCACCGGATATATACAATACTTTTTTGTCGGCAAGGCGAAGGGCGGTCTGGAGCAATAGGGTTGATTTTCCTATACCGGGTTCGCCACCCAATAGGATAACGGATCCAGGGACGATGCCACCGCCCAATACACGGTTTAGTTCGCCGTCGCAGGAGTCCATACGTTCCCCGGTTTCTCCGGAAATGTCTACTAATTTTTTAGGTAGCCCTTTTCGTTCGGGGGCTTTTGAAAAACTGGCATCGGCCGGTTTGGATACGATTTCTTCCACCAAGGTATTCCACTCTCCGCAAGATGGGCATTTACCCATCCATTTGGGAGACTCGAAACCACAACTTTGGCAAAAGAAGGCTTTTTTGACTTTTTGTACAGCCAAAGCAAAAATGTATTAAGCCGTTAAAATATTAGAGGCGGGTGAATTCTCTCACCATAGTACCGATCTGTTGTCCGGTAACATGGGATTCTTCTGGTTTTGTAAGCGTAAGCTTATCTTTCTTGTATTGGAGAACTTGCCAATCACCGTTTTCTGAAGATAGACCCACTTGGTTTTTTAGGCCACTGATCCTAACGTGTGTTTTCAGACTTTTCTCTACCACCACAAATTTAGCGGTATCATCATATAAGTCATAGTTAACATTATCTATGATCAGCGTTCCATCATTAAAATGCCAAATGGCGGCTTCGTAGGGTGAATCGATATCAAATACTTCCTTATTCCAGCTTCCCTGGATTTCTGTGTTTATTTTTTCTTTGTTGCAAGATATAACTGCCAAGGAAAGGCAAAACAAGATGCATATATTAAAAAAACCGATCTTTTTCATGATGTGAGGCTGTTATTTTTGCGAAAGTAATCAATTTTCAGTTTTATTCAACTGATTTGGAAATTATTTGGGTCGTGCTGTGTCCTGCTTCCAAGGGAAAAATCTTTACTTCTCCGCCGTATGATTTCACAAAATCGGCACCCACTATTTCGTTTTCTGAATAATCGCCGCCTTTGACGATCACGTCAGGTTTTACTATCCGGATCAGCTCTTCGGGCGTGTCTTCTTCAAAAAGTATGATGCAGTCTACCGGAATAAGTGTAGCCAACATTTCGGCACGGATATCCTGCGTGTGGATCGGACGTTTATCTCCCTTTAATCTTTTTACCGAAGCATCACTGTTCAACCCTACCACCAAAATATCGCCGGAACGGGCGGCTTCCAACAATAGTCGGATATGCCCGATGTGTAACACATCAAAGCATCCATTGGTGAAGACGATTTTTTTTCCAAAAAAACGCTCCCTCGCCACATAATGAACAGCGTTCTGGCCTTGCTTTATTTTATGAAGTAACTGTTCTCTCATCTTCTACATTATTGTTTGACCGATTTAAAACTGGAAACCCAATCAAAGATAAAGGTCCTAAAATAATAAACATCATCGTTTGTGCACCCCAGATTATCCACCCGAATGAAATGCCGGCCGCTTCGTCAACGCCATACAATACCAACGTTTGTCCTACCAATGTGGGGTACGCGCCAATTCCTCCCGGTGTAACAATCATGCCGACGGTACCAAATACAAATACGGCCAAGCAGGCATCCAACCCCAAATCTCTGGTGGCAGGGTGTGCCTGGAAACCAATGTATAACATAAAGAAATAGCACACCCAGATGGAAAGCGATGACAGGAAAAAAAAGAAAGGCTGTTTGATTTCCATGACACTTTTGAGTCCGTCGATAAAGCCTTCTATCAATCCTTTTTTATCCGTCGGTTGGTTTTTTTTTCGTCTTTTCAAGTAAATAAATCCGCCGATGGCGACCACGGTAAGCAAAGCGAAAATGACAACCCAAACCGCGGGTGATATTTTTTCGGCCAACGGGGTTATGATTTTTTCTTGTGTATAGGCCTGTAATTTACCGAACCCTACAAAAAACGTAAGTGCAGAAAATAAGAGTAAAAAAAACATATCCACCACACGCTCAGCCACGACCGTACCTATTCCGATGTTAACGGGCACCTTATCGTATTTGTTCACCAATCCGCAACGGGCAATCTCTCCCGTGCGGGGCAAAGCTAGATTGATGAAATAGGCACTCATTACGGCCATGACGGCATTTATTGGCTTTACACGGTAGCCGGTGGGCTCCAGCATCATATTCCATCTGAGCGAACGAATTACATGGCTCAAAAAAGCGACGGCCAACGCTAAAGCGATCCAATATGGATCAACCGCCTTGAAATTCTCCCAAAGCGTTTCGTCCGGGATATTGCGCAAGGATAACCACGCAAGTCCCAAACCCAAAGCCACGAAGAGTATGATCTTGAGCGTTTCGGCAGTTTTTTTTTTCAAAAGAAGCGGAGTTATTTTAAACGGTTTGTGGCCGTGTCCGGAAATACGACCATGGGCTTAAACGTTTTGGCCTCCTCGGGCGTCATGGACGCATAGGATACGATGATCACGTTATCGCCTACGCTCACTTTCCTGGCAGCCGGACCATTCAGGCAAATAACGCCCGATCCCCTTTCGCCAATGATTGTATAGGTGATAAAACGCTCACCGTTCGTGTAATTAAAAACGTGCACCTGCTCGCCTTCCAACAAACCGGAGGCCTCCATCAAATCTTCGTCGATGGTAACGCTGCCGATATAATCTAGATCCGCTTCCGTAACGGTAACGCGGTGAATTTTTGACTTGAGTACTGTAACCAACATGATGCTGCAAAATTATGATAAAACCGATTAACCGGCATGATTTATTTATCGGGATGGCGGATATGGGCAGTTATCAATCAACCGAACTTCGCCTGCATAATAGGCTATACAAGCATTAACGAAGCCCGAACGATCAAATTTTTCTTGCAGATGTAGGTTGTAATGGTCGCATATTTCAAAATAATCCGCCCTGAAATTGAATTTCCCCAAAAGCGAGTAAACATCTGCGCGGATTGCCTCCGTCGGTGTTTGGCTTGGGTATCTTTCGTCCAACGAACAGATAAACCTCGAAATTTCGGCGGCCTGTTCCTTGGTTTCAGTATCCAAGCGACGGTTCCTTGAACTGAGTGCCAAACCGTTCGACTCCCGGATGGTGGCACAACCGACGATATTGACCGGAATATTTTTCAATTCGACCAACTTACGGATAACTGCCAGTTGCTGGAAATCCTTTTCTCCGAAATAGGCATTCTGCGGTTTGATGACCGAAAACAATAAATCGACGATATTGGCTACGCCCTGAAAATGCCCCGGACGGAATGAGCCTTCCATTACGGAATCCACTTCGCCCAAATGGTAATGCTCCACTTCGTGAAATTTGAGCAACTCCTCCTTATGGGGAAGGAACAAAAAATCGGCACCGACCGATTCCAGCATAGCCACGTCGTTCGAGGTATCGATTGGGTAATTGGCAAAATCCGTAGGATTGTTGAACTGTAGTGGATTCACAAAAATGCTTACGCCAGCCACCGCGTTTTCCTGTTTTGCCTGTTTAAGCAAGGTCAGATGGCCTTCGTGGAGGGCGCCCATCGTAGGAACAAACCCAACCGGCTTTTCCTGCGAGTTCATGAATGCTGTGGCTTCGTCCACGGTTCGCAAAATTTTCATGCAAACAATAATATAGGTTTAACCTGCGTTTAACAGGGCTTAAATCGCGAATATGCGGGCAAAGTAATTCAATATTTTGAAAATACGAGAATTTTGTGTTAATTTTGCAGTGTGATTTTGAAGTGTACACTCCAGCCATACAGTTTTAAAAGTAAGATGTTCCTACATCAGGTCGTTAATCCCACTATTCAAGGTAAAGTATTTAACTATGGAAAAAAGTAGAGTATTATATATTACTCATGAGATGGTTCCGTATATGCAAAACGAAACCGAAATCGCCAAAGCATCACGTGAATTACCGCAAGGCATGCAGGAAAGAGGATGGGAAATCAGGAATTTTATGCCCCGCTTTGGCTGCATCAACGAGCGCAGACACCAATTACATGAGGTTATCCGACTTTCCGGAATGAACATCATCGTAAACGATACCGACCAACCTTTGATCATCAAGGTGGCTTCCATCCCTACGGGCAGGATTCAGGTATATTTTATTGACAACGAAGAGTTTTTCCAACGTAAACATATCCTCCATGACGAAGCCGGTAAATTTTACGCCGATAACGACGAACGTTCCATCTTCTTCTGCAAAGGCGTATTGGAAACCGTAAAAAAATTGGGCTGGACGCCGGATATCGTGCATTGCCACGGATGGATGTCGGCCTTGGTTCCGTTCTACCTGAGAACCGTATTCAAAAACGATCCAGTATTCTCCAGCGCCAAAATCGTGTTCTCCATGTATGAAGAAGACAGTTTTGAAGGCATCATCAACAAAGATTACGTCACGAAAGCTACTGAAGGAATTGATAACGCAGACCTTTCTGCCGTTACCAAGGCTGATTTTGGTGGAATCCTGAAAGGTGCCATCCAATATTCAGATGCCGTGATCAAAAGTTCCGGATTTTCCAACAAGGATGTACTGAAATATGTAAAACAAAGTGAGAAGCCTATGTTGGAGACTTCTTTCGGCGAAAATTACTTGGACGATTTCCACAATTTTTATTCTGAAATTCTACACGAAGCGGCAATAACCGCCGAATAATATCGTTAAAAGATTTACTTTGCACCTGCAAGAACTTATTCTTGCAGGTTTTTTCTTTAAAAAGTACATGAAAAACAAGGGCTTTACTGGCTTTTTTATACTCTCCATGGCAACGATTTGTTCCCTATCCGCCATGTATGGTTGTAAAAAACCAAGCGATGAGATAGGATCTGACATCGGCGTGGTAAACGGAGATATAAATTCCTCATTTATAGATACATTAAAAGTTAACGCATTCACCGTACGCGACGATTCCGTTAGGGCCGACAGAAGGACATTCGCGCCATTCGGAAGTTATTTTGATCCCTATTTTGGTACAACCACCGCTTCTGTTTACCTTAATTTTATCTTAAGCAATATTTATTCGGGTGGACTTGTCGGTGTAAACCAAGTAGATTCTGTGGTGTTGCGTGTTAGGTTTGCCACACCAACCCATTATGGCAACATAGGAAAATACAAAGGAGCCATCAAAGTATCCGTACACCAGTTATTGGAAAAGTTGACCGTTTACTCTTCAAGCAGTACAGGATACGGATCCAACAGAAATTTGAATGTAAGTGCCAGCCCTATCGGTGCAAGTATCATTGTCCCCAATCCTTATGATTCGGTTAAGGTACAGGGCGTTAACGAGGCTCCGCATATTCGCATCAAATTAAATACGGTTTTTGGAACACAATTATTAAGCAATCCCAGTGCGTTTACCGGTACAGAGGCCTTTGCTAATTATTTTTACGGACTTTACCTCAAAGTTTTGCCCGCCACTAATTTTGGAGATGGAGGATTCGCCTATCTTTTGCCTCCGGGAGAAGGATCCAGGTTAAGCGTGTACTACAATGACACCTCAAAAATCGAATTTAAGGTCAACGGCGATAATTCCGTATGGCTAGGACGTTACGAGCATAATTACGCCAATGCTATTCCCCCATTCACCAATTTATCCAGCCCCGTAAGCGGTAGCGGATCTTCGCCTTTATTGTTACAGCCCTTGGCCGGCACCAAAGTAAAAATCCATATTCCTTACCTGAAAAATTTCAATGCCGATAAATCCATCGGCATCAACAAGGCTGAACTTATTTTCCCGGTAGATCCCACCTATTTGGATAATTATGCACCTCCGGAACTTCTGCTCTTGAAACGTGAAATTGCGTCCAATGATTCGCTTTATGACCTGGTCGATTTTACCAAATGGGGAGAAAGCTATGGCGGCATTTACGACGCGACGAAAAAAGAATACAAGTTCAACATTACGTTTCACGCTCAGGCAGTAATGTCTGGACTTACCGACAACGACACGCTTGTGCTGGAAATTGCCAACAAATTCACACGTGCCAACCGCGTAGCGTTATACGGCACAGAAAATGCCGTAAACAAAGTGAAACTTAGACTATACTATACCAAACTTCAATAATTACCTGACTCTATGTGCGGAATCGTAGGTTATTTAGGACATCAGGAAGCATATCCTATCCTTATCAAAGGTTTAAAAAGACTAGAATACCGTGGGTATGACAGTGCCGGAGTGGCATTGATGAATGGCGGTTTACGCTTATACAAGAAAAAAGGCAAAGTTTCCGAATTGGAAGGGGAAGCCTTAAAACATGACGTTTCCGGTAAGATGGGAATAGGACATACCCGCTGGGCCACGCATGGCGCACCTAACGATGAAAATGCGCATCCCCATTTTTCTGATGGCGATAATCTGGTGATCATCCACAACGGGATTATCGAAAACTATGCTACGCTTAAGGAAGGCCTCATCAAACGTGGCATTAACTTCAAAAGCCAAACAGATACAGAGGTACTCGGTAACCTGATTGAATATATCCGTAAAGAAGAAAACGTACCGGTAGACGAAGCTGTACGTTTGGCACTAAACCAAGTCGTGGGTGCCTATGCCATCGTGGTAATGTCCAAAGACGAGCCAACTAAGCTCATAGCGGCCAAAAAAGGCAGCCCGATGGTGATCGGATTGGGTAACGGGGAATTTTTTATTGCTTCGGATGCCACACCCATCGTAGAGCATACCAAGGAAGTGATTTATATGGAAGATGAGCAGTTTGCCGTGTTGGAACTCGGTAAAACGCCTATCATCCGTACCATTCGTAATAAAGTGATTACGCCTTTCATCCAACAGTTAGAAATGGAACTTGAAACCTTGGAAAAAGGTGGCTACGAACATTTTATGCTGAAGGAAATATATGAGCAGCCACGTTCTATCTTCGATAGTCTTCGTGGACGTCTCGATCCGGAAACCGGGCGTATTTCCATGGCTGGTTTGATAGAGTATGAAAAAGCGTTCTTGAATGCTAACCGCATCGTCATTATTGCCTGCGGAACCAGTTGGCATGCCGCACTCGTAGGCGAATATCTGATTGAAGAATTTGCCCGTGTACCGGTTGAAGTGGAATATGCATCGGAATTCCGTTATAGAAACCCGGTGATTTCGGAGGGCGACATCGTAATCGCCGTATCCCAATCCGGCGAAACGGCAGATACTTTGGCGGCCATCGAGTTGGCTAAATCCAAAGGTGCCATCATTTTTGGTATCTGTAACGTGGTGGGCTCATCCATCGCACGTGCATCACATGCGGGTGCATACACACACGCCGGGCCGGAAATTGGCGTCGCTTCCACCAAAGCTTTCACCGCACAGGTTACCGTATTGTCTTTGTTGGCCTTATTTTTGGCCAATAAAAAAGGAACCATCCAAGGTTCCGAATATTTCCGTTTGATCAATGAGTTATATTCCATCCCCGAAAAGGTAGAGAAAGCATTAAAATCGGAGGCGTTGGTAAAACAGATTGCCAAAGTATACATGAACGCTTCCAACTGCCTATACTTGGGTCGCGGGTTCAACTTCCCGGTAGCATTGGAAGGGGCCTTGAAATTGAAAGAAATCTCCTACATACATGCGGAGGGGTATCCAGCCGCCGAAATGAAGCACGGCCCTATCGCTTTGATAGACGAAGAAATGCCGGTGATAGTAATCGCCCCACGTCGTGGTCATTACGATAAAATCGTGTCTAATATACAGGAAGTAAAAGCACGTGGCGGTAAAATCGTAGCCGTGGTAACGGAAGGCGATGAAGTGGTCCGTAGTATGGCCGACCATATCATTGAAGTACCGGAGACGGACGATGCCTTCTCGCCTATCCTTACAACAATTCCTCTACAGTTTCTGGCTTACCACATTGCCGTGATGCGCGGCTGTAATGTAGATCAACCCAGAAACTTGGCAAAAAGTGTTACGGTAGAATAAGTTAGGCAATCAACAGGTTGCAGCCCCTGACGTCGCTGTGGTCATAACGGCCCAAAATTTCGAACGTACCATCCGGAAATGTACGGCCCAAATCTTTTGTGGCCAGGAAAGCGCACGAATCTACGTTGGCCAGATCAATGATATTGACCGTGCCAGTACGCCCATCATCTAATTTCTCAAACGGGTCGTTTACATCGGTAATGATGATTTTCATCTGTGGCGGTAATGAAAATATACCGTCGCCTTTTGAATAGGCTTGCGACATCAATTCCGTCATACCATATTCCGAATGGATGGCATCTACGCCAAAAGCCGAAGTCAATATTCCATGCAATTCCGTGCGTGTCATTTCCTTTCGACGGCCTTTCATACCGCCCGTTTCCATGACGATGGTATTATTGGTAAGTTGGAGTTTTTGCTTTTCGGCCAAATCCAACAGTGCAAAGGTTACTCCCAATAAAACGGTTGGCGTTTTATTGGCCTCATTTTCACGCAAGCGATCAATCAATGCATCGTTTGCGTTTAAATAAAACCCCGAAGAATCGTATTTACTTTGTTTAATGAGAGATTCGGCCATATAGACCAGAGATGAGCCATCGCGCTCCAAATAAGACGGCAAAAGGCATAAAAAGCAATAATTGGCCGGATACCGGTATGCCTGCCTAAACGTTTCGGTAAAAATTTCTTCGTACCAACCCGTTTCGCGCACATAATGGCGTGAGGTGATATCGCCCGTGGTTCCGCTGCTAGTAAAAACAACCTGCGGCTCAAAAGAACCGGTTTTCACGGCTTGAGACTTAAACATCTCCACGGGTAAAAATGGCAAAACAGCATATGATTTCCGTTTCAGCAACCGGGCGAATTCACCATAAACGGAATTATTTTCCATCTGAAAGTTGAATACCGATTCCGCCGTCTCGTTAAATGATGCCTCACCGGCCATCAATGCCTGTACGGATTTAATTATTGTATCCCGATTTTTCATCATAAAAAAAGCATTCCAATACTCCGTAACGAAGCAGTGAAATGCTTTTCAAAAAGTTTTAGGTAATCTAACGAAATTTAGAAATCGTCATCATCATCGTACACATCATCATCGTCGTCCAAATCGTCCAAGTTTTCCAACTTAGGTTCTTTGCCGTCGTCATCTGCGGCATCTTCTTCTTCCGCAGAATAATACGTGTCCATTTCTTCGTAATCGTCCTCGTCATCAGGAAGATTTTCGTGTTTCTTGCCGGCATAAATTGCCGTTTTTGCCACTCTTGGGGTGGACTTGGATGCTGATTTAGTAAGTAAAGTTTTCATCATGGCGCGCAAGTTTTCGATAGTGTGCCTCTGCAAAAGTAATATCAAAATTAAAACCTATCAACCCTTAAAACAAATTGGCACACATTTTATCTTAAATATTTTTTTGGGCGCTGATTATTGTACATTTAGAGCCATATTAAGAAAATGTTTCCTCCCCGTGAACATTCGATTAATTCGGCTATTTGTGCCGACAACTGTGGCGTGGGGACGGAAATGCGGGATAATTTTGTGTTACCAAATTGTAAAACCGTTTCATGTCAAGCAACACAAACTACAAAATTCTTCTGGTGGACGATGAACCGGACATCCTCGAATTTTTAAGCTATAACCTTAAAAAAGAAGGTTATACAACGTACACAGCCGGTACGGGGAGGCAAGCTTTGGAAGCGGCGAAAAAGAATTTCCCGCATCTTATCATATTGGACGTGATGATGCCTGATCTCGATGGAATAGAAACTTGTCGTGAATTACGCTCCATAGATGGTCTTAAGGATGTATTGATTGCATTCCTCACCGCCCGAGGGGAGGATTACTCGCAGATAGCCGGATTTGATGCCGGTGCCGACGACTATATCACCAAGCCCATCAAACCACGCGTATTTGTAAGCCGTATAAAAGCTTTGTTACGCCGCATCGGCGAAACCTCCGAAGAGAAATCGGGCGTCATGGAGTTGGGCGATTTGAAGATTGACCGTGAACGCTATATGGTGCATTATAAAGAGAATGAGTTGCAGGTTCCAAAAAAAGAATTTGAACTGCTCTCCTTATTGGCATCAAAACCCGGAAAAGTATTCACGCGCGACGAAATCATGAAAACCATCTGGGGCGACGAGGTGATCGTAGGCGACAGGACCATCGACGTACACATTCGTAAACTGCGTGAAAAACTGGACGATCGTTTCATCAAAACCGTAAAAGGCGTAGGTTACAAGTTTGAGTTCTAATCAAAGCCAATCCTTAATTTTGCTTTTGTGAAAAACGAAACGCCGCACAGTCTGGCCATTTATGTGGCCATCATTGTTTCATTTCTTACTACCATGGTGGCTGTTATGTCGGTGGCTGCTTTTTTTGGTACGTTTCACTGGTTATACTCCTTGGTTGTATTCGTCACTACGTTCTCGGCTACGTATTTGGCTTTCCGGTACACCGTCAATAAGTTTATCTACGACAAAATTAAGCTTGTATATAAAAACATCCACCAGTTAAAACTAGGGCCAAAAAAGGCTGGATTGAAAAAAAAGATTGAAACGGGTGAAGACATTATTGCCGACGTAAACCGTGAGGTATTGGAATGGGCGAAAGACCAAAATCGCGAGATTGACGACCTGAAAAACATGGAAGCCTATCGTCGGGAGTTCATCGGGAACTTAGCCCATGAATTAAAAACCCCTATTTTTAATATCCAGGGGTACATCAGCACATTGATTGATGAAGAAGATGCTACCGATGAAGAGGCATCGATTCGCCAGAAATATTTGAATAACGCGGAGAAAAATATTGAACGGATGATTAGCCTCATCCATGATTTGGATACGGTGAGCCGGCTAGAGTCAGGAACAACGCAACTCGAAATAGAAAAGTTCGACGTGGTGTATATGGCCCGCGAAATTTTGGAAATGCAAGAAATTCGGGCAAAGGAAAAGAACATCCGCCTAGTGTTGAAAGAGAATTATGCGCCAATTTATGTGTATGGTGATATCAACAGCATCAAGCAGGTATTCACCAATTTGGTAGTGAACTCTATCATTTACGGTAACGAAAACGGCTCCACGCGCATTTCGTTTTTTGATATGGACGAAAATATTTTAGTGGAAGTGGCCGATGATGGACCAGGAATTTCGGAGGAACATCTATCGCGCTTGTTCGAACGTTTTTACCGGGTAGATAAAAGCCGTAGCAGAAACCAAGGCGGAACCGGTTTGGGATTGGCTATCGTAAAACATATTATTGAGGCGCACCGGCAAACGATTAATGTTCGAAGCAAGCCCGGCAAAGGCGCCACCTTCTCGTTTACGTTAAAAAAACATTCTTAGGGTACGGCTGCGACCGTATCTTACGAATGTTTAATTTCTCAACGCAGCAAATTTTGCCACATATTTCCCGATGATATCAAATTCTAAATTGACGGTATTTCCGGGTTTTAAATTTTTAAAACTGGTGTTTTCAAACGTATACGGAATGATGTGCACGGAAAATAATCCCTTTTCGGACCGAACAACAGTCAAACTGACACCATTTACACAAATACTGCCCTTTTCTACGGTTATGTACTCTGATTTATTGGAATCGTCGTAAGTAAATACACATTCCCAAGAACCATCCTTTTCGTTGATTTCCTTGCAGATTCCCGTGGTATCCACATGCCCTTGCACAATATGACCGTCTATGCGCCCGTTCATCACCATACAACGTTCCAAGTTTACCACATCGCCAATTTGGAGCGAGCCTATGTTTGTTCTATTTAATGTTTCGTCTATGGCGGTTACGGAATACTCGTTTACAAACAAACCATCTACCGTTAGACATACGCCGTTGTGGGCCAAGCTTTGGTCAATCTTTAGTTCAGAAAAAAAATTACATGACAGAAAGTAGGTTTTATTTGTTCCTTTTTCTGTTATATTTTTTACCGTACCAATTGATTCTATTATTCCCGTAAACATTTTATTATTGAATTTCTATAAAGTTAATATCTGAATTTTTAGGATCAGAACTTTTAGACCATAAATATGTTTTGTTTCCAGCTGTAATGATATTTTTTATATAAAACCCATTCTCTGTGTCGAGTTTATATTCTTTTGAATCAATACCATCTTTACCAATGATTATATAATTAATTGTGCCTTTTTCACCTGTATAAAAAACATAATGGGAGTTATTATGAGACACCATTTGATATTGATTATCAAGAAGAACAACAGCCTTTTCTTCTTGAACAACTCCTTCTGAATTCATAATAGCTGCATATAAACAACGTTTTTCTTCTTTATTAAAACCATGTGTTATAATGCCAAACAATTCATTTGGAAGAGAAACCGTTTCCGCATTAAACGTAGATACCGTATAATTAGGACTAAGGTTTATTGGTCTTAATCCATCATCTTCCAATCCGTTACAATACAAACTTTTAATCTCTGCATTATATTGCGCGTCCATAACTCCCACAAATAAATTATAATTCCCTCCGCTTACTGCACTCGTTGCTGATCTAAAGTATTTACCATTTCCTATTGTTATTTGCCTAACGATAAGTTCAGCATCCTTTCTTACTAAACCAGTATATATATTGCCCACGCTGTAAGCGTCCTTTGCAAGTGTTATAAGAAAAAACATGTTGCCGTCATCATCTACTTTGAAATTTAGAAACCTTACAGATTCACCTGGCTTTTTTGAAATCTTGATTTTTTTATCCCAAAATTCCTGTTCGCCTGAATGATATATACAGTTAATTTCTACAGCATTAGCTGACTCCCAATATTTTTGGTCTCTTTCAGAATATACCATGCCAATACTTTTATTACTGGAAGATGATGATGAGGTGATGATTCCATTGGTGGTTGAGCCAAGTTTCTCAAATGTTGGCTTTCCCACGTCTCCACTTTGAAATTTTAAAAATCCTACATCTGCTTTACTGCCTTTGTGGGTTGAACAGAGGAAAGCATAATCCGTGAATCTCACATTTGCAAGCAATTTGCCATCTGCAAATGTTATCTTTTGACTCTCGGATATAACGTTTAAATTATTGTCGAAAACCACAGCGGTCGCAGACTTCATGTCAGTTTTCTGAATTAATGCTAACCTTTCGTCCGTTAATTTAATAATCTCGGTATCTATATTGTAGGAATGCCACTCACTTACCGGCTTTTTTAAACTTATTTTTTTTGTGCTTAAAATTTCTAGTTTTTGTGAAAATAAATTTACAAATCCACAAACTAGGGCAATGGTTAAAAACAGGTTTTTTTTCATAGTTATATTGGTCTAAAATTTCGCGCTTTTCGGCGTTCTCGGAGCTAAAATTACATCACGGATATTGGCCATACCGGTCACGAATAACATCAAACGCTCAAAACCCAAACCGAATCCGCTGTGCGGTGCAGTCCCAAATTTACGGAGTTCCAGATACCACCATAAATCTTCTGGATGTATGCCTTGCTCGTTTACGCGTTCCAACAATACGTCGTAGCGCTCTTCGCGCTGTGAACCACCTACTACTTCCCCAATACCAGGGAATAGGATATCCATGGCACGGACGGTTTTCCCGTCATCATTCGCACGCATATAGAAGGCTTTGATGCCACGTGGGTAATCGGTAACGATTACCGGTGATTTGAAATGTTTTTCTACCAAGAAACGCTCGTGCTCACTTTGTAAATCTGCCCCCCAAGAAACCGGGAATTCAAATTTTTGGCCAGATTGTTCTAAAATTTGAACAGCTTCGGTATAAGTAATCCGTTTGAACGGGTTGTCTATCACAAACTGCAAACGCTCTACCAAAGTTGGCTCATACATTTTCTGTAAGAATTCCACATCAGTTTTGCAATGTTCTAAAATATAAGAAACGCAATAACGCAGGAATGATTCGGCTACGTTCATATTATCTTCCAAATCGTGGAAAGCCATTTCCGGCTCAATCATCCAGAACTCAGCTAAGTGACGTGCTGTGTTAGAATTCTCGGCACGGAAGGTAGGTCCGAATGTGTATACTTTAGATAAGGCCATGGCAGCAATTTCACCTTGTAATTGACCGGAAACTGTCAGATTGGATTCTGAACCGAAGAAGTCTTCTTCGAAATTTACTTTCCCGTCTTCCGTCAGCGGAGGATTTTTTGCATCCAATACCGATACGCGGAACATTTCGCCGGCGCCTTCTGCATCAGAACCGGTGATAATGGGTGTGTTTACGTAGTAAAAACCACGATCATTGAAGAATTTGTGGATAGCGAATGCCAAGTGATGACGCATACGGAAAATAGCGCCGAATGTATTGGTACGTGGACGCAAGTGTGCAATCTCGCGAAGAAATTCCAACGTGTGTCCTTTTTTCTGCAATGGAAACGTCTCCGGATCGGCTTCGCCAAACACCGTAATTTGGCTGGCTTGCATTTCAACAGATTGACCGCTTCCTGGCGATTCTACCAAATTTCCGGTAACGGAAATACAAGCTCCGGTGGTGATTTTCTTCAGCAAGTCTTCGTCAAACGAATTGACGTCGGCTACGATTTGTAGGTTATCGAAACAAGTTCCATCATTCAATGCGATAAAATTGACCGCTTTGGAACCACGTTTTGTTCTTACCCAACCGTTGATGGTAATCGTTTCTCCGGCTTTTCCGCTGGCCAATACGGCCGCTACTGTATGCTGACTTGCTAACATGTTTATTATTTAAAGGATTGCAAAGGTCGCAAAGATAATTGGATTAGAAAACGTACCGCGAAACGTGCCACATAAAAACCAAAAAACCAACTCCTCCGCTGAGGGTTGGTTTTTGAATAGAGATATATAATGTTTATTTTTTTACGGCAGTAAACGTAATCACACCCTTAGATTTCATCGGCATTTTCATGCCCATGGAGGTAATCACCAAATCCAGGTTTTGGTTAATTTCACTTTTGGTGGTCATACCGGTTGCACGATCGATTTCTACGGTTCCTGCCTGGTCGCCTTTTACTTCCATCGTTACGCCTTCTTCCGACTCTTTATTCGTGGGCAAAAATTCTGACTTTAAATCCAACACTACTTTATCCGATGTGATTTCTTTTACCGTATATGTATTTTTTGTGGCTATCGGCGATAGTTTGGACGATTGGCTCTCGACCACATAGGTGTCGCCTTTCTTTACGGGCTTATCCGGCAACTGGCTCATGTATTGGTCCGCATTGCTTCCGCCGTTGTTATTCCCTCCGCCTTGTTGTGTCAACGAATCCAAGCCGAGTTGTTGGTATACTTCGTCCACATTGCTACTGATGAGTTTGCCATGGCTATCCATTTCCAAAATATAGGTCAAACCTTTCATCTTTGAAAAATATGGCTTCATGGATTCGCCCATGGCTCCCGCTTTTTCGGGCTTGTCGGTATCAAACTCCACGTTGATGGGCATACCCATCATTTTCATGCTTTGCTTCATGTAAAAACGGTCCATCGCATTTTTAAAAATGACATTCCCGTTGGCATTCACGTTTTCTACAGATAATGTTTGGTTGATTTCCATTTGCTGGTCCACATCCATCTTTTGTCCCATCACGGTAGTGCTGATGTCCAAATCCATGTTTACGGTGCAGGCAAATGAATCGCCCTTGGCTACGTTTAGTTTGAGTTCCACGGGATCGTTCCCGCAGGAGAGAACAAACAAGGAAATGGTGAGGAGAGTGGAAAAGGTCAGGATGTTGTGCTTCATATAACTACGTTAGGTTTTATAATTCTTTCCGTAACCTGGCTACGGGAATATCTAATTGCTCACGGTATTTGGCTACTGTTCTTCGGGCAATGTTATACCCTTTTTCACGTAAGATTTCAGTTAATCTATCATCCGTCAACGGACGTTTTTTGGATTCTCCTTCAATTTGGTCCTGCAAGATTTTCTTTACCTCACGGGTCGAAACTTCCTCTCCGGAATCGGTAGACAATGACTCACTAAAGAAATCTTTCAACAGTTTGGTGCCGAAATGCGTCTGGATATACTTGCTGTTAGCCACGCGGGATACCGTAGATATATCAAGCCCTACACGGTCCGCGATGTCTTTCAATATCATGGGGCGAAGTTTGGTTTCATCGCCTTCCTTAAAATATTGGTATTGGTATTGGAGAATCGTGCTCATCACGCCCATCAAGGTTTCTTGACGTTGTTTGATGGCATCGATAAACCACTTGGCCGAGTCGAGTTTTTGTTTCACAAACAAGGCCGCGTCCTTGCTTTCCTTGTTCTTATTTTTCCCGTAAGATTCCAGCATCTCTGCATATTTGGGACTTACGCGGAGTTGGGGCGCATTTTTGGCGTTCAACGACAGGTGGATTTCATCGTCCACCATATCCAAAATAAAGTCGGGCGTAATGGCACGCATGTTTCGCGTCACGCTGGCATATGCATTCCCTGGCTTAGGGTTTAGGTGTAATATTTCGTTGATACTATCTCGTAATTCCTCATCTTCCAACGATAATCTTTTCTGTATTTTATCGTAGTGCTTCTTCGTGAATTCGTCAAAGAAATCTTCCAAGATGCGGATGGCGTCCGTAACCGTTTTTTCGCCGTTATTGGTCTTTTTCAATTGGAGCAAAAGACATTCGCGCAAGTCGCGCGCACCAACGCCGGCGGGCTCCAAGTCCTGCACCAATTCCAGGATGCGGGTAATTTCTTCTATGTTGGTCATCACGCCCTGTGAGAAGGCCAAATCGTCGCACATGGAATCGATATCACGGCGGAGATAGCCGTCGTCGTCAATATTTCCGATGACGGTGTTGGCCACGGTCATTTCTTTTTCCGACAGATCGTTGAACGAAATCTGCGTCATCAAATGCTCATGGAACGAAGTGCCTTGCGTGATGGGCGCTTCATACTGTTCATCGTCCGCAGAGGTATTGTTCGCATGGGTTTTATAATACGGATCATCGTCTTCGCTCATGTAGTCGCTCAGACTGATTTCTTCTTCCGTTTTTTCGAAGTTTTCGTTGTCTTCAAACGGTGTATCTTCCGTATGTTCGCTTTCGTCCGTCGAGGCTTGGTACGTATCTTCCAGGCCGGTCATGTCCTGGCCTTCTTCCAATGCCGGGTTATTTTCCAATTCTTCCTTGATCCGTTGCTCCAATGAGGTGGTAGGCACCTGCAACAGTTTCATCAATTGTATCTGTTGTGGCGATAGCTTTTGTAGCAGTTTCTGGTGTAATCCCTGTTTGAGCATGTAATATTCCCGTAAAATTTATGACAAATATACCTTTCGGATTTAAATCTGATAAGGCATAACGAATAGTCATGCCTAAGATAAAAGTTTTTTTGATATGTAAGGAAGCGCAACATTCAACACTTATTCTTTTGCACCTCCGAAATAAGAAATTTGTATGGAATTACACGGTGTCAAGCTATAGTTTAGTGCCTGTTTGTTACATATTTATTCAGCCTAAGCAATAAACTTCATGAAAAGCCATTGGCATATTTTGAATAAAAAGATTTGTTTATTGATATAATTAACAAGATATTAGCCACACAAAACTAATAGACCCAATATATTTTTAAGAGCAGATGAAGAATGTATTACTCCTAACCTTCCTATCATTTTTTACCTTTTCCTTATTTTCACAAGGTCCTTGCAATATTCAGGCATTTGTAAATCCGGTGCAGATTTCTTGCGGAGATAGCGCCGTATTATCGGCATTTGGAAACGGCTCGGGTAATGTCGCCTTCCAAGAAAATTTTAATTCGGGCTCCCCGGTGGGGTGGCAGTTTACTCAAAATGTAACCATTGCTAATAATACATGCGGTGTTCCTGCACCGGATGGAAGCAATTTTATGTGGATGGGTGATGCATCGGTAAATCCGAGGGATATGACTACCGTTCCGTTTGATCTGACGTTGGGTGGTAGCATTTGTTTTGATATGCGTTATTCAATCCAAGGAGATGCATCGCCGTGCGAAGGACCGGATGAACCACAGGAAGGTGTTTATGTACAATATTCAATCAATGGCGGAGCAAACTGGACGACCATAGAATATTGGTCGCCAAACGGAGGAAACAGTTCACAACTGACGAACTGGAACCAATATTGTTTGGTTCTCCCGCCCGCAGCCATGACGGCCAATACCATGATCCGTTGGCATCAAGATGCCGTGAGCGGGGCAGAATTTGACCACTGGGGCATTGATAATGTAATCATTACATTGAATGATCCCAACTTTATCATTTCTTGGTTGCATGACGGATATTCATATGGTTTTGGGTCTTCGGGAGGTCCCAATCCAAATGTTGTAGCTCCTACTACCACGACAACTTATTCAGTTCAAATTACAGACGGTACCAATACCTGTAATGATCAGATACAATTGGTGGTGACCAATCCGGTGATCATCATGGAAGTAGGGCCAGATACCAGTATTTGCCCTGGAGAATGTGTAAATATTGACGCCACTGCCTATTGGGAATTAGAGGCACCCGCCCAAAAAACCTTCGTGAATGATGTTTCCCAAATTATATCTTCCGGGGCAGGCAGTAGTGTTGTGGTTCCTGTTAGCGTCGATGGCGTTAATCTGACTTCGATACAGCCTGGATCCATTTTAGAGGTTTGTATTACCAGCATGACCTTTTTTGGACAACAAATTGTTTTTCCATTTCAGGTAGTAGATGTGACTGTAGGCAATTTTGTGGCGAGCCTCAATTGCCCTGGTGGAGCATCCATTGTATTGATACCATCTGGCGTGACGACCAGTACGGCAACTCAAGGATATACACAAACCTGTTTTACGATGTCTACCCCAAACAATATTGCGGCATCCGCCCCTCCCTATACCGGTACGTTTGCGCCATCCCAACCGTTTGACAATTTGGTAGGATGTCAAGCCAATGGCATTTGGACCATGTCTTTTACCCCTACCAGTCCTTTATCGTTTGGAATCGGAGGGTTTCAAGGTTGGTCCATCACCATTGATGACCCGGGTGTTTCCGCACCAGTTAGCTATTCGTGGAGCCCTACCACCAATATGACGAATTCAAATACACTTACGCCAACAGTTTGTCCCGCGCAAACCACGACTTACACTTTAACCGCGACTACGGCCCCCGGTTGCCAACCGGCCACGGCCGATGTGACGATTACCATACCCAACTCCTGCTGCCAAATCGAATACGACAATATTGTTCCACTCAACCCATCCTGTGGGGCTAGCGACGGGGGAATTACCATCAACGTAATCGGCGCCATCACCGGCGTTCAATATAGCATCGATAATGGCGTTACTTTTCAGACATCCAATACATTCACCGGGTTAGCAGCGGGTAGTTATACCGTTGTGGTGAGAGACGATAACAATTGCCCGATTACACAAACGGTCGTATTGTCCAATCCCAATGCACCGGTTATAGACAATATCCAAGTTTTGCAACTGACCTGCGCCGGGAACAATGGTAGTATTACCATCAGCGCATCGGCAGGTGCAGGTTCGTATACTTACAGTATTAACGGCGGTACCAGTTTTCAGTCGGGTAACACCTTTACAAATCTGGCCGCTGGTTCATACGCCATCGTGGTAGAAGACGCAGATGGTTGCTCGGTAACCGGATCGGCTACCCTTTCTACCCCACCCAATCCCACCATCGTTTCCACCAATTCAACCCCGGCAGATTGCGGATCCAGCAATGGTTCTGCTTCGGTGGTGGCTACGGGAGGAACGGGTCCTTTTACTTACAGCTGGTCATCTGGGGGCAGTTCTGCCACGGTGGCCAATATCTCTTCGGGATCGTATAGTGTTACCGTCACCGATTCATTGGGCTGTACGGCCACCGGCAATGTGGTGGTTACCAATATCGGCGGGCCTACGGTGGCTATCGTAACACAATCCCAAGTGGCCTGTTTTGGGCAAAGCAACGGAAGCGTTGAGGTAGAAGTAACGCAAGGAGGCACGGCCCCGTTCACCTATGTTTGGGCACCTTCAGGAGGTACGGGGAGTACGGCAAGCGGCCTAGCTGCAGGTACATACACCGTAGCCGTAACGGATGCGGATGATTGTGTAGGTTCGACTACCGTTATCATTACTGAGCCAGCCCAATTGGTGCTTAGCGCCACTCAAACACCAACGGCATGTGGCCAAAGCACGGGCACGGCTTCGGCTAGCGTAAGCGGTGGTGTAGGCCCATATACCTATACCTGGAGCCCTTCCGGCGGCGGATCCAATGTGGCTACGGCATTAGCCGCAGGCAATTATACGGTAAATGTGGAAGACAATTCGGGCTGTGAGCAAACGGCTTCCGTTACCATCCAAACTGTTGTAGTGGACTCGTTGCTTGCATTTACGGTTGAAACCACACCAGAAAGCTGCGCTGCGAAGGATGGCTCTGCCACCGTTCAGGTTACGGATGGCGTGGCACCCTATTCCTTCCAATGGGATGTGATAGGCGGTTCGGATTCGTCCAGTGTTTTTGGCCTTACCGCCGATACATATAACGTGACCGTATCAGATCTTTGCTATTCGGAAACCGTGACGGTAACCATCGAGAAATCTTTTGTACAGCCAGACAAAAAATTACCCAACGTATTTACACCCAACTCGAAAGACGGCATAAATGATGTGTATCAGGTGGCCGATAACTTTTCGGGGGTCAACAATTTTTATTGTGTCATTTATAACCGATGGGGTTATACCGTACATAAAACGGAAGATAAGGAAATCAATTGGGCACCGAAAAATGTCTCCGATGGGGTTTACTTTATCGTGGTAACCTATACCGATTGTTTGGGCGAAGCGGAAAAGATTGCGTCCACCATTACGTTGGCTTCGGGCAAATAAAATGGCTTAGTAGATTTTGGCGAATTTCTTGATTTCGACTTTGTTTACCACCCGAATTTTTCGGCCTTGGATCTCTATCCAGCCGGCCTCTTTTAGTTGGGAAAGGAAACGGATTAGGGTTTCGGTAGCCGTGCCCACCAATCCAGCCATATCTTCCCGTTTTAGGTTAATCGGATTTTCGCCGTACATATCGCTGAGTTCAAGCAATGTATGAACAATCCTTTCGTGCACCGTTTTTTGTGCCATGTGGGTGAGCACGCCCGTCATCAGATCCAACTCCCGGCAGGCTTCCTTCAATATTTTTTGTGAAAAAGCCGGCGAACCCAACAGCGCTTCCAAAAAAATGTGTTTGGGAATAAAGCACAGGTGGCAATCTTCCAGCGTTTTGGCCGAAACCGGAAATTGTTCGTCCGCCAATATGGCCCGATAGCCCAACAGTTCGCCTTCTTTGGCTATTTTGATGATTTGTTCACGTCCGTCGCCGTGCTTGTATATCTTCACCTTTCCCTTGTGGATAAAGAAAATGCCGTTAGGCCGTGAACCTTCGTGGAAGAAGGAGCTGCCTTTTTTATACAGTTCACAGGATTGATGGGCCGAAAGCATATCCACGTCTTGGCTGGGAAGTTCCGTATAAATTCCGCTATACACCGTTTTACAGGTAGGACAAGCCGTTTGTACTATTTTTTTGTCTGCCACAAGACAAATGTATAAAATTGATATATATCAGTTTTTAAAATTCAATTTGACTCATATTCCCATTTAAATCCGCGGCTTTTTCCTTAATTTGTACACGAAAATTTAAGCATGAACAACGATAAAACATTATATCTTCTCGACGGTTTTGCCTTGGTTTACCGTGCCTATTTTGCTTTCATCAACAACCCTAGGATTAGCTCTACGGGTATGAATACATCGGCCGCGTTTGGCTTTACGAATACCTTGCTGGATGTGATCCACAAGCGTAAGCCTACGCACATGGCCGTGGTGTTTGACCCACGAGAGGAGAAATCAGCCCGGAACGAAACGTTTTTGGATTATAAGGCCAACCGTCAGGAGATGCCGGAAGACATTCGGAATGCGCTTCCTTATATTGAAAGAATCATCGATGCTTTCAATATTCCTTTGCTGGTTTGCGAGGGCTACGAAGCCGATGACGTGATCGGTACCATGGCCCAGCATGCTTCAAAGGAAGGATTTAAAACCTACATCATGTCGCCCGACAAAGATTTGTCGCAGTTGGTGACGGAGAATATTTTTTGGCACCGCCCAGGGCGTATGGGAAATCCCGACGAGATTATGGGCGTGGAGGAAGTCTGTCGCAAGTTTGATGTGGAAAATCCTCTGCAGGTGATTGACCTATTGGGTTTGATGGGCGATGCGGTAGATAATATCCCCGGGATTCCAGGCGTAGGAGAAAAAACGGCGCAGAAATTCATCAAGGAATTTGGCTCCGTGGAGGGTTTGCTGGCCAATACCGATAAACTCAAAGGAAAAATGAAGGAAAAGGTGGAGGCCGGTGCCGAAATGGCGCTGATGTCGAAACTATTGGCCACGGTTATTCTAGATGCACCTTGCGTATGGAACGAAAAATCGTTGGAACTCGAAGCACCGGACAGGGACAAGGTGGAGTCTTTATTCGCCGAACTTGAGTTCCGCAACATGAACAAACGCGTGTTTGGCGAGGATCTATCCTCAGGCGTGGCCGCGCCCGCAGCCATCAAAAAATCGAATCCTTCGCAGTTCGATATGTTTGCAGAGGTGGACGAGGAAGTGGAAGTCACATCATTCAAAACCATCAACGATGTACCCACCAATTACCAAACCATCGACACCGAAGAAAGCATGAAAGCCTTGGCTGCACGTATGCTGGCCGAAGATTTTTGCTTTGATACGGAAACCACTTCTACCGATGCCCTTTCGGCTGCTATCGTGGGCTTATCCGTCAGCTTTGTTCCGGGCGAGGCATTTTATGTGCCGTTTCCGGAAAATGGGACTGAAGCCGTAAACCAGTTACAAATCTTTAAACCGGCATTTTTAAGCCAGGAACGCATAAAAACCGGACAGAACGTTAAATACGACATCAGCATATTGGCCAATTACGGCGTGCATGTGAGCGAACCCTTGTTCGATACCATGCTGGCGCATTACCTCATAGAGCCGGATATGCGCCATGGGATGGATTTCTTGGCAGAAACGTATCTGCATTATTCGCCCGTTTCCATCGAAACGTTGATCGGCAAAAAGGGGAAAGGACAAGGAAATATGCGCGACGTGGCTGTAGAAAAAGTGGCCCCCTATGCCTGTGAGGATGCCGACATCACCTTGCAGCTACGCCAAATATTGGAACCTAAACTGGCCGAGACCGAAACCCGTGGGGTGTTTGATACGGTGGAAATGCCTTTGGTGCCCGTACTTTCCTCCATCGAACGGGAAGGAATCCGGGTGGATACCGACGTGTTGAAAGAGCTGAGCGGCCGATTTCTGGAACAGGCCCAAGAGGCGGAAAGAGCCATTTTCGAATCGGCGGGCATGGAATTCAATATCGCTTCGCCCAAGCAACTGGGCGAGGTGTTATTCGACCGTTTGAAACTGGATCCGAAGGCCAAGAAAACAAAAACGGGGCAATACAGTACCAATGAAGAAACGTTAAGCAAACTGGCCGGCAAACATGAGGTGATCGAGCACATCCTTGCCTACCGCGAGCTTCAAAAATTAAAAGGGACTTACGTAGATGCATTGCCTTTGCTCATCCATCCGAATACCGGGCGAATCCATACGGATTTTAACCAAGCCGTGGCTGCCACCGGGCGTTTGAGCAGCACGAATCCGAACCTGCAAAACATTCCGATCCGTACGGAAAAGGGGCGTGAAATCCGTTCCGCGTTTGTACCGAGAAACGAAGAATTTACGTTACTCAGCGCAGATTATTCGCAAGTGGAATTGCGCATCATCGCGGCCTTGAGCGAAGAAACGAACATGATCGAGGCATTCCGCTCCAAGACGGATATCCACACGGCGACCGCCGCCCGATTATACGGGATCGAAACATCCGAGGTAACGCGTGAGCAACGTTCCGCCGCCAAGACGGTGAACTTTGGGATCATCTACGGCATTTCGGCTTTCGGGTTATCGCAACGGGTAAAAATCAGCCGTAGTGAAGCGGCCGAAATCATCGAAAGTTATTTCCGTTCGTATCCGAACATCAAAAAATACATGGCGGACAGCGTGAATTATGCCCGCGAATACGGTTTCGTGAAAACAATTACGGGCCGCCGCCGCTACCTGAAGGACATTACTTCCGCCAACTTTACGGTTCGCGGTTTTGCCGAGCGAAATGCCATCAACGCGCCCATCCAAGGTTCCGCGGCGGATATCATCAAAAAAGCGATGATCGCCATCTTTAACGAAATGGAAAAGAGCGGCATGAAATCAAAAATGATTCTGCAGGTACATGATGAGTTGGTGTTCGATTGTCACCTGACTGAAGTGGATGAACTGAAAGCCCTGGTACGCGATAAAATGGAAAATGCCGTACAACTGGCCGTTCCGCTGGAAGTGGAAATGAGCACGGGCGCCAATTGGCTGGAGGCGCATTGATGATGGTAAAGAGCGATCCATCTGCATGGCCACCCGACTCCACCCGCAGATGACCCGAATATACCCGAGTGATCTCCGACTCATCTGCGGGTGAGATGCGGGTGAAGTGTATAGAACTGTCGGCTGGCGCAGCTCGCATATCTTATGGAGCAGCCTTGGCCTTCGTAAGCCGGTCTGAGACCGGAACAACAAATGCTTCCGAGTCTTTCGCTCCGCTAGACTTCGGAAAACGTCTATACGAAGACTTCGGGTACAAGGTGGGCGGATTAAAATCCTCTACAGCAGCCTTAGCTTTTTATAAGCCGGTCGGAGACCGGAACAACAAATGCTTCCGAGTCTTTGCTCCGCTAGACTTCGGAAAACGTCTATACGAAGACTTCGGGTACAAGGGTCCATCAGCACCAACAGGGGTGTACACAAATGTACTAACCGTATTCACAATTTAGGTATTAATATTCAGTTTTGATAGTTTCCACAAGAACGTCATCTTCATACCTTGTTATATTTTCAAAAATGACTCCATTGATTTTGACATAAGTAAACCTTAAGCCGTTCATTTTTCCATCATGATATTCACATCTATCCCATAGATATTTTTCTTTTTTATCAAATCTCCTTTGCTCTCCTTGTACCATACCGTTAACCACTATGGCAACTAATGCACTATCTCTGAATTTTTTATCATAGAATGCCATATACTTACCGTCAGGAATCCCTCTTTTAAGGTCAAGCAAGACCTTATTACTGCTTAATTCTAAGTATTTTCCTTGGCGATATACCAAATAGACATATCTATTTCTTGGGACCCTTTGAGGAAATGCAAAAGATAAAATTCCAATATAAAGGAGTATTATTAAAACAAATCGTATCATTTTATTTTTTTCTTAATTGCGTTTATATCAATATTTGTGGGCTCTTCTGTCCCATAGTCTCCAATTGTGTCTGGAGCCCTGTCATCACCTTTGGCTGCACGGGTTGTCGCATTTATCGTGTACCCTCTATCGCCCTGTGTTGCTGTAGTTCTAAACGAAACTAATTCATCTTCCTTAAGATTAAAATCAAATTTAATCTCTCCAGGACCTGCTATGGTTGCTTCTTGGGTTGACAGTACATTTCCTGCCGCATCTAAAATAGAAAAGGAAATGGTTTCTGTTACAGGATTTCCATTTGCATCGATACTGCCTTCTATATTGATTGTTGCAGTGCCAGTCCTATTTGTTACTGCAAGTGGTTGACCATCCATATAATCACCCTGTGCAGCATTATTTACAAAATCAACTCGTTTTTTAGGAGTATCTGCTCCATTTACGCGTTCTGTTAAAGCATCGGGATTAGGATCTTTTGCTCCGATTACTCTTCCTTTTGGATTTTCATGGCCCTCCCTTCCATGTTGTGCTTCATATTCTGCCTTACTTATCTTGTACCATCCATTAGGGGTTTGAGCTTCTCTTTTGTATGCCGCTGCCTGAGCGGTAGTAACATTTTCGTAGTATCTTTTTGCTAGATAGACGGTTTCATAGACCCCTTTGGATGTTTCAATTTGAACTACTGCCGTATAAGTTTTTCTTAATCCGTCACCAGGACCATTTCCGTTTACATCTATAAATTTGATGGGATTGTCGATTGCAAAAGAATATGGACTCCATCCAGGGTATTTAGCAGCCAGTGGATCTATAGCTAAAAACCGTCCAAGCCTAGGATCGTAGATCCTAGCCCCAAAATCATACGCATTCGCATCTCCGTAAATCTCGTCCACCTTCTCCATACCATTATACCCGAAGCGATAAGACGAAGCAAACAAATCCGTTTCGTCCTGTTGACAAGGATTTACATACGAAATATTTACATCATCTATGTAGAAGGTGCAAGAAGTGGGGTTAGAATATAACTTGACCAATTCCAAGGTATACGTTCCCGATGAAGGCGGTGTGAATGTAAGTGTGCAGAGATCATTGACTACGGCGAAACCTTGTGTGGCTATCACGGTGCCGCTTCCATCCTTTATGTTGACGGTAAGTGATTCCGGCGTGGGACTGCCACAACCCATTTCCAGCATAAACGTGAGGCTGTGTTCTTTGCCGGCCGTGGCTTCAAAAATATTTTTCACGCCCCTCACCACGGCAGATACACCGTCCGAAGTACCGCTCACCTGGAGCTTGCCCGATGCGTTGGCTACAGCGGCCGAGTTGACGGATACAAATCCGCCTACGCCTGAACCAAAGTTTTGGGCCATAGGAAATAACGTATCGGCAGAGCAACAATTGATGGATGTATCCACTTGGTAATACCATATCTTGAAATTATCCATGTAAGCCGTACAGGTGTCATCGCCGTAGAGGCTAAATGCCATTAAGCTAAAATCGTCGCCCGGCTGCACGGTGTAGGTAAGTTCTACGTGCCCGTTGGTAGTTACGTGGATGGCGTCCTGCGCTCCGTGAGGCCAGAAAAGTATGCTGTCTAGGTTACAATCGTCCCAATCCAGGTCAAACGAATAATATAGGGTTTGGCCCACAGCGGGAGAGATATTAAGAATCCCTACATAAGTGGATTGCGTGGAAGAAGGATTGTTTGTAGGATGCTCCAACATCAAACGGCCACCGGATACATGCGTGGAATCGTCAGAATATTTATACCATGGATATACGGTCTCCTCAAATAGTGACCATGCCGGCGGAACATCGCTAAAATCTTCTTCCAGAAGTACTACGGCCAAAGAATCGATGATGGTATCACAACACATATTTTGGTAGGTCGTGTCCTTTGTCGTGATCAGCAGGTTATCCAATTCGAAAGAACAACCTTCATTGCCTACAATACTTGCGGCAAACGATGTAGCGGTAGAGGCTGAATTGAAGGTGAACGATTGATTTCCGTTGGTGGAGTATTGGTTAGAGAACAAAACAGTGGATCCATCTTTAACCTCCACAAGTATATCGTTGGTACACATCGTCTTGTTTAAATCAAACGATATTTGGTATTCGGTTCCTGCCGGTAAACTGATGGTTCTGCTTGTTCCCCATCCGGTACAACTGTTTTTGGTGGGACAGGTTGTTTTTTCAACTTTCAGTTTTCCCGCCACGTTGGTGACGATAGATCCTGAAACGGATGCGAATGATTCCGTCGAATTATCAAACTCCAGCCAATATACCAAGTTTGTTGTCACTTGCGGCACGAGTGGACATTCCTGGGCCGGTGGTGGTGTTACGGGTGCCGTGTACTCTCTTCCCGGCATCAACATACCGAAGGCATAGTAATCATACAGGTTCTGGATATCCGCTTCGTAATGGGTGAGTGTACCCTCATCACATATACGGTTTTTGCGATCGGAAACTACGGCATGTACGTTGCTGAGGTGGTCGTTCATCTCGTAACGTTTGTTTCCGCGGTCCACCACAAGTATTTCAGGAACTTCGGGTATATAGGCGAGCAAGTCTAGATCGGACTTCCAAAGCCCGATTCTTGAACTGCCGTATATCATCTGTTCATTCACTTTGTAGGTTGGCGTTGATGATGCAAGGTATGTATAAATCGTCAACGGGTTTCCTTGGGCATCGTGCACATAAAACTCGGTTTTTTCGGGTGCCCCATTCTTTGGAATTATCTTCTTCATGATGCGTTTGCCGCCGGCATCATAGAAGAATTTTAAATCGGGCTTGCCGCTTAGGGAGCTACATTTTACTTCGCTTACCTTGCCGTATACCGTCCATTTTATTTCTTCTATCCCTTCGGCTTTGTCTTCGATGAGGTTTCCGATGAGGTCGTAAACATAATTATCTTCCAATGGATCCTGTCCATCGATATCCACGTCATAATTATTTTCATCAGTGGGGTCTTCTACCCTTTTGAGTTGGTTTGTATGGTCATAATATTCGTAATGTAACCGATCCATTTCTAATAAAGTCGTATTGTCGCCATTACGGCTTAGTTCCAATAGATTACCGGCGGGGTCGTACTTGTACGAAGTTGCATAAATATCTAAAGGCGATGATGATGCATCCCATTGGTTATTGTTTACATCATAGTTATCAAATGCATCGCTGGATTTAATGCGGTTAAGCTGATCGTATCCAAATCGTTGCAACAATGGCCGTACACCGTAAACTGGCCCACCTCCAGGTTTTTTCAACGTGTTGTTCATGGCGCTGATGTTTCCATTGAACAAATTCAACGTATTATAGGCAGATGGCAATGTTTTCGTTTGTTCGTAAGAGGTTTCTATGGGCGAATAGTCCCCCGAATGATAGTGGAGCGACAATCCGTAAGCATCCCGTGCAAAGTAGCGGTTGTTATTGGCAACGTCGTTATATCCGTCACGGCTTGGGTCAATCGTTGATTCCAAAGCGTCGCTATTGAGTGTTTTTAACCAACCGTGGATGGTATAAGCATAATCCACCCCTTGGATCTTATTATTTCCTAACTCCGTACGGGCCAACGGACCATGGTGATAATAGAAATAACGGGCATCCAAATCGTACTTCACGTCGTTGCGACTGGTATAGGCATGCGTAAGTCGGTTTTGGTCGTCGTAACCGTAACGGTGGAAATAGCGGTCTGCCCGGTGTTTGTTGTAGGCTACTCTTTTCACCACCCCGCTCACGAGGTCGTAGTCGTATTCCACCAAATTTTGCTCCAAGGTGGCGGGAGCATATAGGTTTTGATGTATGAGGGCTTTTACGTTACCATGGATATCATAATTGTAAAAAGTAGCAAACTTGAAGTTTGTTTCGCCTATGGGTTGTACTTCCGTATAAGAAACGCGGGATCGTAAGTTGTTTTGTGCAAATCCGCCTACAAAAGTGTATGTGGTGCAAGGTACATCATAATGGGTACGTGTGATTTCCGTATGGCCGGTACCACCGGCTGTGTAAGCGCCCGATTCATAGACATTGGTACGGGTAGCTACAGTGGCATGACCAAACTGCCCCACTTCGGCAATACGTCCTAATGGATCATATAGGGTATATGAGTATTTAGATGAGGATTGCTGTACTGCATTTTGCGATACAACCACACGGCCCAAGCGATCGTAATAGAAATTGCTTTTGCCGCCATCCGGTGTAATCTGTTCCACCGGTTGGTTAAGTGAGTTATAACGATAACGCGTGCTGAGCGCATAACCATCCTGACCGATGATGTTATGGTTTGGTACATTGACGGTACCGTTATCGCGGGCATTGTTTACTGCAGCCAACGTGGTTCCTGTCAATGGTTCCACGGCATGGGGTGGTACTGTTTTTACCAAGTTCCCGGCGCGGTCGTAGTAATATAACGTGTAATGGTATTGGCCGTCGGTAAATACGCGTTTGAAGGTTTCCCGCACGGGTTGCATACATTTTTCGATGTATAGTCGCCTGTATTCTTCGCGCATTTGGTCGAGATATTCATTGTATGCAAAGTCTGCGTTGGCTTGTGCGGTTTGTAACAAATACTGTACGCATGGGTTTTGCTGCGGCGTGGTATCCGTGGGGAAAGGGAGTATGTCCGGATGGCAACCTTCCGGCAACGAGAATGGCTCGGATGAAGCCCACACGCTGGTATCCTGCGAACCACCAAACGTGCATCTGTAACTTGGTATACAGCCCTGTACTATATTGGTAGAACTGATATAGTATAACACGGAATCGGAACAATAACCCTGAAAAGTGGTATCGTCATTTAAGATAGCATATATGTTTGGATTGGTACTTCCATGAAGGGCCACGATAACCACTTCCACGTGGTTGGTAGGTGGCGTAAACTCAAACTGTATCAAACCCGGCGTGTAAGGTCCGCTAAATTCGGTATATCCGGCATCCTCGTTCATCACCAGTATGCCTATATAGGTTGGCGCCTTGTTCGGGTCAGGTGCTTCGATGGTGATTTCCATCTGTTGTGTATAGTCCACACAAACATCCATCGGTGTTTTAATGACGGAGGCGCAGGATGAGGTTACATACAATTTGGCATCATCAATCCAGGTTTCAGTTTCCGTGATGCCTTTTTCGGGTTGATGGACATTGATAAATCCTAGCATCTGTGGGGTAATTCCGGGAATTGATAGGGTGGCCGAATTTATCCCGACGTTTTGTAACGGCGTCTGCACCACTTCGTGGGCATCGTTCATCCTTTCAACCGAAATACTGTTGATCCCTAATTTGCTGCTGCCATAACATGCTATTTCGGGCGTGGTGTTCGTAAACACGAAATTACCAGCCAGTAAGCTCATATACCATGAGGATGACGGCGACTCAAAGTAAAACTCATTGTACCCGATCTTGAGGGCTCTGTAATAGTACAAGCCAGGATCGGCCAAAGTACCGAACGATATATCGGCGGTAGGAACATCGAGTGTATTAAATTCAGCCAGTTCAATAACCACACGATATAAAGCGCCGGGAACGGTATTCGTGAATTCTTTTCTTAGGTTGGAAGCACAATCGTTAAATAGGATCAGCTTGCCATTCTCTTCATACACGGAAGAGTTGCCTGTTTGTGAATGTTCCACGGTGAATTCATCCTGGTTTTCGAACCAACCTTCCGGGAAGGTAGATACGCTATATATAGATTCATAGCAGCTAGGCGGTTCTACGGCTTCTCCACAGGCATATCCTACATTACATCCTTGGGTCATGATGAAATTTCCAAAGGTGAGGTGCACGGAATCCCTACAATAATTGGAGAAGGAATCCGTACCGCCCATAATGGCCATTAAATTAGGTGTTGTAGTGGCATTTACGGCCACTGCCACAATACTTACGGCACCATCGTCCGTTGGTGTAAAACTGTGTGTGATGGTGCCAGGCGTATATGGCCCCGACATGTCGGCATAGGTATTCTCACCAAAAATCAATAAATAGATATGTGATGCAGAAAAAGCCGGGTCGGGCGCACCTATCGTAATCTCTACTTCGTGTGTGTATCCGGAACAAATCTCAAAATCGGTTTGTAGCCCTGTGCCACAAGGTGAAATTAAGTGGATTTCGTTTCCATCAATCCATGCTTCTCCACTAATGCCTAATGAAGGCTCGTCAACCAATTTAAGACCCAAAACATCTAAGGTGGCCCCCGGCGCCGCAATATCCGTGGAGCTGATTCCTTCATTGGCAGTATAAATTTGCGCTGTATGGTATGGGGCAGATATTTGTTCTATCTTAAGGTATTTAAGACCCACTTTACTGCTTCCGGCACAAACCCCGCCCGGAACATCCCAATCTACATTTTGTATATCTACACCAAACTGCATATCGGTTTGTGATGGTGTGTAATAAAATACTTTAGGCCCAGCGGAGTTTACGTCGATGCTTTCTAACCATGAGCCCGTGGCATCAAAAAATGACAATTGTATACTTTCTACCGGATCTGGCGTATTGAACGGTATAAATTCACAACTGATACGGTAAATGGCACTCATATCCCAATTCATGGTAGCCGTTTTGATGATGGCTTGACAATTGTTTTCAAAAATCAACAAATCATCATCTTCATAAATTAAGGAATTGTCTGTTTTTTCGCCCCAGAACACTTGGGCAAATGTGGTTTGTTCCCCAAACCAACCTTCGGGAAATTGGGAAAAATCCATCAGGGTGGCCTCACAAGGCACTTCGGTACAACATGTTATCGGGTATGTTGCCACTACGCTTTCACCTAATAATAAGGAATAGGATTCATCGTTACTACAGTTACACTTGCTATCTGCACTATTGAAAGTAATGGTCATGTAGTCGTCCTCAACCGACACGGTATATCCGGATCCCATACTGTCCCTGATGGCTTGTGCCCAATCGTTCCAAAAGCTAGGAGACAAATATTGGAAGTCGAAAGGTTTAATGGCATTACAATTATCGCTGTTATTCACTAGGCTATAATAGCCCACCCGCTCCATCGTTATCCCGGATAGTGGGCCAATTTTTATGCTCACATCTCCCGGATTACAACCCTCATTCTCATCCGTGCATTGTACGCAATTGCGTAATGCCTTGCAGGATTTACCTTTTATGGTGGCTAGATTTCCGAGATTGTCTTTCACCACCAAGGTGAAATAATATGAGTTTACTCCATTTTGGGACAACTCCATATCGGCCTCCAAAGAGATAATTTCGACAGCATTTTCATAAATCGTTGAATCGGCAGGCGAAAACTGTATGGCGCAAGAATCCTGGAACGCCGTCAGGCTGACGTCGTGTAAAACGTCCAACTCAAATACTTCTCGAAGTTCATCCAAATTGTTATGCTCCAATGTATTACAATCCAACGGTTTAAGCAGTTTACATTCGGTGATGGGAAATGTTTGGCTCCCCCCCACCACGGTAACCGATCCCGACATGGTAACGATGGGGTTGGTATTGAGTACCGGGTATAGATAATTGCCCATATTTACCTTTTTGGCGGAGAATACAAAATCCGGATAGACGACATTACCGGTTGTGGTAACGAATGGTCCGGCTACAGAGAGGAACTCGTAAGTATCCGAAGGGTTTAGTCCAAGGCCTGCCGAGGGTACGTTTAGCTGTAAAGAGCCCATATTTCCGGCGAGTATGAAGACTTCATTGGTTGCATCATATAACCATGTGTGGCTATTATTTCCCAAATACAATTTAAGTCTTGGGGTAATGAGTGCGTTATATGCCAAACCCGTTAGCGAGAGTGGTGTTCCGGTATGGAAGAGATCACCTTCCATGGATATGTTGGAGAGTAGGTTAACCAGATCTTTTGCTACCGGGGTGGGCTTACATATGCTTTTAAATTCACCCTCACAGCCTGTGAGTGGTAAACACGTGAAACCAGCTACAGCCAAGGTTTCCGGAGCGCCGATGCCAGCATCGTAAAAAATGGCCATCACGGAGAAGGTGTGCTCCGTACCTGAGCCGGGGACTATTTGTGTAATGCCATACATAGATTGTATGTCGTCGAAATTATATCCGGCGGTGATGGCCGCCGCCGGTAACGTCAGCCTGAATGGAGGGCAAGTCATATCTCCGGCCGACGCCGTCAATGTATTTCCGGTAATATTGGCAGAATACATGACATCTGCCGTACCGCCAATATGTGTATACAGGGCGTTACCCATAAAACCGCCTTCGGAAAGGTTGAGCAAGGAGGCCGTGAGTTTGGGTGCACCACCGACCGTTTGCTTTTGTAGCGTCAGTTTTCCCAACAAGAATTCCAAATCGCTCACCATCGTACATTTTCCCGTCTGGTTATAATAATCCTGCAAAGCGTGTTGTTGCAATTCTTCCACAGTAGGCGGATCCGAAAGGCCAAACTCTTCGCTGATCTGGCTTGTGGTGGTGCTTATCCTTTTTTGTTTTTGGTGGTAAAAGATAAAAAACGGAAAGTTACAAGGGTTCTCCATCATTGGTGTACTTGGACTGGAGATAGATGCCTGGGAAGGAAAGTAAGCGTTGTTTCCTATGCAATTGGTGACGATAGAGTTCCACGTAAGCGGGTCGTCCGGGGTAGGGCCCAGTAATCCATGGAGGTTCATCGCATTTAGGATAATTTCTTGCTTAAGAGATGTGTAATAGCTCACGAATGTGCCCCATGTATCGGCATCATGGATCAAGCCGCCCCATACGTTGGTAGGCAAAGTACACCCCACCGGATAATTATATCCGCAGGTATTTTGGATGTAAGACATCTGGGCTATGTTCACCGGCCCAAAAATATGCTGGAATTGTAGAAATTTGTTTTCAATCAGGGTGCTTGGTGAAAAATCGGGAAAAACACCATAGTTTATAGTGATGAGCGGATGGTCGAAATAAGGATCTATCGCGGAAATTGCATTAAATAGGTCAGCTACGGTAGATGGGGAACCGAGCAGTGTTCCTGCTTGCAAATAGGATAGATTTTCCAGCTCGTCATCAAAGTTAAACGTGTTTACCTCATGTCCGTTCACCGTGTTGGTATATGGATATATGGATGCACAATAGGTGTATTGGATGAACTCGGGATGGTATATTACCAACGATTTAGCCAACTGCGAAGGTCTGTCCGCCAAGAAGTCGTCCAGGTTAGCCAAATTTTCATGGTAAGTATAATATTGGTTATCAATTTCGCTGATCGTATATACCAGACTGGGGTT
>Ga0247814_10000248_pt1 | contig 48293 bp, 25 predicted proteins | sample UWRJL179409R1_FD_179947 | JGI IMG/M metagenome (GOLD analysis project Ga0247814, IMG submission 179947) | Plant litter microbial communities from Arlington Agricultural Research Station in Wisconsin, United States - UWRJ-L179-409R-1 | ecosystem: Environmental > Terrestrial > Plant litter >... | reverse complement strand
GTATCGCTCCCGGATTTGGCGGGCAAGAATTTTGGATTCACCATCAATGAGCATGGCAGTCTGGAAATTACCTCACCCGACGGCGCCTTGACTGATCGAGAAAAAAAACAGCTGGAGGCCTGGATCAATGACCGAGACCGATTGAAAGAGTTGACCTTTGATCATGCCAAACTCGTCACCTATATTTTGAAGCATGATCCTCGGCTGGGAGTTGAAGGCTCGACGGTGACGCTGGGAAATATCAGTAAATTTATTGATTACGGCGTGCTCCTGCAATCCTGTGCTATACGACCGGGTAACGAAAACTCGTGGATGGAGCAGTTGCAGAGAAATGTGCGCGAAATGACGCGGGAGCAGGAGGCGGACAGGGAGAGTGAAAACAACTCTGGCAAAGATTGAGCCTTGGGCCGAAGGTTCAAAGCGTCGCGCATCAGCTGCATGTTGAGTATTTGCGCGGGTTAATCGGCAATTGCTGAGACCTGTTGGCGCGAGATAATCCTGTAGGAGCCGAGCTTGCTCGCGAATGCTCCAGGTCAGCCAATCGAGATGCCGCCAAGGTGAACCGATTCGCGGGCAAGCCTCGCTCCAACGGATCCGGGTAATCCTGTAGGAGCCGAGCTTGCTCGCGAAGCGTCAGGTCAGCCAATCGAGATGCCGTCGGTAAACCGATTCGTGGGCAAGCCTCGCTCCAACGAGTTGTAATTATTTGGATAGAGAACGCATCCCTTCTTCCAGCCCGCGCAAGGTCAGTGGATACATCTGATCCTCGATCAAATCCCGGACGATATTAGTCGAAGTGGTATAGGCCCAGGCGTCTTTCGGGTAGGGATTGATCCAGATGATTTTCTTGAACTTGGCAGTGAAGCGCTGCATCCACACATAACCCGGCTCTTCATTCCAGTGTTCGACACTGCCGCCGGCCTGAGTGATTTCATAAGGCGCCATTGAGGCGTCACCGATGAAGATGACTTTGTAGTCTGCCCCGTATTTATGCAGCAAATCTTGCGTGGAGGTGCGCTCCGAGCCGCGGCGGGAGTTGTTCTTCCAGACCGATTCATAAATGAAGTTATGAAAGTAAAAATATTCCAGATGTTTGAACTCGGTTTTGCAGGCCGAGAACAATTCTTCGCAGATTTTTACGTGGGCGTCCATCGAGCCGCCGATGTCGAACAGCAGCAATAGCTTGATGGTGTTGCGCCGTTCCGGACGCATCTGGATATTCAGCAGTCCGGCGTCGCGAGCGGTGTGGTCGATGGTGCCGTCGATGTCCAGTTCTTCGGCCGCACCCTGACGTGCGAACTTGCGCAAGCGGCGCAAAGCGATCTTGATGTTGCGAGTGCCGAGTTCGACTTGATCGTCGAGGTTCTTGTACTCGCGTTGATCCCAGACTTTCACCGCCTTGCCTTTGCGTTCGCCAGCATCGCCGACCCGAATGCCTTCGGGGTTATAGCCGCCCGAGCCGAACGGGCTGGTGCCGCCTGTGCCGATCCATTTGTTGCCGCCCGCGTGGCGTTCCTTCTGTTCTTCGAGGCGTTTCTTGAATTCCTCGATGAGCTTGTCCAGCCCGCCCAGCGATTGAATCTGCGCGCGCTCTTCTTCGCTCAACGAGCGTTCGAACTCCTTGCGCAGCCAGTCTTCGGGAATCAACGCCTTGAGGTGATCATCGAGTTTTTCCAGGCCGTTGAAATAGGCGCCGAATGCCCGGTCGAACTTGTCGAAATGCCGTTCGTCCTTGACCAGGATCGTGCGCGCCAGATAGTAGAACTCGTCCATGTCAGCGAAAGTCACTCGCTGTTTCAGGGCGTTGATCAGGTCCAGCAGTTCGCGCACCGAGACCGGCACCTTGGCTGCGCGCATTTCGTTGAACAGGTTGAGCAGCATGGCTGTGGTCTCTCCGCAGAATCAGCGATTGCCGCGACGGCTCATGAACGCCAGTCGCTCCAACAGCTGAACGTCCTGCTCATTTTTCACCAGCGCTCCGGCCAGTGGAGGAATGGCCTTGGTCGGATCGCGTTCGCGCAGCACTGCTTCGCCAATATTGTCGGCCATCAGCAGTTTCAGCCAGTCGACCAGTTCCGAAGTGGAAGGCTTTTTCTTCAGACCGGGCACTTTGCGCACATCGAAAAACACGTCCAGCGCTTCGCTGACCAGCTCTTTCTTGATGTCCGGATAATGCACGTCGACGATTTTCTGCAGGGTCGGGCGATCAGGGAAGGCGATGTAATGGAAGAAACAGCGGCGCAGGAACGCGTCTGGAAGTTCTTTTTCATTATTGGAGGTAATGATGATGATCGGGCGGATTTTGGCCTTGATGGTCTCGTCGATTTCGTAGACGTAGAACTCCATCTTGTCGAGTTCTTGCAGCAGGTCGTTGGGGAATTCGATGTCGGCCTTGTCGATTTCGTCGATCAGCAGAATGACCCGCTCGTCGGCTTCGAAGGCTTCCCAGAGTTTGCCCTTCTTCAGGTAATTGCGCACGTCGTGGACTTTATCCACACCCAGTTGCGAATCGCGCAGACGGCTGACGGCATCGTATTCATAAAGGCCCTGATGGGCCTTGGTGGTGGACTTGATGTGCCAGGTGATCAATTTGGCGCCGAAGGACTCGGCCAGTTGTTCGGCAAGCATGGTCTTGCCGGTGCCGGGTTCACCTTTGACCAGCAGCGGCCGCTCCAGAGTAATTGCCGCGTTGACCGCCAGTTTGAGGTCGTCAGTGGCGACGTATGCGCGGGTGCCTTCGAACTTCATCGGTAAATCCTCGGTAAACAATGCGCCGACTATAACGCGAGGCCTCGGCCACTGTGAACGCAGACCGGGCATTCAATCGGTGAATGGGTGGTTCCACGAAGTGAAACGCGATGACCTAACCCTTGCTTCCGTCATACCGCGCATTGAATGCCTGGACGAACGCGTTGCGCAGAATCTGCAAAAACGCCTGAAATGCGCTGATGTCCTGTTTGTGCACGCTGCCGCTGAGGTCTACGCGGGTGGCGAACTGGTTTTTGCTCTGGTTTTTCAGCACGGTTTCGCTGGTGCCGACCACTGCTTCCCAGATCGAACGGAAGAAGCCTTTGTTCTGATTCTCGACATCCTGCTGCCAGTTGAAGACATCAACGTCACGCAGCAGCGGCTTGATATAACCGGTCAACTGCCCTTTGTTGGCCTGGGCTTCAATGACCAGATCGCCGCTGCCAGCGTTGAAGTCAAACTTGCCGTAGGCCGACGCAAAGTCATTGAGGCGCTTGAGCTCGATATCGGTGGCGCGCAGACGGAAGTCAAAGTCTTCGAAGTTGCTGAATGGATCGAACGTCGCCGATGATTCCAGATTCGCGTGCCCCAGCAACAATGCCTTGCCTTCGAAACGTGCGTCGCGCTTGCCTTCGACGTCCTCGACATTGGTCAGGTTATAAAGGCTAGCGTTGACCTTGTCGGCCTGGATTTTCACCTTCGGCGTGGTGGTGAAATTGTTGAAAGTGATAACCCCGTCCTGAATGCGCAATTCGTTGAGCGTGATGGGCAACAGCTTGTTCATCTGCTCGCGCCAGTCAGTGCCTTGACCGGTCTGCGACGCTTGCTTGTTGGCGCCGCCATCGACGAAGTTCAGCTCCGGACGCTGAAACAGGACCTCGGCCACCACCGCATGGTCGTACCACAGCGAATGCCAGCTGACGGCCAGGTCAATGACCGGAACCTTGACGAACGGCACCGGCACCTTGCCGTCGACCTTGACGATATTCAGCCCATTGATCCGGTACGCCCCGCGCCACAACGCCAGGTCGACATCCGTGACCTGCCCGCGGTAATCGCCCATGTCGGCGAGCTTGTCGTTCAAATAGTTGCGCACCACGTAGGGCAGGGCGATGTGCACAGCAATCAGCAGCACGACGAGTCCCGCGAGGGTCCAGAGTGGCCAGCTGTAGCGACGTTTCATGGTAGCGGTCTCCGGTTTTGTTCAGTGGTTGACTGCATACAGGCGCATCCGTTCGCTGCGACTGGACGGCCGCAGGGCTGGGGGCATAGGCTTTGGGTTTTCAAAGTCCCTCAACGAACGTGCACAAGGACACCACCATGAGCCGTATCTACGCTGACAACGCCCATTCAATCGGTAACACCCCGCTGGTGCAGATCAATCGCATCGCCCCGCGCGGGGTAACCATCCTGGCCAAGATCGAAGGGCGCAATCCGGGCTACTCGGTGAAATGCCGGATCGGCGCCAGCATGATCTGGGACGCTGAAAGCAAGGGCAAACTCAAGCCCGGCATGACTATTGTCGAACCGACTTCGGGCAATACCGGCATTGGCCTGGCCTTCGTGGCTGCCGCCCGAGGCTATAAATTGATGCTCACCATGCCCGCGTCCATGAGCATCGAACGCCGTAAAGTGCTCAAGGCGCTGGGTGCCGAACTGGTGCTGACCGAGCCCGCCAAAGGCATGAAAGGCGCCATTGAAAAAGCCGAGGAACTGCTGGCCAGCGATCCCGAAAGATTCTTCATGCCGGCGCAGTTCGAGAACCCGGCGAACCCGGCGATCCACGAAAAAACCACGGGCCCGGAAATCTGGAACGACACTGACGGCGCCATTGACGTGCTGGTGGCGGGCGTCGGCACTGGCGGTACGATTACTGGCGTGTCCCGCTACATCAAGAACACGGCGGGCAAGCCGATCCTTGCCGTCGCGGTCGAACCGCTGGGTTCACCGATCATCACTCAGGCGCGTGCCGGTGAAGAGATCAAACCCAGCCCGCACAAGATTCAGGGCATTGGCGCCGGTTTCATCCCGAAAAACCTCGACCTGTCACTGGTCGACCGGGTGGAACTGGTCAGTGACGAGGAAGCCAAAGCCATGGCACTGCGCTTGATGCGCGAAGAAGGTATTTTGTGCGGCATTTCCTGCGGCGCGGCCATGGCGGCAGCGGTGCGTATGGCCGAAACCCCGGAAATGCAGGGCAAGACAATCGTGGTGATCCTGCCGGATTCCGGCGAGCGGTATTTGTCGAGCATGCTGTTCAGCGATCTGTTTACCGACCAGGAGCTGCAACAGTAACAATATCTTTAGTCTCGCCAGCTTTTGGTAAGGTCGGCTTGCGTTTATGATGGCCGGCTCGCGAACCGCAAAGGGGTTGTTCCAGATCATTCTGGGCGGTTCGCCAGCCGCATAAGATCCATGATTTTCCAGCACTACGTTCAGCGCTTGGCCATTGCCTGTTTCGAGGAGAGTTAGATGACGTTTTCATTTGCTGCCAAGGCATCGATCCTGATGCTATTTCTGGCCAGCACGCTGTACGTGCATCTGCGCGGGAAAGCGCGGTTGCCGCTGCTACGTCAGTTCGTTAACCACTCGGCGCTGTTCGCACCCTATAACGCCTTGATGTACCTGTTTTCCAAAGTGCCGTCCAAACCGTACCTGAACCGTCAGGCCTTCCCTGAGCTGGACGTGCTGAAGAACAACTGGGAAGTCATTCGCGACGAAGCCATGCACCTGTTCGATGAAGGCTATATTCGGGCCGCCGAAAAGAACAACGACGCCGGTTTCGGTTCGTTCTTCAAAAAGGGCTGGAAACGTTTTTACCTCAAGTGGTACGACAAGGCGTTGCCTTCCGCCGAGGCGCTCTGCCCAAAGACCGTGGCACTGGTCAACAGCATTCCCAACGTCAAAGGCGCCATGTTCGCGCTATTGCCGGGTGACAGCCATTTGAACCCGCATCGCGACCCGTTTGCCGGATCCCTGCGCTATCACCTGGGCTTGTCGACGCCCAACTCCGACGACTGCCGCATTTATGTCGACGGTCAGGTCTACGCCTGGCGTGACGGCGAAGACGTAATGTTCGACGAAACCTACGTGCATTGGGTCAAGAACGAAACCGACAAAACCCGCGTCATCCTGTTCTGTGACATCGAACGCCCGCTGCGCAGCCGCTTCATGACCCGCATCAATCGCTCGGTCAGCGCCTGGCTGGGCCGCGCCACCGCGCCGCAGAACCTGGACGATGAACGCGTCGGCGGCATCAATCGCGCCTACGCCTGGAGCAAGAGCTTCAGTGACGGCTTCAGCGGCAAGGTCAAACAACTCAAACGCAAGCATCCCAAGGCGTATCGGGTATTGCGCCCGGTGCTCGCTGTAGTAGTGCTGACGCTGCTGGGGTATTGGTTGTTTGGTTGAAATACACCTCGCCTACACGATGAATCATTCGTAGGACCGGATTTATCCGGGAGGGGGCCCGTCTCGTCGCGACGTGATGACCTGACACAACCTGATACTTTAAAACCGACGCCCTCGCGAATAAATTCGCTCCTACGGAAGCGCGGGCCCGCCCGCTATTGCCTAACTCATGTGCCGCTGGTTATAGTCGGCGCCGGCATTGCTGAAACCTTTGGTTGCAATGCCTCCTCATCCCTCAAGAAGACGAGCGCCATGCCTGCTTCCCACGTTCAATTGAAGTTCGACGCCGCAGCCTTCGCTGCTGCCGAGCCGTGTGGATGCAAACAGCTCTCCTTCATGCGTTACCCGCCACCTTCCCCTGTGAACACGTCGGTTGTAGCACCGCCAGGCGTCGTCCTGCCGGTTTGACTGGCCGCTTCTAACCAAGCCGCGCCTGTCGATACAACCGCAAAAAACTCGCAAACCACATCGTTGGCCCGAACTTGCCGGGCCTGCCAATGCGTGTCCGATCACAGGTGGTATCCATGTTCATCAATCCAAAACTGGCTTCGTTGGCCACGACAACGTTATTTGTCCTGCTGTGGAGCAGCGGAGCGATTTTCTCCAAGTGGGGGCTGGCTCATGCGTCGCCGTTTGCGTTTCTGCTGATCCGCTTCCTGCTGGCACTGGTCGCCCTTGCCGTACTGATCCCGATGCTCGGCTACAAACTACCCGCTACCGGCAAACCGCTGCTGTATGCCGCAGCGACCGGTGCCGTGTTGCTGGGCGCTTATCAGATTTTCTATCTGCTGGCGCTGGACCTGAAAGTCACCCCCGGTGTGATGGCGACCATCATGGGCGTGCAGCCGATCCTCACGGCGGTGGTCATGGAGCGCAATCGGGCCTGGACGCGCCTGTTCGGGCTGGGCCTGGGATTGGCCGGACTGATTCTGGTGGTTTATCAGAGTATCGGCCTGGGCGGCATGTCCATCGCGGGCATGCTGTTTGGCTTGCTGGCGATGATCAGCATGACCTGCGGCTCGATCATGCAAAAGCGCATCATCGATAACCCGCTGGGAACCCTGCCGGTGCAATACCTGGCCGGCGCGCTGTTGTGTGGCGTGTTCGTGCCGTTTCAGCCATTCCACTTCGAAACCAGCACCGGCTTCATCGTGCCGGTGCTGTGGATGGGGCTGGTGGTGTCGGTGCTGGCGACCTTCCTGCTGTATCGGTTGATCGCCCAGGGCAATCTGGTCAACGTCACCAGCCTGTTTTATCTGGTGCCAGCGGTAACGGCGATCATGGATTACCTGATCTTCGGCAACCGGCTGGCGCTGCTGAGCCTGTTCGGCATGCTGCTGATCGTGGTGGGGCTGATGTTTGTGTTTCGTAAGCCGAGCTGACGCCTGACTGCGGCAGCGAATACCGCGATGGCTCGTAGGAGCGGCTTTAGTCGCGAGGGGTATTTCCTCCCGGCTGAAGCCGGTCCTACGGCCGGTGCTATCTCGTGAAAATCAAGGTGCCTTCGCTGACGCCACGGCCGCAGGCCGCAACACCAGCCACAACGCCACTGCGATCAGCGCGCCGCCATACAGGTGCGCCATGGACAGCGGCTCATCCAGCAGCAATGCGCCCCACAGCACACCGAACGGCGGAATCATGAAGGTTACGGTCATGGAGCTGAGCGGGCCAATGCTGCTCATCAGACGGAAATACAGAATGTAGGCGAAGGCCGTGCAGATCAGCCCCAAGCCCAGCAGTGACGCCCACACGCTAATACCACCCCAATTTGCGGGAGGATCGGTGATCACCCGATAACCGAACAGAGGCAGAAGCAGCAACGTGGCGCCCAGCATGCTGCCCAGCGCCGAGAGTCGGCTGTCCAGACCGCCTTGCTGATCCAGCCAGCGCCGGGTCAAAAAGCCTGCGAACGCATAGCAGGTTGTCGCCAGCAGACAGGCGAGTGCGCCGGTCAGCAACTCCAGATTGAATTCCACCGGTCCTGCCCGCGTCAGAATCCCCACGCCCACCAGGCCGAGGAACACGCCGATGATTTTCACCGCCGAGAGTTTTTCACTGAAGAACAAGCCGCCGATCAGGACGCCCATCAGCGGCGTCGTCGCGTTGAAGATCGACGAGTAACCGGCTGGCATGACCTGCGCGGCCAGCGAGTACATGGTCGCGGGCAGCCCGGAATTGATCACGCCCAGCAGCATGCAGGTCTTGAGCTTGCCGCGAAAATCCCAGTCGATGCGCATCAGCCAGAGAATGACCAGCAGCCCGACCGCCGCAATCGATACCCGAAAAAAGGCGGTGGGCACGGTGCCCAGCACGGGCGCGATGATGCGCATGAACAAAAAGCTCGCGCCCCAGATCGCGGCCAGTGCAATCAGGCGAATAATGTCGGCGGGTTTCATGGAGAGTCCTTCCTTGGCAGAGGGCCGGGAGTTTTACCGGGAGGCGAGGGCGGTTGCAATCTTTGCTGACGATTTTGCTGCCAGGTCGAGATGTCTCAGACGCTGCTAAGCTGCGCCATACCCATCCAGCAGAGATACGCACATGTCCACGCCATGGCCCGCCGCTGATATCGCTCGCATGATCCTGGAAGGTTTCGATGATTACCGGGAGGATTTTCGGCAGATCGCCGACGGGGCCCAGGCACGTTTCGAGCAAGCGCTGTGGCAGGAAGCCCAGCGCGCTTCGGCGGCGCGGATCAGTCTTTATGAAGAGAAGGTCAACCAGACCATCAAGACCCTTGGGTCAGCCTTCGCCGCCGAGCAATTGCTCGCCGCGACATGCTGGCCGCTGGTCAAAAGCGCCTACATTCAGCTGATTGACCTGCGACTGGACGACGAACTCTCGGAAACCTGGTTCAACTCGATTTTCTGCGGGCTGTTCAGCCATGACCTGATCAGCGACGGCTGCATGTTTATCCACACCACGCGACCGAGCTTGCGCCATCACGAGCGCGCCGCCCAGACGCGAACCTTTCATCCGCAAGGTGATTTGCCGGGCATGCTGGAGCAGGTTTTCAGCGCCTACCGGTTCAACGTTGCCTACGCCGATCTGCCCGGCGACCTGCAGCGGCTGCAAGCACAGTTGCGCGAGAGCCTGCCCGACTGGGTGTGCAAGGACCCGAACCTGAGCGTCGAACTGTTTTCATCGATCCTGTTCCGCAACAAGGGCGCGTACCTGGTGGGCCGGGTGTTCACCCTCGACGAGCAATGGCCGCTGGTCATCGCGCTGCTGCATCCGGAAGGTCAAGGCATCCGGATCGATGCGCTGATCACCGACGAAGCCGAAGTCTCGATCATCTTCTCCTTCACCCGTTCGTACTTCATGGTGGATGTGCCGGTGCCAGCGGAATTCGTCAGCTTCCTCAAGCGCATCCTGCCGGGCAAACACATTGCCGAGCTGTACACCTCGATTGGCTTCTACAAGCACGGCAAGTCGGAGTTCTATCGGGCGCTGATCAATCATCTGGCCAGCACTGATGACCGATTCATCATGGCGCCCGGCGTGCGCGGCATGGTCATGAGCGTGTTCACCCTGCCGGGCTTCAATACCGTGTTCAAGATCATCAAGGATCGGTTTTCTCCGTCCAAGAACGTCAACCGCGCGACAGTTATCGAAAAATACCGGCTGGTGAAAAACGTCGATCGGGTCGGGCGCATGGCCGATACCCAGGAGTTCGCCGATTTTCGTTTCCCGTTGAGCAAATTCGACCCCGATTGCCTGACCGAACTGCTGCAGGTGGCGGCGTCAACGGTGCAGGTGGAGGGCGATACGGTGCTGATCCGGCATTGCTGGACCGAGCGGCGCATGACCCCGCTGAATCTGTATCTGGAACACGCCAACGAGGCGCAGATCCGCGAAGCGCTGGAAGACTACGGGCTGGCGATCAAGCAATTGGCGGCCGCGAATATCTTCCCTGGCGACATGCTGCTGAAGAATTTCGGCGTGACCCGGCATGGACGCGTGGTGTTTTATGACTACGACGAGATTTGCTACCTGACCGAAGCCAACTTCCGCCACATCCCGGCGCCGCGCACCCCGGAAGACGAAATGGCCTCCGAACCCTGGTATTCCATCGGACCGCTTGACGTTTTTCCTGAGGAATTCCCGCCGTTTCTGTTTGCCGATATCAAGCAGCGTCGGCTGTTCGACAGCCTGCACGGCGAGCTATACAACGCCGATTACTGGAAAAGCCTGCAGGATGCGATTCGCGCGGGCAAGGTGATCGACGTGTTCCCGTATCGCCGTAAAGAAAGGCCGTGATGACGCCCGCGCTACGGGTTAATTCAAACTCACATGCCGACTCAACAACGCGCGCAGCGCCGCAGGTTTGACCGGCTTGGCCAGGAAATCCAGCCCGGCGGCATGCACTTGCGCGATCAACTCCGGCCTGCCGTCGGCACTGATCACCACGCCTGGCACCGGTTCGCCCAGACGGGTGCGTAGCCAGGCCATCAATTGGGTGCCGGTTTCGCCTTCATCCAGATGGAAATCCACCAGCGCCAGTTGCGGCCGCACGCCTTGTTCCAGCAACGTTTCGCACTCCTGGCGATTGCGCGCGGTCCAGACCTGGCAACCCCAGCGCGTGAGCAGGCTGTTCATACCGATCAGGATGCTGTCTTCATTGTCGATGCACAGCACCTGCGTGCCGCCGAGCATTGCACGATCCGGCTCGCTGACCTTTTCGGCGACTGTCGTCTGGAGCCGGGCCAGCGGCACGCTGACGCTGAACACACTGCCTTTGCCCGGCCAGGAGCGCACCTGCAACGGGTGGCCCAATACGCGGCACAGCCCGTCGGCAATCGCCAGCCCCAGTCCCAGGCCTTTTTCGGCGCGGGTCTGATGGCTGTCCAGACGCTTGAATTCCTCGAAAATGACCCGCTGCTTGTCTTCCGGAATACCCGGTCCACGGTCCCAGACTTCGAGACTCAAATACGTGCCACGGCGGCGCACGCCCAGCAGTACCGGGCCTTTGGCGTAGCGAAAAGCGTTGGTCAGAAAGTTTTGCAGAACGCGTCGCAGCAGCTTCAAGTCGCTGTCCACGCGCAACGCCGTGCCACGGACGCGGAATTGCATGCCTTGCTCCCGGGCCAGCGCTTTGAATTCAGCGCCGAGGGGATCGAACAGAGTATTGAGGGCAAATGGCTGGCGATCCGGGTTGATCTTGCCGTTCTCCAGGCGGGAAATGTCCAACAGGTCGCTGATCAAGTCCTCGGCCGAGCGCAGCGAACTGTCCAGATGCTGCACCAACTGTTGAGACTCGGCAGACATGTCCCCGTCCTGATGAGACAGCGCTGCGGAAAACAGCCGAGCCGCATTCAGCGGCTGCATCAGGTCATGGCTGACCGCAGCGAGAAAGCGGGTTTTCGATTGGTTGGCCGCTTCGGCGGTGCCCTTGGCATCGGTCAGCGCGACGTTCAGCTGCGACAGCTCACGGGTACGTTCCGCGACCCGCTGCTCAAGGCTTTCATTGGCGCCCTTGAGAGCATGCTCGGCATCGCGAAACGCCGTAATGTCGGTGAAACTCATGACAAAGCCGCCGCCGGGCATGGGATTGCCGATCAACTCGATCACGCGCCCATTGGGGAACATTCGCTCCGAGGTGTGCGCCCGGCCCTGGCGCATCCAGTGCAGACGGCGGGCCACGTGAACTTCAGCTTCGCCGGGGCCGCACAAACCACGCTCGGCGTTGTAGCGAATGATGTCGGCGATGGGCCGGCCGACGCTGATCAAGCCATCCGGATACTTGAACAGCTCCAGATAACGATGATTCCACGCCACCAGTTTCAGGGATTGATCGACAACGCTGATGCCCTGCGTGATGTTCTCAATGGCACCTTGCAGCAAAGCCCGGTTGAACTGCAGCACCTCGGAGGCTTCGTCGGCGATGCGCACCACGTCTTCGAGTTGCATCTCCCGGCCCTCGATGGCCGCCTTGACCACCGCGCGAGTCGATGACGCGCCCAATACACCGGCCAGCAAGCGCTCGGTGTGGGCGATCCACTCGGCGTTGGCATTCTGGTTGGGATTGAAGCCTTTACCCTGACGATAAGCGAAGCGAATGAAGCTTTGCCGTGCGCGTTCCTCACCTACAAAACGCGCTGACAGGCTGAGCAAGTCTTCGATCTGCACCGCAAGCAACGGGCGATTGCTGGGGCGGACATGAATCTCCTGGCCAATGAAACGTCCCGCCTGCCAATGCTCGGACACCCGCGTGCGGGAGATCACCGACACCCAGCCAAACAAAATGAAATTGCCGGCCAGGGACAGCACCACGCCTTGCGTCAGCGGGGTGATCGGCAGGTTCAACGGGTTACCGTGCAGCCAGGCCAGCAGTGGGAAACTGTCCAGCGACCAGCCCATGCCGTGAGCGGCGATCGGCAGTACCAAGGTGTAGAACCAGAGGAAAATACCCGCTGCCAGCCCGGCGAACACACCGCGTCGGTTGGCCTGCTTCCACCACAGCGCGCCGAACATTGCTGGCGACAGCTGGGTAATGGCCGCAAAGGCGATCTGGCCGATGGTCGCCAGGCTCGCCGTCGAGCCCAGCAGCCGATAACAGACATAAGCCAGCAACAGAATCACCACGATGCTGACCCGGCGTACCGACAGCATCCAGTGACGAAACGCCTCGAACGGCCGTTCGGTGGTTTTGCGGCTCAACAGCCACGGCAGCAGCATGTCGTTGGAAACCATGGTCGACAGCGCGACGCTGGCGACAATCACCATGCCCGTGGCCGCCGAAGCGCCACCGATGAACGCCAGCAAGGCCAGCGACGGATGCGCATGGGCCAGCGGCAGGCTGATCACGAACGAGTCGGGCAGTACCGAACCGGGCAGCAGCATTTGCCCGGCCAACGCGATAGGCACTACAAACAGCGCCGCCAGGGCCAGATAGGCCGGGAACACCCATTTGGCGAGGCGCAAATCCTGCGGGTCAATGTTTTCCACCACCGTCACGTGAAACTGACGCGGCAGGCAGACAATCGCCATCATCGCCACGCCGGTCTGCACCACCATGGACGGCCAGTTGATGGTTTCCTTCCAGTACTGCTCCAGGCGCGGCGCGAGCATGGCCTGGTTAAACAGATCGTCGAAGCCGTCGTACAGGCCGTAAGTGACAAACGCCCCGACCGCCATGAAAGCCAACAGCTTGACCAGCGACTCAAACGCGATAGCCAGCACCATGCCGCGATGGTGTTCGGTGACGTCCAGCGTACGGGTGCCAAACAGAATGGTGAACAGCGCCAGCACCAGCGACACGATCAGCGCGGTGTCCTGCGCACGAGTGCCGGTCGCGTCCGCCACCGCCCCGATCAGGATATTCACTCCAAGCACGATGCCTTTGAGCTGCAGGGCTATATAAGGCAGCACACCCATCAGACAGATCAACGCCACCACCACCGCCAGCGATTGCGACTTGCCATAGCGCGCGGCGATGAAGTCGGCAATCGACGTGATGTTTTCCTGCTTGCTGATCAACACCATCTTCTGCAAGACCCACGGCGCCAGCAGCATCAGCACGATAGGCCCCAGATAAATCGGCAAAAACGACCACAACTGCTCAGCCGCCTGACCCACCGCACCGAAGAACGTCCAACTGGTGCAATACACCGCCAGCGACAAGCTATACACCCACGCCCGCACGCGCGGCGGCAACGACGTAGTACGTCGGTCACCGTAAAAGGCGATGGCGAACATAATGGCCATATAGACCAGAGCAACGGCAGCAATCAGTCCGCTGGACAGCGACATAGAAATTCAGAGCCTCGAGGACAAGCTCGGTAGTCTCGCATGCTGGCTCAGGTTCGTCAGTGTCGACCAAGGTCTGAGCGCTGATGGGCCTTATTAACGATTCGCGGGCAAGCCTCGCTCCAACGAACCCGCGCGACGTCGTAGGACCGGATTTATCCGGGAAGGCGTCGGTGCTGGCGACCTGAAACCTCAAGAAAACACTATTGCGTTGGAGCGAGGCTTGCCCGCGAATCAGGCGCCTCGGTCAACCGGACCCAGCGCGTTATCGTTCTTCGCCGGCCACATGCAGAAGCGAGCCAGTTCGCGAATGGGTCGGTGACGCTATTAAAGATCTGCCTCAATGCGACCCTGCCTGGCCCGGCACACAAGCAACTTTTGTAGGCCGTTTCCTCACACAAAAGTAGGACCCATCTCCTTTTCCTGTCCCAGTATTGCGAGCGCTTTCGCGAGCCCGCATCGTCGCCCCTTTCGGCATAACGACAGGATAGCGAGCAGATGTCCGATGCAATTACCCGACTCCTTGACCTCCCGACGCTGGACGCTCCTCGGGAGGAATACGGGCAATCGATGATCTTCATCGTCGATCCGTTCCATAACAAGCCAGCGTGGGGTGTTACCCAATTACAAATGCAAGGCCACACCTTCAATTGCGACCTGCTCTGGTCCGGCACGGCATTGCAGGACCGCGCCTTGAAAGGCCCCACCTGGTTCGTCCTGCCGCCATCGGGTGTGTCAGGCATGGCCCGGGTTTGTCACCAGCGTCCCAAAGGCATTGCCCTGCGTTGTCGTGATGCGGGAGCTGCACTGGCCCACGCCCGCAAACTGATGGCAATGCCGCTTGGCAGATCAAACATTCTGACTTTCTACAACCCGGTGCACTGGACCACGTTGGCCATGGAAGCGGGCGACAACCTCGGCTGCCTGCTGGGGCCATGGGACGCGGTGTATACCCCCGCACCAAGCCTCAAGCCCGACGCCAATCGCTGGCACGAGTGGCGAGTCGACACGCCAGTCGCGGTCGACTCCTGCACCTGGCCGCTGGCTTTTCCCGACAGCGTATTCACCACCTTCAAGGACGTGCGCTGGGTGTACTGGCTGCGGGAGAACCCGAACCATTTTGGCCGAGTGCCGGACAGCGAGTTACCGAGGCTGGCGCGCAATCTGGACTTCCTCGTCAAGCATCGCATCGGCGTCGACGAAGACCTGCTGGAAATTCCCCACTTGATCATCCATGGCGAGCTGTCCGAGCGAACCGAGCTACTGCCGATTCTGACTTCATCCGAACGACCACATCGCAAAGTCGCGCAACTGCTGGAGGCCGTGCAGCCATGAACACCCAAACCTACATCGTCCAGCAGGGCGACACCCTGAGCACACTTGCTCAACGCCTTGGCAGCAGCGTCAGCCAGCTGCGCGAGCTGAATCCCTTTATCAGCAATCCCAACTACATTCGTGCCGGCTGGACGCTGCAAATCCCGGCACCGGGCAGTGAAGTGGCTGCGACCGAACTCGAACCTCCCGTAACTAAAGTCCTCAAGCTTGAACCGACACCGGAAAGCGCGGAACACGGCACCACCAACTTTTGTGGCGAGCAGGCCTGCAACAAGAGCAACCACTATTACGACATTCTTTATGAAGCAGGGCAGGACAGCTTCTGGCTGATGCGCGAGCACACCCTGGACGTACTGGTTAAAGCAGCGGACAAATTGAAAAAAGCCGTCGTCACCACCGACGCGGATTCGCGCCTCAAGGCGCTGGACGAGCGCGGGCTGATGGAGTTTTTCCTTGAGCCGAAGTTAAGCAGTTTTCTGGATGCGGCCAAGAGTAAGCGGTATCACGAGCTTGAAAAGAATCTGAAAGAACTCGGGGATGAAATCCGTCAGATCGGCTCATTGGAAACCTCGGCTTTTGGCCGGGAATATATGTGTAAACCTCGGTTTGCCGGCTATACACCAGCAGACCTCCAGCGAAAAAAAAGCGACTTCAGAAAGCTGGACAATGAAAGATTCGTCCTTGAGGCTGAAGCTGAACAACAGGCGCTGAAGGAAGGCTACAGTTTCGTCGGCACGGAACTGTTCAGCCCTGAAGCCATTGAAATGGGCAGGATTCGTGAGGTTTACCTCAAGCAACGGCAGAACTTGATCGATGGCAAGATCCCCGATTTCAAACAAGAGGAAATCGACCAGTTTCGCAAAGTCCACGCCAAACTGCTGGCCGATCTGGACGCTGAAAAATTTGACCCAAACAACAATCTGGCCGAGTGGGTCAGAGAATCCGAAAGTTTGTTCCGTTATTCGGAGTTCACCAAAACATTAATGCGGGCTGCGGCCTATGGCATTGCCTTGCCCGAATTCGCCTTGCATCACCCGGATGAGGATATTTCCTGGGGCATCAAGCGCTATCGGGATTACCACCAGCTGCTCAAGAACAAAGCCGACCTGGAAAAAAACATTGAAACCAGTTTCGACACTTGGCTGCGGGTTGGTCGGCAACAGCCACCAGGCAGCCTGTTCGAGGAAGAAAGGCGCCAATGGCAAGACCTGGAAAACAAGGAAAAGGCACTCAAACAGGACGCTGAAGACATCATTCGCGCCCGCAAACCCGCACTGCACCTGCTCTGGAATCCGGAAGCGTTCGAGCCAAAACCTGTGCAGCGTCTGGTACGCAGTAACTTTCCCCTGCGAGAAATCAGCGTACCGACTGAACGCGCACGTCTCAGCCACCTCAGTTTCAAGGATCTGCGCAATAGCCTGGGCACACAGGCGCAAAAGACCCTCCAGGAAGATCTGGCCAAAATAGCCGCCAAAGCGGGCAATCCAAACTTCAATATCGATGCTGGCAACCTCAGTGACGGCCACGCACTCGACTATTGGTTCATCCATATGGACGCCAGACGCCTGAAAATCCAGGATGACTGGTTCGACACGTCCGGGTTTTTCGCTCCTGCGCGATTCAAGGCGTACCTCAAGGCACAGGGTTTCTATATCGAGAACCTGCGTGATGACGCCGAATTCGAGGCGTGGGGCAATGGCCTCAAGCAAATGCTCTTCAAGAAAAACCCGCTTGGCCCTCTGCGGCTGGTGGATAACAGCCCGCAAGCGCGCTTGATTCGCTGCCTTACTCCAGCGCAAAGCAATTTGCACAGCGGCGCCACCGCCAAGGGCTTCGAACTCAGCTTGAACAAAGGTGCCAGCGCCAGCGTCGAGGCGTTTCTGGACATCAACCTCGCGCGGGGCGAAGTCGAACTGCTCCAGTTCGAACTCCCCAAACGCACCCAGGCCACCTCTGTTAAAGCGAAATATACAAATTTCAACCAGCAGGTAGCCGAAGTCGACCTTGGCCGCTTCTGCCTGGAAGGCGGCATCAAAGCCTGGGGATTCGCCGGCGCGTCCATGCTGCTTAGCGCCAACATGGCCCTCAAACCCAGCGACAGCAAACACGACGTTGAACTGGACACCAGCCGCGACGCCCAGCGCGGCATCACCCGCGTCGACATCCATGGTCTGCCCAACGTGCGCGCAGACGAAGTCATCAGCGCCAATCTCAACCTGTTCGCAGGCGTGCAGGCGGGCATCAAGATCAGCGGCAGCCTGCAATGGGCACCCCCCAAAGACCTGCTGAGCGCCCGCAGCGTGCAGCCCTATAACGAACTGGACCCCAGCAAAAAAGACTGGCTGGCGGTAGCGTCCTTGGGTGCCAACCTCAGTGCCGCCGCTGGCGTCGGTGGTAAAGGCGAATTCAGCCTGTCCCTGCAAAACGGCCAGATCATCCTGCGCCTCAAAGCCGCCCTCATCGCCGGAGTCGGCGCCGACGGCGATTTCAGCTTCGTCCTCGGCTACAAAGCCCTGGTGCACTTCCTCGATATATTCAATCGGGAATTGATTAAAAACGAATACCACAAACTTGACTGGATCATGCCGGAGGCGTTTGAGTATTTTGCTAAAGCGCAGGTTCTCGTTGCTGCTGGTGTTGAACTTCAGTGGTTGTTTTTGTTGGGGTATAACAAGGTTAATTCGCTGTATGACGCAATGACGGCGGGGGACCGGGCTGGGGCTATGGCTCATACGATTGAGCTGAATAAAGATAATGAGGAGGTGCTGACTTGGTTTACGATGCTCTCACCGGAAGGATTGGGGGCATTGCTGAATACACTTGTACAGCAACCCAAGGAATTTGAAATTAGAACTCTTGATCTATCTATTGGGTCGGAAGAACTGAAGGCCTCCAAAATCCTGAAGGTGACTGAGGCTGAATCACATCTACTTCAGCAGCGCGCTATAGAGCTGGTTCTCAGGACTATCGTTACACGGGCAAAATCTAAAGCTTTTAGCAAATACGGGTGTCACAATACCATCGAGTTGGCTAAAGAACATTTTTACGAAGCGACATTGCGATTCGCGGCGTTTGCGAAATCCGATAAGCCCAACGAAATCCATTTACTTAACGTAGAACGCCTAGATAAGTTTATGGCGGAGAATTTGTTCTCAGAAAAAACAGTAAATATAGAGATGCGCGAAAGCTATAAGGCCCAGCGCTGTGTTCTAGGTCCGCCCATGGGGAATGAATGCCGTTTCGTGGATATATTGGATATGTTTGATGAGAGGACTATCTAAATGTCCCGTTGGCGATTTTTTATCTTGGCGGCTGCGCTTTTCCAACCGCTTGCTATGGCTTCACTTGCCCCGGATCAGGTTGGTGCGAAAGTAAAAGGTGCCTTTCTATATAATCTTAATCGACACACTGACGCGGTACCTTTTTTAAAAGTCGCCGCGGAAGAAGGTGATCGAGAATCACAGTATTTCTTGGGCGAAGTGTTGAGAAAGCGAGCCACATTTGTGGATGATCTGTCAAAGCATTGGTTTGAATTGGCTGCTCATCAAGATGATGTTTATGCCATGATCCGGCTGTTCAAGACGAGTGATGAGGTGTGCAAGTATTTGAATAACTGTGCGCCTGAAACGAGAAGCCCTAAGCATTGGCGCGAGACAGCGCACGCATTAGCTATGGCCCGCGCGGAAAAAGGTGACGGGGAGGCGATGTATCAATTGTATTTAATGAGCGGTGAGTTTGATTGGCTTATAAAGTCAGCTGAAGCGGGCTTCGGTGAGGGCCAATATTGGCTTAGTGTTGAATATAGACAAGGGGAGGACTTTTTTATCGTTCCCGGCAGTCGGCTCAAAACTGCTGATAAGTGGTTGGTGGCTGCCGCCAATTCGAATTACGTACCAGCTATTGAAAAGCTGACCACGCTCTTGGCTGAACGAAATGATATTGGTGGAATTATGTATTGGACGGAACGTGCTGCAAAAGCTGGCGGTATTGAGGCGACACTCGACTTGGCTGCTTGGATGACTGATACCTCGGATTATTTGAAGCTTCCCCTGGATTTGGTTAAGGGTTATGGACTCATGTTAGTTGTTGCGCAGGCAGAGCTTCCGAGCAGGAGGGGAATTGATGAAAGGCAGCTAAAGAAGCTCGAAAGGCGTATGAAGCCTGAGCAAATAACGGCAGGCAAAGCTTTTGCGGAAGAATGGAAGAAAACAAATGCGCCACTTTCGCGCTTTCCCATTAGGTATGGGTTGTAGTTTGATTCGTCATTCTCTCATACATTTATACTCGTTCAGCCAAAACTGCCTATTTTCAAAGGATCCTGCAGTGCGCATATGGTTCGTCAGTTGCGTTTCGTTATGCTGGATTTTCTTCAGTCCGTTGTCGTCATCCCAAATTTCCTCCGATCTCGAATCCGCTAAGAAACAAGGCTTGATTTTATACAATATGTCTTTAGGGAAACAGGTTAACAATCATGCGGCATCGCTGATCGAGGTTGCGGCAAAGGCAGGTGATCCTGAATCCCAATACTACATGGGCGAAATAGAGCGACAGAAATCAACGTTCATAAGTTCCGAGGCGCAGCAATGGTACCAAAAAGCAGCCGATCAAGGAGATATATACTCGATGCTTCGTTTGGCTACCGCAGATAACAAGCTTTGTCAGTTGCTTGAGAACTGTGGAGTAACAGTTAAAGCGGCTGAAGAATGGGCCGATTCAGCTCGCACGTTAGGAGAGCGGCGCGCTAGGCAGGGTAACGGTGAAGCTATGTTTCAACTCTATTTGTTGACCAATGATCTGGACTGGCTCATCAAGTCTACGGATGCAGGTTTTCCTGAGGCGCAGGACTGGTTAGCCGTTCAATATCAGGAAGGAGCTGGTTATTTTCTGATTCCCGGAAAGCGCGACAAAGAAATTGAGCGGCTATTTCGCGCTGCAGCGCAGGCGGGTTATGTCCCTGCGATGGGTAACTTGGCAACGTACTTGCTCTCAAAGAAAGACTTGATAGGTGCTGGTAGTTGGATAAAGGCAGCCGCCGACTATGGCCATTTTGGTGCGGTTAGTAATTATGGCGCTTGGAGCGCCCATGCGCCAGACCGAGTTGGTTTTCCGCTGGACTTGGTAAAAGCTTATGGGTTGATATATTTATTGGCTAAAGCGGAGCCAGGTGCGTATGGCTACGGTGAAAGAAAATTGAAAAAAATCTCCGACATTATGAGCGACGAACAATTAGAAGCTGGAAAAGCCTTCGCTGTAGAATGGAAGAAGACCCACCCGCCATTGTCTAGGTTTTTGCCTAAATCATCGAAGCTTATTAATAATGATGCGAGAAAATTCAGCTGTATAGAAGTGTGTGAGAATTCTTGAAGTAGGAGGGCGGTAGCGGTGAAACATATATCAATAGTTATCGGCATGGTGATGTCTGTGAGTGCCTTCGAGGTTTTGGCAGTATTGAATGCTGATCAGGTTTCAGCCAAAAGCGAAGGTTTATATTTATATAATCTTAATCGGCACACTGACGCGGCCCCCTTTCTGAAAGTCGCAGCCGAGGCAGGTGATCGTGAATCACAGTATTTATTAGGCGAAGTGCTGAGGCAACAAACCACATTTTTGGATGATCTGTCACAGACTTGGTTTGAACTGGCTGCTCATCAAAATGATGTCTACGCCATGATGCGATTATTCAAAGTTGACGACGCTCTATGTAAACCTTTGAATAAATGTTATCCAGAGAGTAATGAGTTTCAGGGGTGGCGTGTTGCTGCGAAACGAGTCGCAGAGAGTCGAGCGGCCAAAGGTGACGGGGAGGCAATGTATCAGTTGTTTCTGATGAGTGGAGAGTATGATTGGCTTATAAAATCAGCTGAAGCTGGTTTCGGTCAAGGGCAGTATTGGCTTAGTGTCGAGTATCGGCAGGGCTGGGATGTTTTCGTTGTTCCTGGCCGAAGAATAAAAACTGCAGATAAATGGTTGTTAGCTGCTGCTAATTCGGAATATGGCCCTGCAATGGATGAACTAAGGTCAATTTTGGCTGAGCGGGGTGATGTTAGAGGGAATGTGTATTGGACGGAGCGAGCAGCTAAAGCGGGAAGTTTAAGCGCGATGATTAACTACGCCGCATGGGTGGCGGATACATCAGATTATTTCAGATTTCCCTTGGATTTTGTTAAAGCCTATGGCTTAACATTGATTATTGTGCAAGCTGAACTGCCGAGTAGCGTTAGTTACTACGAGCGGGAGTTAAAGAAGCTTAGAAAAAAAATGACTCCTGATCAGGTTGAAGCTGCGGTTTACTTTGCTGAATATTGGAAAAAAACCTATGCCCCACTTTCAGAGTTTCCTGTCAAGTACGGATTGTGATGTGGGCCGTCATAGCCGTCGCGCGTTCGTCGCTATTCGCTTAAGTTTAGGCATTCTTCGGGGGTTCGTGTGGTGCGTTCATGGTTCGTTGGTTGTGTTTCGTTCTGTTGGTTATTCTTCAGCCCGTTATCGTTATCCCAAAATTCCATCGACCTCGAACCCGTAAAGAAACAGGGCTTGTTTCTTTACCATTTGGGCCGCCATCAGGAAGCTTTTCCTTTATTAAAGCCGAGCGCTGAAAAGGGAGATCAGGAGTCCCAGTATTGTCTCGGAGATATGCTGCGTGAAAAAAACTTTGGCTACCTGACTAGAGAAGCCATTCAGTGGTTTGAGCATGCTGCTCTTCAAGGACACTTGTATGCGATGGTAGCTCTGACGTCTGAACATACGGCCGATTGTTTTATATATAGAGATTGCAGCTTTGCGAAGAGATGGAAAGCCAAAGCCCTGGAAGCCATCGAGCAGAAGGCGAACGACGGTAACGGGGAGGCCATGCTGCTGACGTACTACGTAACGAATGATCTTAACTGGTTATCGAGATCTGCCGAGTCAGGGTTTTCTGATGCAATGTACAGACTTGGCCGGGAGTACGGTAAGGGGGAAGGAATATTTCTAACGCCCAATAGGCGCCAGCTTGCAGCCGATGAGTGGATTGTAAAAGCTGCTGAGGGCGGGCATCTGATAGCTATCAATGATGTTGTTGAGATGAAGTCTTTCCAGAACGATTTGAAGGGCGTTAGATATTGGACCGAGCGCGGACTCGAAGGTGGTGGTTTCAACGCAACCGCGAGATATGCTCGCTGGTTATCTGATGCTCCCACCGCAACCGCTGATTCAAATGACTTGATTAAAGCCTATGGGCTAACGGTGTTGCTGGATGAGGCTGCACCTACCCGTTGGTCCGGCCGAACATACCGCGCGCTGGAGGAGATCGCTGCAATGATGACCCCCTCGCAAATCAAAGCCGGACAATTGTTCGCTGAAGAGTGGGTACGAAAGCATCACCTTTAAGGAAAGATTCAAGGTGACAACTGTGAGGCGTTTAAATGACTCGTGATGAGTTGGAGCTTCAACAGTGAAGTCGCTGAATGGGCTGGGTTTAGATGCGGAGATGGCGATGAGGTTGTTAGTTTTTTTCACGGTTGTTGCATTCGGGGTCTGTGCGTCTGGCGTAGTGCTTGCTGAGTTGACGTCAAGTCAGGAAGCTGCAAAAAGTCAGGGTATCTTTTTCTATAATATGCGCAGAGGTAGCGAAGCTGAGCCGCTTCTGGAACTGGCTGCACGCGCAGGTGATCGGGATTCACAGTATTTTCTCGGAGAATTTAAAAGAAGCCAAAGATTCAGGGTCGATTCAGAGGCGCGATATTGGTACGAACAAGCGGCGCATCAGGGTGATGTCTACGCCATGATGCGGCTCATCACAAGTAGTGACCAAAACTGCCGGATACTGCAAAACTGCGCCGCTACAACCAGAAGTCCTCATGAATGGTTGGAGTCGGCGCTTACTCTAGGCAAGGAGAGGGCGCAGCGAGGTGACGGTGAGGCAATGTTTCAGCTGTATTGGATAACACAAAGCTTCTATTGGCTGGAGAAATCTGCCAAGTCCGGTTTCCCGGAAGCGCAGCTCCGATTAGCGTCCGAGTATTCAAAAGGAAAGGGGTTTTTCCTTTTTCATGGTAGACGACTACGGGCTATCGATGGTTTGGTAACCGCCTCGGCTGAGGCCGGATATATTCCTGCGATGGAGGCTCTTTTGGCGAAGGTCATTAGACGCAATAACCAAAAGGCCGTAGCGTACTGGTTAGAGAAATTGACTGATGAGGGAAGTTTGGTAGGCATCGTATTGTCATCTGTAGCGATGGCGCATTTGAGTGATGAGTTCCGACATCCACTTGATTTGGTTAAGGCCTATGGGCTTGCTCTTGTTGCAACCCAGACTGAACGATCAGACTACAGAGCGCGTGCCAATGAGTTAGTCGCGCAAATTTCAGAAAAAATGACTCCTGATCAAATCAAGAGCGGAACGGCCTATGCAGAAAATTGGAAGGCAAGTCACAAGCCTGTTTCCGATTTTTCACCGAGGTATGAGTATGAATTTCCAAAACTGCGTCAACAATTCGGTGGGTAAAGTTGTGGGCTATTTTATTTTTTGTTTAGGTTTTCTCTTCTCGATAAATACGGTACTGGCGGCCCAGTTGACCCCGGAACAGCGCGCTTCAAAGCTGGCTGGGTTGGTTTCTTACAACATTGGGAACCCCGCCCTTGCCGCTGACCAGCTTGAAGTGGCGGCGCGGGCGGGCGACCCGGACGCTCAGTATTACCTTGGTGAGATAGAACGGCATAAAACCATGCTTATGAATCCGGCCGCCCACTTCTGGTATGTTTCCGCCGCTCGAGGCGGTGACCTGTTTGCAATGTTACGGCTGATATACAGCAACGACGATGATTCGATTACAAGCAAGCCCCCTGCTCGTTCAAAGACCACTGTACAGTGGCGCAACGTCGCGCTACGACAGGCCAGAACCAAAGCTAGGGCAGGCGATAGCGAGGCAATGTTGGTACTTTATTTTTTAGACGGCAATTTGGAGTGGCTTGTCCGGTCGGCGCGTGCGGGACTACCGGAGAGTCAGTTTAAGTTGGCTCGTGTATATCAGATTGGAGGTGGCGTATTTTTCAACTCCACAGATCGGTCCCGGGAAATAAGGAAATGGATAATTGCTGCGGCCAATGGCAATCACGTCCCGGCTATCCGTGTACTTATAAAAGAGCTGAAAGATTATCAGCGCGAGGAATCGACAGAATGGGCAAGAAACGCCATCAGGCTTGGGGATTTAGACACAACATTTGAATACCACGACATTGACATGGGCGAGGAACATCGGTCGGTCAGTTCGTATGGACTTTTGTTGCTTATTGCTGATTCCGATGTGGCTACCGGAATAGCAGAAAAAACAGCCAGAAAAATGGCGGATCTGCGAAAAAAAATGACTCCCCAACAACTGCAGGCAGGCGCAGCCTTCGCCGAAGAGTGGAAGAAAACCCATCCACCGTTATCCAGATTTCTACCTAAGTATGGTTATTGATCGATGTTTTTGGCCCCGGTAACGGTGCGGTTGGTTTCTCAATGACGCTCAGAGTCGGATTTGAACTTGAATCGCGAACAAGTTAGCTCCTACAGCGGATTTTGCTGTTCAGCTGTAGGAGTGGCCTGTGCCTCGGATCAATCTCCGAACTTATCCAACCTCACTTCCATCACCTCCAGCACATCACAACTATCTTGCAACAACAGACAAGCCGCTTGGGCAACATGGGCGAGGTGTTTTTCGTCGGGGTCTTTGAGGTCGGCGGTGCTTAGGCAGGCCATCAGGTTTTTCACGGCGGTCAGGCGTTCGACGGCGCAGTGGTGCAGGTCGGGGAAGGGTGCGTTTGGGTTGATGAAGAGAACGGTTTTTGGGTTTTGATTCAGTGGGGTGTATTGGGTCATTTTCTTAGAGCCATATGTGTTTTCTGGACCTGTCTCCTGTTTCGTCGCCAAACGAAATTGGGGTGACAGCTGTACGCGGGTTGGCGAACCGGTCACATATACCCGGCAGATCCGAAGATCTCCCACGCACAGCTGCCATAAATGCTGCCCACACCAAAATGAAGACAACCGAACACTGGAGCTGTTGCGTATATGTAGGTCGGATCGCCAAATCCGGTCGCTGATGTGCAGCGACGGGGCGAATCATAGGGAGATGGTTTGATCGGTGCAACCGCTGGCCGGATGATGGCGGGTTCGTTGGATCGTGTTTTGTTGAGGTTCAGGGCGCCAGCACCGACGTCCTCCCGGATGAATCCGGTCCTACGACTCATTGCCGAAGCGTACGAATCCGGTCCCACAGGTTTTTGCTCACCCGATAAAACCGCATTTCCCCGCACAATCAGAAACGTCCTATCGACATATCGCAATCGAACGTCTTCAATGTGGCTCGCACTGGATCAAGACTTTCCAATCGCACAGCCATTCAGGACCACGGACGATGAGCCACCCGTCACAATTCACGCTGTTGGGAAAACGCCGCTTCCTGCCGTTTTTCATTACTCAGTCCCTTGGGGCCTTTAATGACAACGTACTCAAGCAATCGCTGATTCTGGCGATTCTCTACAAGCTGGCCATCGAGGGTGATCGTTCGATCTGGGTCAACCTGTGCGCGTTATTGTTTATTCTGCCTTTTTTCCTGTTTTCGGCGCTGGCCGGGCAGTTCGGCGAGAAGTACGCCAAGGACGCGTTGATTCGGCTGATCAAGCTGGGCGAGATCGGGATCATGCTGGTGGGTGCGGCCGGGTTCATTTATGGGCACCTGTGGCTGATGCTGGTGGCGCTGTTTGCCATGGGCACGCATTCGGCGCTGTTCGGGCCGGTGAAGTATTCGATCCTGCCGCAGCATCTGCGTGAAGAGGAACTGGTGGGCGGTAACGGTCTGGTGGAAATGGGCACGTTCCTCGCGATCCTGGCGGGCACCATCAGCGCCGGGGTGATGATGTCGACCTCGAATTACGCGCCGGTGGTTGCCAGCGTCATGGTGTTGGTGGCGTGCCTGGGTTATCTCGCCAGTCGTGGCATCCCGCGTGCGGCCGCTGCGACGCCGGGATTGAAGATCAACTGGAATATCTTCAGCCAGTCCTGGGCCACCTTGCGCATGGGCCTGAATCAGACGCCGGCGGTGTCGCGTTCGATTGTCGGCAACTCGTGGTTCTGGTTTGTCGGCGCGATCTACCTCACGCAGATCCCGGCCTACGCCAAAGAGTGGCTGTACGGTGACGAAACGGTCGTCACGTTGATCCTGACAGTCTTCTCCATCGGCATCGCTGCAGGTTCGATGCTTTGCGAGCGCTTGTCCGGGCGCAAGGTGGAGATTGGTCTGGTGCCGTTTGGCTCCATGGGCCTGACCGTTTTTGGCCTGCTGTTGTGGTGGCATTCGGGCAATATGCCGCAAAACGTCATGGCCAATGACTGGCTGGCGGTGCTGGGCTCTGGCCCGGCCTTGTGGGTGCTGTTTGATATTCTCGGCATTGGCGTCTTTGGCGGCTTTTATATCGTGCCGCTGTACGCGTTGATTCAGTCGCGCACTCCGGAGAATGAACGCTCCCGAGTGATCGCCGCCAACAACATTCTCAATGCGCTGTTCATGGTGGTTTCGGCGCTGGTGTCGATCCTGCTGCTCAGCGTTGCCCAGCTATCGATCCCGGAATTGTTTCTGGTCATCTCGCTGATGAACATCGCGGTCAACACCTACATCTTCAAGATCGTGCCCGAGTTCACCATGCGCTTCCTGATCTGGCTGCTCAGCCATTCCATGTACCGCGTCGAACACCGCAATCTGGAGCTGATTCCCGATGAGGGCGCGGCGCTGCTGGTTTGCAATCATGTGTCGTTCGTCGATGCGCTGTTGATCGGCGGCGCAGTGCGGCGACCGATTCGTTTCGTGATGTATTACAAAATCTATAACCTGCCGGTGCTGAACTTTATTTTCCGCACTGCCGGGACCATTCCGATTGCCGGGCGTAATGAGGATGCGCGGATTTACGAACAGGCCTTCGAGCGAATCGCCCATTACCTGAGCGAAGGCGAACTGGTGTGTATCTTTCCGGAAGGCAAGTTGACCAAGGACGGCGAAATCGATGAGTTCAAGGGCGGCATGATCAAGGTGCTGGAACAGACTCAGGTGCCGGTGATCCCGCTGGCGTTGCAGGGTTTGTGGGGCAGCTTTTTCAGTCGCGATCCGAATAAAGGCCTGTTTCGGCGATTGTGGTCGCGGGTCACCGTGGTGGCCGGGCCAGCGCTGGCGGCCGATGGTTCGGCGCCCGCGCAGGCTCGGGAACAGGTAGCGCTGCTGCGCGGAAGCCTGCGCTGAGCCGCCTTCAGTGCTTGAGCAGCCAGTCATCGATGGCAGCGTAAACGCCGGGGATGGCTTCGCTGATGCCGCTCATGCGCAGGAAGTCGTGAGTCAAGCCGTTCTGGATGTTCAGGGTCACGGGCGTGCCGGTGGCGCTGAGCCGTTCGGCGTATTCCTTGCCTTCATCGAACAGCGGGTCGTATTCCGCCAGGCTTATATAAGCGGGCGCCAACGGCCTGAGGTCCGCAGTCAGTAACGGCGAGACTCGCCAGTCGCTGCGCTGGGCCGGGTCCGGACTGTAATGAGTGTAAAACCACTGCAGTGTTTCGCTTTCCAGCAGAAAGCCTTCGGCGTAACGCTGATGGGATGCTCGTGTTCGCGAGGCGTCGGTCACCGGATAGAAGAGTAATTGCGCCTTGGGCCGCAGTTGAATGCTGCGGGGTTCAAGCACGGCACTGATCGCCAGTACGGTGGCCAAAGTCGCTCCGACGCTGTCCCCCGCGACGCTGATGTGGCGGTTGTCGATGTCGAGGCTCGCGGCGTGTTCGGCCAGCCAGTTGGCAGCGTCCAGCGCGTCATTGATTGCCGTGGGGAAGGGCGCTTCCGGCGCCAGACGATAAGTGGGTGCGAGTACCGTTTGCCGGCCATTGGCAGCCAGGCGACGGCATATCGAGTCGTGGGAATCCAGACTGCCCACCACATAACCGCCGCCGTGAAAGTACAGAATCCCCGGTTGGGGCGTCGGTTCTTGCTGCGCCACGCGGTACAACCGCGCCTCGATGTACCGGCCATCCCGGGTCGGGATCGACAGCGTGCTGACCTCGACGGCAGCGGGCGGGCAAGGGTCGAGCACTTGTGACGTCTGTTCAAATTCGGCGCGTGCCTGTTCGACACTCAGTTCGTGCATGGGCCGACTCTTGCCGCTCAGGCGACCCATCTGCGCCAATTCCAGGAAACCTTCGAGATCGGGGTCCAGAGGCATTGCGTGCTCCTTTTTCAAGTTATTGGGTGACCGGTTCCGCAGCGGACAGCGCATGCAGCAGGCCAGTGAGCAGCGTCGGGTGATTGAGCAGTTGGTAATGCCCGGCCGGAATGCGAATGTTCGTCACCGCGCCGCTGATCCTTGGATGTTCGGCATCGCTGGCGCTGGCCGCCCACCAGCAATGGGCGCTGCTCGCGGTGCGGGGCAGGGCGTCGATCTGGCGGGACAGCACCTTGAGTTTCATGGCGACGCAGAAGGTGTGTGCCAGTTCGTCGCTGCCAATACTCGCGTAGGCCGAAGTCGCCGACATCTCGGTCTTGATGCGGCCGATCAATGCTTGCAGCGTCTCAACATCGCGACTCGTGCCCAGTTCAACGTCCGGCAATTGCGCTTGCGATACGCCAAAGATCACTGCCAGAAAGCTGCGCAGGTCGGCGTTCCAGTCATCTTCGACAGCGGCTTGCCCGGCGCTGGGCACGAAACTGTCCACCAGACCGAGAAACTCGACGCGCTGGCCCTGGCTTTCCAGTTCCTGGGCGACCAGCACCGCGAGGGTTCCGCCCAGCGACCAGCCCAGCAGGTGATAAGGGCCGTCGGCCTGTTTCTGCCGAATGTACTGCGCGTAGTCGATGGCCATGGCCGCCAGGGATTCGTCCTCCCAGTCGCGCTGCAACAGCATGCGGCATTGCAGGCCGTAGACGCTGCGCTTGCCGTCCAGCCGCCGGGCCAAAGGCTCGTAATCGAAGACGGTGCCAAAGCCCGCGTGCAGGCAGAACAAGGCCGGCGCGTTGCTGGTGCGGCTGTTGAGCAGCAACAATGGGTCGAGATTTTGCCCTTCGTCCGAATGGCCATCCAGTGCGAAGCCGGACAGCTCGGCGATGGTCGGTTTGCTGATCATGTCGCGCAGTTTCAACTGCACCGGCAAACCGCTGGCGCGCACCTTGGACAGCACCTTGAGGATGCGCAGTGAATCGCCGCCCAGCTCGAAGAAGTTGTCGGTGACGCCGATCTGTTCGACCTCCAGCACTTCTTGCCAGATCGCGGCCAGGCCGCGCTCGACATCGTTGCGTGGGGCGATGAATTCGCGGCCTTTGAATTCAGGGTCCGGCAAGGCCTTGCGGTCCAGCTTGCCGTTGGCATTGAGCGGGAATTCGCTGAGCGTGAGGATCTGCGCCGGCACCATGTAGTCCGGCAAGTCCGCTTGCAGCGCGCTGCGTAAACGCTGGCCAAGGTTGGCTTGCGCAACTGCGACCACATAACCGATCAGTTGTTTACCCGCAGCGCCTTCCCGCGCCACTACCACGGCATCCTGCACATCCGGCATGGCGCGCAAGCGAGCTTCGATCTCGCCGAGTTCGATGCGGAAACCGCGAATCTTCACCTGATTGTCGAGCCGCCCCAGGTAATCGATGACCCCGTCAGCACGTTGGCGCACCCGGTCGCCGGTGCGATACAAGCGTCCGCCATCGCTGGCGAAGGGGTCGGCGACGAAGCGCTCAGCGGTCAGGCCCGGACGCCGGTGATAACCCCGCGCCACGCCCTGGCCGCCGATGTACAACTCACCGGCCACGCCGACCGGCAATGGATTCAGCGCCTCGTCGAGCACATACAAACTGCGCTCGCCGACCCGTGTGCCGATCGGCGCATACACCGCGCCGCAGGTGGCCTGCACGTCAACTTTCCACAGCAGCGGCGTGACCACCGTTTCCGTTGGCCCGTAGCCGTTGGTGAGGAACTGCGGCCTGAGGGCGCGCTTGACCCGTTCGAAGTTGGCGTCGGCCACGGCATCGCCGCCGAAGCAATAAATACGCACGGGCGGTGGCGGCCGGTCCTGGGTTTCCGCATATTCGGCCATTTGTTGCAGGTAGGCGGGCGGGAAGCAGGCGATGCTGATCCGGTGGGCATGCAGCGCGTGCCAGGTTTCTTCCGGGGTCCACAGGCGATTGTCACGCACCACCAGTTCGCCGCCGCTGAGCAAGGTCGACAGCCAGCGTTCCTGAGCGCCGTCGAAAGCGAAGGACATGAACAGCAATTCCCGGGTCTGCTCGTCCATGTCATAACGTTCGGCGATGGCCTTGCAATGCATGCGAATCTGCCCGTGACTGACCGCGACGCCTTTGGGCTGGCCGGTCGAGCCGGAGGTGTAGATCAGGTACGCAAGGTTGGCTTCCTGCACCTGATTTGCCGGGCAGGTGTGCGGCAGCGAACCGAGCTCAAGAGCGTCCAGCGCAATCAGGCCCGGCGCGATCCCGGCAAAGCGCTCCCGCAGATTGCTGTGCGTGATCAACAGGTGCATCGCCGAATCACCGGCAATCCACTGAATGCGCTCCTGAGGATAATTGATGTCCAGTGGCACATACGCGGCGCCGGTTTTCATCACCGCGTAGAACGCGACGATCACGTCCACCGAGCGTTCCAGAGCGACGCCGACGAAGGTTTCCGGGCCGACGCCTTGGGCGAGCAAATGGTGGGCCAGACGGTTGGCGCGACGGTCCAGTTCGGCGTAAGTCAGTTGGCTTCCGGCACAGGTCACGGCAATCGCGTCCGGACGTTGCACGGCGTGTCCGGCGATCAATTCGGCCAACAGCGGCGCGCTTGTCAGTGGCTCGGCCATCAGGTTATTGCCGCGCAACTGCTGGCGCTCGCTGGCGTCGAGCATGTCCAGGCTGCCGAGGGTGGCGTGGGGATTGTTCAGCAAGGCCAGCAACAAAGCCTCGTAGCTGCGGCGGATTTGCTCGCTGGCCGCAGCGCTGAAGCGGTGGCGCAGGTACATGAATTCGATGGTCAGCGTGTCCTTGAGCATCACCGCCAGGTCCATGGCGAAATCGGTAACGCCACGGGCGCTGACCTCGCCGAATTGCAGGTCGTGTCGGCAGGCTTGATCCAGACGCTCGTCCAGCGGATGGTTCTCGAAGACGATGATGCTGTCGAACAACGCCTGACCGCTGTTGCCGGACCAGCGCTGAATGTCCGCGAGAGAGGCGTGCTCGTGATCGCGAATCCCCAGGTTGCAGCTTTGCAGCTGCGCCAGCCAGTCGGCGACGGTCTGGCGCGGGTCGGGGGTCTGGATGATCGGCAGGGTATTGATGAACAGGCCGAGCATTTCATCGGCATGGGCCAGGCTGGCGGGCCGTCCGGCCACCGTGGCGCCGAAACAAACCGTGGCTTGCCCGGTGAAACGCTGCAACAGCAGCAGCCACGTGGCCTGGATCAAGGTGTTGGGGGTGATGCGCAGGCGTTGGGCCTGATCCCGCAACTGGCGGGTTTGCTCCTTGTCCCACTTCAGGTACAGCGCTTCGTGGCCTTCGAGACCGGCGGTTGGCGCAGGCGCAATGCTGCTGGCGAGCATGGTCGGCCCGCTGAAGTCTTGCAGCTGGGCTTTCCAGAAGTGTTCCAGGGTTTGCTGCGGCTGGGCCTTGAGCCAGGCGATGTAATCCCGATAGCGCCCGTGTTTCGGCGCCAGCGGCTGGCCGCTGTAATGCTCCAGCACTTCACCGAGCAGGCGCGAACTGCTCCAGCCGTCCATCAAAATGTGGTGGCTGGTCCAGATCAGGTAATGGGTCTGCGCGTCGAGCTGCACCAATGTCAGGCGCATCAACGGTGCGGCAAGCAGATCGAAACCCTGGGCGGCATCCAGATCGACTTGCTGTTGCAACTGTTGCGGCTGCACCTCGCGACCTTGCCAGTCCAGTTGCTGCACGGCAATGCTGGCGTGCTTGTAAACCAGCTGCAGGGGTTCGGCCAGGGAACTGGCGGACCAGAACCCGCTGCGCAAAATCTCGTGACGCTCTATGACTGCATTCCACGCGGCGATGAACCGCGCCACATCAAGCCCTTGCACCGACACGGCCATCTGGTTCAGGTACAGCGCCGCATCGTTGGCTTCCAGGGTGTAGAACAGCATGCCTTGCTGCATTGGCGACAGCGGGTAGATGTCTTCCAGTTGCGCCAGCGGCACCGGCAGCGAAGCCAGTTGCGCAGCATCGAGACCCGCGAGGGCGAACGCGCTGGCGTCGGTCGGGTCGGTTGTCTGCTGATCATCAACACGCGCCACGCTGGCCAGGTGTTCAACGGTCTGGTGCTGGAACAGATCCTTGGGCGTGAAGTGAATGCCGTTCTGCCGGGCGCGGCTGACCAGTTGAATCGAGATGATCGAGTCGCCGCCCAGGTCGAAGAAGTTATCGCTGATGCCCACTTGCGCAAGCTTGAGCACGTCCTGCCAGATTGCGGCAATGCGTTGTTGCATGGCGGTTTGCGGCGCGACGTAAACCTGCTGCATCTGGCTGGCATCGGCGGCGGGCAGTGCCTTGCGGTCCAGCTTGCCGTTGGGCGTCAGCGGCAGTTGTTCGAGGAACAGCAGCTGCGCCGGGATCATGTAGTCGGGCAAATCCTTGCGCAGGGCGGTGCGGATGCGTTCGCGCAACGCGGCTTGTTCGGCGCTGTCGCTGAGCGGTTGCGCCAGCACCACATACGCCACCAGCTGTTCACCGGTCGTGGCCGGTTGGGCAACGACGGCGGCGGTGCGTACCAGCGGCTGGGCTTGCAGACGGGTTTCGATCTCTCCCAATTCGATGCGGAAGCCGCGAATCTTCACCTGATGATCAAGGCGACCAAGGTATTCGATGATGCCGTCGGCGCGATAACGGCACAGGTCGCCGGTGCGATACAGCTGCGCACCGGGCGCGCCGAACGGGTCCGGCACGAAGCGTTCAGAGGTCAGCTCAGGCCGCTTGAAATACCCCCGGGCCAGGCCGTTGCCGCCAATCAGCAGTTCTCCGGCGACGCCAATCGGCGCCGGTTGCAGGTCGGCGTCGAGGATGTACAGCGTGGTGTTGTCGATGGGGCGACCGAGCCAGGGTTTGGTATGGCTGCGGTCCAGTCGATGGATCGCCGACCAGATGGTGGTTTCGGTGGGCCCATACAGATTCCACAGCTGATCGCTGACCGCCAGCATGCGCGCCGCCAGTTCATCGCTCAGGGCTTCGCCGCCGCACAGCAGTTTGCAGCCTTGCAGGGCGCCGCGCCGAGGATGGTCGAGGAGCATGCGCCAGGTCGAAGGCGTGGCTTGCAGGACGCTGATGCCCTGGCGCTGCACGATGTCCAGCAACGCCTGCGGATCGAGATTGACGTCGTTGCCCGCGAGGACCACCCGCGCGCCCACGCTCAGCGGCACATAGAGTTCCAGGCCGAAAATATCGAAGCAGAACGTGGTCAGCGACAGCAGCCGGTCATCGGCAGTGATACCCGGCGCGACGGCCATGCTTGAGGTGAAGTTACGCAGCGCGCCGTGGGAAACCATCACGCCTTTGGGTTTGCCGGTGGAGCCTGAGGTGTAGAGGGTGTACGCCAGATTTTCCTGGGCGGTCGCAACGTCGGGATTGTTTTCGGAAAAGCTGCCAAGGCTACTGGCCGGATCATCCAGTACCAGTGTTTTCAGGCCTTCGGGGATCGACAAGTGCGCCTGTACATGGGCTTGGGTCAACAGCAGCTGTATGCCGCTGTCGGCGATCATGTAGGCCAGGCGTTCTTCCGGATACGTCGGGTCCAGCGGCAGATACGCACCACCGGCCTTGAGGATTGCCAGCAAGCCGACGACCATGGCCACGCTGCGTTCAACGGCGATGCCCACCAGCACTTCAGGGCCGACGCCTTGCTGGATCAAACAATGGGCCAGCTGGTTGGCGCGACGGTTGAGTTGCGCGTAAGTCAGGTGTTGCCCGGCGACGATCAGCGCGACAGCCCAGGGATTTTTCTGGACTTGGTCTTCAAACAGCCGCACCACGTTGTGGGTCGGCGGATTCTGGCTGACCGGCACGTTCCAGCCCTCGACGATCAAGGCGCGCTCGGCGTCATCCAGCAGCGGCAAACCGGCGACCCGTTGATCCGGATCGCTGACGATGCTGCGCAGCAAGGCCTGCCAATGCCGGGCCAGACGCTCGATGGTCGCTGCGTCGAACAGGTCGGTGGCGTAGGTCAGTGATGCACTGAAGCTGTGTTCGGTCAGCGAAGTGTTCAGGGTCAGGTCGAACTGCGCGGTGGGGTTGTCCCAGCCGAGGTTATCGATGGTCAGACCGGCGACCTGGCTATGGGCCGCCGTGGCGTCCGCGCCCTGATGATTGAACATCACCTGGAACAGCGGGCTGTGGCTAAGGCTGCGTTCCGGATGCAGCGCGCCGACCAGTTGTTCGAACGGCAATTCCTGATGGGCCTGGGCATCCAGCGCGGTTTGCCGGACCTGTTGCAGCAATTGGCTGAAACGCGTGTGTTCGCTGAACTCGGCCTTGAGCACCTGAGTGTTGACGAAAAAGCCGATCAGACGCTCGGTTTCCATCCGGTTGCGGTTGGCCACCGGCACGCCGACGCGGATGTCGTTTTGGCGGCTGTAGCGATGCAGCAAGGTCTGGAACGACGCCAGCAGCAACATGAACAATGTGACGTTGTGCTGCTGCGCCAGTTGCTTGAGGGCCGGGCCCAGTTGCGCGTCCAGCGCCACGTCCAGTTGCGCGCCGCGGTAACTTTGCTCGGCGGGACGCGAACGGTCGGCGGGCAGCTCCAGCTCCGGTTGTTCGCCGCCCAATTGCCGGGTCCAGTAATCCAGCTGGCGCTCGCGTTCGCCGGCTTCCATCCAGTGCCGCTGCCAGATGGCGTAGTCGGCGTATTGAATCGCCAGTTCCGGCAGCTCGGGCTCGGTGCCGCCGCTGAATGCGGCATAGCATTCGATCAACTCGGCGACCATCACCTGCATGGACGCGCCGTCGGAAACGATATGGTGCTGAGCCATGACCAACACATGTTCATGCTCGCTCAGGCGCAGCAATTGAGCCCGCAGCAACGGGCCATTTTCCAGGTCGAACAGCTGGGCGGTGGTTGCGGCGATAAAGGCTTTGATTTCCGCTTCGTCGCCGCTGGTTGCCTGGCGAATCCCCAGCTTGATGGGCTGTGTATCGGCAACCATCTGCACGGTGCGCTCATCGATCAGCTGGAAGGTGGTGCGCAAACTTTGGTGACGGGCGATCAACGCGTTGAAGCTGCGCTCCAGCGCGGCAACATCCAGCTCGCCGAGCAAATGCAAGGCCATGGGGATGTGATACGCCGCGCTGTGCGGGTCCAGTTGCCAGAGGAACCATTGCCGTTCCTGGGCGAAAGACAGCGGCAATTGCTCAAAGCTCGACTGCACTTCGGGGATCGGCAGGTTGGCCGGGGACACGCCTTCTTCAAGCATCTTCTGCAAATAGACAGTGCGTTTTTCCAGCGGCAGAGTGATAAAGCGCCGGGCGATTCTCGAAGCGGTCGTGCGGTCCATCAAACTTCCTCCATGTCGTCGAGCAGTGCTTCGAGCCTGCTCAATTTCGATGTGTTCACGGCATCGCCGTCCTGCGCCAGCGAGCTGGCGAAAGCGCCCAGTGTCGGCGCCTGGAACAGTTGTTGCGGAGTCAGCTGCAAGCCGAGTTCCAGTTGCAGTCGCGACACCACCTTGATGACCAGCAGCGAATGCCCGCCCAGCTCGAAGAAGTTGTCGGTCAGGCCGACGCGCTCCAGCTTGAGTACGTCTTGCCAGATCCCGGCGATTTGCTGTTCCAGCTGGCTATGCGGCGCGACGTACTCACCTTGGGCCAGACTGGCGCTGGGTTCCGGCAGGGCGTTGCGGTCGAGTTTGCCGTTGGCGGTCAGCGGCAGGCTGGCGACAAACAGCAAGTGCGTCGGGATCATGTAGTCCGGTAGCTGCTCCTTGAGGGCGGCCTTGAGCGCTTCGCGACTGGCGATGGCTTCGTCGGCCACCACATAGGCCACCAGTTGCTGACCGTCGCTGCTGTCACGGGCCAGAACCACGGCTTGTTCAACCTGGGGTTGCGCCAATAGTTGCGCTTCGATTTCCCCCAGTTCGATACGGAAACCGCGAATCTTCACCTGATGATCGCCGCGTCCCAGATAGTCGACACTGCCATCGTTGCGGTAACGGGCCAGATCGCCAGTGCGATACAACCGGCTGCCATCCTCGGCAAACAGGTTGGGAACGAAGCGCGTCGCGGTGAGATCCTGACGATTCAGGTAACCCCGCGCCAGGCCCGCGCCGCCGATGAACAGCTCGCCGATGCAGCCTTTGGGCACCGGATTCAGAGCGCCGTCCAGCAAGTACCAGCTAAGGTCGGCCAACGGCGCGCCAATCGGACTGCAAGTGTCCTTGAGGAAATCATCCCGGGTGATCGCCCGATAAGTAACGTGGACCGTGGTTTCGGTGATGCCGTACATGTTGATCAGCTGCGGCGAGCGATCACCAAACTGCTCGAACCACGGCCGCAGACTCGCCACGTCCAGGGCTTCGCCACCGAACACCACATAACGCAGCGCCAGGCTTTGCTGGGCCGTGCAGGCCACTGCCATCAAGGGCTTGAACGCAGATGGCGTCTGGCTCAACACCGTGACGCCGTGTTCGATAAGCAGCTCGTGGAAGGCTTGCGGGCTGCGGCTGACGGAGTGCGGCACGATCACCAGCTTGCCGCCGTAGAGCAGCGCGCCAAAGATTTCCCAGACCGAAAAGTCGAACGCGTAAGAGTGAAACAGCGTCCACACGTCCTGCTTGCTGAAGCTGAAATGCTGTTCGCCAGCCTTGAACAAACGCAGGGCGTTGGCGTGGGTCAGCAGCGCGCCTTTCGGCTGGCCGGTGGAGCCGGAGGTGTAAATCACATAGGCAAGATTCGCCGGATCGATGCTCACGAGCGGGTTGGCGTCGCTGTAGCCAGCGGCGTCGCCGTCCAGCAACAGCACCTGAATCTCCGCGCTGATCGGCAATGCGTTGAGCTGCGAACCTTGGGTCAGCAGCACGCCAATGCCGCTGTCCTCGATCATGTAGCGCAAGCGATCTTCGGGATAGGCCGGGTCCAGCGGCACATAAGCGCCACCGGCTTTGAGAATCGCCAGCAGGCCAATAATCATTTCCAGATTGCGTTCAACCGCCAGCCCGACGCGCACTTCCGGGCCGACGCCGCGTTCCATCAGTTGGTGCGCAAACCGGTTGGCGCGCTGATTGAGCTGTGCGTAAGTCAGCGTCTGGCCGTCGCAGCTCACGGCGATGGCGTTCGGCGCGCGAGCGGCCTGGGCTTCGATCAGTTGCCCAAGGCACTGCTCGATGGGGAATTCGCTGCGCGCTGGATTCCATTCCTCAAGGGCGGATGCGCTGTCGCTAAGTGTCAGTTCGCCCACTGGGCGCTCGACGTTTTCCCGCAGCGCGTTGAGCAGTTCAAGGGTCTGCCGCGCCATGGCGGCGATGATCTGCGGGCTGAACTGCTGGCGCGAATAGTTGAAGCGCAGCGCCAGATTTTCGGCGGCGTTAATGATCAGAGTGAGCGGGTAGTTGGTCTGCTCGTGACTGCTGACATTGGCGAAGCGCAGGCCTTGCGGCGCGCCTTGTTCCAGCGCCTGGGAAATAGGGTAGTTTTCGAACACCAGCAGCGTGTCGAACAAGGCTTCGCCCGCGTGCCCGGCCCAGCGCTGCACGTCGGCCAACGCGCTGTGTTCGTGTTCGCGCAGGTTGAGGTTCTGCGCTTGCAGCACCTGCAGCCACTGGCTGACGATCAGTTCCGGGCGCGGATCGCTGATCACCGGCAGGGTGTTGATGAACAGCCCGATCTGCTGCTCAATCCCGGCGATCTGGGTCGGCCGACCCGCGACAGTAGCGCCGAAGCACACCGCGTCCTGACCGCTGTAGCGTTGCAGCAGCAGTGCCCACGCACCCTGTAACAGCGTGTTGAGGGTGACTTTCTGCTGGCGGGCGAACTCGTTCAACGCTGCGGTTTGCTCGGCATCCAGCGCCAGGTTGTAGTCGGCGTGACCGGCAGGCGCAGCAAGCGGAGGCGTCAGGTGCCGGGCCAACAGCAGCGGCTCGTCCAGTGTTTTGAATTGCTCGCGCCAGAAGGTTTCGCTGGCGGCGTGATCCTGCTGTTGCAGCCAGTCGATGTAATCCCGATAGCGACCTTGATACGCCGCGACCGGTCGCGCGCTGTAGCGTTGCAATACTTCACCGAGCAACTGCGAAGTACTCCAGCCGTCCAGCAAAATGTGGTGGTGGGTGAGGATCAGGTGATGGCTGTCGTCAGCGGTTTGCGCGGCGATCAGGTTCAGCAACGGCGCCTGGCTCAGGTCGAAACCCTGCAGCAACTGCTGTTGCGCCAGCTCATTCAGCGCCTGTGGTTGATTGGCGGATGTACGCAAGTCCAGCACGCTGAACGGCATGTCCAGACGCGCACGAACCACTTGCAGCGGTTGCTCCAGTTCGCCACTCCAGAGGAACGAAGTGCGCAGAATGTCGTGCTGGTCGATGACCGCTTGCCAGGCCTGACGGAATAATTCCGGGTCCAGGCCGCTGACGTCCAGCCGCATCTGGTTCAGGTAATTGCCCGCCGCTTGCTCGTGCAGGGTATGGAACAGCATGCCTTGCTGCATCGGTGCCAGCGGGTAAATGTCCTGGATATCGGCGGCGGCAATTGGCAAGTCATCCAGCTGTTGCTGGCTGATCGGTGCCAGCGGGAAGTCTGAAGGCGTGATGCCATTGTGTTGCGCGCAATGCTCGATCAGCTGGGCCAGTTCGTCGGCGTACTCATCGGCCAGACGCTGGATCAGCGCTTCATCGAACATCTCGCGGCTGAAGGTCCAGCCCATGCTCAGCTCGCCCGCGTATACCCGGCCGTTGAGGGTCAGCCAGTTGCCCAGCGGTGCCTGCGGGCTTTGCTCGGCGCCAGCGTTCTCGTCACAAGGGCTGAACAGGCTGTCGGCGGCGCCATCGAAACTGCCGTCGAACTGGCCCAGGTAATTGAAGGTGATGCGCGGCGTTGGCGCGCGACTCAACTGAGCGCGAGTCGCTTCGTCACCCAGATACCGCAGCAGGCCAAAACCGACGCCTTTGTCGGGGATGGTGCGCAGTTGCTCTTTGACGGCCTTGATCGAGTCCTCGAAGTTCGGCGCTGCAGCGAGTTTCACCGGGTGCAAACTGGTAAACCAGCCCACGCTGCGGCTCAAGTCGATATCGTCGAACAGCGCTTCGCGGCCGTGGCCTTCCAGTTGAATGACGGTGCTGTCGCGTCCGGTCCAGCGGCTGAGCACGCGGCTCAGGGCGGTCAGCAGCAGGTCGTTGACCTGGGTGCGATACGCCGCTGGCGCCTGCTGCAACAACTGGCGGGTGAGGGTTTGATCCAGCCGGGTTTGCACCGTGACTGCCAGTGCATTGTCCAGACGGGCAGCGGGGCGGGCGCCGGGCAATTCGTCAGCCGCGCCCGCCAGCTGCTGCTGCCAGAACGGCAGCTGTTTTTGCAGCGCTGCGCTTGCAGTTGCGTAGGACTGCAGGCGTTCGCCCCAGGCTTGAAAGGCGCTGGTGCGGGCGGGCAGGACGATCGACTGGCCGGACTGCAACTGGCGATAGCTGCTCTGCAAGTCCTCGAACAAGACCCGCCAGGAAACGCCGTCCACCACCAAGTGATGGATTGCCAGCAGCAGGCGTTGGCTGCCATCGTCGACGCTGACCAGCACCGCGCGCAGCAAGGGGCCGTTTTGCAGATTCAGGCTGCGTTGCGCGTCGTTGCCCAGCGGCGCAAGGTCCGCAATATCGCCGATGTGCGCCTGCCATAGCTCGAAGCTGCTGGCGTGCAGGGATTGATAGGCGGACGTCCAGCCGTGGGGTGTCTGGCTGAAGGTCAGGCGCAGTGCATCGTGATGGGCGAGCAGCGCGCGCAAGGCCTGCTCAAGGTGGTCGGCGTCCAGGGTGACGTTCGGCTTGAGCACCACGGACTGATTCCAGTGCTGCGGTTCGGCCAGATTCCTGGCGAAGAACGCCTGCTGAATCGGCAGCAACAGTGCCGCGCCGGTTGCCGGACCTTGCTCAATCAGCTGGCCGATGTCGTCGATGCGCGCGACGTTGGCCAGATGAGCGATGGTCTGATGCTGAAACAGTTCTTTGGGACTGAACTGGATGCCAGCCTGACGCGCGCGGCTGACCAGTTGAATGGAGATGATCGAGTCGCCGCCCAGGTCGAAAAAGTTATCGCTGATGCCAATGGTTTCGCGCTTGAGCACGTCCTGCCAAAGCTCGGTGAGGCGCTGTTGCAGTTCGTTATGTGGCGCCACATAAGCGTTTTGTCGCTGAGCGGTATCGGGCGCGGGCAGGGCCTTGCGGTCCAGCTTGCCGTTGGCGCTCAGGGGCATTTGCCCGAGAAATACCCAAAGGCCTGGCACCATGTAATCGGGCAAATGCTCGGCAAGCCGGGCCTTGATCGCCTCTTGCAGACGGCTGTGGCGGCCGGCTTCGGCGGGCTGCACGGGCACCACATAACCCACCAGTTGCTGGTCGACGGCGAGGACCACCGCTTCGCGGATGTCTGACAGTTCCAGCAAGCGGGTTTCGATTTCCCCCAGCTCGATGCGCAGGCCGCGAATCTTCACTTGATGGTCGATGCGGCCGCGATATTCGATGACGCCGTCGGCGTAATAGCAGGCCAGGTCGCCGGTGCGATACAGGCGCTCGCCAGCGCCGAACGGGCTGGTGACGAAGCGTTCGGCCGTCAGCGCTGGACGCTGATGATAACCACGGGCCAGGCCCACGCCGCCCAGGTACAGCTCGCCGATCACGCCAACCGGCAGCGGCTGCAATTGCCTGTCGAGGATGTGCGTGGTCAGGTTGGCGATGGGCTGGCCGATGGGCACGCTGTCGCGCTGTTCCTCGCGGCAGGTCCAATGGGTCACATCGATGGCCGCTTCGGTCGGGCCATAAAGATTGAACAGGCTGGCGTTGGGCAGTTTGGCGAACACCTGTTGCTGGGTGTCCACCGGCAGGGCTTCGCCGCTGCAAATGATGCGTTGCAAACCGGTGCAGCGCTGCGCGGTTTCGTCCAGCAGGAAGGCTTGCAGCATCGAAGGGACGAAATGCAGGGTGGTGACCTGATGGCGTTCGATCAGCGCCACCAGTTTCGCCGGATCGCGATGATCCCCCGGCGCGGCCATGGCCAGGCGCGCACCGGTCATCAACGGCCAGAAAAACTCCCAGACCGAGACGTCGAAACTGAACGGGGTTTTTTGCAGCACGGTGTCGCGGCTGTCCAGCCGATAAGCCTGCTGCATCCAGCACAGCCGATTGGTCAGCGCCGCATGCCGGTTGCCCGCGCCTTTGGGTTTGCCGGTGGAGCCTGAGGTGTAGATCACGTAAGCCAGGTTTTCCGGGGTAACCCTGATCTCGGGATTGCTCGACGGGAAGCCGGAGAGATCCAGTTCGTCGAGGCTGAGGATGTTCAGCCCGGGCTCGGTGGGCAGTTGCTTGAGCACTTCTTGTTGCGTCAGCAGCAATTGAATGCCGCTGTCTTCGATCATGTAGGCCAGCCGCTCGCGGGGGTATTCCGGGTCCAGCGGCACATAGGCGCCGCCCGCCTTGAGAATCGCCAGCAGGCCGACGACCATGGCCACGCTGCGCTCGACGGCAATGCCCACCAACACTTCCGGGCCGACGCCCAGCGTCATGAGTTGGTGCGCCAGTTGGTTGGCTTGCTGGTTGAGCTGAAGATAGCTCAGGGATTGCTCGGCAAACACCAGTGCCGTGGCGTCCGGCGTTTGCTGCGCTTGTTGTTCGATCAGGCGCTGCACCGGTTGATCGAGGGGATAAGCGGTTTGCGTGGCGTTCCAGTTCTGGAGCGTCTCAAGTTCCGCTGCGCCGAGCATCGACAGCTCGCCGATCCGCTGCTCCGGATGATCGAGCATGGCCTGCAACAGACTCTGCCAATGCTGGCCGAGACGCTCGATGGTTTGCGGCAGGAACAACTCGGCGCGGTATTCCAGATCAGCGCGAATGCGTTGTCGCGAGTAATCGATATCGATGCTCAAGTCGAACTTGGCTTGCGGCAAGGCGACCGGCAGCGCGGTCAGTTGCAGATCGCCCAGTTGCAGCGAGGTTTGCACAGGCTCGGCGATACGCCAGTTGAGCAAGGTCTGGAACAGCGGGTTGGCCTGGGTGCTGCGTTGCAGGTTCAGTCGGTCGAGCAGCAATTCAATCGGGTAATCGGCATGCTCCAGCGCAGCCCGTGAGGCGTGACGCAGGTCATGCAGGAAGTCGCTGACGGATTGATCCGGGTCGAGACGGGCGCGGTAGATCTGGCTGCTGACGAAAAAGCCCACCAGTTCCTGGGTTGCACTCTGATTGCGTGTGGCGTTGGGCACGCCGACGGTGAAATCCCGCTGACCGCTGTAGCGGCTCAAGAGCAATTGCCACGCGCCCAACAGCACAACAAAAGGCGACAAGCTGTGCAGCTGACAGAACCCGTGCAGTTGTCGGGAAAATGCTTCGGGCAGCGTCAAGGCAACGCTGCCTTGAGTGTTGTCGCGCACGGCACTGGCCGGGAAATCGGTTGGCAATGCCAGGGTCGGTAACGCGTCGCCCAGATAGTTTTGCCAGTAGGCGGCGGCTTCATCGTGCGCGGCGGTGGCCAGGTATTCTTCGCGCTGCCAGCGGGCGTAGTCCAGGTACTGAATCGCCGGGCGCTTGAGGGGCTCGGCATCGCCAAGGCTCAGGCGCTGAAAGGCGGTGACCAGGTCCTGCATGAGAATCGGATTGGACCAGGCGTCGGAGACGATGTGATGCAGGGTGAGCAGCAACACGTGCTCCTGCTCGTCGAGCTTGAGCAGCGTGGCGCGAATCAACGGCGCACTGCCCAGATCGAACGGGCGAGCGGCTTCGGCGGCTATATGGCTGGCGAGTGTGTGGCGATCATCGAGGTTGATTCGGGCCAGATTCAGCTGCGCGTCCCGATCAACAATCTGCCGTGGCGTGCCGTCGATGTCCTCGAAGCGGGTGCGCAGGATGTCGTGGCGATCCACCACCTTGCGCAATGCGCTTTCCAGCAGCGCGCCATCCAGCCGACCTTTGATCGACAAGGCACGCGGCAGGTTGTAGGCGGCGCTGTCCGGGGCGAATTGCTGCAACAACCACAAACGCTGCTGGGCGAACGAAACCGGCATCGGGCCTTGTACAGCCGAGGCCTTGATCCCGTGTTCGGTGCCTTGCTCATCAGCCATGAGCAGGGCCAGCAGGTCGTCGTCGGGTTGTTGATTGATTTGATTCATGATCGCTCTCGTCGCCGTCGGCAGAGGAATTGGCTTTGTCAGAAAGACGAAGGGGTGAGGGGCAGATTTAGCGGGGGGCGCGAGGTAATCCCTTGGCTGCAACCGGTAGGAGGGGACTTGTCCCCGAAGGCGCCAGTGCAAGCGCTGAAGATCTTCCTCGCCGGGCCCGCCGTCTTCCCGGACAAGTCCGGTCCTACCGGATTCCTGTTACCTGTGGATCACGCCACCGCCCGCTCGCTCACCACCTGCCCGGCACTCATGCGCACCAGTTGGTCGGCGACGTCGAAATACCGGTCGTCGTGGGAGATAACGATGATGGTCTTGCCCAGGCGCTTGAGGTCCGGCAGCAGTTCGGTGTAGAAAATCCGCCGGAAGGTCGGGTCCTGGTCGGCCGCCCATTCGTCGAACACCAGCACCGGCCGTTCATCCAGCCAGGCATTGATCAGCGCCAGTCGCTTGCGCTGGCCGGTGGACAGATCGGTGGTGGTAAACGCGCCATCGCGAACGCTGACTTTGTGGGCGATTTCCAGACGTTCCAGGTAGCGCGTGGCATCGCTGGGCAAGGTCTTGTCGTTCTGCACCAGATCGTCGAAAAGGTAGTAATCGGCGAAGACCGTGGTGAACATCTGCCGATAGTCGTCCAGTCCCTCGGCGTCGACCTTGTTGCCGTTGAGGCGCACTTCGCCCTGTTGCGGGGTGTACAGGCCCAGCAGCAGTTTGATCAGCGTGGTCTTGCCGCAGCCGTTCTCGCCGACGATAAACAGGATTTCTCCCGGTTCGATACTGAGGTTCACCGGTCCCAGCTTGAACGGTGCGCTGCCTTCCACGGGTGGGAACGCGTACTGCACGTCGCGCAGTTCCAGATGCTCCATGTTCGGCGCGGGCTTGTCGGCGGCTTGCAGCAGCAAGTGCGGTTCCGGCGAAGAGAAGCGCTCGGACAGGTCAGCGATGCGCCGGAAGGCAATCTGCGCGCGGCTGACAATCGGCAGGTTGCCGATCAGGGTTTCCAGTGGGCCTTTCATGTACAGCAAGACCAGCACGAAACCGCTCATCACCGCTGGATCGGCGCTGGGCCACAGGCTTTGCAGGGTCAGCGTCAGGCCGATGACCACGAAGAACAGCATCGAGCCCAGGCTCTTGGCGATCACAAAGATATTGATCGAGCGCACATGGGTGTCGCAGATGTGATCAGCGGTGCCCTGAATGTTCTTGGTCAGCATGGCGTGCCGACGCGGGCGATGAATGCGCAGTTCCTTGGCGCCTTCGGCAATCGCCGAATAGTGCTTTTGCAGATTGTCTTCGGCTTCACGGGCGGCATAAAAACCCTTGATGCCTTTCGATTGGGCGACGAACTGCACCGCGCAGCCGATGCCGATGGCCAGCAGGGTGATCAGGAAAATCGGCCAGGACAACACCGCCAGATAACCCAGGCAACCAACGATGACCGTGATGGAAATCGCCAGCGGCGCGAAGGCGAAAGCGAAATCGCTGATGGTGTCGACGTCGCGGGTCAGCACCGGGATCAAGCGGTGCGTGCGGTAGCGTTCGATCTGTTCGATGGGCGCGGACAGTACCTTGGCGCCCAGGTCCTTGCGCAACTTGGCGATGATGTTCTGGCCGACGTAGTTGGTGCCGATGTCCGCCGCAATCGTACTCAGCAGCGCCAGCAGGCACAGGCAGGCAAACGCGATGACAACCCCGCGACTCATGCCGCCGTCGCTGTGCAGCCCCTGATTGACGGTGGCCAACAGCGCCGTGACGCTCAGCCCGCCGATGATGCCCAGCAGGACAGAAGCGATGACAATGGGCCGATAGGGCTTGAGCAGGCTCAAGAGTTCACGTAGGGCGCTGCGCGGTGCTGCGGACATGGGCTACCTCGGTCGAGACAATGACGGGTTGTCAGTGCAAAGGAACGAGTGATGAGGCGGGGGATTTAGCGGGTGGCGGTTGATTGGGTGTTCGGAATGCGCCTGACACGGGCACGCACGCATTCGTAGGACCGGCTTTAGCCGGGAGGAGGCCAGTTTATTCACTGCAGCTCTGTTGTCAGAACTCTCGCCCTCCCGGCTAAAGCCGGTCCTACGGGCTCAGGTACAGACCCGATACCCGTCTCACAAATCCCTTACCACCCTGAACCCCAGCCAGTCGCCGCGCAGGTAGGGGCGCAGGTTGTTGCGATTGCCGGAGCGGGAGAAAATCGGCGCTTCGGTCCAGTCGTTGCCGCGAATCCCTTGCAAAGTGCAGTCGCCGGTCAGCCACGGGCTGCCGTCGGTGGGGGCGCCGTTGTAGCTGTCGTTGTAGCAATCAGCGACCCACTCGTAGACGTTGCCGTGCATGTCGTACAGGCCGAAGGCGTTGGGCGCGAAGCTGCCGGCTGGCGCGGCAAAACTGAAGCCGTCTTCCGGTCCGTAAGTGTTGGCGTGTTTGGCGATGCTGTATTCCTTGCCTTCATCCAGCGGGAACGGAAACGGCCCGGAAGTGCCGCCGCGCGCTGCGTATTCGCGCACTGATTCACTGACCATTCGGTAAGCCTTGCCGGTCTTTTTCGACAGCCAGGCAACGTAGGCGGTGGCTTCCTTGTAGTCCATGCACACCGCCGGATGGCGCGCGGTCATGGTGTAGCGCGGCTTGCCGGCGATGCATTCGCGGCCGGGGCGTTTGTCGCCGTCCGGCATCGTGTAGCCGGTGTCGCGCAGGTAGGCATTCCATTCGCCGCTCAGGACCTGGAAGCGGCTGATGGCGAGGGGTTTGTTGAAGGTCACGTCGTGTTGCGGTCCTTCATCGGGTTGCCGACCAACTTCATCATCAGGCGAGCCCATGCTGAAAGTACCTGGCGGCAACACCACCAGTTCCGGGCAATCCTTGCAGTCCCTGATTACGCTGCCCGGTTTAACCTCGGCAGTGGCCGCCTGAGCCATGCCGGGCACCAGCAGCGCGAGCATGGCCGCACCCAGCAGCGTGGCGATCTTGGGTGACGCTGATACATTCATGGCATCGTCTCGTTATCTGAAAAAGGCGTTTCAAAGCGGTTTTGCGGCGTCTTGCACCTGTTGCCAGACGCGCATGAAATTACCGCCCCACAACTTGGCGATATCGGTTTCGGAATAGCCGCGTTGCAGCAGTTCGGCGGTGACGTTGCGGGTCTCGCTGACGTCCTTCCAGCCCTTGAGCCCGCCGCCTTCGTTGAAGTCCGACGCGATGCCCACATGGTCGATGCCGATCTTGCGCACCGTGTAGTCGATGGCGTCGCCGAAGTCCTTGAGGCTGGCTTTGGGCTCGTCATCGAGAATCGCGTATAGGCCGCTGGCGTATTGGCCGAATTTTTGTTCCGACCAGGCGGCGATCACCGGGTCGCCGGGCATCAGCGCCATCGCCAGGTTGGGCAGCGGCGGCAGATCGAAGCGGGCGCGCAGGTCATTGAGCTTGTCCTGGCTGGCCTGGCTGAGCGGCTTGAGGTACGCCGGGAAGCCGACGATCTGCACCACGCCGCCGCTGTTCTTGATCAGCTGCATGTCCTTGTCGCTGAGGTTGCGCGGGATATCCACCATGGCGCGCGGCACCGAATGCGACGCGACCATGGGCGTGCGACTCAGCTGGCTGACCTGCACCAAGGCGTTGTCGGACATGTGCGAGACATCGATGATCACGCCCAGATCGTTCAGGCGGCGGACCGCCTGCTTGCCGATGTCGGAGAGCCCGTCGAACGCGTCGGCGGTGTCGTTGAGGAACGGCAGCGGGCGTGACGAGTCGGCCCAGTCGTTGTTGCCGATGTAGCTGAAGCCGAACATGCGCATGCCGCGCGCCGTCCATTTGTCCAGCAGGTTCAGGTCGTTGCCCAACGGATAGGCGTTGAGCATGCTGATGAAAATCGCGAACTTGCCTTCGCCTTGCAGACGGCGCATGTCGTCCGGCGTGTAGGCGATGCCGACCTGATTGGGGAAGTCCCGGGCCATGCCGGAAATCGCCTTGTAGCGGATTTCCTGCTGATTGCGCGCCTCTTCGACAAAGCCGGGCGTCGGGCGATGAGGAGCGTTGTCGCCGTTCCAGATTTCCGGCCAGCCGAAAATGGTCAGCGCCCCGGCGGACAGGCGTCCGCGTCCGGCCTTGACCAGGTCGAACTGGCCGTTGCCGTCCTTGTCCGCTTCCTTGCCTTCGGTGCCGAAGCTCAACGGCAGGGTGATGTGGCTGTCGAACGAGACGATGCGTTCCTGCAACGCTTCGGCCTGTTTCATGACCTTGAGCGGGTAGTTCGGATAGCCCTTGAACCAGAGTTCCCAGGCCAGCGTGGCCGCACCGATGGTCACGGCCAGCGCCAGGGGCAGGCCGATGTATAACGCTTTTCTGTTCATTGCGATCCCGGGAATCAGCCGTAGAAGTGCAGGCTTTGCTATCTGGGAAGAACGAGTGGTTGGCGGGGAAATTTAGGCGGGACGCCATGGCGCGTGGAATGCCCGTGGGACCGGATGTATCCGGGAATGGGCAAGTCCGATCAATGGATATCTACCTGACACAACTCGGTATCCGGGCTGACGCCTTCGCGAGCAAGCTCGCTCCCACGGTTTCAACGCGTCTTCGCCTTAAATTTCCCCGCCAATCCAACGTTCTAGCTTGGATAACGCCCGTTTCAGGGCTGATACAGGTAGGGCGATGACGATTTCTCGACGAGGCTTTCTGGCGGGCCTGGCACTGACCGGTGCTGCGGTGCCGGCTGCCTATTACGCGCATCGCGAGTTGAAAGGCCC
>Ga0247814_10000246_pt1 | contig 48320 bp, 45 predicted proteins | sample UWRJL179409R1_FD_179947 | JGI IMG/M metagenome (GOLD analysis project Ga0247814, IMG submission 179947) | Plant litter microbial communities from Arlington Agricultural Research Station in Wisconsin, United States - UWRJ-L179-409R-1 | ecosystem: Environmental > Terrestrial > Plant litter >... | reverse complement strand
TTCCTGAATGGAGGATAACTAAAGATTATCGTGTATGAACTTAGACATAATAATAGCAACAGCAGGGAATATAGAAAGTAAAAAATTTAGTTTATACTATACTATTCGTTCTATAATGAGCCAATCAAAACAACCCAAATCAATTAATATTGTTGTAAATGATAGTGTTGATGCAATTAAAGATAAAGTCATTTCTGAGTTTGGGGAATTTGTCAATGTAATTGACGGAACATCAAAATCAAATAATATTTCTTATGCGAGGAATCTCGGAGTAAAAGTGACTGATAGTGAAATATTATTGTTTATGGATGATGATGTAGTTATAGGTAGAAATGATTTTTTTGAAGAAATAATAGAAAAAATGCAGCATATTGATTTTTATTGTGGTGCAACCAGATTATGGACTACTGTTAATTGGGACAGATATATTCAAAAATCATATAGTATAAATCACATTCAACAGATATTAAAATATAAATCTTATTTACCAAAGTCAATTGATAGAAATACAGGACAACTGTCATTCCATGAGTTTTCATACATAGGCCATTTTGGGGCTATAAAAAGAGATGTTTTTAATAGGATTGGGGGATTTGATGAAGAATATAAAGAATGGTCATATCAAGATACGGATTTAATGATGAGACTATGTATCGGCAAATATAATTATCAACTTATGAGCAACGATAATATTTATATATATCACTTATCGCACGAAGTAGATAAATCAAACTACTCTCAAATAAATAAAAAAAGATTTCACGAAAAGCAAAATGAACTTGGCATTAAGTTCCATTTAAATCATTTTTTTGGAATATTTGATGATGATGAGTATGCTATTTTAAGTTAATCAGCTTCTCGAACGATTTAAGGTAAGTTGAATCTCCATCTAACTCTTTTAACGCCAGTAATGCAATGTTTTTTAAAGAAGCCGAAACAGCTTGTTCTCCCCATTTATCTTGATTATTAATCATCCAATCATGAATTGCAGGTACAGCATTTAATGCCTTTAACCTTGTTAATGCTGTTATACAACTTCTAACGACATGCGGATTTTCTTCAATTTTAAGAATATCAATTATAACAGGAATGGCTTGTGTTAGCTGCTTTTGTCCACAAATATCAGCAGCACTTTCTTTTACAGTAATAACTTTGCTTTTTAGCATATTAACAATTAGGATATCCACGTCGACATCTAAAGTTTTAACTAAGAAATTTTCAATCTTAGATCGGATCACATCTATTCTTCCCATTCTATAATTATTAAGATAATCAAGAATCCAGCTTAAAGCTTCTGACTTTAAACGATTTTTTTCGATTAACTTAAAACAAAAATTTGCTATAAAAATAAAAGTATCCTTATCATCTAAATGAATTAAGTTGTGATTTGACTTAATTAATACTTTCTGAATAGCATCTTCAAAATTATTAAGTATCATGTCAGAACTAAGCATTTCCATCTTTACCAAAGAAGAAGATTTTCTAATTTCTCCTGATTGAAAATCTTCCAATTGTGAAAAAAAAGAGAGTATACCATCAATGTTTATCTCAGAAGGGTTAATTGGGCGTTGTTTAATTATTTGAAAAATAATATCCAATTTACTGGGAGATAATTTTTCACTTGTCTCAATAAATATATGAGCTTCTTCTTTTTTTATACCATTGTTTAATAAATATGTTTTAAAGAAATCTTTTCTCTTGCTTATGTTTTTACTTGTTAATATTCTTTTCTTTAAATCGCTTTTGAATTTAATTAAATTTCTTTTGTCATAGATTAGTATTGATCTATGATTTATATCAAAAGGGCTTGTCTGAATATCTTGGGTGATTAAAATTACGTTATCTTCGTCACGAAGTGAATGGGCTATACCGACTTCATAATATACATTTGGATTCTTTTCAGTTAAGTCAGCTATAATGACCTCTGCCTTTGCAATTCTTTCAAGTATATTTTCCATTATAGCCCGATTGGCAAATATTTCATCTGCTCTTAAGCAGCTTATATTTAAATCTATACATATTTGACATATTTCTCCATATATTTCACTAAACTCTTGTTTAAATGGCATTATTACAAAAGCCGTATTTTCTTCTTGCTCAGCAAACAAGCTATTATAATCCTTTGGGTAAATCATACATGATAATCTTTAGTTATCCTCCATTCAGGAAAACTAAGCACGTACATGAAAATTCTTTCGCGGATGTCGCTGAAGAATCTGTTTTTGTTTTTCGGTATTTACGTGGGTGTAAATTTGGGTGGTCATGATAGAACTGTGTCCCAATAAGTGCTGGATATATTTTATGTCTACGTCCTCTTCCAACAAAAGCGTAGCGAATGAATGTCGGAAAGAATGTGGGGTAATCCGTCTTTGTATACCGGATGACTGGGCATATTTCTTGACCAAAAATCGGACAGATTGCTCGGATAAACGATTGTTGAACCTGTTGATAAAGAAGTATCCGCTTCCTTTGATCTTATTTTTGAATAAGAAATAATATTCATTTAAGGCAAGCATCGCCTCCTCATTACATACTTGTATAATCCGTTCTTTGTTTCCTTTTCCCTTTACGCTAACCTTTCCTGTGTAAAGGTTGATGCAATCATTTCTTAAATGACTCAGTTCTGATACCCTTATACCGGTAGCGAACAGTAATTCAATGACCGCTATGTCCCTGATTGTTTCTGCAAAAGCGTAACTATCTATGTTGGGTTGATTATTCTTGGCTTGGTATGAAGAATGGATGATTTGTTCTATTTCATGGATATTCATGACATTGGGCAATGTCTTAGGCTCTCGGATTTGTATCCGCATTTTACGAAATGGGTTTACAATAATCTTGTCTTCGTATTCCAAATAGTTAAACCATGCTTTTATGGTGGCCATTTTCCGCTTGACTGTCTTTGGTTTCAATATCGAAATGGAATGCAGGTACTGCCTGATAATGTTCTTATCGATGCTTTCGATTTCTTTAGGAGCTTGGTTTTCTATGAGAAAAAAAACAAATTGCCGAATGTCAATTTCATAGGCTTTGAGGGTTTTAGGGCTTAGGTTTTTTTCGTAGTGGCAGTAGTTGATGAATTCTGTCTTTAGTTTTTCTATGCTTGTCATGATATATCTGTTTGGGGTTAAGATATTATGATTGAGGATTCAGTTCAGTTTATTTTTCTGATTTCATCTCTGGCTAACATATAATCATCTATCCCTCTGTTGAAATATCTATCATATCAATTCGTCATACCTTCTTGGATTGAACTAGGATGAAGATAATCTTCTACTGCAACGGCTGCTGTCTTGGCCGACGATCTTAATTTCAGTATGCACGTAATTTCGAGCAAAACCAAGTTTTGAACGAGCCGAGAAATCACCCAGCGATCCTCCATGCCATTCGCAATAATAAAAAACGATCCAATCAAATAGTTCTCAGCGTGCCTCTGCGCAAACCTCCGCGTAACTCTGCGGTTTGCATTAATTCAGCACCATGCCTTTACTGATCATGGTAAAAACAGCAAGAACATATCCAAACTAATAGTTCCCCTCGTTTGCCGAAGTCTTAGACTCGGCATCTTTGTTGTTCCAGACTCTGTCCGGCTTTCCAAATTTCGTTTGGTGATAACACCAAACAAAGGCAAAAAAGCAAGAAAACGAACCAATCAAATATTCCTCTGTGCGCCTCCGCGTACCTCCGCGGTTTGCATTAATTCCCACCATGCCCGTCAGGGTCGTCATCATCCGTTGGTTGCCCTGTCATAAAACCATCCAACCAAATAATCCTCTGCGTTTCTCCGCGCAAACCTCTGCGTACCTCCGCGGTTTGCATTAATTCCCACCATGCCCGTCAGGGACGCTATCATCCGTTGGTGGCCCTTGTCATAAAACCATCCAACCAAATAATCCTCTGCGTTTTTCCGCGCAAACCTCCGCGTAACTCCGCGGTTTGCATTAATTCCGCTCCATGCCCGGCTATTACATCTTAATTCTGTGTCGTCGTCATTTCGAGCGAAGCCAAGCAATCACCCGTATACCACCCGCATTTCACTCGGGTCTCACTCGGGTATATTCGGGTCATAGTCGGGTGGGGTCGGGTCATGGTATATTTTAATACCTAAAATCACTTAATTATGTTAAAAAATAAAATAAATAACAAAAAAATCACCCGACCCACACCCGATAAAATTTCTGATAAAAACACCATAAATAGGGAAAGTGCAAATGTTAAACGCACCGATAAACATAAAAACATGTAGGAAACTATTTTTTGCAAACCCACGTTAACCATAACACAACCCGATGAAAGAAGTAACCGCGATAATGCAATAGGTCTTAGGATATATTCTATTTTTTGGAACTGGGATAAAGAACGAACACTCAGGTTTAATTAATAAATATATATAGTTATGAGTAGACAGAAAGGTCTAATCAGGCTGGAAGGAAACCTAGACGGTATCTCCTTCTATAAGTCCGGAGGGAACTATTTGGCCAGGATGGCAAATGGACCCTCAAAAGGTAAAATCGAGAACGACCCGGCCTTTGTGCGGGTCAAAGAGAACAACCAGGAGTTTGGCGGGGCCGCATCCGTAGGCAAGGCATTCCGGAATGCCTTCGCCGAGATGGTACGCAACATGGGCGACCGCTACTTCAGTGCCCGTCTTACGCAGTTGTTCCGAAAAATCTGCTCGCGGGGAGCCGGGGCTCGGGGCGAACGCACAATCAGCCTCAGCGACCACTTGGACATGCTGGACAACGTGGAGTTCAACAAAACCAAACCGTTCAACTCGGTCTGCAACGCACCGTACACCGTCAGTGCCAACGCCAACAGAAACGAAGTCACCGTCGACATTCCGGACCTTACACCCAGCGTGTACATCTCGGCACCGTCGGCAGCCACGCACTTCAAGGTAATCGCATCCATCGGCTCCATCTCCAACTATGAGTTCGATGCGGTAAACAAAACCTACGCACCGCTCATCCCCGAGATGAATGCCCTCAGCGCATCCGCAAGCGGAGCCGTATTGCCATTGCAAGGTGTTGGGCCGTATGTGGCTAACCTGGTTGTCAGTTTCCCGGGATCACCCCTTATGCCCGCAGATGTAGTAGTCGTGGTTACATTAGGTATTGAGTTCTACCAACAGGTAAACAGCGTAGATTACCTCTTAGGACAAAGCAATGCCATGAAAATTATAGCCACACTATAACAACGTAATCAAAAGACCCCAAAGTCTTTAAAAAGCTCGGACGGATGCGTTCGGGCTTTTAGTGTTATATATAATTTACATACAATGCGATAATATATTCATAATTAGTTTACTACAATCTGTGCCCAAAGTGAAGCGTCGCATAATAAATCAGCGAAAAAAATGAAAGCAAAATATCGTTTACCAGAAATAAAAATCTGCGCAATCCGCGTGCATTCAATCCGCGCATATCTGCGGGAAACTTACTTCGTTAAACGAAGTCTTAGATTCAGCATCCTCTTGTTTGCCGAAGTCTAAGACTCGGCATCCCTGTTGTTCCGGACTCTGTCCAGCTTTCCAAATTTCGTTTGGTGATAACACCAAACAAAGGCAAAAAAGCAAGAAAACCATCCAGTTAAACAATCCTCTGTGCGCCTCCGCGCAACTTCCGCGTACCTCCGCGGTTTGCATTAATTCCCCCCACCGTTTGCCGAAGTCTAAGACTCGGCATCCCTGTTGTTCCGGACTCTGTCCGGTTTCTTCGATTAAAAAATCTGTTAGTAAAACTACTGGCAGAAAGCATAAAGAAAATAAATAAACCATCGGCGGCCTCTGTACACCTCCGCGCCCTCTGCGGTAAAATTTAATGTCTGGCGGAAGCAAAAAAAGCAATAAAACTATCTGCGCCCTCTGCGGTAAAATTAAACAGACCATAAAACATCTCAATCAATCCGCTCAATCTTAAACCCCGCACCTTTCACGGTCTCCATGACCTCATTGGGCGAAATGCCATCCAACCTCACCGTCAATATTTTGTCTTTATTCTCCGTATCGACTTCCCATGCGGCGATACCTTGTTTTTCATCCAAAAAAGGTTTCACCTTGGCTATGCATCCACCACAGTTGATGTTGGTTTTAAATGTCAATGTATTATTGTCTTTGTTCATATCTGTTATATTTATTTCTTCCATTTTAATAAAAGACTATTGCCCACCACGCTCACACTGCTCAATGCCATGGCCGCACCCGCAATCATCGGGTTCAATACGAAACCGTTGACGGGATACAAAATCCCCGCCGCAATGGGAATGCCGATGATGTTATAAATAAATGCCAAAACAAATTCTGCCGTATCGTGGCCACGGTTTGTTTGGAGAGTTGGATAGCCTCCACAATCTTATTCAAATCAGACGATATGATGGTCATCTTCGCCACGTCCATCGCAATGTCGCTGCCTCTACCCATCGCTATGCTCACATCGGCCTGTGCCAATGCCGTACTGTCGTTGATACCGTCGCCCACCATGGCTACTATTTTGCCTTCACTTTGCAATTGTTTTACGAAGGCGGCTTTTTGCTCGGGCATCATTTCCGCCTGATAATGGCTGATATCCATTTGCGTAGCAATGGCTTGGGCGGTCGATGCATTATCGCCCGTGAGCATATATACCGCAATGCCCGAATTTTTCAATTGTTGTATGGCAGATTGGGAAGTGTCCTTGATCTTGTCCGCAATTGCCAGCACCGCCAAGGCATTTTCATAGTCCGAGAACCAAATCACGGTCTTGGCTTCGTTACTCCATTGGGTATATTTTTCTAGCAATTTATCCTCAATCCCTATCTCATTATCTTTCATGAATGAAATGTTCCCCACGTAAAATGTTTGGCCATCCACGATGGCTTTTATCCCTCTTCCGGTAATACTTTCGAACCGTTGGACAGATGTGGCGGCTATATCTTGATAATAAGCCACTACGGCTTCGGCTAACGGGTGTTCGGATTGTTTCTCGATGCTGACCAAAGTTTGTTTCGCAAAATCGTTTTCCTGCTTCCAGAAAACATCCGTTACCATCGGCTTCCCTTCGGTGATGGTGCCGGTTTTATCCAATACAATGGCATTTACTTTTTTTGCCAATTCCAGACTCGCGGCATCCTTGATCAAAATGCCTTTTTCTGCCCCTTTGCCTATGCCCACGATTATGGCCGTAGGTGTGGCTAATCCCAAGGCGCACGGACACGCAATTACCAACACGGTAGCCAAAGACATCAACCCTTGTGCAAATCCATTTTCGCCCCCGAAGGTAACCCAAATGACAAAAGTGATGAGGGCAATTCCTATCACAATCGGCACAAAGATGCCGGCAATCTCGTCCACCAATTTTTGTACGGGAGCCTTGCTGCCTTGTGCCTCCTGCACCATACGGATAATCTGCGCCAGCATCGTTTCCGATCCCACTTTTTCTACGCGTAGCTGGAAACTTCCTTTTTGGTTCATGGTGCCGGCAAAAACTTGTTCGTTTTCCTCTTTTAATACGGCTATCGGCTCGCCGTTCAGCATGCTTTCGTCCACGTATGAATTTCCGGAAATTACCTTTCCGTCCAAGGCAATCCTTTCACCGGGTTTTACCAATATAATATTGCCTTTCTGCACGTTTTCAATCGGAACGGTAAACTGCTCGTTATCTTTTAAAACGGTCACGGTGTTGGGTTGCAATCCCATCAGTTTTTTGATGGCCGTGGAGGTATTCCCCTTGGCTTTTTCTTCCAATAATTTGCCCAATAGGATGAACGAAATAATCACTGCCGCCGCTTCAAAATATACATGTGGATGTAAATCCTTACCATGCCAAAATGCCGGAAATAATGTGTTGAAAATACTGAATAGATAAGCGATGCCTGAGCCCAAAGCCACCAACGTATCCATATTCGCGGAACGGTTTTTGGCCTGTTTCCAGGCATGGATAAAAAAGTCCTTACCGAACCAAACAATCACCGGGGTAGAAAGTGCCCACATGATATAATTGGCATACGGCATATCCATCAAAAACATCCCGATGATCACCACGGGAACTGTCAGTATACTTGCCCATACAGTTTTCCGTTTGAGTTGTGAGAAATGGTTGGCATGTATATTTTCCAGCCTGGCTGCCTGGTTGGTTTCATCACCCACCAATAAATCATATCCTCCGTTTTGAACGGCCTCGCGAATTGTTTTCCCGTCGGTGGTATCCGGTAAATATTCCACAGCCACGGATTCCGTCGCATAATTGACGGATGCCTGTACAACACCGTGTTGTTGTTTGATGATACGCTCCACGCTGGCCGCACACGACGCACACGTCATATCCAACACGGGAAATGTTTTCTTTACGGTTAATGCTTCACTACTTTTTGCCACGGCGAATGTTTTACTATGACACAAAGGTCGGAAGGATAACCATGTTTTTTGTTACACGATTGTTCGAATCATTTATAAAATTAGCGGCAGATATTTGCCGCCAAAACGAAAGCGCCGGATGGAGCAAATTATAACAATAAATGTATACATGTTAAAATCAGGCAGAATGCCGTAGAAATTGTGGAATTGGAAATTATCTATAGGACAATTGTAAAATCCGCGCAAATCCGCGGCATTCAATCTGCGAGATTAGCGGGAAATATTTATAGAATGGGATATAAGGATATTATACCATATCCAAAGGCTTCCGCTTATCCTCCTTGATGTTCTTGAAATGGCTCGGCGTAAAACCCGTTACTTTTTTGAATTGGTTGCTTAAATGTGCCACGCTTGAATAATTGAGCTGCGATGCAATTTCGCTCAGCGTCATTTCATCATAAACCAACAATTCTTTTACCTTTTCGATTTTCTGCGCGATGAAATATTTTTCCACCGTAATCCCTTCCACTTCCGAAAATAAATGAGAAAGGTATTTATAATCATTTTCCAATCTTTCCGTCAAGTAATCGGAGAGGTTTACTTTCAGATTACTGTTTTTGTGATGTACCAACTCAATGATGTGCTTCTTGATGTTTTCTATCAAACGGCTTTTTTTGTCGTCGATCAGTTCAAAGCCTAGGTGTTGTAACTGTTTTTCCAGGTCTGATCTTTTTTGTGGAGATAATGCAGTATCGAGCGTTACTTCGCCCAATTCAACACTTAATGCATGGACGCCTAATTGGTCCAATTCCTTTTCCACCGCCATTTTACAGCGGTTACACACCATATTCTTGATATAGATTTTATCCATCACACAGCAAATTTACGAATTGGTGATGATATGCCGGTAGTATGGCCTTTCGGGATATTGGTACAAGATTGCTATTTTTGAATGGCTTGAACCTTGTTATATCATAAAAATGCCAATCATAACTAACGAGACCATGCAGAGATATTTGATACTTTCGTCCATCATCGGTTGTCTTTATGCTTGTGGCGCAAAGGGTGGGGAAGGCACCATCCAGATAAAAAATACAAAATTAGAGGACTACCTGATACCTCAACCGGCGAAATCAAATTGGCTGAATGAATTTGATTTAGATGGAGATGGTAAAAATGACCGGATATACTTTAACTATTCGCAGGGAGCGCATTGTTGCTATACAATACATATTGGCTTAAGCAGCGACACAAGCGAAACAGATTTTTCCTTTGAAATGGATGGTGGATATATTTTCGGTGTAGATAATAGCCTGCCGGACCATTTTGACATCAGGGATTTTGACAATGACGGTTTGCCCGAGATATTCATGGAAATACAGACATACAATGGCAGACCATCGACTATACCCAAGCAATGGACATCCCAATATGGAATAAAAACGAATTACATTGTCATTGAATATGATAGAGGAAAATTAACAGCAAGGGATTATAAACGATAGCTGATATTGTCAAAGCCTTAGATTCTATCCCTACAAATTATCATATCAATTTCTCACACGCTGTAATTTCTCCGCATCCAATATACTAATGGTGCTGTTTTTTACGTCCACCAATTTTTCTTCCTTAAAGTCTGAAAGTGCGCGGATCACGGTTTCCGTAGCCGTACCTACCATGCTGGCCAACTCTTCGCGCGGAATGGCCATGCTGAATATTTCGGTTTCCGATTTCATGTATTGTTTTCTGTATAACAACAGCGAATCGGCGAGCCTTTTGCGGACGGAATTATAAGCCAATTGTACCAGGCGTTCCTCTTTTTCTATAACCGAATCGGAGAGGATTTTGATGAATTTGGAAGCCACATCCCGGTTGTTAAACAACAATAAAAAGAAGACATCCCTGGGAATGGAAATCACTTCGCTTTCATCCAGTGCCATGGCTGAATCTTCGTATGGCTTTCCTTCCAGCAATGGCGTATAACCAAAGAAATCTCCTTCTTTGTAAAGTCCGGTTACCAATTCTTTGGCGTCGTTGTTTGTTCTATATGTTTTTACTTTTCCGTTCACGATAAAATAAATCTCGCCCGGAAAACTACCTTCACGATATACCAATGCGCGCTTATCGTATTTTTTGGAGGTGCGTTCTTTCGATGTCTTAATTAATTCGTCCAATCCCCCGGCTTGGTCCATAAAATCATGTAAACCATCCGCACTACGCGTAAATTCCGATTTGATGATTTCGCTTTTCTTCAAACGGGTTTCTACCACGTTCAGTAGTTCCACGTCGTCAAACGGTTTGGTCAGGTAATCGTCCGCGCCCATGGACATGCCTTTACGGAAATCGCTTTTCTCTGATTTGGCCGTGAGGAAAATAAACGGAATGCTGGCCGTTTTGCTGTCCTTGCTGAGCATGTGGAGCACGCCGTAGCCATCCAGTTCGGGCATCATGATATCGCAAATGATGAGGTCGGGAAGGTGGGCATGCGCCAATCGCACACCTTCTTTCCCGTTGGTGGCCGTCAACACGCGATATTGGGCCAATTCCAAAATCTCGGCGGTATTCTCACGCATTTCCATGTTATCCTCTATCAACAATATCGTTTTCTCCATGACCGTTCTATCTTTATTTTTACAAAATTAGGCAAAGGGTATTGGCCGGTAAAAGGGTTTTGTCAACCATTTTACTGACTTTCGTCATAAGGGGGCAAAGGTAGTCTAACGGTAAATGTGGAGCCCTTTTCCAGTTCGCTTTGCAACGATATTTCCCCGCCCATCAACTCCACATATTTCTTTGTTATATTTAATCCCAACCCGGTCCCCTGTATATTGGTTGAATTCCGGGCGCGGTGAAAACGCTCAAATACATGTGGTAAATCCTCTTCGGGGATACCTATGCCCGAATCTTTTACCTGTATATTTAATTCCTTTTTCGTTTGGTGGATAGATAAGTGGATTTCCTTATTTTCCGGTGAATACTTAATGGCGTTGGATAGAAGGTTGATGATGATGTTTTTGAATAATAATCCATCCAATTCTACCGTTTGCTGCACTTCCTGGTGATGGAGAATGATTTGCTGCCCGTCCTTTAAGATGCCTTTTACCTCGTCAATGATGGATTCCACAAACGAAATAAAATAAAGTGTTTCCGGTGAATTTCTGACTATTCCTTCTTCCAGTTTGCCTATGGAAAGGAAATCATTCAGGATATCGGTGAGGTTGGCGACCATGGATTTGATGCGGTGGATATGCTTTTGCCGCTTTTCGATGTCTTCCGGGCTCACATACCGGTCAATCAAGGATACGGAAGATAAAATGGCCGCCAAAGGAGTGCGGAATTCGTGCGATGCGGTGGTGACGAATCGGGATTTCAACTCGTTCAGTTCCTTCTCTTTGGCCAAGGCACCCGTCAATTCTGATTGGGACAAGGCCAATTCTTTGTTGGCCAATGCCAATGCGTTGGTGCGGTCTGATACCCTTTGTTCCAACTCGCGGTTCATGTTGCGTATGTATTCATCCTGTTGCTTGCGTTGGGTAATGTCTATGATAAAACTCATCACATATTCGCGTTCGCCGGTTTTAAAAAAACTAAGGGAAATTTCTACCGGAAATTCCGACCCGTCCTTTCGCAAAGCAAATAAATCCAAACCCGAACCCATGGACCGCGGATGCGGATTTTGGATATAATGTTCACGATGCTCTACATGCTTTTGTGCTAATTTACGTGGAACCAAATCTTCGATGATTCTTCCTTCCAACTCTCCCGATGCATAGCGAAACTGACGCTCTGCCGTTGGGTTGGCCATCACGATGACCCCTTTTCTTTCTGACACGATGATGCCCTCTGTCGCATTCCTGAAAAGTGCATTCAACATGTCCGCATCGTTCTTCATTCCGTTACCATTTTCACAAATATACATCCAAAATAAAAATATAACTATCGAATGAAGGGATGGGTTAAGAATGCTCAAATAATTTCCCTGAGCGATCAAAGCACGTCAATATCTTTTGTAATATCGGATATGTTGTGGCAACAGCGTGAAAACAAGGATGGCCAATGCCAGAAATATAACAGCCGCATGCATCCAGAAATAAGCCGTCAACAAGAGTTGAACCGTAATCCAAGTAATGACGATGATGCCCGTATAGAGTGAATAAGTCCAGCCCCAATGTGTATTGCTGTATATATTGAATACGTTAATTTTGGGCCAATTGGGTTTAAATAGTAGGCCAATCAATGCAACTAAGGGAAATATGCCGTTGGATAACAATAATAAAATACCGGGAATGAAATAATTGGAGAAAACGGTTCTGTGTAAGCGCTCCGTCTCTAGCCCCAACAAGGATCCGTCGGGCTCATATACCATCATGCTGCCTCCAATAAATGCGCCTACGATGAGGAAAATATGTAAAAAGAAAAGAATATATAAGGTAATCGGACGTTTCATGGTGGATAGTTATTAAATATTAGGCAACAGGCATTAGGCAAGATGTTATGCAGTATTTAGATGTTCTTATATCACCAATACCAGATACCTTCGTCCCGCTACCATTTTATTGTTGAATAATCAGTAAGGGCACGGATGAATGGAATGCCATACGTTTGGTATTGGGTTCAAAGAATAAATTTCTCCAGATGGCATGCCTGCGTGGGACCATCACTACCAAATCCACGTTTTCTTGTCGTGCAAATGCATTGATTCCTTCTACGATGTTTTCACTTTCTATGCTATGCACGGAATAATCTTCTTTTTGCAGGAATATTTTTATCACAGGTAAAACGCGACTCTCAAACATCGTCCGGTTATCGATATATTTAGGAATTACGTTGGCCACAAATATTTTCAGTCCCGTGAAGGTGGCCATCATTTTCTTTAATTGCCCCAATACTTGGTTGTTTGGCGCTTTTACGCCATCACAGGCCCAAACGATTTTGTGTATGCCTTGGTAAGTCATGTTGGGGCCAATTACCAATACTGGGCAGGGTGCATGCTGCATCAACGAAGTGGTGATGCTCCCCACCAATATTTCGCCAATAAAACTGCTGCCCTGCATACCCATCACAATGATATTAACATCGTTTTCGATCGCATAATCGTTGATGGCATCTACGGCAAACCCCAATTTGCAGCCACATTCAATATCCATATCCCCATATTGTTTGATGAGGTTGGTGCGGATGTTTTGCAGGGATTCCAAAGTTTGCACGCGGATATCGTCCAACGATACATCCACCACCGGAATGTCTAAAGAAATGGGTTGCGTATGATAAGCATGGAACAACACCAGTTTAGAACGGCACTTTTGGGCCATCTGTACGGCATATTCTATGGCTGTTTGGGCAGATGGGGAGAAGTCGGTGGCAACAAGAATCTTTTTCATGGTATTTGGATATTTTATATAACAAATATCCCCGCTTATCATAGTTTATGAAATGACGAAGGGCAGGCGCGGAGCTGATATATATCAGTACATAATCCCTTTTTGGTTATTTACAGATCACTTCGGAGGCTTTTTTTTCTGTTCCATGCGTATTGTTTGCCGCGCGCACAATGAGCAATGTGCCCAAGATACAAAGGAAAATAGCGGTAGCCGGCCGATAATAACCTCGTAATAACTTAACCAGTTTTCCGGTGAGGTAATAGCTGGAAAAAATAGCGGGCCAAGTGGCCAAGCCGAATGCAAGCATATACAAAGCGCCTTCCCAAGGATTGGCCGTTACCGATGCCCCGGCCAATGCTGCATATACCGCACCGCAGGGAATGATCCCGTTCATCATGCCCAATAATGGCAAGGTGAACGGAGAACGTTTTTTGAGCAATTTTCCCATCCATTGACGCATGAATATGGGCATTTTTAGCTCGTTTTTTTTGCCATATATGAGTTTATATAATCCCAATACAATCAATAAAATGCCGGATAGATAGGCAAACCAAATGCCGGCCACCATGGAAACCAAAGCGCCGGTAGAACCGACGAATAACCCGAGTAGGGCATAGGAAATAATACGACCTGAATTATATACCAATAAACTACCCAACTCGGTGGCTTGCGAATTTTTATTGAAGGGCATAGCACACATCAACGGGCCGCACATGCCCGTGCAATGCAAACTGCCAATCAATCCGGTAATAAATGCGGCCCAAAGCATACCTAAAGAATAACCAATGTGTCTTCAATTAAATAATGGCCATAGGGGTGCGACCATTCCAAGGTATATTTCCAAAATCCCGTTTTTAAGGTGGATTTGTCAATAGTCAATTCGTTGTCGTGTATTTTGTCGAACATTAATTGTTGATCTAATTTGGCATCCGATGGGCGTGTTAATTTCAACCCGCCTTCCAAATCCGGTTTTTCGGTGATGTCATTAGGAAGTTCAAAAGCAAGTTCCGTATCCGTTTGCCTTATTTTGATCAATGGGCGGAAAGCGTTCCCCATGGTGCGCTGTCTCATGCGGTCGTCCTGGTCTTTTTCGGCTTCGTAGTAGTTTTCGTTCTCCATGTCCAACGATTGTTGGAAACATAGAACTGCCATAGTCACGATGCCCGTTACGAAAAGTAGGTAAATAACCATTATTCTATATCCCCAATTCATAATACATTATTTAATTTGTTATATTTTTATCTACCGGACCAAAAAAACTCGTTTTTACTTCGGTTAATTTTTCGCCGTCATTATATACGCCAATCTTTATTGGTTCCTTTAGTCCGTGGATTTGTTTTTGATCCAATAAAATGAGCATGGTCAATTGAGTTACTTCGCCTCCTTTAACCACCGGTGCGGAGCCGATTATTTCTAACTTTCCTTTGGGTTGAATCAACCGTAATTCGGGTGTAAAATCATGAAAAATCCTACTCGAAAATTTCACTTGGTATAAATTGCTGATTTTACCGTCGGGCTGGGTTTGGAAGGTGGTGCCCGATACGCGTAGCACGTTTATTTTGATGGGTTCCCTTGTGATCAATAAGACGGAAATAACCGTTGTGATGATCGCCAGCATGGAGCTGTACGCAATCATCCGAAGGTCGAATTTGAATTTCTTTTTTTGTTCAATATTTTCAACGGATGCATAACGCACCAAACCGCGTGGTTTATTTATTTTATCCATGATGCCGTCGCAGGCATCTATGCAGGCCGTGCAGCCAATACATTCCAGTTGCGTGCCGTTGCGGATGTCGATACCCGTGGGACAAACGTTTACGCATTGGTGGCAATCGATACAATCCCCAAGGTCGGGATTTTCTTTGTTTTTCTTTGGGTTTCCACGCTTTTCGCCACGTTTAAAATCATAAGCCACCACGATGGATTTGCGGTCCAGCAATACACTTTGCATCCGTCCATACGGACAAATGATGATGCAAACCTGTTCGCGCATCCAAGCGAAAACAAAATAAAATACCAACGTAAAAATACATAAGGCGATAAACAGACCAGCATTTTTTCCCGGCCCATGTGTGATATATGTGTATAACACTTCTGTACCCACCACGTAAGCCAAAAACGTATTGGCAATCAAAAACGCCATGGCGATAAAGACCATGTTTTTTAATGTCTTCTTGAATATCTTCTCACTATTCCATGGCGCGTTTTTAAGCGCTTTTTGTCGTGTATAATCTCCTTCAATCCAATATTCTATACGTCTGAAAACGTGCTCCATGAATACTGTCTGCGGGCAAACCCAACCGCAGAACAGGCGACCGAAAATTACGGTGAACAAGGCGATGGATATAATTCCGGCCAGCATAAACAACGCAAACAAAAACGTATCCTGCGAACCGAAAAATACACCAGCAATGATGAATTTACGTTCCGGTAAATTAAATAACATAAAAGGGTGTCCGTTGATGCGAATAAAAGGCCCGGAAAAAAGCAATAACAAGAGCAGCGAATAAACGATATTCCGGTAATTGGTAAACCGTCCTTTCGACATTTTGGGATTTACCCAAACCCGTTTCCCTCGCTGGTCCACGGTGGAAATCACATCCCTGAAATCTTCGCTATCTACGGTATTGTCCTTCATGTCTTGTTATAACCTGGCTGTGGCATTTTCTATCTGTATGGGCGTAGCCAAACTGTCGGCTTGTGTGCTGTCAGCCACGGGAAGATATAATTCGCCTTGTGGTTCTTTGGCGCCGGTGGGGTTACTGCCCTGAAGAGACAAGATATAACTGGCCAATGTTTGCATTTCGCCCGGTTTTATTTCGTCTTTCCAGGCAATCATACCTTTGTCCACTACCCCATATTTAATGGTGGTGAATACGGATTTGATGTCGCCACCGTGGAGCCAGAATTGGTCGGTCAGGTTGGGGCCTATTCCGCCTTGGCCCAAATCGCCATGGCATGCGGAGCAGAATTCAGCGAACTTGGCTTTTCCCTTGTCGATGGAAGCGGCATCCTTCAATAAAACCACGTTGGTTTCGTCTACTAAATCCACTGCTTTTTTGCGGTATTCCGCAATGGCTATTTCAGCTTCGGCATTTTCTGCTTCATATTCTTCCTGTTGCGAAAGACCTTTCCCCCAAACGGGTGTGATATGATAGTTGACGATATAAAATACCGATGCGATGATCGAAATATAAAATCCCCATTTCCACCAAGGCGGCAGGTGGTTGTCCAACTCCCTGATGCCATCATAATCATGATCCAGCAGGATGTCATTTTCTTTTTCGATGGGTTTGGCAGCCGTGAGCTTTTGCAACAGTTTTTTCCACGGCGAAGGGCGGTTGGCTATCTCAGCCAACCTGGCTGCCGTTTCGGGTGACTGTTTTTTTGCCGTCGCAAATTGCATTTCGATGACGGCTTTCAATAAACTGTTTACCGTATGGAGGAAAAATAGGAGTATGAAGGCCAAAACGCCAAAAAAGGTGATTAAAACATAACGTAAAAACTGTTCCTCACCTGAGACCTTTGGTGTGGCTTCCGCCACCGCTTCTTGCGCGGTGGCGGAAAATCCAGCACACAAAAGGAGTAAACACACAAACAAAAATTTGGACAATCCTGTTATATTTTTATACATGGCAAATGTTTATTTATCGTTGATCTTTGTTTCGTCATCATTCAATGGAATCTGTTTCATTTCTTCCATGTCTGTTTTCTTTTTGCTGAAAACATAAATCAGGAGTCCGGAAAAAAACAGGAAGAAAACCAACAGCGAAAACAGCCCGAAAAAATCCATCCCGGTTTCATTCTCTAAATAATATTTGATATTTTTCATCATAACGGCGGCAATTATTTTTGTTTATCGGCAGTTGGTTTTGTTTCGTCTTTTACTTTGATGTCGGTTCCCAAACGTTGTAGGTAAGCGATCAATGCCACGATTTCCTTGTCGTCTATTCGTTCTATTTCCCGTTCGGCCATATCGTATTTTACCAAGTCGTCCTTCAACAGATTCTCTGCTATTTTTTGTGCCTGTAGATTAGCCACGGCGATAGCCATTTTATCAAACCCTTCGGGATAGGGGACACCCAACTGTTGCATGCCGCGAATTTTGGCTGGAATGCTTTCCATATCGGTTCTATTGGTAAACAACCATGGGTAGGTAGGCATGATACTTCCGGTGGATATTTTGTCGGGATCGCTCATGTGATGGTAATGCCAACTATCCGGATATTTTCCACCCACGCGGTGTAAGTCGGGGCCTGTTCTTTTTGATCCCCAAAGGAATGGATGGTCATACACGAATTCACCCGATTTGGAGTATTCGCCTTTGTAGCGGATTACCTCGTGACGGAACGGACGCACCATCTGCGAGTGACAGGAGACACAACCTTCGCGGATATATATATCGCGTCCTTCCAATTCCAGCGGCGTGTAGGGTTTTACCGAAGCAATGGTAGGCACGTTTTCTTTGATGAGGAAGGTGGGAACCATCTCAATGACGCCGCCGATCAACACAACGACCAAGGATAAAACCAGCAACTGCACCGGGCGACGTTCTATTTTACGGTGCCAGTGCTCGCCGGCATGTGATTCGGCCGTAGAGGCAAGAGAAGGGGCTTCTGCATCTTCGTTGGCCAATAGTTTTCCTTTACGGGCAGTGGCAATCAGGTTGTAGCCCATCGTTAATGCACCGATCAAATACATGGCTCCACCCAACGACCGTAAAATGTACATGTTTTTGATGGCCAATACGGTTTCCAAGAAATTGCCGTAAACCAGGGTTCCGTCTTCAGCAAAGCGACTCCAGTTCATGCTTTGTGTAAAGCCGGCCCAATACATCGGGATGGTCCAGAATAAAATACCCAAGGTGGCTATCCAGAAATGGAAATTGGCCAATTTGGTGGAGTAGAGTTCTGTTTTATAAATACGTGGGATGAGCCAATATAATACGCCGAACGTAAGCATCCCGTTCCAACCGAGGCCGCCTACGTGTACGTGGGCAATGGTCCAGTCGGTAAAGTGGCTGATGGCATTCACGTTTTTAAGAGATAATAACGGCCCTTCAAAAGTGGCCATGCCGTAAGCCGTTACGGCTACCACCATAAATTTGAGGACGGCGCTTTCGCGCACCTTGTCCCAGGCACCGCGTAAGGTGAGCAATCCGTTGATCATACCGCCCCACGACGGAGCGAGTAGCATGATGGAAAACACGGTTCCCAAAGATTGTGCCCAGCCGGGAAGTGATGTATACAGCAAATGGTGCGGACCAGCCCAGATATAAATGAATATTAAGGCCCAAAAGTGGATGATGGACAATTTGTAGGAATATACCGGGCGATTGGCGGCTTTCGGCAAGAAGTAATACATCAAACCCAAGTACGGTGTGGTAAGAAAGAAGGCCACGGCATTGTGGCCGTACCACCATTGTACCAAAGCATCCTGAACACCGGCATACAAAGAATAACTTTTGAAGGCCGATACCGGTAGCTCAAACGAGTTGACGATATGCAACACGGCCACCGTAACAAACGTGGCAATGTAGAACCATACGGCCACGTACAGGTGACGTTCACGACGGTTTATGATTGTCATGAACATATTCAAACCGAACACGACCCATATGAGCGTGATGGCGATATCGATCGGCCATTCCAGTTCGGCGTATTCTTTGGAGGATGTCAATCCCAACGGTAGGGTGATGGCGGCGGCCACGATGATAAGTTGCCAACCCCAGAAGTGGATTTTGCTGAGTTTGTCGCTCCACATCCTTGCCTTGAGCAAGCGTTGCAGCGAATAATAAACACCCATGAAAATACCATTGCCCACAAAGGCAAAAATAACGGCGTTGGTATGCAGCGGCCGCAAACGCCCGAATGTGGTAAATTCCGAATGGAAAAACCATGGCATGTACAATTGCAGGGCGATAATCAACCCTACCAACATGCCCACCACTGCCCACAGAACCGTGGCAAAGGCGAACATACTGACAATCTTGTTGTCGTACTTGAATTTTTCAATTTGCATGTTTCCGGTACTCATGTATTATGCTTGTTTATTTGATTGGTCTGGATTTGTTTCTTCGGAATCGAACAGGATGCGGACAGAAGGGGAATAATCGTCTTCGTATTGTCCGCTTTTGACGGCTTTGATGAATAACACCAAAAACAAAACCGCCACGGTTACACTGATTAAAACTAGGACGATGATGACGCTCATTTGGTGCTTTGTATTGATGATACAAAGGTTTGAAGAGTAGGGGGGAAGTGGTATGACGGAGGTCAAACGTTGGCATGAGATTTATCAGCAGAAAAGCATGGACGGTGGATGACTTTCATCATTTTGCTTTGAAAATTTGCTACATTTTCATGCGTTTGGCCACTCCGTTTAGGGTCCCCGTCACAAAACATACCACGGTGATGGAACTCAACGGCATCAGGATGGCTGCCAATACGGGAGAAAGTGTGCCCGTGACTGCCAGATACAATCCCACGCAGTTATATAACAACGAAATGATGAACCCCATTTTAATCACGATCCTTGTACGCTTGGCAAAAAGGATAAATTCAGGCAAACTGTGGAAATATTTTCCGTCCAGAATGGCGTCTGAAGCTGGTGAAAAGGTATTGAGGTTATCTGAAACAGAAATACCCACATCGGCAGCCATTAGAGCTCCGGAGTCATTCAGGCCATCGCCTACCATAGCCACGATCTGTTTATTCTGCCTAAGTTGTTGTATGTGTCGTGGTTTTTCGTCGGGCAGGCAATTGAAACGGTAGCTGGTGGATGGTGGGAAAATACTTTCCAGTCTTTGTTGTTCGCCAGAATTATCACCCGATAAAATGGAGAAATCCATGCCTTCGCCAAAAGCATGGATGGTGTCTGCCAAACCATCCCTATATCGGTTTTGGAATAAGAAAACGCCCAAGATTTGTTCGTCTATCTTTATCCAAACGGATGTGCTTCCTTCCTTTTTTTTTCGGGTATCCACCAAGCACCAGCCAGCCGAACCGATGTAGATCTGATGTCCGTTGACTTCACCGTACAGGCCATTTCCTTCTATTTCGCTAAAACGTTGGATCGGGAATTCTTCCGTAACGTCCAGTTTTTTGAAAATACCGCGCGAAAGTGGGTGACCGCTCTGTTTCATCAGCGAAGCAATCATATTTATTTGCTGCGGGGAAAGTGTTTCTCCTTCCCAGATGATATCGTCTTTTCCGTTTTGGGTAATGGTGCCGGTTTTATCAAATACGATATGGTTGACGGCAGATAATGTTTCCAATGTGATGGCATTCTTGACGAAGAAATGGTTCCGTCCCAAAATCCGCAACGCATTTCCCATGGAAAAGGGCGAGGCCAATGCCAATGCACAGGGACAGGCCACAATCAATACCGCGGTGAGTGCATTCCAGGCTGTAGCCCAATCATTTTGTAGGGAATAAAATAAAAATGAAAATAAGGCAATGGCGATGATGGCCGGTGTAAAGTAATGGCTCAACTTATCGGTGATGGCTTGGATTTGACTGTCCTTCTTTCGATAAGCTTTATTATTCCATAAATCGGTGAGATAGCTTTGGGAAATCTCTTTTTCGATCCGTAATTCAACGGCCGTGCCCATGTTTTTTAGGCCCGCGAATATTTTTTGTCCACCGGTTTTGCCCACGGGTTTGGATTCACCGGTAACAAATGCCGCATCAAACAAGGCTTTTTTGCTGATCAAAAGCGCATCTCCGGGACAAATTTCTCCGTTGCGTAGGCGGATGGTCTGACCCACCTTCAACTGCGTTACGGGAACATATTTTTCTTTTTCTCCGTCTACCACGGCTACAGAAACCGGAAAATAGGATGTATAATCGCGGTCGAAATTCAATCCGTCGTAGGTGATTTTTTGGAAGGTTCGCCCCACGGACATAAAAAACATCAACCCGCACAGCGAATCCAAGTATCCCGGCCCGGCGTTGGTCATGATTTCAAATAGGCTCCGCAGAAAAATGACGGCGATTCCCAAGGCAATCGGCACATCGATATTCAAAGTTTTGGAGCGGATTGATTTCCAGGCGGAAATAAAATATTCGGGCGATACATAGAGTAAAGAAGGCAAGGCGAAGAGAATGTTCATTACCCTAAAAAAGAGGGCATAGTTGTGGTTTTGTGCCAGTGACGGGTCAAAATACTCGGGCAACGTAATCAGCATGATGTTGCCGAAGCAAAAACCGGCCACGCCAATTTTATACCAACGGCTGTAATCCTTCTTTTTCGAAGTAGATTGACGGTCTAATTTATCTAGTTTGATGGAAGGTTCGTAACCGATTTGCGCCAGCAGTTCCACGCTGTGTTTGAGGCTTGTTTTCTGCGTGTCGAGCAATAAACTCAATTCCCGTTTTCCAAAGTTGACGTGTGCGTACTGTACGCCCGCATCCAAACGGTGTAGATTCTCGAGCAACCAGATGCAGGAACTGCAATGGATGGAAGGTATTTCTAGGGTGATGCGTAGTTTTTCTTCGTCGCGATAATCCACTAAACGGTCTAAGATTTCGGTATTTTCCAGATAGGTGAAACGTTCCGTGTTTTGGTTGGGCGATTTGCCCGGCGATGCGTTCAATTGATAATAATCCTGTAGTCCATTGTCGGTAAACAATTCAAAAATGGTGCGGCATCCTTCACAACAAAAGGGCTTTTCATGGAAGATGATCAGCGCTTCCTCACAAGCATCACCACAATGGGTGCAAACGGTTTTTATTAAAATTTGCCTTTGCGGTAACATCATCGGACGACGTAATTTTAGGCAAAGTTCCGCCGCATCGCCATCACTCGTAATGATGTCGATCAATTTGGCGGCTGATATTTGTCACTCGGAGATGATATCCAAAATATTGGACAAAAAGAAAGGGCCACCTTTCGGTAGCCCTTTCCTGTTATTTATCTGGGATGAATTATTCAAACACAATCGTCATTTCTACGCGACGGTTACGTTGTCTTCCAGCATCGGTTTTATTGTCGTCTATCGGTTTATCCGGACCAAACCATAATGTTTTCAGTTTCTTCTCGGAAACGCCTTTTTTCATCAGGTAAGTTTTCACCGCATTGGCCCTATTTTTAGATAAGGTGAGGTTGCTTTCGCGTTTACCTACGTTATCTGTATGACCTTCGATCAACAGGTTGTATTCTTTTTTGTTTTTCAACAATTCGGCCAATGCATCCAACGAAGCGTAAGATGTATTACGGATGATCGCCTTACCCGTGGCAAACTCCAGGTTGTCGAATGCTGCTTGGATTACCGCTTGCTCTTCTTTTGCAATCGCAGGGCAACCGAAGTTTTCTTTCACACCCGGTGTGTTCGGACATTTGTCTTCCAGGTCGATGATTCCGTCGCCGTCGGTATCCGCATAAGGACATCCACCGTTTTCGATCGGACCTGCTTGGTCTGGACATTTGTCGTCTTTGTCTTTGATGCCGTCTTTATCGGTATCTCTGAACGGACAACCGTTGTTCTCGGCCAATCCGGCTTCATCAGGACACTCGTCTTTATCATCGTTGATGCCGTCACCGTCACGGTCAGGGCAACCGAATCTTTCCGGTGGACCAGGTAATGTAGGACATTGGTCTAATTTGTCGATCACGCCGTCGCCATCGGTATCCGGGCAACCGTTAAACTGTGGTAATCCTTTATCATCCGGGCAATCGTCTTTGCTGTCGATTACACCGTCCAAATCACGGTCAGGACATCCGTTCAGTTCTTTCAAACCGGAATCTTTCGGACAGGCATCTTCAGAATCTTGGATACCGTCACGGTCTGTATCTGGGCAACCTTTGAATTCCCAAATACCGGCTACGTCGCGGCATTTATCCAATTTGTCGGATACCTTGTCGTTGTCTCTGTCTTTTGGTCTGCCGTATGGAATCGGAATTTTCAACAATACGTGGATATCCGCTTCACGAACGGCTTTTTTACCTAAACTACTGAAGATGGTTCCTGAACCGATAATCACAGGGCCTAAGCGCAAGGAAACACCGGAGTTGAAACCAGTCAGTGTGTTATATGAATTAGGCAAATAAACACCAAACCATTTCATTTCGTAACGTGGGGTGATGGCGTAGTTATTCCATACACGGTTTTTGTGTGGGTTACGCGTTCCCGTAGTTAGACTGATAAACGCATTGGCGTTGATATAGAATCCTTTGATCACATTATAATCCAATTGGAAACTTAATGCCGCAGGAAGTGCCATACGGTAGGAAGAACCTGTTTCATCTGTTTGTGTAAACAAAGTATTTAAGGTACTATCCAAGGATTGGATATCTTCTACATTGTTAAATGAAGATGTAGGCAGATCTTTTACGTCGGCCCTAAAGTTGGTTGATTCTCCACCTTTTCTGTATTTGATGCCTCCCAGATCCAATACGGAAGCTCCCACTTTCAATTTGTATTTGTTTTGGTCTCTTCTCCACAGGCCGGTTTTACCGTCCATATCGTATTTGTAATCTTGGTATTTTGGACGCCATTCATACTCAAAACCCAAATCGAAACCTACCGTAGGGTTGGCTACAAATTCATATTTGACAGATTCGCCAGATTGACCGAAATTTAAATTGTCGGAGTGTCCGTAATTTAAATTACCGTTTAGGCGTTGTATGGTATCGGCATTGGTGAAGTTATACTCCACATCTTGGCCAAACATATACCCACTACCCAAACCTTGCAGCAATTTCACGGTGATACCACCTTTTAGGAAATGTTCTCCATTGTTAAAAAGCACACGTCCGTATGAAATGCCGTATTCTGCCCAAGTGTTGGATTGTACATCCACCCGTTTATTGGTGAAATTTTGGTTCCAGTTTGGCGGCGAATTAAACGATTCATAAATCAAATCGGCTAACGGTTGCTCCACACCGTTCACGTTAGCTACGCTGCGTATGCGTCCGCTGAAAGCGATGGCATCGTTTTTTGTTAGCGTAATCATAATGGAAGGTAGCTGTATAGATGCATTTACATATGCATTATAAGCTTTCTTTCCCTTTATTTGCGAGAGATAATCATCCGCAAAAGTAGAAGAGTTGAAATATTTGGGATTGAAAAGAGCGATCTTATCGATTCCCAAATAATTGTTTCCGGCATATACATTAAATCCTGTCAGTGCCACGTCAACTTTAAACCGGCTGTCGGCTATTCCTGCCGGGTTGTACGTGAGCGAACTTACGCCCGAGTAGTTTCCCGTAGTATAGCCCATGTAGTCTTGGGCCGACGCTCCGAATGAAATAAATTGTAAAATAGCCGGAATGGCCAGTGTTCGTAGAATTTTCCTCATGCTCCTTTAAAATTAATAGATTAATCCGAGTTGTAGAGGGATGTTCAAATAAGGTGGCATAAAAGTATAGGAAAGTTTCTGAAATAGCTAAAATGTTAAAACATTAATTCCGTCTGTACCGGAAGTAACGTAAAGCTTTTTCTGTGATGGAGGCACGAACCGTGGTGTTCAATGGCTTGCCGGTGGATTCCGGTGGGATAACCTTTATTTTGGTCCCAGCCGTAAACCGGAAATTTTTTGTGGAGTTCACGCATCATATCGTCCCTAAAGGTCTTTGCCAAAACCGACGCGGCGGCTATGGACATATATTTACCGTCGCCTTGGATGACGCAGGTATGTTTTACTTTTTTGTATGGTTTGAAACGGTTTCCGTCTACCAAAATATGGTCCGGCGTAAGCTTTAGTTTCAGTAGCGCCTTGTGCATGGCAGCTACGGATGCCCAGAGGATATTCAGTTTGTCGATCTCTTTCGGCGTGCAGGTTTCCACGGCCCAGCTAACCGCTTCCCGAATGATGATTTCACGCAATTCCTCCCGCGTTTTCTCCGTCATTTTTTTTGAATCGTTCAATAGCGGATGATGGAAATCTGCCGGTAAAATCACCGCCGCGGCCGTTACGGGGCCTGCCAAACAGCCTCTGCCCGCTTCGTCGCAGCCTGCCTCTATGCGGCCAGCTTCCATATATGGGGCTAATGTAAATTCGTAAATATCAGGCATACCGGTGCAAAATCTGTCCTACGGTTTCCGCACCGGTATCCCAAGAAAATTTCTGGGTTTGGATGCGGCCCCGCTGGATGCACAAATCTCGTAAATCTTTGTCGTTATACAAAGCTTTCATCTGTTCGGCAATGGATTCCGGTTGATATGGATCGCAATATAAAGCCGCGTTGCCGCCCACTTCCGGTAATGCCGTGTTGTTGGATGTAATCACCGGCACGTCACTTTTAAAGGCTTCCAGGATGGGAATACCAAACCCTTCAAAAAATGAAGGATACACCAAAGCCAAAGCCCCGCGGTATATGTTTTGGAGGTTGCCGTCCGAAATGCGTCCCGTAAAAATGATGTCTGTTTTATATGGGTTTTTGATAAAGGTTTGTTCCAATTCCTCCGTCCACCATTTTTTGCTTCCGGCTACCACAAGCTTGGCATCGCTCCCGGTTTGTGCCTTGAAGAGGGCAAAGGCCTGCATAAGCCCCGTGATATTTTTCCGTTGGTGGATCAATCCTACGAAAAGGAAATAGGGCTTCCCGTCGGCAAATTGCATCTGCACGCTCCTCAGTTCCTCAAAACTTACGGGCGGACGGAAGCCATCTGCGGTTTCGTTATACACCACGGATATTTTCTTTTCAGGCACGTTCAGTTCTTTCATCAGGTCCCTTTTGGAAAATTCGGAAACGGTGATGATATGGTCCGCCTTTTCAATGAACAGGGGAAACCTATCCAGAAAATATTTCCGCCACATATCCGGTAAATGTTCGGGCATGTGGATGAAATTCAGATCATGGACCACTTGTACGGTAGGTATTTTCGTGCTCATGGAAACCCATCCGTCCGGCGAAAAAAATACGTTGGGTTTGAGCCGCTTTAATGTGATAGGAACACCGACTTCAAAAAACAAGTCCATCAAAAAGGGGAGTCGGGTAGGAGGTGGCACCCATTTGCCTTTCATGTTTTTTGATGTGAGGTAACGCCCGTCGAACCGTCTGTCGAAAAGCAGCGTAAACAAGTCTTTCGGGTTGTTTGCCGCCACACGGCGCAATATCTCAAACGAAAACCGCCCGATACCATCTAACGGTGCATGTTGTAGTAATCGTGTATTGACGGCGGTATGCATTATTTTTTCGTTTCGGCACACAAAGAAATGGATTTCCCCGTTTGAATGTGCATTTTTACACCGTTACATTTTTCGCGCCATTTATATATCCGATACATACCGTACCATTTTCGACCGGCTTTTTTTGGTCTCGCTGTGCTGTCTGGCGTTCGGCATTTCCTGCTCCAACCTGTTGATGAGTTTGGCTCAGTTTGGCTTTGGCATCGCGGTTTTTGCGGTCCCCGATTATTCGGCGAAGCTGAAGAGATTGTTGGCAAACCCCGTGGCGTTGGCTTGGATCGGGTTATACCTGTTATTCATGTTTGGCGGTTTTGCCTCACAGGACATGGATTATTTCCTGAAGGAAATCCGTACCAAGATGCCCATTTGGGTGATGCCGGCGGCTTTGGCATTTATGCCCGTGTTATCGAGACGGAATCATTCGTTGGTATTACACTTTTTTGTGGCGGGATGTATCGTGGCGATGCTGGCCGGATGGTATAATGCATTCACTGGAAACGTGGTGGATAGAAGAGATTTGTCTCCGCTGGTGTCGCATATCCGTCTTGGATTGTATCTGGTTTTGTCCCTTTTCATTTTAGTACGTCTTATTATCCCACAAAATGCCGACTTACGGTTTTTGCCCAAAGGTTTTTATGTAGCCTTATTTATCGTCTTGTTGTTTTGGCTATTCTATCTCAAATCGTTTACGGCCGTCATCTTTTTCCTTATTTTATTTCCGTTTACCATGCTGTTCTTATTGCTGCCACGTATAGGCCGAAATCTAAGGATTGGTCTATTTGGGGTGCTTGGTATTGGGGGTATGGCGATCGCTTCCTATTTGATATTTTCCATTTCCCAGTTTTATAGCTATACGCCGGTTGATTATGCCTCGTTGCCTAAACATACGGCCCTGGGAAACGATTATATCCATGATTCGACCTTGTTTACCACCGAAAACGGTAACCACATCTGGATTTATCTACAGTTTGACGAAATGCGTGCGACTTGGAACAAAAAAAGTGCGATCCAATACGACAGCATCGATAAAAAAGGCAATCCTATCCAAGCCACGCTGATCCGCTACCTGGCCTCCAAAAATTTAACGCGGGATGCCGAAGGCGTAAACGCGTTGGCAACGGATGACATCAAACATATAGAAAACGGTATACCGAACTATTTGTACGCAGAAGCCTTCAACATCAAGGGACGTATATATGAAACCCTTTGGGAATATGAGGCATACCAAGGCTCGGGCGATCCGAACGGCAAGTCGCTTTCGGCGCGTATAGAGATGTGGAAAGCATCCATATCCGCCATCCAAAAAAGTCCCATTTCCGGTTACGGAACGGGTGATGTGCGCCATGCCTTGGAATCCGAACTCCACGCACGCGATTCAAAATTGTTATATCACAGGCAGTTTGGGCCGCATAACCAATATTTGGCCGTATGGTTGGCCATTGGCTTCCCCGGTTTATGTTGGATGTTTTTTGCTTTCCTGCTGCCATTGTTCAGTACAAAGTATAAGCCTTCGTTTTTATTTTACGTCCTGTTGGGTATCCTGGTATTATCCGCACTAAACGAAGATATTTTTGAGACACAGGCTTCGGTTACTTTCTTGGCGTTTGCGTTTCATTTTTTGTTGATGGATCAGCAAACCCGTTGCCATGCCGTTACTTATAATGACACATAAAGAGAAGTAATAGACATATCATCAATTTTCAACTTTCACTTTTCAATTAGTAAGTTACATTTGCACCGCTTAAAACAATATCTGCATGCCTGAAAATAATTCATCCCAAGGCTTTGAATTCAGTTCCGTAAAACTGATCGGATTCATCGTGAAATGGTGGAAACCCATAGCCATCGTTACGTTTGCCACCGCCATTGTGTCGGCAGCGGCTTCGTTTTTGATCAAGGACAAGTTCCAGTCAACGGTAATCATGTTCCCTTCCACCACGCACTCCATTTCCAAGGCATTGATTGACGTACAAGGGGCTTCCAAGGCCGACTTATTGGAATTCGGTATGGAAGAGGATGCAGACCAGATGGTACAGATACTCAATTCCGATGAAATTTTCCAAAAAATTGTCGGCAAATTTGACTTGATGAAGCATTACGACTTGGATCCCGAAGGCAAACTGGCCCAAACCAAACTGCGTAAGGAATACGAGGGGAATATCAGCTTTAAGCGTACCGAATACCTTTCCGTAAGGGTTGACGTAATGGATACCGACCCACAAATGGCTGCCGATATAGCCAACGAAATAGCCGCTCAGTTGGACACGGTAAAAAACCGTATGCAAAAAGAGCGCGCCCGCGAAGGTTTATATATCGTACAAACAGAGTTTAACGAGCAATCGGCGTTCATCAAATCGATGGAAGATTCGTTGAAAGCCATTCGTATGAAAGGCATCAACGACTATGAATCGCAGGCCGAGGTATTGAACAAGGAATATGCGACGGCATTGGCTCGGGGTGACCAAAGAGCCATCAAGGCCTTAGAAGAAAAGTTGGACATCCTTTCCGAATATGGTGGCGAATATGTGGCCTTGAAGGAAGGATTGGAATTATATCGTGAACAACTCAGTTTGCTGAAAGTAAAACTGAAGGAAGCCACGGTAGATGCCACGCAGCCCATCTCACACAAATTCGTTGTAAACCACGCTTACAAAGCGGAAAAGAAAACCTATCCGAAACGTAGCCTCATCGTGATATTTTCTTCGTTGGCGGCATTCATGCTTTCACTGTTCGTCATCATCGGTATCGAAAACTGGCGCACATACCGCGCCTCATTAACGGAGAATAAGTAGTGACGAACGCCGACGAACGGAAAATACCTATTGTTTTTTGGATGCTGTTGGCTGTCTTTGCGGCGGTCAATGGTGTGCTTATCTGGCAGGAATTTTTCTGGTTGCCGGCATTGCCCGTACTCATCGGCGTGGGTTTGCTGGCGGTGCTTTCGTTGGATCAGTTTGTTATCCTCATCGCGTTTCTTACGCCGCTTTCGGTAAACCTGGAAGATGAAGGCGTGGGCGTGGCACTCAGCCTCCCGTCCGAACCCATGATCATTACGGCCATGATGCTGTTCGTCATCAAATTTCTGATGGACGGAAAATATGATTTCAGGACGCTGAAACACCCCATCGCCATCGCGATTACTTTGCAGATCGTGTGGATGTTCATGACTTCGGTTTCGTCATCCTTGCCGATTATTTCGTTTAAGTTTTTGATATCCCGTATCTGGTTCGTACTCACGTTTTTCTTTTTGGGCGTGGAGGTTTTCCGCAAGCGCGAGAATATTTTCCGCTTCGTGTGGGCACATATTTTTGGTCTGCTATGTGTAATTGTGTACACCACTTACGTCCATTGGACTTGGGCTTTCGAAAAAGACCCGGCACACTGGGTGATGTCGCCTTTTTATCATGACCATACCGCCTACGGAATGATCCTGGCCTTATTTCTGCCTGTAGTGGCTGGTTTGACTTTCTACAACCGGTTTGGATTATTTACCAAAATTCTCATTTTCGGTGTATTTCTTTCCTATGTCATCGGGTTCCGGTTATCCAATTCGCGTGCGGCTTGGTTGAGTTTGGTTATCGCCATCGGCATTTATTTTCTTTACCGCTTCCGCATCAAATGGTATTTGGTCTTGTTGGCGGCCATCATAGGGATTTCCGGGTTCTTGACGATTCGGGAGCAGTTGATCATCAGTTTGGGACGGAACAAGCAGGATTCATCGGAGAATTTGGATGAGCAGATCCAATCCATGTCCAACATCAGTACGGATGCCAGCAATTTGGAAAGGATCAACCGTTGGAACAGTGCCATCGGTATGTGGGAAGACAGGCCTTGGCTGGGCTTTGGTCCCGGCACTTACAAATTTGAATATGCGGCATTCCAGCGCGCAAAGGACAAAACCGTCATCACCACCAATGCCGGAAACCGTGGAACGGCACACAGCGAATATTTGTTGCCCTTATCCGAACAAGGGATTTTGGGGCCGATTTTATTCCTCCTTCTCATCCTCACCACCATATGGACTATAGGAAAAGTATATTATAGCAATGCCGATCCCGCACTGCGTAGGATGGGTCTATGGCTTGGATTAGGTTTAATTACCTATTGGATCCATGGATTGCTCAATAATTTCTTAGATTTGGATAAGGCCGCCGTTCCTTATTGGGGCTTTACGGCTGTTTTGGTGGCTATCCATTTGTACCATACCGAGTCTCGGCTCCGCTCGACCTGACGGTGAAAATGAATAAAGCAAATTACATTTGTTTTTAATTATTTAACCTTTTGTATATTAGCTGTACCCTGAAATTAGTGAACTATGGTTAAGCGGCTATATGTTTATATCCTTTTGTGTACGGATAATTCTTACTATGTTGGTGTAACTAACAATCTTGAAAATAGGATGAAACAACACAATGAAGGCGATAATATCACCTCATACACATATTTCCGGAGGCCATGCAAACTTGTATATTGGGAAGCTGTTGAAAACCCTAATAAAGCGATTGCTCGAGAAACCCAAATCAAAAAGTGGGGCAGGGCAAAAAAAGAAGCCTTGATTCATGGAGATACAAACCAATTGCACCAACTAGCAAAATGTAAAAACGATTCAAACCATACATTCAAACCTAAAGACTAGGTCTTTAGTCATACACGAAAGCTAATTGATCTTACATCAACTGTTATATTCAGGGAAGCCAAAATGGAAAGATTTATTTTACTCAAATCGTTATGTCGAACGAACCGCAAGAATTATATTTAGCTGTTGTCATGTCGAGCGAAGCCGAGACACACTATACAAACTTACACGTCAACAAAGCCACGTCGTCCTGAAATTTATTACGGTCGTTTACGAAGCTGTTGAGTTTGTACATGATTTGCCTGTTCAGCTCAGCCGGCGAAAGCGTTTTGTTGTTCAGTATGATTTCACGCAGGCTTTCCTGGCCAAAAAATACACCGTCGGTATTTTCGCACTCAGTAATTCCGTCGGTATAACAAACCAGCATGGAACCCGGCGGAACCAAAATCTCGGTATATTTTACATTTTTGATGGTAGGCAACATACCCAACCCGGGAATGCCATCCGTTAGCCAAACGCTTTCTCTCCCGATGGATAAAAATGGTGGGTTGTGGCCGCAATTTACGTAGGTAAGCACGCGGTCGTCACAATTGTATTTTGCCAAAAAAACGGTGATGAATTTTTCGCCTTTTGCGCTTGAATCCACCTGCTCGTTAAGTATGGTGGCCAGTTTTCCCAAGTCTTGTTCATAACGGAAAAGTGAGCGAACGGAGGCCTGGAAATTAGACATCAACAAAGCCGCAGAAACGCCTTTTCCCGACACGTCCGCAATACAAAATGCGGTTTCGGTATCGGAAATGGGAAAGAAATCGTAGTAATCGCCGCCCACGTCAGTAAACGTCTTATGGAAAGCATCAATTTCCATTTCGGCTACACCGTTTACCCAATTAGGAGGGAATAGCATAGCCTGCAGTTCCGAAGCCAACTCAATCTCTTTTTTTAGTATCTCTTGGTTTAGGTTTTCCTTGGCCAGTTTTTTATTTTCCAGGGCAACAAAAATCACGTTTGTAAGCGTTTGCAGAAATTCTACGTCTGCCCTTTCGCTTTCCTCCAATTCGCCTTCGTCGCTCAGGTCGTAAGTGGCGTCAACCAATAAAAATGCAAGCAGTTTACCTTTATGGTGCGATGGTATGATTAAGTTATAAAAAACGGAATCCGAAGATGGCATAAATTTAACCTCCTCCGCAATGCCCAGCAAATTCATCATGTTTTCGGTGGAAAAGCCGATGAACTCGAAATCGCTAAACCCATGATGCAACTGGCGGATGGTTTCGGTGCCGTCAACAGTAAAAAGCATGAAACGTTTTATGTACGGCCTGCTCTTAAGTATATTTTCGTAAATGCGTAGCAATTGCGAACGCGAGAAATTGTTGTTGATGGCCTGCGTAATCTGTAGCAGATATTTCAACTTCAACTTATCGTCCCGCTGTTCGGTATTGTCTGATATGTTCTCTTTATTCAACAAAATTATATTCCTACTTTTCTAAATAATTCCGGGAGTTTTTTTAGAAGTATCCATTCCCTGTTTTTGGTGAAGGCTTCCGCCGTCGGATTTCCCAAATATCTTTTTCCGGCCTCCAGGTCCTGTATTACCCCAGACTTGGCCAATACCTGTGCACCTTTACCGATGTGTATCTCTTTTGTGATGCCTACCTGCCCCCAGAGGATTACGTCATCTTCGATGACTACCACGCCAGCTATGGCGCATTGTGCGGCCATCAATACATTTTTGCCGATGATGGTATCGTGCCCCACATGGATTTGGTTGTCAAATTTTGTGCCTTCGCCAATCACCGTGTCTCCGGTAACGCCGCGGTCTATGGTGCAAAGCGCACCGATTTCCACATTATTGCCGATGATTACACGTCCGCAGGTGGTGAATTTGCTGTAACTATCCTTTTCGCGTTTATAATAAAATGCATCCGCTCCGATGATGGTTCCCGAATGCAGGATCACATTATCCCCGATGATGCAATCTCCATAAATTACCACGTTGGGGTGGATAATGCAATTGTTGCCGATGGTGGTACGGTCGCCAATATAGACGTTCGGGCCTATGTGCACGTTTTTGCCAATCTGGGCCGTCTCGCTGATGGCTGCCGATACATGCGTCAGACTCCACTGTGATTTGATGAGTTTATTGAAATCGGCAAACGGCTGCTCGGATACGATGATCGTCTTGCCGAAAGTATCTTCCGGAACGGCATTGATCAATACGACCGAAGCCTTGGACTGCAATGATTTTTTATAATATTTGGGATGGTCAGTAAATGAAATATCGCCCTCTTCCACCATGTGGATTTCATTCAAGCCGCTAATCAATACGTTAGGATCACCAATAACCTTGGCTTGTAAAATATCTGCAACTTCTGCGGCAGTAAGTGGTTTTGTAAATTTCATCGCTGAGTGAATTAACGTGCTAAAGGTAATTTTGGCAAAATGATTTCCAATTTTTTGTTGAAAAACACGGCCAATTTGTGGATAGTATGAAGTAGGTTAAGTCGGCAATTCTACTAGGGCTAGCGTTTCTACGTAGTTATAAAAAAAAGGAGAGCCCCAAAAAATGGGGCTCTCCTTTAATATTCTACACGTCTGGAGACATGAGTTTCTAACGTCTCTGTCTGTCTAAAATTTAACGTCTATTTCTTAGTGTTTATTTACACGCTCTTTATACTCTTTGGTACGCGTGTTCACACGGATTTTTTCGCCTTGTTCGATAAACAAGGGAACCATCACGCGTGCGCCTGAATCCACCGTAGCCGCTTTTAAGGAACCGCCGGAAGAATCTCCTTTAACTCCCGGTTCGGTGTAGGTGATTTCCACCTCAACGATTTCAGGGATCTCGGCATACAAAGCCGTTTCTTTTTCCGCATGGAAAACAATTTCAACACCTTCCAAGCCGTCTTTCAAAAACTCCGGGGTGTCGATCATTTCCTCCATCAGCAAAATTTGCTCGTAAGTCTGCTGGTGCATGAAGTTGTACCCGTTTTCGTCCTTATACAAAAACTGGTGTGGACGGCGCTCTATCGTTTGTATATTGATGTTTTCGCTTCCACCGAAAGTGTGGTCGATGATTTTTCCCGTGCTCAAACTTTTCAGTTTGGTACGTACGTTGGATGCCCCACGACCGGCTTGGAAACGCAAAAATTCCAATACGATGTAAAGGTCCTTATTCATTTCGATGCATAATCCGCGTTTAAAATCTGCTACGGTTGCCATAATGTAAATTCTAATTAGGCTGCGAAGTAAACCATAAATTCTGAATTGGGAAAAAATGGCATTGAATATATAATGAACCGATTAAAACATTATTTTAGCACTTTAATCCATTAACGCCATGAAACTTGTAATCGCATGTCTGCTTGCCGCCATCGTTCTCTTGGGGTGCAAAAGGGAGCACGGGTATTATGACGGCGTGGGAAAAAAACCGGTTTACATCCCAGAAAGCGAGTTGGACAATATCCAAAATATACCGCCGCGGGCCGTGGAGAATGCCGGCGTAATTTATTTGCTCAATCCTTATTTATTCATGGTGGAGGCAAAAAAAGGCATCCACGTGTTTGAAGTCAGCGATACCGCAAACCCCGTCAACCTTACTTTCATCCAAATTCCGGCCATTAATGATTTTACCATCAACGGCAACACCATGTTTGTGGATAATGGACCCAATCTGGTTTCGTTGGATATCTCCGATATCATGGATGTGAAAGTATTGGGTAAAATCGCAAATGCGTTTCAGCCGATACTTTATCCGACCATGTACATGGGGCCTTTTGAATGTGCCGACGAAAAAAAAGGCATCATCGTGGAGTGGAAGGATACGGTGCTGGTAAATGTCAGATGTTGGTCTAATTAATCTAAACCTTTAAATATTTATAGAGTATGAAAAAATTGATTTATTTCTTGATGGTATCCGCCCTGTTGGCGGCATGTTCGAAAAGTGAGTCTGACCAGTTGGCCAATCCGACCGGAAAACCGGGCTCCATCACCCGGTTTTCATCTTACGGAAATTACCTATACGTACTGGATCAAAACAAAATCGTGACTTATGACATTACCAACGCGGGCCAACCGAAAAAGGTACACGAATTGGTGGACGATTACGGTTTGGAAACCATCACTTTATACGAAGGAACCATTTACATCGGTTCGCGGAGTGCATTATATATTTTAGAAATAGCCAATCCCGCGGCGCCATCCATACTCAGTAAATCCGAACGTATCGGAGATTTGGCTGGCGGATGCGACCCGGTGGCGGTGCGTAACCAATATGCCTATTCTACCGTAAAGATCATCGAAAATGTATGTGGCCAAGCCAACGTAAGCAGCCGTTTGCTGGTATACGATGTAACCAATAAAACCAATCCTATATTGGTGGACGAGGAAGCGATGGATATACCGAACGGATTGGGCTATAAAGACAATACATTGTTTGTTTGTGATGAAGGCGCGGATAGGATATTTCTCTTCGACATAAGCATTCCCTCCGATCCGGTTCCTTTCTCGTCATTTGATTTGGTGGATGCGATGGATTTGATCGTAGACGGTAACCGCATGGTGGTATCCACCAAAACCGGATTTTCGTTTTTTGACGTAACGGACGTAAACAACATTCAATCCAGAGGTAACATTGAAATACAATAGTCCCCGATTTGTCTTGGCTTTACTTATGTTGGCCGTTATGCATATTTCCTTGTCTGCGCAAAAGGATTCCGTAACACATGGGAAGTGGCAGGGAAGAATCATACCCAAGGCCACATTAAAAATGAATGCATCTACCTTGATGGACTTGTTTCGCCCGTCACTTTTTATTTCCAGTGATATTTATGTCACCAAGCACGTGGTAGTAGATATAGGCGCGGGCTGGTTTTTCGGCACCGTACTGCAGCGGTACAAAAGTGAAACCATGAATGGGTATCGGCAACGGCTGGGTTTCAAATATCTGTTTTTACCTGAACGGAAAGTCTCCCCTTATGTGGGTGTGGAAGGGAAGTTCAATCATATTGTCCAGAAAAATATTGAAACCGTTTCTTGGTATAATAACCAATATACCGAAATAGCGCTCATCCCCAAGAAAATCCAAAACTATGGAGGCGCTATCCGTGCCGGCATGCATGTGATTCCCGATAGGCAACGCCGGTTCATTCTCGATGTATACTCGGGCTTTGGTTATAAATATACCAGTATCACCAAGAAAGTACCTGCCAATGCACAAACATTTTCGTTCAATCAGGAATTTTTAGCCGAAAGGGGCGTGGGTAATTACCAAGATGCCGATTTTTTATTTGGATTTTCACTCGGCTATTGTTTCCATTAATTCTGCATTGCGTACCTTTCAGCCGTGATTAGACGGCTCGGTATATCAATCGTTATATTCTTTTTTTGTGTGGCGGCACAAGGCCAAAAAGTGGCCGAGTTGGTCGTGTTTGACGCATACACGGAAACCCCGATCGAAGGTGCTTTGGTCATCGTGAAAAACCAACTGGATTCCGTTACCACGGAAATAGATTCATTATATACCGACAGGAACGGTAGGCTGGCGGATGACCTATTGCGCGAAGCCAATTATTTTACCGTCTTAAAATCCGGCTATATTGCCGATACTTTGTTTGCCGATAAAGGAGGCATATACAGGATTTATCTCCGTATCGAAACGCGAAATTTATCGGAACTCAGTATCGTCTCCGACAGACCCGGAGGTAATAAGTTGGAAACACCGTTGTATGGCCACCGCATCATATTCAATAAGCCCTATACGTTTGACGGTTTACAGATAGCATCGGCCATCAATACGGTTCCGGGCGTGCAGTGGGAACAAAGGGGTTTAGGAGGAAGCGCACGCATTTCCGTCCGGGGTAGCGGTTGGCGGAGTAACTTTGGCATCCGTGGCACCCGGGTATATTTTGATAATATTCCATTGTCACAACCCGACGGATTTGGTTTACCCGAATTGATTGACCCTTATTTCTTCGATTCATTCGAAATATTCAAAGGTCCGGGAGGCGTATCTTATGGTGGATATTCTGGCGGTTCGTTGGTGTTAAAAAGCAACAACCCTACCGAATATGGCCTGAAATTTAATTTTGGGTTGATGGGCGGTTCCAACCGTTTGATGCGGGGACAAATGGGTGCATCATATACCAGCCGAAAATTTGCCTTATCGGCCAGTGGTATGAGTATGGTACACAAAGGCTATCGCGAACAGGAATATGTAAACCGTAAATTATACACGGCAAAGGCCGATTGGCAATTGCATGCCAAGCATAACATCTCGTTCCGTTTGTTTTACGGTTTGTCCAATTGGGGACTTCCCGGTGATTTGACGGCCGAAGAAGCGGATACAAACAGGCGCATGGCCAATCCGTACTCATTGGGCGTGAGTGCCCGGTTGGAAAAGGAATTTATCCGCGGCGGATTGACACATACATTCAAGGCAGGCGAACGTTTTATTTCCGAATTCACGGTTTTTGGTAACTGGGCAGATAAATACAATCCTTATGGAACAACGGCCGGCTTCAGCGGAATAAAAAAAGAAATACTCGGCGGTGGCGGCGTACGCGAAGTGATTAGGGTGAGGGGCGGAAAGAAAATTCCCTGGAGGGGAAATTTCGGCTTCGAATACCAAGGCGAACAATTGGCCGGTACGGAATACCAAAACCTAGGCGGGGTAGAAGGTGCGCTCAAAAGCCACTACAATTTCAGCAACCATCTGTTCTTTTTATTTGTGCAGAATACCTTGGATTTGCCCGAAGATTTTAAGTTGGATTTTGGAGGCGTATTGGCCATAAACGGAATGGGTAAAAATGAACTTTCCCCCGATTCTTCCACAGGCGATACGCGGGTAACGGTTCAGCCGGGTGCCTATCCCTACGTCGGGGTGACCAAAACGTTCCAGAAAAAGTATGCTGTCTATGCCCGTTACAACAGCGGATACACGACACCTACTTTTACGGAAATGTTGTCGGAGGACGGGATGTTCAACACGGGTCTGAAAAACGAAACCGTGCACCAAATAGAAGCTGGAACACGCGGTGAAGTGGGCAACTCGAAAATTTCGTGGGGTTTGGGTGTGTTCGCCCATTTTTATAGAAATTATATTGTTCCGTTTTATCCGGTAGCCAACGGTCCCGTGCGATACCAAAATGCGGGTAACGCCCGCCACATTGGAGTGGAAGCCGAAGCCGATTGGTATGCTTATGAAAATAATAAGTTCCGTTCAGGGCTGAAGCAGGTTTGGTTGGGTTTACGCTATGCTTTTATTGATCCAAGGTTTACCAAATTTACGGAAGGCGGAACGGACTATGCGGGAAAAGTGGTTCCCGGAACGCCCGCACATAAAATTTCGTTATTGTACAACATGAAGGTACGTTACGGATTTGCGTTGAATCTCGATCTCAGTATGCGCGATCGTGTTTTATTGAACTTTGCCAATTCCGATGCGGCTCCCTTGGTATTTAAGGGAAACGCCAGATTATCGTGGAGTGGTAAAGTTTTTTCCGTTTTATTTCCGGAATTGTTTTTTGGTGTGAACAATTTTACCAACGCCAAAGACTTTTCATTTTTCAGAGTCAATGCGCCCGGTGGCCGATATTACAATCCGGATAACGGAATTTTCTTTTATGGCGGTGTAAATTTTAAATCGGCCTCGTTTTTCCAGCGTAAAAAGAAGTAAATGATTAACTTATCGCTTCACTAAGTGTTAGTTTTATTGTAATCAATGCATTATATTTAATTTTCAATTTAATTCAAAAACATACAATTATTGTTGTCATACATATTATATTTGCGACAACAAAAAAGATAATATGAGAAAATTAGATTTTGCATCTCTTCAAGTAAGGGATTTGGAAGTATCAAAAACCTTCTACACAGAGAAACTGGGATTTGAATTGTCCGAAATGTCCAATCCCGAAGCCTGTGTTTTTAAGTACAACAAAGGCGAAGCAAGTTTTGCCATCAGAAAACCCATCGGAAATTTAGACGGTAAAGAATTGGGTGTGGGTGCTTCTCTTTGGTTTGCTATCGATGAAAGTATCGAAGAGCTGCAAAGCCAACTGACCGAAAAGGGAGCAACGCTTTTGGGGGCAATCAATCATACACCTTTTGGTAAAACATTGATGATAAAGGATCCTGATGGTTACATCATTACATTTTTGAAAACAAATTAAATGGGGAATATGGTTGATAGGGAAGCAAAATATTGGGTCATCGTGGCCTCAAAAGACCACGTAAAAAATGGTACTGCGGAGGGAATTGCGCAAGCCTGCCACGGAAAATCTTCATCATTAAAGAAAATGAAAAAAGAAGATTTTGTTATCTATTATTCAGGAAAGCAAACTTTGGGTAAGGCGGACAAATGTCAGGAATTTACCGCATTAGGAAAGGTAATGGATGATGAAGTATATCAGTTTCAGGTTACGGAAGATTTTTGTCCTTCGAGGCGCAACATTGAATTTTTGCCCAGTAAAGAAGTTTCCATCCTTCCCTTGATTAACGATTTAGATTTTATTCAAAATAAAAAGAGTTGGGGTTATCCATTTCGTTTTGGTTTCTTTGAAATCAACCAACACGACTTTGATTTAATTTCATCAAAAATGCTCCAACATCAATATGCCTAAAGAGATTGAATTTCACTTTAAAAACCCAAACGACAGCCCGGGTTATCTGCTAGGACAGTTAACGATGTTATGGCAGCGCAAGCAAAAAAAGGTGTTAGACCCATTAGACTTGACACAAACGCAATTTGTGTTATTGGCGGCGCTAGGATGGCTCTCAAAAAAGAATAGCGCCGTTACACAGGTTGACATCGCCAACCAAAGCAACGCCGATAGAATGATGGTATCAAAAGTGTTACGAACCTTACAAGATAAAGGATTTATAACCCGACAGGAACACGAAACAGATACCAGGGCAAAAACAATCCGCCTGACAAGTGAGGGGGAACTCGTTTTGCAAAAAGCCATCATCGAAATAGAAAGTGCTGACCTCCGTTTTTTCGAGACAACGGATAGTAAACTTGCTGCATTCAATAAAACCATGGTACAACTTATCGAAAAGAACAAGGACGGGTAAATCTCTAAATGATGTACTTTATTGCTCCGCGCTGGTAGATCCGTGGTTTGCGTCCATAATTGCCCCAAGAAGTTAGCCTTTTTTTCTATCCAGGCAGAGAATGAAAACATCATCGTCCCCAACATAAAAAACGAGGTTGTTTTTTCAAGGGCTTTATCTCGTTTTTCCTGATAAATGGAAGTATTTCCACAACACTGAAAAAGAACGTAAAAACAACCAAACAATTTAATACTTTTGCAGCCGGCGAAAAAACGCCTATCATTTAAATTACAAGTTCATGCAGGAAAACTTGCAAAACGAAGAGTTGGAAAATAAGGAAGCCCAATCAACCGAAAGCAATAACGGTGAAGTTTCCGGTGAAGTAACGTCTAAGGCGGAAGAAGCGGCAACACATGCCATTTCTGACGAGGACGTGATGGACGTGGTATTTGAATCGGAGCCCATCGTGGCCGAAGAATCGATAGCCGCACCTTCGGAAGAAACCGACGAAAAAGAAGAGAAGGAAGAGGAGGAATTCTTTGCCAACGAATTCGACATGGAATCGCTGCAGGCAAAGTTTAACGAGTGGGTGGAAAGCGGAGAGATATTAAACTCGCGCCAAAACTTCCGTAAAATCCGCGATCGTTTCCAGGTACTTTGGGAAGAACTGCGTAACGGTGCCAACGAGGCGTATTTGGCCAGCGGTGGAGAAAAAGATCACTTTGAATTCAAGGCCGAGCCGGAAATTGAAAAATTTAAGCTCAGCATTGAGGAAATCAATACGCGTTTCAACGAGTTGAGACGCAAAAAAGACCAAGAGCTGCAGGATAACTACCTGAAAAAACAGGACGTGATCCATGAACTGACGCGATTGATCGAAAATGAGGCCGACATCAGCAAGGCAAACGACGTGTTCCGTGAATTGCAGGAACGTTGGAAAAACATTGGCCCGGTGATTTCGCAAAAAGCAAACGACCTGAACCAGTCATACCGTTTCCGTAGCCAACAGTTCTATCAATCATTGCAGATCCATAAGGAATTGTTCAAGATTGAGCTGAGCAAAAACCTACAGAACAAGGAGCGTATCGTCAAAGGTGTGGAAAGTCTGTTGAAGATGAGCAGCATCAACAAGGCGCTTGAATTTTTACATGATTACCACAAGCAGTGGCGCGAAACAGGACCCGTTCCACGTGCAAAAAACGAAGAATTGTGGCAACGTTTCAAAGCTGCGTCGGATTCCGTATACCGTCGCCGTGAAGAGCACGTAAACCGTTTGAACGAGGAGCGCCAGAAGAACTTGGACGCAAAAAATATATTGTGCGAAGAAATGGAAACCATCGCCGCGGGAACTTACCCTACGCTGAAAGATTTCCGCGAAGCCGATAAGCAGGTGGTGGAACTCGACAAAAGATGGAGAGCCACAGGGCGCGTACCCAAAGAATTTAATGACAGCATATGGGAACGTTTCCGCGAAGCACGTAAGCAATTCAATGCGAAACGTACGCCGCTGATCCAGCAAAAAGATGGTGAGTTCAAAAAGAATCTGGACGACAAAAACAGACTTTGCGAAAGGGCCGAATCGATTCAGGACAGCACCGATTGGAAAAATACGACCCGTGCATTCTTGAACCTGCAGGAAGATTGGAAAAAAACGGGGCCTGTTTCACGCGACATCAGCGAGAAAATTTGGCAACGTTTCCGCGCTGCGGCCGATCATTTCTTCAACAAAAAAGATGCACACTTCAAAGCCATTCCGGACCAGGAGGCAAAAAACTTGGAGGCCAAGCGTGCTGTAATCGAAAAAATAAACAATTACGAGCACACGGCTGAAGTGGCCGAAAGTTTCGCGGCCATGAACGAGTTCCGCAAGGAATTTAACACCGCAGGTTTCGTTCCGTTTAAGGAGAAGGCCAACGTTGAAAAAGAATTGGATGAAGCAGTGAAAGCCTACTTTGCTAAAATCAACGTAGATCCAGCCGAGAAAAATAGAATAGAATTCAAAGGCAAACTGGAAAGCTTCTCTTCTGCGGCCGACGGCTTGGACCAAATCCGCAAGGAGCGTTCAGGCATCCGCATCCGCATAGAGAAATTGCAGGAAGAGGTGAACCAATTGGAAACAAATATCCGTTTCTTCGGGAATTCCAAAAATGCAGCCGAGGTAACCAAACCTTACCAAGAAAAGGTGGACAAGGCCAAAGCCGAGATAAAAGAATTGGAAGAGAAACAAAACCAATTAAAAACCGCCGCCCGTAAAATTGAGAATGCGGAAAAAGAAGCAAAGGAATAATCTATCGACTTATAAAGTTTAAAAAAATCCCGAAAGCATGCTTTCGGGATTTTTTGTTTTGTGAGTAAACCTGAAAAAAATAAACAGATCAGAACATCCAAACGGTAGAAACATTTAAGCCTCCGGCAATAAAGAGGGCATCTAAATTGGGCATTTCCTGTTTTTTAAAGAAGGGCAATGCGCCCATGCGGAAAAAGGGTTTTGCGTCTATGGCAAATTGTTCCGTAATCTTATATCTAAAAAATGCGCCGGCATCCACAAATACATTGATGGGGCGCGAAAAATCTGTATAATTATCTTTCGATACATCTTTGTTATCCTCAATCCGGGTGACGGATTTATAATAACTCTGTAACAAAATAGCAGCCGATGCACCGGCAAAAGCTCCCACGGAAATTTTGCCGATGTCTTTTTTATAGACGAATTGTATCGGAATTTCTATATAACTAAATCGAATTACATCTTTACCGGTACCAATATTTTCGCCTTGATAATTTTGGAATGTATAGGTTTCTGGACCAAAGGCGAACGAACTGTATTGTGCCCCTACCTGTATACCATAGCTTTCCTTGAAAAATTTGCGGCCATACACCCCGGCAGAATAATAAAATCTGGGGCGTATAGTGTTATTGAGTAATTCGGCTTCGTCCACCCCGTTGGGTTGGATGTTTGTTATAATGATATCAGAAGCACCCCCGGAAAGCGTTACGCCGGTTTCCCAACCCGTGGTTTGTGCATTTGAGTTGATAGCAGCCCCGAAAAGGGCTAGCAACAAAATTTGTTTTTTAAGAGTTTTCATATTAGCATTTTTTAACTAACGCACATCAAACCCATTACATTGTAAACTATAAATATTATTATTTAAATATTACCATAGCAAACTATTATACAAGAGAACTTATCAAGTTAAAAGCGCTTGCGTATTGCGATAACTCAAAAATTGTCGGCGCGTCTAATTTTGATTTTACTTTTTACGGTGCGTTTCTGCCGTGGCTACGGAAATAGATATAAGATTTGCTATTTCCTTGTTTGATTTGCCCAAGGCAATATGCTAATCGTTGGCTGGAACAATTGAAAAGTTGGTTATCGGCATCGTGCTAGTCTTTGATCAAACGAATGGAATATCCAAATTCTTTGTTAGCCCCATTGATATTTGCCCCGGCCAGGTTGTCCACCAAGTTTAGGTAATTGCCTTGCGTGGCATTACGTTCAGTGGATGCCCACCAATAGCCGGCACTACCAATTAAGGCGAAAATTCCGCTATTGGTTTTATAGCCACCCGGAAGCCCTTTAAATAAACTACCTTCCGTTGCTCCGGCATTGGGACTGTTCCACAGGGAAGAGTTCGATTTCATTTTACCGCCGGCCACGGTTGATCCTCCTAAATGTGCTACTAAAGTTTCCCATTCGGCTCGGGTAGGCACATGCCATCCTTCGGGCGCTAATTTTCCCGTGTTTACGGCATGCCAGTTATACAGTTTGCCATAAACAGTATTATTGTCGTTATCATCATCATAAATGGCGTAGGCGCCGGTGGTATCATCTTCCCATGCACTGTTATCTAACTCGGTCTGGATGGCTGTTCCGTCTTTATAACGTGTGGTGCGCAGGTTTTCTACCGTCCATATTTGCGAACCTATCGTTGCCGTGGTATATACATTTCCATCTATATCGGTTACGGTAATCGGGGTCGTGGTATTATCATCCGGGTCACAACCTGTCATGGCTGTAACCATTGATGTGATGACAATTCCTAGGGCAACCGTTTTAATTCTAAATAGTACTTTTTGCATAATGGATAATTGTGTTTGCTTTTAATAAGTAGTTACTGGATAATTATTTTCTTTATTTCATGGCCTATTTTTATAAGATACAGGCCACTTGATAATGGTCTGACATCAATATGGTTATTGCCGGCTTGGATGCTTCCGCGCATTAATACTTGTCCGTTGAGGTTGAGCAGGCTATATGATTGCGCCACTTTACTGTCGATATACAATTGATTGTCGGCTACAGGATTTGGGTATATATGAATATCCGGCTGTATGGCATTTACGGTTGGGTTACCCAATGTATGGCAAAGGCCGCTTACGCCGCTACGCTCATAATTACAGGATATGACTACGGCCAATTCCTGTATTTTGGTACGGTTTTCGGTATCGGTGATGGTAGAATCAGATATGTTTCTGTAGGGGCCGGAGTGTACCTGTGGTTGTCCTACCGGATTGACGCCATAAACCACTGCAGCCATTAAACACGCAATAAAATAATTGCCGTCTTTGTTTAGGTGGATTCCATCGGGGTTGAAAAATTCGCTTAAAGAAAGTATGCTGCCAAAACCGCCAGCTTCAATACTGTCAGCCAAACTAAGTAAGGCAATATTACCGGGCACTATATTTACCGGCCCGCTGCCAGATTGCGTCGCAAGTCCGTCGGCAATGGCTTCCCATTCGGGTATCAGCGATTGTATCAAGGGTTTCCATGTAGCTATGTTGTGTGCGTCATCTTCCCAAACGGCGTATAAATATTTTTTACGCGAGGGATTGCCCGTAGCGGAGAGGTTAAAAAAATGAGCCCCGTATTTAATGCTGGTATCCCTATTTGAGGGAAGTAAAGGCACCGATTCAGTAATGACGATATGCTGGAATGGATTGAGCAGTTCCCTCAGATGGTTGCTGCCATATTCAATATTCATCATCGAATCCGGATTCCAGATATCGTTGCCGTTGTAAGTGGTATCTGCCCAGTTTGCCTTTAGGCCGGTCCCTATATTGATGTGGTGCCGATAGTCTCCGTAAATACCAGCATTGGTTACGATTTGCTGCACCATATATGGTATATCCAAGTTTACAAGGCTGTGGCCCACATAATAAATTTTTTCCTGTGCATGCGAAAATGCTGTCATCGTGCACATGCATACAATGAAATAAATCTTTTTCATCTGTAATTTTTTTGATTTTCCCTGTTTTATGCTTTAGGATAGATACATTATTCAAGGATTAATTTTTTTGAAATTTTCTCCCGATCTGTCTGTATATTGACGAGGTACATGCCTTTGGATTGTGCCGTTAGGTCTATTTGGTAACGAGAAACTCCCGGTTGGATTTTGATGTGTTGGATTAGTACCCCTTTTATATCCACGATGTCGATAGTACCAACCTCCATGTTATTGGTATTGATGGTAAATGCGCCTTGGGTTGGGTTTGGATAAATGCTTATATCATCCAGGCGCGTAACTGAGCTGATGTTGGGTTGTTTATAGACCAATTCGCCCACTATTTTTTTAAGCTCTTCAATTTCTTGTTGTTGATTTTCGATCATTTTTTGTTGCTCTTGCATTCCTTTTACAAGCGGTATAACAAATTGGCTGTATGCAATGCTATAGTTGTCGTTATCATCATTGGGTTTGTGTACGCCATTAAAATTGTATCCGCATTGTTTTGCCGCAGCTTCCACTTCTTGTGCGATGAACCCGCTTTGGCGAATAGCCGTGGAAGGCGCAAAGTCGGCTTTCAGATATTCTTCGCGAAGACTGTCAGTCATGTTCTTGGTAAGGAATTCCTGAAATTTCCTTGTATCAAAATTGTAAACGACGGGCCGTAATTGTTTTATAAAATCCAATCCTTTGACATCCGTTTCGCTGATGTTGTCTTTAAATCGCCCATCAGAAGGGATACTATAAGCAACCTGACCTTCGATGGAAGTTACGGTAGCAGCACCTAATCTAACTTTGTAATTAGCATTAACTAAGGAATAAGCGCCAATAGCTGCAGAATTAAATTGGCTCGAGACCGATACATTTGAATACATGCCAAGTCCTACGTTAATATAACCGGAGACATTATTCGTGAGTGATATATGTCCTACAGCTGTATTGCCGTGACCATCCACATTATATTCCATGGCCTTACTTCCTACAGCGGTATTGTTATTTCCTAGAGTATTTCGCAGTAATGAATAAAACCCGGACGCTGTATTTCCATTACCGGTCGTATTGGAAAGCATAGACCGCGCACCGGTGGATGTGTTCTCGCTGCCCGTGGTATTGTATGCCAACGAATAATGGCCGTCGCCCACATTCAGGTTACCAGAAGTATTGCTTAATAAAGCACCAAAACCGGATGCCGTATTTGAATGCCCCGTGTTTGATTGCAATGTCCCTAAACCGAATGCCGTTGACTCAAAACCATTGATGGTGCCATTGTTTAGCCTGTAAGATGTATTGTTTTGTGCCATTGTACCCAAATGGATGCAGAGCATCAACCCCATTAATTTAATTGTCTTTTTCATGTTTGTAAAATTTAGTTTGTGATATGTATGAGTGAAAAACTGCTTTGTTTGTCGCCTGATCCAATCGTCATCCAATAATTTCCGGCAGGTAGCTCACCCATCTCTATGTGCCATTGTTTTCCTGTTTCTATTTCTTTGGGCGATACTTGGATTTTTTTTCCACCCGCATCAACTATATGAAATGTGGCATCATCCAGTATTTGATCACATTTCACTTCTATGAAACCTATAAATGGGTTTGGGTAAGTACTTACTTGCACATTGATATCAGATGATGTACTGATTGAAGCGTTGGAATTATTCGTTTGCTGAAATCCTTGGCTTAGGTTTAGGCCGGATGTTGATAGGTAGTGAATGGCCATTTCTCCAAGGGTAAAACTTAGTTGGGCAGTTCCTGTTATAACATATCCACCGCTACCAGACACTATTTGGCGGTCTATATTTTGTGCTTGCGTGGATAATGAAACATAAATAAGCCATGCGATAAAAAATATGTTTTTCATTTCTGGATGAATTGAATTCGACGAAATTATTGTTTGATGATAAGTACGTTGAATGATGTACCTGCCGGAAAGTTAGAAGGGATAGCATCATCAGATGCATTCCATAATACCCAGTTCGGGCTTGTCCATATCAAAGACCAACTTGGCATAGTAGTGCTTGTGTTTACCGGGGTAACAAAAACCATATCGGTTGCGGCAGCACCCGCATAAGTTAAAGTGATATTGCTGGTGGGCGCAACCAATGGAGTGGTTTTAAAGGCCGTTTTTTTTGTGCCCGACACTTTCATGAATCCATCCAATTCTATGGATATGCCGGTAGTGCCAACAGAAATAGCTTTTACGGCAGTGGCTCCGTTGGCATAAACCCCCGTTCCGTTAACTCCTCCGGCTGTAGCAAAAACACCAATTCCGCTTCCGCCCACTCTTCCCACTACACCGGTTCCATCGGTTAAATGATGGCCAATAATGCCTGCGCCGCTACTTCCCGTGGCGTTGTTATGTCCATATATCGCAGCCTTCGATGAGCCCCCGGAATTTCCGGTTTGCATCACACTCATCACATGATCCGTAGATGTAGATTTCTCAATATTCAGGGTGGATGTACCGGTTGGCGCTGCAATACCAATATTTACATTGCCGCTTGTATAAGAAATAGATGAGCCGGCACCATCAGCCCACTGTGTTCCATTCTCTGCGAATTCAGCACGACTCGATGTGAAAGCGTGGGCAGCATACGGAACAAATTGCAGTTTTGTGGCGCCCATATCTGT